>Ga0315336_1000474_pt1 | contig 111526 bp, 109 predicted proteins | sample ASW5metaG_FD_204512 | JGI IMG/M metagenome (GOLD analysis project Ga0315336, IMG submission 204512) | Ammonia-oxidizing marine archaeal communities from Monterey Bay, California, United States - ASW #5 | ecosystem: Environmental > Aquatic > Marine > Intertidal zone | place: USA: California...
TGACCGGCGGCGTACATAATACATTTATTTATGAAAACCATGTCTACGCTGTAAACAATGGCCGCAAGTATGATATTATTAATATAGAAGACCCCAAGAATCCATTTCGAGTTGGCGTGTTTGAATTGGATACCCCGGGACATAGTATTCATGATGTCTGGGTGGAAAACGGCATTGCCTATTCATCAAACTGGCATGATGGTGTGGTGGCCGTAGATGTAGGGGGTCTCAAGTTCAGTGAGAAAGATCGTTCGGATATACAATATAATCCTTTACTGATGCAAGCAGGACAAGGTAGCCCTTCTGATCCAGTTAAGTTGGCAGAAATGAAAGATTCAAAAGGAAGAAATCATTCTGCTTTTCCATTTTTAAGCCAATCAACTGGCAATTTTTATATTATTTCCGGTGATGAATGGTTTCCGTTTGGTATGAATAATTTATATCAGAGTAAGCCTTCTAGTCCTCGTGGAGGATTTCACTTTATGAATTTTAATGATCCAGATAACCCAAGAGAAGAGGCTACATATATGGCACCGGAAGTAGGTAGCCATAACCAATGGGTATATAATGATATACTTCTAGCTGCGTTTTATCAGGGAGGCGTTAGAATATTGGATATATCCGGTGAATTACTAGGAGACCTCTATAAACAAGGTCGTGAAATTGGCTTTTTCAAATCTTTTCATAAGGAAGGAAGGATACCTAACGCGCCCATGGTCTGGGGTGCCCAGCCTTATAAGGATTATATTTTTTTCTCAGATATGAATAGTGGTTTATATTGCATACAACTGGAGGATAACGATAAAAAAGGTCCAAGTACACCGTAAACTAAATTATAGATAGAAGGGTGGCATGTCATTGATCATGCCACCCTTAATTTTTTATATTAGCTTAATCTGAAGATGGGGTTGACATTTCAGGGATTAGTTGATTTATTTCCGTTGTTGATTTTGTATAACTTGAATTCCAATCCTTATAGTCTTTTTCCCAAGCTTTTTCACCAAAAGCTTTTACCCATCTTTCTTTTACTGATGGACCTGAAACTGCCATATCTGCCAAGCTGTCCATCCTTCTTACTAGCACTATTATTCCATCCTGATCTCCACCGGAGACAATAGCATAAACGCCATAACTACTGTCATAATTTGATTTTTTATTAGCTTCTACTGCTTTGCGTAAAATACCCAACATTGTACCAGCACCACCAGGTTTTGTGTAATACCATGTCGCTTCCGATATGGGAGCACTGCGATCATTGTAACTGGCATCAAGTATTTTTTCGAAAAACATCGTACCACTTCTTTCCTCTATGTACTTGATAAAATTTTTCCTATCCCTATCATCTATATGTGCCTTGGTAACCACCCTTTCAGCAAAATCTTTCCAGTAATGGCCTGTTGTTGCCGTGAAATACTGTCCAGTTCGAGGACCACTCATGACTTTAGCAGCGAAAGTAGCCCATGGTGCTAGATGAAACTTGGCCACATGATTTGCATATGCCTTTTCAAAGAGCGCTTCTTTACCTTTTATTACTTTAGTATAACGACCTCTGGCAGCGACAGGATTCTCCTGAGCGAAGGCAATAGTAATCAAAGATATCAGTAAAATTGTAATGAATCTTTTCATTCCTTCTCCTTGTTGGTTTTTAATAAAGAAAGTGAAAAATTTCCCACTTTCTTTTAACGAGATTATGGATAGACCAAGAAATATTCAATATATTAAAAAAATGTTTTTCAAAGTGTATTGTAAAGCTTGATTTTTCTCACCTGTATTTAACCGAAAACTAAACTAAGTTTTCCACTGCCATTTCCAACAATAAAAATGAAGATTAATAAACGAGTGTATCATTCAAAAAGAAAACATGTTTTACAATTTTGGTTATGTTTTTTAATTTTTAATGTATCCTATTCATCATTTATTAATGGGGGAGATAATAATACAGGTAGCTCCAATCAAGATGATCCTCCTAATATTGTATTTTTATTTGCAGACGATGCCGGTTATGGTGATTTTGGTTTCCAAGGTAGTAAGAATTTTGATACGCCCAATTTAGATCGCCTCGCACAAAAGAGTATAAAATTCACCCAAGCATATACGACAGCAGCTGTGTGTGGTCCATCACGGGCCGGTTTAATGACCGGTCGGTACCAGCAACGTTTTGGTGTGGAAGAAAATAATGTTCCTTCTGCCATGAGCACTGCGGGATTGACTGGAGAAGACATGGGGCTTCCCTTAGATCAAAAAACCATAGCTGATTACCTCAAAAATGAGGGCTACCGGACTGCCTATTTGGGGAAATGGCACCTTGGAGGTGCGGATCGGTATCACCCTTTAAAAAGGGGCTTTGATGAGTTCTTCGGTTTTCGCGGTGGTGCTCGCAGTTATTTTGCTTATGAAACTCCTCCTAAAGATTCTCTAAGAAGAATGGAAAGAGGATTTCGAAATTTTACGGAACATGAAGGATATTTAACCGACGTTTTGGCTGATGAAGCTGTCTCTTTCATCGATCAAAATAAAGATAACCCATTCTTTTTGTATCTTTCTTTTAATGCAGTTCATACACCCATGCATTATTTAAATGAAGACTTGCCTCGGAAAAGTCGCATTCAGAGAGAACATCGTCAACAACTCTATGCAATGACCAAAGCGATGGATCGTGCTTGTGGAGAAATCCTCGACAAACTAGACGATTTGAAACTGACTGGGAATACATTAATCATATTTACCAATGATAATGGAGGTGCTTGGATCAATTATTCTTCCAATGAACCCTTAAGCGGTGTAAAAGGCACCCATCTTGAAGGAGGTATTCGAGTACCATTTTTATTATCAATGGGAGATCATTTCGCAGGTGGCACCAACTATGATCACCCCATCAGTACTATGGATCTACTCCCAACGTTCGTTGATGTGGCAGGTGGAAATGTAAACGAACTAGAAAATATCGATGGTGTTAGTTTAATCCCTTTTCTAGATGGGACAAAAAATGGATCCCCGCACGAAACGCTTTACTGGAAGAAAGAAACCCGTGCAGCCATCCGTGAAGGGGATTGGAAACTGATCCGCCTTCCGGATCGGCCTGCCTTGCTATATGATCTTTCTAATGATTTATCTGAACAAATCGACTTATCTCAAAAACATCCAAAAAAAGTAAAAAAACTATATAAAAAACTATTCGACTGGGAAGTGACTTTGAAACGGCCAATTTGGATGACCAGGCGAACAAATAGTAAGCAGGCGATGAAAATATTTGATAAATATAAAAAATAGAAACAAACAATGAAGCGAATATTCTTATTTATTTTTTCTTTTTTGATCAATTCATGTGATCAAAATCCAGCGCGCCCTAATATCATTTATATATTAGCTGATGATCTGGGTTATGGTGAATTAGGAGTGTATGGGCAGAAAATTATTGAAACTCCGAATATTGATGCTTTGGCAAAAAACGGTATGCGTTTCACCCAGCATTATTCCGGTTCCCCGGTTTGTGCGCCATCCCGTTCAGTATTCATGACTGGGCAGCACACAGGACACACACCCATTCGCGGAAATGACGAATGGAAAGAGCGTGGAGATACTTGGAACTACCAGGCCATGTTTGACAATCCTTACTTGGAAGGTCAGCGACCGATACCGGATAGTACAGTCACGATTGCCGAAATATTAAAATCCGCTGGTTATACTACTGGAATGGTAGGTAAATGGGGTTTGGGTGCACCAACTACTGAGGGCCTTCCAAATCGACAGGGGTTTGATTTCTTTTACGGTTATAATTGTCAGCGCCAAGCTCATACACTTTATCCCATGCATTTATGGCATAATGAAGAGCGCCATCTGTTAAATAATAAAAATGTGCCCCCCGGCTCAAACTTGGTAGAAGGAGCAGACCCGAATGATCCTGCCAGTTATGCCGATTTTACATTGAATGATTATGCCCCAGAGTTGATGCACAGGGAAGCAATAAAATTTTTAGAAGAGAATATAGACCAACCCTTTTTTCTATATTATGCATCACCCTTGCCGCACGTTCCATTGCAGGCACCTGAGAAATGGGTGAATTATTACCGTTCCAAGCTGGGAAAAGAAGAGCCATATACGGGAAAGGCCTACTTTCCCAACCAGACCCCCCGCGCTACCTATGCTGCCATGATTTCTTACTTGGATGAGCAAGTAGGTGATTTGGTAGACAAATTAGTGGAACTTGGTGTATATGAAAATACGATCATCATTTTTACTAGTGATAACGGTCCGACCTATGCCGGTGGAGCAGACACACCATTTTTTGATAGTGCCAAACCTTTTAAAACAGAATACGGCTGGGCAAAGGGATTCGTCCATGAGGGTGGCATTCGGGTTCCGATGATCGCCAGCTGGCCGGGTAGAATCAAAACAGGCAGTCAATCTGATCATATTTCGGCCTTTTATGATATGATGCCCACATTTGGTGACTTAGTTGGTGTATCCATTCCTTCCAATACGGATGGTATTAGTATTGTTCCGACACTCATGGGAAGGAAGAGTCAGAAAAAACACGACTACCTCTATTGGGAATTTCCGGCATATAAAGGCCAGCAGGCAGTTCGCATGGGAAAATGGAAAGCGATTCGAAGGAATATTTATGAGGGGAACTTGGCTATTGAACTTTATGATTTGGAATCAGATATACAGGAACTTAATAATGTGGCCGATCAGCATATGGATATTGTTAATAAAATAACTATCATTTTGGATAAAGCTCATACACCGTCCCATTTGGAGCGGTTTCAATTTCCACAATTAGGAGATTAGAAATTGGCATGAAAAAATGGACAGGGTACCGTCCTGAATTGGCTCAAGAAAAATTTGATGTAATTATTATTGGCTCTGGAATGAGCGGACTCACAACGGCGGTCTTACTTGGCCAGCACAACTATAGAGTCCTTTTAGTTGAGAAACATTTTAAGGCTGGTGGGTTTACTCACACATTCAAGCGCAAACAATATGAGTGGGATGTAGGAATCCATTATATAGGCGAGGTTCATAATACCAAAACCTATGCTCGGCGCCTTTTCGACCGTGTGACGGATGGAAAATTGCAGTGGGCCAAAATGGATGATAATTATGATCGTATCATATTCCCTGATAAATCTTACGATTTTATTGCCCCCAAAGAAAAATTTATTGATTCCCTGTCGGCCCATTTTCCTGAAGAAGAACATAATATTCGTGAATATGTTAATCTCCTTAATTCTCAGGTTAAAAGCGGAAGGGGATTTTTTACCAGTAAGGCGCTACCCAAATGGTTGGCGCCCTTGCTGAGGAATTCAATGACGAAACAATTTTATAAAAATGCGAATAGGACCACTAAAGAGGTTCTTCAGGAATTGACGCAAAATGAAAAATTATTGGGTGTATTAACTGGGCAATGGGGTGATCATGGATTGCCTCCGGAACGTAGTAGTTTTGCTATGCATGCAATGGTGGCCCGGCATTATTTGGATGGGGGAAACTACCCTGTTGGCGGTTCAAGGATGATTGCAGAATATGCTACGGATTTGATCGAAAAACTGGGTGGTAAGGTGGTGGTGAGTACTGGTGTAGATGAAATACTGGTCCATGGCAGGAAAGTAACTGGTGTTCGATTAGAAAACGGTAATGAATTGTTCGCAGATAAAGTTGTCAGTAGTGCCGGACTTGTAAATACCGTAAATACATTTTTAAGGAATCAACCGCAGTTCAGCAAATTCAAATCAAAATTGAAAAAAGTTCAACCAACCGAAAGTTATTTATGTTTATATATTGGATTGAAAAAATCAGCAAAGGAGTTAGGACTAAAAACAACAAATCTTTGGATTTATCCAGGCTATAACCATGATAAGAATATCGCCGATTATCAAAAAGATCCAAATGTGAATTTCCCGGTTGTTTATGTTTCATTTCCATCTGCAAAAGATCCCGATTGGGATAATAATCATCCCGGGTGCGCTACGATGGAAGCCATTACTTTGGGTCGGTGGGAATGGGTTGAAAAATGGGATAAAAAACCATGGAAAAAAAGAGGGAATGACTATGAAAATTTTAAGGAAGAGATCTCACAAAAAATATTAGAAGTTGTGTTTAAGCATGTTCCCAATGTAAAAGAATCATTGGATCATTATGAGCTATCCACTCCACTTTCAGTTCGGGACATGGCTCATTATCCGGCGGGCGAAATGTATGGGCTTAACCATACGCCAAAAAGATTTCGGCAGAAATGGTTGCGCCCACAAACGGGGATAAAAAATTTATACCTTACTGGGCAGGATATTACTACAGTTGGATTAACGAGCGCCTTGTTCTCAGGTTTACTGACTGCTTCGACCATTATTGGAAAAAACCTTTTTAAAGAACTGTAATCCTCAATCGATTTTTTTTTCTTCTTCAAACATCCTTACCTAAGTTCTCGTCCCATTTTTAGAAGGAGTTTCCATGTATAAAGTGCTGATGAATCTGGCATTATCTATTTCTGTCCTTTTTGCAGGGGACCTAAAATCACCTTCAGAGTTTCTGGGCTATGACCTGGGTGCAAATTTTACTTATCATCACCGTGTTGTATCTTATTTTGAACATGTGGCTGAATCGGTAACACATGTAAAAATTGAGCATTATGGTAAAACCTATGAACAGCGTCCCCTGATTGTAGCCATTGTATCCAGCCCGGAGAATATGGCAAACTTGGAACGTATCCGTAATGATAACTTGAAAAGGGCTGGATTGATGGAAGGTAAACCTTCCGGAAAAAATGTGGGTATTGTCTGGCTCAGTTATAATGTTCATGGAAATGAAGCTAATTCTACTGAGGCTTCCATGAAAACACTGTATACATTGGCTGATCGTTTAAACAAAGAGGCGCAAAAATGGCTTGAAAATACAGTTGTAATATTAGATCCCTGCATTAACCCTGATGGTCGGGACCGCTATGCAAACTGGTTTCGCATGACCAGAAATAGGTGGCCAAATGCAGATCCTATAGCGCGGGAACATATGGAACCTTGGCCCGGTGGGCGCACCAACCATTATTATTTTGATTTAAACCGCGATTGGGCCTGGCAGACCCAGACAGAGTCAGCATCACGAATCCAGTTATACAACCAGTGGCTACCACATGTCCATGTAGATTTTCATGAACAGAGCCCCAATAGCCCCTACTATTTTGCCCCTGCAGCTGAGCCGTTCCATGAATATATCACCGATTGGCAGCGTGAACTTCAAACCATGATTGGTAAAAATCATGCAAAATATTTTGATGAAAACAATTGGCTTTACTTTACCAAAGAAGTGTTCGATTTGCTTTATCCGAGTTACGGGGATACATATCCTACTTATAATGGCGCTATTGGAATGACCTATGAACAGGCTGGTGGTGGCGGTGGTGGTGTGGCAGTTGAACTAACCGATGGCGATACACTGACACTTTTGGACCGACTGACCCACCATCATACAACTAGTTTGTCAACAGTGGAAGTGGCATCACAAAATACGGATCGTATGCTTGAAGAATTCTCCCGCTTTTTTGCAACTGGTAAGAATAAACCAAGTGGAAACTATAAGGCCTATATCATTCCTGCTTCGAACGATGGAGATAAGCTGAGTGACCTTAAGGTATGGTTGGAAACCAATGGTATCACCTATGGGCATGCGGGAGGAACCCGTACATACCAGGGTTTTCACTATCAAACGGGAAAAACCCAATCGATTAAAACAAAAACAGATGATCTGGTTATTTCTGCCTACCAACCCAAGTCAGTATTGGTCCAGGTGCTTTTTGAACCGAATACGATTTTGAGAGATTCTCTGACATATGATATTACGGCTTGGGCTTTGCCTTATGTATATGGCCTGGAAGCTTATGCTGTGAAAAATGAAATCAAGCCGAAAGCTGCCAAACCCAAACGAGTAGCATCCAAAAGTTTTAAAGAAAAACCTTATGCCTATCTATTGCCATGGCAGGGTATTTGGGACCTGAAATTTCTTGTTTATCTATTTAAGCATAAGGTGGTTGTACGAGTTTCCCAGGAATCATTTGAAATAGATGGACAGTCTTTTGATAGAGGAACTCTGGTCATTACGCGAAATGGGAATGAGGACCTTGGGAAAGATTTCGATCTGATTATTGAGAATGCGGCCAATGAGTTCAAACGATCAATGACTACTGTCACTACTGGTTTCGTAACCAAAGGAAAAGATTTTGGTTCACGCTCCATGCGGGTAGCAAAAGCACCTAAAATCGGCTTATTATCTGGGAATGATGTACGCAGTTCTGCATTTGGAGAGGTGTGGCATTATTTTGAACGCCAGATCGAATATCCAATTACTGTACTAAACAGCGATTATTTTAACCGAATCCCAAAACATGATTTTGATGTACTTATTCTACCCTCAGGTAATTACAGTAATATAAATCAAGAAACTCTTAATGAATTGAGACAATGGGTCCGTTCTGGTGGACGGCTGGTTTTAATGGATTCAGCGTTAGACAGTTTCGTTGACCAGAAGGGATATGGATTGAAATCATACGCCAATGATGATGAGAAGAAAGCGTCTGAGAAAAAACAGAAAGCACGCAAACTGACGGAACGGTTAAAAATGTATAAAGACAGACAACGGGATCGATTAAGCGATAATGCCTATGGTTCTATTGTTAATATCAAAATAGATAACTCTCATCCTTTGGCCTTTGGATATAATGATGAATACTTTTCTCTAAGATTGCGGAACAAAAGATATACTTATTTACCACGGGGATGGAATGTAGGAATAACCCAAGATTCTACCGCTTTGGTCAGTGGATTTGTAGGATACAAGGCTCAGGAAAATTTTCGGGAATCAATGGTATTTGGCGTAGAAGAAATTGGCCGAGGTCGAGTGATCTATCTATCAGATAACCCTTTATTTCGAGCATTTTGGTATAACGGTAAATTATTGTTTGGAAATGCCGTATTCATCGTTGGGAATTAATTTTGTAGGGCGCCCAATCATGCGTCCTACACTAAATAAATAATGAAAAATATATTCATCATTTCATTCCTCATTTTTGCTGGTTGCGAGCGGTCTGATTTTCAATTGAAAACGGTGGATGCAAAGGCCCTCTATAAACAGATCGCTACCCATAAGGGCAAAGAAGCTGTCCTGATCAATTTCTGGGCAACCACGTGCTCGCCCTGTTTGAAAGAATTTCCCATGATCATGGAACTTTCTAATGCATATGAAGAGAAGGGAATGAAAATCTATTTTGTGACGACAGACTGGATGGATTATAAAGATAAAGCCATTGCATTCCTCGAAAAACAGGGTGTTAGAGGGTTGACGTTCATCAAAGAAGATGGGAACGACAATAATTTCATTCGTGCCATCAGTGATGATTGGTCCGGCGCTCTCCCTTTTACGATGGTTTTTGATAAAAATGGACAACTTACAGATGCATGGGAAATGGAAAGGGATAAAGCTTATTTTGAGACCGCTATTCAAAAAGCACTGGCCAGCTGATGAAATTTGAACAATTCCAATTAGAACGTAATCAGTCTCTATGGGAAGGAAAGGTAGATTACAATCTATCTGAGAGTGGGGTTCATCCAGGCACAATTAAATCATTATTTGACGCTGAATTAATTGAAAAAATTGAAAATACAGAAATAACATATGGTTTTACCGAAGGCTCAATAGAATTACGGAATGCAATTGCTTCGATTTATACCGGCGCAACAAAAAATAATATTCAAGTATTCAATGGTTCCGCAGAAGCCAATATGGTGGCCATTCTGACCTTGATGGAGCCCGGAGATGAAATGGTCTATATGGTACCAAACTATCTCCAAATTTATGGATTTGCCCGAGGATTGGGAGTCAATGTTACTACCTTTGCTTTAAAAGAATCATTGGGGTGGAAGCCTGATTTGGATGAACTGAAAAGTATGGTCACGGAAAAAACAAAAATGATTTCTATTTGTAATCCTAACAATCCGACTGGTGCTGTTCTATCAAAAGATATGGTGCACGAGATAGGAAAAATTGCACAAGAAGTTGATGCCTGGATTTTAGTAGATGAAGTCTATCGGGGCGCAGAATTAAATCGAAAAGAATGTACCTCGTTCTGGGATATAGATTATGATAAAACAATTGTCAATTGTGGACTTTCAAAAGCATATGGATTGCCTGGTCTACGGATTGGATGGTCCATTTCAAATCCGGATTATATTAAAAAATGCTGGGCCACAAATGATTATACTTCTCTTTCGGTAGGCCGTTTGAGTGATGTGATTGCATCTCATGTGTTACATCCTGACAATAGAATGAAAACTCTAGACCATATCCGTGATTCACTTACTGAAAATTTAAATATTTTTCAAAAATGGGTAGATAGCCATTCCGACCATTTCAGTTTTATTCCTCCGGCGGCAGGGGCTATGGCATTTATAGGGTACGACTGGGAAATTAATTCCACAGAATTATTTGAAAAGGTCAGGAAAGAGGCCAGTGTTTTGCTGGTGGCAGGAGACTGGTATGGTATGGATCGTTATTTGAGATTTGGGTATGGGGCTAGTCGATCACACTTAATGCCAGCCCTGGATCGAGTTACATCTATTTTCCAATCACTGTGATCTCTTTTCCCGATGACATAAATCGCACCTATGATAGGTGCAAAGATATTATCCGCTGGACGCCTTTAGAGCATTCTCCGTATTTAAGCACTTTGATTAACGGAGATGTCTACCTGAAACTGGAAAATATACAGAAAACCGGTTCGTTCAAATTTCGAGGCGCTGTCAGTAAAATGACATCTCTCAGCGATGAAGAAAAAAGTATGGGAGTCGTTACAGCATCAACGGGGAATCATGGCGCCGCCTGTTCATTAGCTATGTCCATTCTTGGAATCGATGGTAAGATTATCGTGCCAGATAATGTTCATAAGAATAAAGTTGACAATATCTTAAACCTGGGTGGAGAAGTAGAATACCATGGGAATGATTGCCTGATTGCAGAGGAAAGAGCTCAGGAAATATCCAATAACACCAGTGCCAATTATATTTCACCCTATAATGACCCAGCCATTGTATGTGGACAGGGTACCATTGGTTACGAATTGAACCAGGACTTGAAAAATATCGACTCCGTAATTGTTTCTGTTGGAGGGGGAGGGTTGATTTCTGGTATTGGAGGTTATCTAAAATCGGTTCAGAATCAAGTAAAGATGATTGCTGTTTCACCAAAAAATTCCTGCGTTATGTTTGAGTCCATGAAGGCTGGCAAACAATTAGACCTTCCCTCCAAACCAACACTATCTGACGGCACAGCTGGCGGTGTAGAAGTAGGCTCGATTACATTTGCATTGTGCCAAGAAATCATTGATGAATTCATTCTCGTAGATGAAGAAGCTATTTCTGAAGGTGTCCGAGTTGGTATTGAAAAACTACATCAATTAATCGAAGGAGCTGCTGGTGCTGCTATCGCCGGTTTTTTACAAAAAAAGGATGACCTGAAAGGTCAAACTGTGGTCATTATTATTTGTGGCGGCAACATTAGTAGTGAAGTAATTAAATCGGTGCTATGATGCGCGTTGTTAGTTTAGATGAGATTAAAAGGGTTTTACCGAAAGTAGACCTGATTTCAGATATAGAAACAGGTTTTGCATCCTATTCGCGGGGAGAGGTTGTGGTGCCACCGGTGGGTGAGATGCATTTCAAATCTCCACCTGGTGATGTGCACATCAAGTATGGCTATATCAATAATGATGAAATATATGTAATTAAAATAGCATCGGGATTTTTCCATAATACTGATATGGGACTTCCGAATGGAAATGGCATGATGCTTGTTTTCAATCAGAAAACAGGACAACTGATTGCCATTTTACAAGATGAGGCTTATCTCACGGATGTACGTACTGCCGTAGCTGGTGCGATCTGTGCTAAATATATTTCTCCGAAAAAAGTAGATGGAATCGGTATTGTTGGGACAGGCGTCCAGGCCAAAATGCAGTTGGAATATCTTAAGGATATTATTGATTGCAGAAAGGCTATTGTATGGGGTAGAAGCGAAGCATCATTACAAAAATATTTGGCAGATATGAAAGACAGTGAATTTGACATTACCATTACCCAAAATATTGATGATGTGATTGACGGCTGTCAATTAATAGTAACTTGTACTCCGGCTGAAACGCCGTTGATCAGTCGTGTGAATCCCGGTACCCATATCACCGCCATGGGCTCTGATACATTAAGCAAACAGGAATTGGATTCTTCAATATTACTGGAAGCAGATTTGGTGGTCGCAGACAGCAAATCACAATGTGAAATTCGAGGCGAAATACATCAAGCCATTAAGTTAGGTCGCTTTTCAATGGACGCAGTGGTTGAATTAGGAGAAATTATCAATGGCGACAAAGAGGGGAGAACGAGCGAAAAGCAAATTACAATTGCTGACCTGACTGGTGTGGCAGTTCAGGATATCCAGATTTCTAAAGCAGTACTAGAGCACCTTTAATTGTTTATGATGCAATTTCTGAGTAATTTTGACTATAATTAATAGCAGGAGTTACGCCATGAAAAAAGTAATGAGTATTTTTGCAGTTTTCCCCCTTTTATTTTCATTTTTACTGGCTGGTGAATTGTCTTTAGGTGCTTCGATTCCACTTAGTGACGTTAAAATGGTAGATATTTCCGGGAAAATAATCAGTTTGAATGATGTGAAAATGGAGAATGGATTACTGGTCAATTTTAGTTGTAATACTTGTCCATGGGTTGTGGCTTGGCAGGATCGTTATAATGCCTTGGCCGAAGCGAGTAATAAAAATAAGATTGGTTTTATCACCATCAACCCCAATACAAGAAATAGAGAAAAGATCGGTGAAGGCTTAGATGATATGCGAGATTTTTCCAATAAATACGGTCATGATTTCCTTTATACGGTTGACAAAGGAGCTGAATTAGCTACAGCCTTTGGCGCGACAAAAACACCGCATATTTACCTGTTTGATGGGAATGGAAAATTGGTTTACCGTGGTGCAATTGATGATAACGCCCGGAAGCCTAAGAAGGTAAAAAGCACCTGGTTAATGGATGCAATTGCAGCAGTAGGTGCTGGCAATAACGTGTCCATAAAGGAGACCAGAGCGCTCGGCTGTTCTATTAAATTTGCCGGAAAATAATTAATTTATTTAAAACCCCCCGCTCGCGGGGGGTTTTTTATTAGCCACATACCCATCTATTAATTTTTCGTAGCCATATAACATCCTTTTGAAACCTCGATATTTCCCATTATACATACTTATCTTATCCTTTGTTTCTGCAGGAGAAACTGAAATTGATTTAAGTAATTTCCCTCGTCCAACAATGTATACGGTTAAAAGGATGGGAGAAATCACAATAGATGGCATGGTCAACGAAGCAGCTTGGATGGTTGCAGACTCTATCACTGAATTTTACCAGACTCAACCTAATCCAGGTTATTCGGCTACAGAACAGACAGTAGTTCGTATTCTATATGATGAAGATTATTTATATGTTTCTGCAATCTTATATGACTCTGAGCCGGAGAAAATCATTATTGAAAGTTTAGAACAAGATTTTGATTCTCAAAGTAATGATTGTTTCGCCATCATGCTCGATACATTCAATGATGATAAAAGCGGGTATGGATTTTTGTTCAATCCTGCCGGTGCGATCAAAGATATGTACATCAATAATGATGGTACGAGTATTAACCGGGCCTGGGAAGGGATTGTGGACGCAAAAACTTCTATTAATGAATATGGTTGGGAAATCGAAATGGCCTTTCCGTTAACCAGTTTGCGGTTTAACCCTAGTGATGCTGAACAGGATTGGGGGATTAACTTTCTTCGACGTATACGACGCAAAAGGGAAGACATATACTGGAGCCCTATTGAACCTTTTGAAAAATTACTTACTATTTCAAAGGGAGGTACCCTAAAAGGATTGAAAGGAATTGCCCCAGGGCGCAATTTGCAAGTAAAACCGTTTGCAGTAGGGAATAATTTTTCAGGGGAAAATTCATCCAACCAATCGGATGCAGGTTTAGATATTAAGTATAGTGTTACACCCAGCTTGACTTTAGATGCCACTTATAATACTGATTTCTCACAGGTGGAAGCGGATGAGGAACGGGTAAACTTGACGCGCTTCCCATTATTTTTTCCAGAAAAACGAGATTTCTTTTTAGAAAATGCCAGTCTTTTTGAATTCGGTGATATTTCTAACTACCTCTATCGCATGGCGCCGCATCGGTATAGTAGGTCCTTTAAGATGTTTCACAGCCGGCGCATTGGACTTGAAAACGGTCAGGAGATTCCCGTAAGTGGAGGAGCTCGTTTGAGTGGGAAGGTAGGCAATTTTGATGTGGGCTATCTTAATATGGCCACTGAGCCTATAGAAGATATGCCCCAAACTCAGTTCAATGTTGTGCGCGCCCGAGGAAATATCCTGAAAAAATCCAATGTGGGAGCTATTTTTATTGATCGTAATTCTGCTGGCGGTGAACGGGACCATCAATCATTGGGAATTGATCTAAACTTGAGTATCAATAAACTTCTTCTTTACTCCTATTTTGCACAGACAGAAAATCCAAATACAGAGGGGGATAATTCTGCTGGGCGAATGGTTTTAGCCTGGCGTGATTCAAAGTGGGATCTTTCCACCTATTATAAAAAAGTAGGTAAAGCATTTGATCCGCAGGTTGGATTTATGCAAAGAAACAATGTAGGGGAATCGTTTGCCACAGTCGGTTATCATAAGCGGTATTCAAAAGGGCCTTTTCTAAATTTAAATCCCTATGTGTTTATCAATCAGTTTGATAACCTCGATGGATATTTGGAATCCAGGGCGTTAAAGGCAGGCCTCGATATTCAATTTATGAATGGAGCCATGCTGTTTTCTGGTATAACCCGAACAGATGAAGTGATTAAAACACCATTCAGTTTATATGGTGCGGAGGTTCCGGCAGATGAATATGTATTTAACAACCTTAGTTTATATTATCGGGGAGATCGAACCAAGTTCATCACCTTCAACGGGAATGCCAGTATCGGCGATTATTTCCATGGTTCCCGAAATTCAGTCGGTCTTTCTGCTTCAATCAAGCGAGGATATCGATTTATAGTAGATATTGGAATGAATAAAAATGTGGTTAAATTTCCTGACGCTACCGTTAATGCGGATGTCTACACTTTGAAGATTAAATACAATCATTCAGTGAAGATATTGAATAAACTTTATTTTCAGTATAATACAGCGGATGAAAAACTAGTCACTAACTTTCGCATGAATCTCATTCATGCTCCCTTGAGTGATCTATTTCTAGTTTATTCTAATATATCTGATGTAAATGGTGATGAAAAAGATGATGGCATGATTGCCCTAAAATTCACCAAATTATTTACGTTATAGTTTTCGCTCAATTAATCAGCGGTTGAGTGCTAATATTCTTTAAATGATCCAATCCAAATACTCCATTTGGCTTATGCCATCGAAAACGGATTTGGCGTATCTATCAACAATTATCCAGTCATTGGGTTGGAAGTATGACGCACCCACATTTGAACCGCACTGTACTTTATTCAGTCCGATAAGCGATCTTAAATCATCCATAAAAGTTATAGATACATTTGGTTCGCAACCATTTCAGGTAAAATCCGTTTGTCTAAATCATTCTGATGTCATCTGGAAAACCGTATTCATTGAACTGGAAATGAATGATGAATTAGAATGGTTAAATCAAAAGTTTTCCGATATATCTGTAATGGATTATGAATTCAAGCCTCATATCAGCCTGATTTATCAATCGATTTCCAGTAAGAAAAGACAGGTAATTATAGATAACTTGGACTTGAAGAAATACTATAAAATGGATGGGATAGCTATTATGGATACTAATCAATCTGTTGAAGAGTGGAAAAAAGTTTATTAAAAGGAAAAAAATGACTATAAAAACAGTATTTAATATTTTTATTGCCGGTTTGTTAATCAGTTGTAGCGGTGACACTAAAACTGTTGACCTCGAATTGGAATCTATGCAGTGCCTATCCTGCTCGATGGCAATTGAGGATATATTGGTTGATTTAGATGGCGTGGAAAAGGTAGCAATCGATCTAAAAAACAAATCAGGTAAGGTAACTTATAAAGCATCTGTTGTTAATATGGAAGCCATTGAAAAGGTTATTGTGGCGATTGGCTATAATGTGAATGATAAAAAAGCAGATCCAGGAGCCTACGCCAATTTGGAGATCTGTTGTAAAAAACCGGAAGATCAGTAAAAAATAATTATAGAGATTCATTAGGCTTTGTATTTACACTTATAAAAATGAAAAAAATCATCATTTCATCTTTATTTTTTTTCGGATGTTCAACTTCAGAATTAGAATTACCAATAACACAGCCAGGTAGCCGTTATCCTCGTGTTGTTCCTACTCACAATGGCGGATTGCTCATGTCGTGGTTTGAAAAAACAGATTCAGTGAACTGGGCATTAAAATGGTCTGAATTCAGCGATGAGCAATGGACTGAAAGCCAGACAATTACGCAGGGAGAAAAATACTTTGTAAACTGGGCGGACTTTCCCTCCATTTACAATTTAGGTGGGGATACAATTTCAGCTCACTGGCTCCAGAAAACAGGTGATGGCCCTTATGATTATGAAGTAAAAGTCGTGATTTCTAATGATCGCGGCGTTAAATGGTCTGAACCGCATACACCTCACCGGGATGGTGTAAAAGGTGAGCATGGATTTGTTTCGTTCTTTCAGGATATGTCTGATAACCTGGGTTTGGTTTGGCTGGATGGAAGGAATATGGCTTCAGGCCCCAATGATCATGGATATGGAGCTATGAACCTGTATCAGACGGGATTTACTCCCAATGGTGAAATGAAATGGGAAATGAAAATGGACGATATGGTCTGCGAATGCTGCCCCACGTCATCTGTACGTACACCCAATGCTGTGATCCTGGCCTACCGCGATCGCTCTGAAGGGGAAATTCGGGATATAAATATTATCCGTTATGCGGGCGGTTATTGGAATCCACCATACGCTGTGCATGAAGATGGTTGGAAAATTGCCGGATGTCCGGTGAACGGTCCCATGTTGGCTAATCACGAGAATGATGTGGCGGTTGCCTGGTACACATCTCCCAATTCGACACCCACTGTTAACGTAGCTTTTTCAAAGGATGAGGGAGCTTCTTTTGAGGCACCCCTACGTGTGGATTTATCCCAGCCAATTGGTCGGGTAGACTTAATCTGGATAAATGAAGATGAAGTCATGGCCAGCTGGATTGAATCAGCGGAAAAAACAACCAACATTGTTACAGCTATTATTTCCAAAGAAGGTGAAGTTCAGAATCCCCGTGTTGTGTCAGAAATTGAGCCTGGACGCGTATCCGGTTATCCACAGATGGAAAGAGTTGATGACCAGCTCTTTTTCGCATGGACGGAAGGTGGAAAAAATGGAGGCGTTGAAACAAAATGGGTGGCTCTTTCTTCTTTTCGTTAAAATACACCGTTCTTATACCTAGGACTGTCGTAAATTTGATTTAGACTCATGCGTTCGATTTACATCTGGACCACTCGATTTATTCTTGCCGTTTCGCTGGCAGGGATCCTTCCTGCACCCAATAATTCCACCGTTTTAGTTGCCCAATCCAAAAAGGCAAAGGCATCCCAAGCTTCTAAATACGCCAAAAGGGGAAGTTCCAAGGCCAAAAAGAAAGACTATAAAGGAGCCCTTTCTGATTATAAAAAAGCTTACCAGCTAAACCCAACCAGTAATTATAAAAAAAGAGTGCAGCAGCTCACCTCTTTGGCAAAAAATCAAGGTGGAAAATCAGCTGCCAAGAAACCATCAAAAAAACAGGCTGCGCAAGCTACAGCTTATGCAAAGCGTGGTGCGTCCAAAGCTAAGAAAAAAGATTATGCTGGGGCTTTAAAGGATTATCAAAGGGCCATAAAACTAAATCCCTCTGCTTCCAATAAAAAAAGAGTCCAGCAATTACAATCTCTTTTAAAAAAGGGTGGAACACGGGTGGCGTCCAGTACTCCAACGAAAGCAAAAGTTCCTAAAATGTCTGATATTCCCGCTATTAGTCCGGTGAAATATGCGAATGACATTTACAATATTGCTGAAGCATTTGAACTCAGTTCCCGCAATTTGGCTCGGGCGACTAATTTTATTGATGATAAACAAAAAAGGAAAGTTGAAAAAATTGAAACAAGGCGTACACCTACAACCGCTGATCTTGAAAGAGCTGCAAGAAATGAACCGAATGATATACGCTTACAAGTTGATCTGGCTCGAAATTATGAAACAGCTCAAAGATTTGAAGATGCTAAAGAGATTTACCTCAAATTAGCTGCCCAGAACCCTTTTAATGCAGACGCCCATTTTCACTTGGGTTCATTTTATGCCCGATTTGGCCAAAGGACCAAAGCCCGCCATGCCTTTGATGAAGCCATGGATGTGCAACCCAATCATCGTGCCACCATCGAAGCCATGGCCACTCTTTTCGGGTCGAAAGAAGATCGAAATCTATCTGATGATGTTTTAGCAAAATCAGCAGAAAGAGATCCGAAAGGCCCTGCCCAGCGTATGCAGAGAATTCGTAAAAGTTTAGATGATCGGAATTTTGAATATGCTGCCAAGCTAGCTCAGGGTGGTCAGGAAACATTTCCAAGGCAAAGTGGGTTTATTTTCTTAAAAGGGAAGGCCTTTGAAGGAATGGGGGACACAGACAAGGCCAAAGCCAGTTACCAGGAAGCGATTAAAAAGGATCCCACACACCATGAGTCCTATGTTGCTTTAGGGGACCTGTACAATAATCAGGGTAAACATGTTTATGCGGCTTTAACCTATGGTGATGCAGTTCGGCTGGAACCATCCGATGCTACATCGCGGTACAAGCAGGGATTGTGTTATTTTAAAGGAAGTGAATGGGGCCGTGCAGCATCAGCTTGGGAAGATTTACTTCATTATGATCCACATAATCGGGAAGTGAAAGATTTGTTGCCGCAGGCCTATTATATCCTAGCGGTAGAATACAATCGTGTAGGCGAATCAGGATTGGGCCAATCTGCTTTTCGTAAGGCTTTGAGTGTAAATAAAAACTCGGGCGTTTGGCTGCCTGGATCGATGAGGGCTTTAGGCGATTATTATCGTGATAAAGGTATGTTTAGAGAGTCTTTAGCAGCTTATCAGGAAGCTATTGAACTTAAACCCTCTGATTCTGAGACTTACCTGGGTTTGGGAATTACCTACTGGAAAATGAATGAATCTGGTTTTGCTAAAGCGGCTTGGCAGCGTTCCATGGAACTGGATCCTACAAGCAATGATGCGCGAGGCTGGCTTCTGCTTGCGGGTAAAATATCAGGGTAAATTAATCTTTTTTGTTCCTCCCTCGTAAAAATTTTGTAGGGGACGGTTATTTCCGCCCCCTATTTTTTTATGTATCGATCCATTTGCTCAAAATAAAAATAAAGAAAATGGAATTTCTGAAACCATCGGTGAATAGGAAGTAATCAACATAATTTCTAAAGCAATGAAATACGCCATATTATTCATTTCTATTTTTTCATTTATTATTGGTGGCCAGCGTCCTGGTGATAAAGCCGTTCGTGCCGGTGCTGATGCTTTTTATAATTATGAATATCAAAAAAGTATCAAAATTCTTACCAAAGCCCGAAAAGATTATCCAGAACATCCCGGGGTACACGTAGCATGGGCGGCAGCTCATTGGCGGTATGAGGAAGCTAACCTAAACATCGAAAAGGTTTATACGAATTTTGAGCGGAATCTATCAGAAATTGTAATCGTATACGATTCATTGGTAGCAAAATATCCTGACGAGCAGGAGTACAAATTGTATCAGGGAACAGCTAAAGGATTAAATGCCCGCATCTTTCTTGGACAGAAAAAATGGGTCCCCACGCTCATATCTGCATACCAGGGTTTTCGAATCATTCAAAAAGTACAGGAAAAGGATCCCTATTTAACGGATGCCTATTTACCCATCGGAATTGTAGAATATTATGCCGGCATGAGCAATGTGCTTGTAAAGGCAGGTGCGGAAATGTTTGGACTCAATGCTTCAAAGGTGGAAGGTATACGTAAAATGGAAATTGCTGCCACAAAAAGCCAGTGGGCGTGGACAGAGTCCATGAGCATTTTGTCGTTTATCTATCAATTTATTGATATAAATCAATCTAGAGGATTGGAACTCAGCAAACTATTATCCGAAAAATATCCCAACAATTATGATTACCATGTGCATTATGCATTTAGCCTTATCCAGACTGGCGCCTTAAAACAAGCCAAAGTGGAATTGAATAAGCTCAATCATAAATTGACCGAATTGGGCCCCCGCCACCGCAAGCTATATACAGCATATTTAAACTATCTATGGGGACATTATTTCTTCTTAAAAGGGCAAGATGAAAAGGCCATGGGATTTCTGCAAAAATGTATCGAGTTATACCATGCTGAATTGGATGCCTTTTTAGGTAATGCTCACCTTTTGCAAGGTATGATTCTAGATAAGCGGAAAGACAGGATGGGGGCCGTCATCTCCTATAATAAATGTATAGAATTAGATAACCATACTCAGGCGATCTTATTGGCAAAGCAATATTTGAATGAGCCATTTCAAGGTTAGAGTGTTGTAATTTTTCTACTATCAAACCATGATTACACGTAGAAAAACAAGACAGGTAAAAGTTGGTGATTTGCTGGTGGGTGGCGATGCAGCTATATCTGTTCAGTCCATGACCACCACCAAAACGCATGATTTAAAGGCGATACTGAAAGAAGTAGATCGCTTAGAAGAAGCAGGGTGTCAGATCATACGCATAACCGTTCCCGATCAAAAAGCCGCTGATGCACTTTATAAAATTAAAAAACATATGACTGTTCCGTTGGTAGCCGATATTCATTTCAATTATCGCATGGCCTTAGAGGCGGTAGATGCGGGCGCAGATAAAATTCGCATCAACCCTGGCAATATTGGTGGAAAAAAACGAGTAAAAGAAGTCTTGGAAAAGGTGAAAGGTGCTAATCTCCCTATTCGTATCGGAGTGAATGCCGGTAGTTTGGAAAAAGATCTTATCGAAAAATATGGCTATCCAACTCCCGAGGCCATGGTAGAAAGTGCCACTCGCCATATAGATATTTGCAAAGAGCACGACTTTGAAGATATTATTGTGTCACTTAAAGCTTCGGATGTCAACCTTATGATGGCTGCTTACGAATTGTTTTCGCAACAGTATGATTATCCTCTCCATTTAGGTGTCACAGAGGCAGGTCCAACCAAATCGGGCACAGTAAAATCTTCTGTAGGTATCGGTACACTTTTGGCCAAAGGCATCGGTGATACGATACGTGTGAGTCTCACCGATGATCCAGTGGAAGAAGTACGTGTTGGATTTGAAATTTTAAAATCATTGGCTTTAGCTAGTAAAGGTGTAACTATCGTAGCCTGCCCAACATGTGGACGTTTAGAGGTTGATTTATTTAAAATTGCAGGTGAAATGGAGGAAAAGCTTCAAGATGTGAAAACTCCCATGACAGTCGCCCTTATGGGTTGTGCGGTGAACGGTCCAGGTGAGGCAACTCATACGGATCTCGGAATCGCCTTTGGTAAAGGTGCCGGACATTTGTATTATCAGGGTGAAAATCGTGGTAAGGTTTCCGAAAATGAGGCTATGTCTAAGTTAGAGGAAATGATCTCTGAATTCGAAACAAAACAGCAAGAAGAATAACATGAAATTTGTTTTAACCATACTTTGCACATTATCACTTATTCTAGCCCAGGAGAAAAAGGTTGATCCGGCACCTAATGCGATTGCAGTATATTGGAAGACGTTGGATCCTCCAGAAAAGGAAATATTTTTATTCTCCTATCTCACCCAAGTCTATGATACGCATCAGGAAATGATTAAAAATTTGGGTTATGGAGAAGTAACCACCTGGTATTTTGATCATAAAGCCGAATTAGTGTACGGCATATTTGATCAGATTGATCAATCAGGAATGCAGGAATTCATTGGTTGGATCGATGAGTATTACCGACATCAAGAATTTTCCGGTAATGCATTTGATGATGCACTTTCCTTTGCTTTTCGATTTCAACAGGCTGCGGGGGAAACTATCTGGGAGAAGTATGAAAATTTAAAATATGGAAAAATTAAGCCAGAAAAGTAATGTCTATTTACCGCCCAAAGTTTATTAACGAGTGGCGCGATATAAAAAGAGAAGGAGGTTATAAACTACTCCTGAAAAAAAAAGGGTGGCAAGTTATTGTGGCCTTTTTTCTTTTTTATCTCATCCGCGATTCTATTCTTTATATCATTATACCTTACATTATACTTCGTGAGGGGGGTTGTTTTTAGAATCTGGTAAATGTTTTGATCCAATGCCATAATATTGGATTTTAGTTGTAATTAGAGTATAATTTCCCTGCAAACAATTTGTTGGGCTCGTGAAAACCGATCAATTAATGAAACTCCCTCAAGCGGTAGCACTTTTGGACCGCCTAAAAGCCATAAATCCAGGTTATGACATTGAAATTATAGAGCCCAAAAAACGCTGGCCGGATATTGAAACACGCAAGTTACCTAAAGTCATGGATATCATTAAACAACACCATAATGTATCCATAGACGGTCTTGGTAGAGATATTGGTCTTAAGGCATTTGTTGACCGAAGTAGGGATGCGGATCTATGGATTCATATATTGGATGAAAATGGTAAACTAATTGGTTTTTCTATCAATGAAGTATATGATTTTCAAGATAAATTAATCAATTTTTTTCGTGTTACCATTTTTAGTAAATCCCTTCAAAAACATGGCATATATGCTTTAATGAATAAATTAAAACTGGCAATTATTTCGACAGATATTCTTCTGGTGCGGACCCAGAATCCTATCGTTTATAAATACTTTACCCAAATGTGCGAGCAAAAAAGATTGAAAGTATCTCCAAAGGCAAACTATATAGATCCAGCATCTTTGTATATTGCACGTCAAATTCTTCCTCAAGTAGATGAATTTTCCGTTGAGCGGGGTGTATTAAAAAGAGAAGCACTTAAAGGTACGCCGAAACCTCCCGAAGAATATGCTCCTATCTGGGATCGAATGGATATTTACAATGGAGATGTAGTTGTCATTATTGGATATCCGGAATAATTAATTTTTATTCATAAGAAACAAATAAAAAGAAGAAAAAATGCAACAATTCAATAATGGATTTGGAAAGGTTTTAGTATAATGAAAAATATTAGCAATGTTACCATAATTCTTGTCTCAATGATATTATTTATGGTAATTCGTTTTCCATCTTTATTGGCTCAAAACACTAATAACTATGAAGATTTGCATGCGCTTTTTTTTGAATGGAGAAAGTTTGAAAACCCACCATTATTAGATGGAGCTCCAAATTATACAAAGTCACAGTTCAGAAAGAGACAAAAAACATTTAAACTACTTGAAAAAAAACTATCTGAGATTGATACTAGTAAATGGTCGCAGTATCAAAAAGTAGACAGGCAACTTTTACGAGCCGAAATGAATGGATATGATTTTAATCGGAGAATTCTTAGATCATGGGAAAGAGATCCAGCATTTTATCAAACAATTTGGATGGGTCAAAGTGATGTTCCGGCACATGAAGGTCCTGTAAATCATGCCTTACTTGAATATTGGCAATATTCATTCCCACTCAAAGGAAAAGCCAAAACTAAATTCTTAAATGAATTAGAAGTTATCCCTTCTTTATTAAAACAAGCGCAAAAAAACCTTACCGGTAATGCGAGAGATTTATGGGTTGCTGGTATTAGAAATATTCGCGATCAAAAACAAAATCTAGATGTAATTGAAAAAACTCTACTAAAACATCATGATTCAAGGAAAGATGCCGCTCTATTTGAATCCTTGGTTAAAGCAAAAACTGCTAATGAAAATTTTATTAAATGGTTAGAAAAAGAATCTCCCAAAAAAAATGGTTCGTCTGGTATAGGAAAAGATAATTATACATGGTATCAAAAGAATGTTCATTTGGTGTCTTTAACTTGGGAAGAAGAGGTCCAACTACTTCAAAGAGAATTGGATCGTGCATGGTCCTCATTAAAATTAGAAGAGCACAGAAATAAAGACCTTCCACCAATGAAATCAGCTGATACTCCTGAAGAATTTGCTGAACTCACTGTTAAGGCAGTGAATAAAATGATGGATTTTCTTGAAAAAAATGATGTGATGTATATAAAACCAAATATGAAACCCGCTTTGCAGGAACATATGGGTAAGTTTGTACCTAAGGATGAACGCAATTTTTTTTCAATAGGTTTGCATTTTGATCCCCTTCCTCTATATTCTCATTTTTATCATTGGTTTGATTTAGCACAGGTTAGAGATGAGCCTCATTTAAATCCAATTCGAAGGCTATCACCATTATACAATATGTACGATTCAAAAAATGAGGGTATTGCAACTGCCGTCGAAGAGATGTTTATGCATGCTGGCTTATATGAAAAGAGCCCTCGTTCAAGAGAAATTGTTTGGATTATGTTAGCTCAGCGAGCTGCCCGAGGTTTAGGGTCCTTATATGCTCATGCAAATATGATGACAATGGCTGAGGCAAGTCAGGTGCATGTAAAATGGACACCTCGAGGTTGGATGGAGAGAGAACCTCACCTTTTAGAGTTTGAACAACATCTTTATTTAAGACAGCCTGGTTATGGAACTTGTTATGTTACTGGGAAATATCTCATTGAGAACCTTATGGCTCAATATGCAGAAAAATTGGAAACAGAAGGAAAACCATTCGTACTTAAGGATTTTTTAAATCGGTTCAACAATGCAGGCAATATACCAGTAGAACTGATTCGTCAGGAAATGATTGGAAACTGATAAATTATTTTATATAGGTGATGGGGCGCCAGTCTTGGGTGTATTTTCCTGAGACCTTGATATAATACACACCGGAAGAAACCCTATCTCCTAAGGCACCAATTCCATACCAGCTGAAATTATGATTTCCGGCTGTTAATTTTCCGCTATGTAACCGTTTTACTTGTTTTCCGCTTAAATCAATTATATTAATGGAAACAGGAGATTCTTTCATCATATATACCGAGAATTGTAGGCCGCCATTAAAGGGGTTCGGATATGGATTCGCTATTTTGAATTCTACCGGAACATTTGCATTCGTAATGCCAGGTTTTCCATCCTGTATCGCTAAGCTATAATCCCAATTTCCGCTGAACGTATCCTGACTTACAACGGATAGATGGATTGATTTTAAATCAATAGGATCTATATTAATTGAGGGACTTGATATGGTCATAAATGAATCATCTTTTTTTCTCAGAATTGCGTTCAGTTGTAAATCAGATAAAGAACCACTATTATTGATCAAATCAATTAAAACCGGCAATTGGGTTATTACTTGTATATATTGACTGGCAAATCGATCCAAACTGGTCGAATATATGGTATCCTGTTTACCGGTTTGAAAGTTCACCGTACGAAAAATGGCAGGTCCATCCACAGGATAAGCTTCCGCTTCTTCATAGATGTAATTGCCTTCCGCAGGAACTGAAGACATGATTTTGTTTGCTATAGACATACTATTCAGGGCGTGCTGAAAAGAATATCCCTGTTGATTTAAAGAAGCATCGATAGCTGTATGGCTACCATCTCGTTTGCGACTGTCTGCTTTTACAGATTCTTCAAAGATTATTCTGATAGGTTCTGTACCACCCATATGTTGTTCAATATATTCGAAAAAAATGAATGATCCATACCAATGAAAACCACTCTCATCTAATGCGCGGTCTGGTTGCTCAAACCAATCTTGCATATATTGGTAGCAATCATTGATCTCATCATAAATTTCTTCTTCTATCCAAACAGCAGAGGCTTCCAAAACCCAAGGCATTTCCCAGCCGTCATAACCAAACTGGATGGCATGAAAATATTCATGGGCAGCTGATACTTTGATATTTTCCATTTCTTCTAAGGGGAAGTTCTTATAATTGTTTCGCATAGCCATGTAACTGGTAAATGCATTCATTTCAACAATCAGTTTAGACTTTTCATTATCACCTTTTCCCTGGGCGAAGTCCTCCGGTTGAGTATAGGCGTAGTAACGAGAGGGTAATTCACGTACATAAATATCATAATGATCAGAACCGCCTTTATCTAAGTTTCCAGGGTAATAACCATCTCCTGGCGGTCTTATATAGCCCTGGTTTTCATGGAGCTCTTGGGCAACATGGTTAAATATATTGGCCATGGATTCTATATAGTCCGGGATACCACTAGCATCATCATCAGTTAGCGGTACAGCATGTTGCCAACTAGTAGTTGTATAATGAAAACGGAAAAAACCACTATCATAGAATTGATCTAGGCCGTTTGCTTCCGGACGGTTGATACCGATTCTTGAAACAAGTGAAGAACTAAAATTGAATCCCAGAGCTTCTAATGCAACACGGTCATTTGCGGGCAAATTCATCCCATTTTTGGCAATTTCCAATAAATGAGGTGTCAGATGTCGCTTGCTTACAGATAGGCCTGAGAATGCTGAAATAACAGCTTCTGCCGATTGTTGAGGTATTTCAGCCGATAATAAAAAAGGAAAGAGCAAATATATTGCAATGGGCCTATTCATGACCTTTTTGGTGTTTTCGCTTTCTTTTGTTATACAAATAGAAACGAATGAATATGGCCATCAATATGAGACCAGCTACGTAATAATAAGCAAAATAGGGTAAGAGCTCTTTCATTTTATTTTCTTTGCGATGAAGTTTTCATAAACATATGCAAAGGCGATTAAACCCATACCTATAGGAACTTCCCATCCTTTTTGAGTCTCTCCAGCAAGGAATCCTGCACCTGTAAGCCCTGCGCCAATAAAATAGACTGCTTTAACCCATAGTGGTCTTTGTATTGAAGATTGGGTTTGAAAAGGGGATGTGTTCGGTTTCTCTTGTTCCATTGCCACCAATACATCCGAAAGGGGGAATCGAAGAGAGGCTAGCAATTCGGGCGGGTTATTGGCATAATAAAATTCAAATTGCTCTACTGGTTTTGCCATTTTAAATCCAATTTGAAGTGATTCGCCTGCCTTTACACATTCAATAAGTGTAACAGGATAAGATAACTTTGACGACTCTAAATGGGCGGTATCACCATTAGTCTCGTGTAGGGTCATATAATACCATGACGTGGATTCATTAAACCAGCCTGTTATCTGGGTTGGCTTTAAGGGCGTATTGGAACGCACTTTGATAAATACGCCATTCTTTTTATCAGAAATGATTAAATCCGATATCCAAGTAGATTGGGCTTGGAGTATGGTGATGGATAAAATCAGAATAAAGCGCATGGTAATATTACAAATCCTGGCTGGTTCTGTTCCGATATTCCTCAATACCTCTTTCAAGGCCTTCCAAAATTGCCTCTATAACCGTATTAGAACGGATATTATTTATCATGGCCAAAACTAAGATAGGATATACTTCTTGAGGAAGAAGGGGCTCGAGAGCATCAAAAGGATCTTCTTCATCGAGAATGTCATCCATTGTTAACCCGCTGTTGAGTTTTTTCTGAAGGCTTTCTTGTAAAGAAAAAATATATGCTTTTGTTTCCGAACGGGAAAAGGAAAGCAATTTTTCTGTTGTAGGACTTGTATTTTTGGACATGTGAGGTAAGAATTTAGGGGAGAACTATGATGCGCGGAATGGAGATTTAGAGATTGAACCCCAAAGTAGGCTCAAGGTAATTTCATACCTCTTATGAGATTGCCTCGGAACCAATTTCTCATTTTTCTACTTATTTCCCTTCTGTCGCTACCTTTGATAGCTCAGATTAAAAATCAGGGAGCTGTGGGTGCGGTGACTATCGATGGTCAGGTTTGGAATCAGGTCGCCATGCGGCCCGTTATCTCTTTTGGAAAATGGGGTGTAGCACTTGATTTGGTGATTTATTTTGATGCAGAAGGAAACATTCATACGGATGAATGGGATTTCTCTTCTCCTAACGCTATTAAGAATACATTAATTGATAAAATCTATTATATCCGTTATGGCTTTCCCGGAGATAATGTTTACGGAAAAATCGGCGCATTAGATCAGGTTGATCTAGGTTATGGTATCTTAGTCAGTGGTTATTCCAATACGATGCTTTACCCCCAAGTTAGAAAAACAGGGTTTAATTTTGAATATAACCCTAAATCTTTAAATATAGAAGGATTCGTAAATGACTTCAAGGAAAATATAGGATTATTTGGGTCACGGATAGCGACTCGAAAAATCATGGGTTTACCGATTGGTATTTCATTTGTCACAGACCGAAATCAATATTTGGGACTGAAAGACAGTGATGGCGATGGGCGCCCGAATGTGGTAGATGATTTTCCTAATGATAAATCATGGTGGGTGGATACCGATAGCGATGGCTTGGCTGATAATGATCCGGCTGAGTGGGACATTGACGGTGATGGAATTACCGATACACTGGATAGCCGCATACCAAATTGGAATGGTGAAACGGTGATTTTGGATAAGGATATCGTTCGAAAAGGTAACCCACTGAATTTGAGCGAAGATTCTGATGGCATTATGGCCATTGCTGTGGACATCGGTTATCCCTTGATAACGCAGGAAAATTTATCTGTTTCTCTTTATGCTCAAATGGCCCAAATGATCGGTGAAACTGTTCACCCTCAATCAGGTGAATCATGGAGCCTGGGTATGGGGTTGGTGCCGTTTGGTATTTCATCCCGCTTTGGCCCAGCGCGGTTAAATTTTGAATACCGCATGATTCCAGATGGCCGTTTTGAATTCAATTACTGGAATCGACTTTATGAAATTGAACGGGTCAGTTTTTCATCGGGCATAAATAACCAAATCAATTTAAAGACCAAGGAATCAAAATTAGGACGTTTTGGAGAACAAAAAGGGTATTTTACCCGCATGATATTGAGTATGGGCCCTATGTTGGAAGCCAGTGCATCATACCATGATATGCTGGGGAAAATATGGTCAGTTGAAGAACAAGATTTTATCGATAATAAAAATCAGACTTTTTTAGCATCCCTGCGTCTGAAAAAAGCAATCAGCAAAATTCAATCAGCCCGTGCATTTTATCAGCAGAGAAATGTACCGGATCCATTTAAATTCGAGTATACTGAAAGCACAATCTTAGGCTATCGATTAGGTATTTCCTTTGGTCAGGGCTTGGTGTTGAATTACACTTTTCGGCGATCTTTCCGGGACATGAATGGTGACGGGCAGATTAGCGGAGATAATGAAACGATTGATATTACAACAATCGAAACTTCATTTTCATTTTGAACATATTATTAAAGTTGGTAAACGATAAATAATAATTGATTAACACATGATGAAGAGCCAGGAAATACGAAAAGCTTTTATCGATTTTTTTCAAGAGAAAGATCACCGGTTTATTCGCAGTTCTCCCGTAGTTCCAATTGATGATCCGACGCTGCTTTTTACAAACGCAGGGATGAACCAATTTAAACCAATTTTTCTTGGTCAGCAGGAAGCAGAACACTTCCGTGTTGTCAACAGCCAGAAATGTATCCGTGTGAGCGGAAAGCATAATGACCTCGAAGAGGTAGGTTTGGATACATTTCATCATACATTTTTCGAAATGCTGGGAAACTGGTCTTTTGGCGATTATTACAAAGCCGAAGCGATACAATGGGCTTGGGAACTATTTACGGAAGTGTGGGGTTTGGATAAAAACAGGTTATGGGCTACGGTGTATAATGATGATGATGAAGCATTTCAGCTTTGGCCTAAAGTAACTGATATTGATTCTAGCCGAGTGCTCAAATTTGACAAAAAAGATAATTTTTGGGAAATGGGTGAAACGGGTCCCTGCGGTCCTTGCTCAGAAATTCATTATTTCATTGGAGATGACCTGAATAAACAGCGGTCAGAAAATGTTAATGTTTCTGATCAATACTGGGAACTGTGGAACCTAGTTTTTATTCAGAATAATCGCATAGAAGATGGGAGCCTTACGGATCTGCCGGCCAAACATGTAGATACGGGCGCAGGGTTCGAACGGATCGTTTCGGTTTTGCAAAATAAAACTAGTAATTATGCTACTGATTTATTTATGCCTATTATTCAAAAAGTAGAAAATTTAACTGGAAAATCATATCAGGATAATCCTGTCCCATTTCAAGTGATTGCTGACCACATTCGGATGCTCAGTTTTTCTATTGCAGATGGAGGAATACCGGGGAATGAAGGGAGAGGATATGTTCTTCGAAGGATTTTACGTCGGGCAGCCCGCTTTGGCCGGATGCTTGATCAGCATCAGCCTTTTATTTGCAATCTGATCGATATCGTAGGTGAAATAATGGGCGATATTTTTCCTGAAGTGGTTGAAAAACGAGCCCATATTGAAAAAGTGGTTAAAGCAGAGGAGTCGTCTTTTAATGATACATTGGATCGTGGTTTGATTCATTTCGATAAAGTACTAAAAAATGTTTCTGGTAAAAAGATTTCAGGTGTGGAAGCATTTCGTTTGTACGACACGTATGGATTTCCATTGGATCTCACCCAGCTTATGGCTCGAGAAAAGGGGCTAGATGTAGATGAAAAAGGCTATATTGCTGAAATGGATCAACAGAAAAAACGCGCCAAAGCCTCTGGTAAATTTGTTGCAGAAGTGGATGAGCTAAAATGGAAACATGTTTCCAAGGGAAAGGACTCAGATTTCAAAGGGTATGAAATTTTATCCACCGATTCCCAAATTCGCCGTTATACCCATCAAAATGATCAGATTATAGTGGTACTGGATAAAACACCTTTTTATGCAGAGTCCGGCGGACAGATTGGCGATACAGGCACTATTAAAGGTAATGGTGTTGAACTTGTTGTCGAAGATGTAACAAATAATGGTGGCACCTCGATTCATTACTGCAAGGGTACAATCGATGAAAAAGCAAAAGGAAAAGTCCAGTGTTTGGTCGATGGCGATCGTCGACGGAATATTCGTAAAAACCATACGGCAACCCACTTGATGCATCAGGCTTTGAAGTTAATATTGGGTGATCACGTCCACCAGGCAGGATCTCTTGTGCATCCCGATTATCTCAGATTTGACTTAACCCATTTTGAAAAATTGACTGCCGAACAAATTCGTGAAATAGAAACTATGGTAAATCGTGAAATACTATTGAATAATGCTTTAGATATTTCAGTGAAAAATTTTGATGAAGCGAAAAAACAAGGCGCTGTTGCCATGTTCGGCGAAAAATATGGAGATGAAGTACGGGTAGTTTCAGTAGCTGATTTTTCCATGGAACTGTGCGGTGGAACCCATGTGGAACGCACGGGGGATATTGGTTTATTCAAAATAACAGAAGAGAGTTCTCTGGCATCCGGTGTACGCCGGATCGTTGCTGTTACCGGACCGAAAGCAGTGGAACATATTCAGAAGCAGGCTGCAACCCTTGGTAATATTCAGAGCCAGTTAAATTCTGGTATGGAACAAGTTTCTGAACGTATCGATCAACTATTGGCGCAGAAAAAGAAAATAGAGAAAGAATTAAAACGCCAAAAGAAATCGGGTACAGCATTTAATGCCAAATCACTGGTTGAAAAGGCCAAATTAGTTGGTGACCAAAGTATTGTAATACAAATGACAGATGCAGGATCTATGGATGAATTGAAAGGATATGGAGATTCCCTATTAACGGTACTTAGAAGTGGTGTAGGAGTGCTAGGCGCTGAAGCTGAAAAACCATCGGTTGTTGTTGTCGTAAGCCAGGATCTGGTAAAAAGTGGGTTAAAGGCCGGAGATTTGGCTGAATTAATCGGCAATGAGATGGGCGGCGGCGGCGGCGGTAAACCTCACCTGGCAACTGCTGGCGGACAAGATGCCAAAGGCTTAAAAAGTGCTATGGCTAAAAGTTTGAGTATCATTAAAAAAGTAATACAGGAATGATTCAGAAAAATGCAGTACAGGCAAGATGGCGACACCTATATCATTTATCTCGAGCAGAACGAGCCAATTATGGCTACCTTAACTCAGTTTTGCAAGGATCAAAGTATTATGAATGGACAACTTTCAGGTATCGGTGCAATCAAAGAAATTGAAGTGGGTGCCTATGACTTGGCACTAAAAGAATATGTAACCAAAAAATTTGATGAAATATGGGAATTAACATCCTATCAGGGTAATGTATTACTAAAAGACGGGAAGCCATTCATTCATGCCCACATTACAATCAGTAATCACAGTTTGGATGTAAAAGGTGGGCATCTCTTTGAAGCACAAGTTGGTGTTGTTGGTGAATTCATCCTCAGAAAGATAAATACCGATGGGAAAAGAGAGTTTGATCCTGCAATCGGCCTTGCCTGTGCAGCATTCAATTAATTAGGAGGAATAAAATGGATCGCAAAGTTATTTCTGACGCTCATGCACCGAGCCCGATTGGTCCTTATAACCAAGCGGTAATCTCCAATGGGTTTGTATTCACTGCTGGACAGATTGCCATTGATCCGGATACAGGCCAATTGGTTGAGGGTGATCTTACGTCTCGGGTTGAACAGGTTTTTCGCAATCTATCTGCAATTTTAGAACGAGCTGGCTCCGATCTATCCAAAGTAGTCAAATTTACAGTTTTCCTAACGGATATGGGCAGATTTGATGAAGTAAATAAAGTTTTCAATCAATATTTAAATGAAGATAATGCACCGGCAAGGTCAACGGTAGAAGTTTCCGGATTGCCGATTGGGACCGATGTGGAAATTGAGTGTATTGCTGCATTATAGTTTTTAGATGAACCAAAAGCGTTTTCTGATCTTTGCTATCATTTTACCTTTGTTTGGCCAGGAAGTGGACAGTCTTTCCAAAAGAACACCTCAGGAAGCTATGAAGAGAGCACTTATGTTCCCTGGAGGTGGACAGTTTTATAACGGAGAAACAATCAAGGGAGCTCTATTGGTTAGTATAACGATTGGATCAGCCTACTTTTATGCAGATAATGCCAAAAAGTATAATAATTATTCTGGTACGGACAGTGCGATAAAACAGGACTATTTAGAGCAAAGAAACAAATATGGATGGTGGATTGGTTTTGTCTATATTTACGGTCTTTTAGATGCCATAGTAGAAGCACATTTACATCCATTTAAAGAAGTAATGAATGAGGATTTAGAGCAGCCAAAAAAGGAAGGTAATCAGGAAAAATGAGTCAAAATCGTGAACAATGGGGTTCAAAGTTAGGATTTATCCTAGCCGCATCAGGTTCAGCGGTAGGTATAGGAAATATTTGGAAATATCCCCATATGGCTGGGCAAAATGGCGGGGCGGCCTTTACCCTTGTATACTTGGCATGCATTTTCGTCGTTGGCCTATCAATTGTTATTGCCGAATTTGTCATTGGAAGAAAAACACAATTAAGTCCGGTCGGTGCTTTCGAGAAATTAGCTCCTGGTACAAACTGGAAATGGGTTGGTTTTCTTGGTGTAGCATCAGCTTTTGTTATTCTTTCATTCTATGGTGTGGTCGGTGGATGGGTTTTGAAATACGTTATTGTTTCTATCACTGGTGGTTTCAATGAATTAGCCGGGGATCCTGCTGCTGCTGGGAATGTTTTCAATACTTTTATTACGGATACGTGGAGCCCAATTATATATCAAGTATTTTTCATGGCCTTTTGTGTTTGGGTTATTGTGAATGGCGTAAAGGGCGGAATTGAAAAATGGTCAAAAATAATGATGCCGCTTATTGTAGTTCTGCTAGCTGTACTTGCGGTCCGTGGGATGACGCTTGAAGGAGGTATGAAAGGGATTTCATTTTTGTTTAACCCACGGTTTGAAGATTTGACTGCTTCTTCTATTGTCCTAGCATTAGGACATTCCTTTTTTACAGTAAGCCTCGGTATGGGTACCATGATCACTTATGGCAGTTATCTGAATAGAAAACAAAATTTATTGAACTCAGCCGTATGGGTCATTGCACTGGATACGGCAATCGCCATGCTGGCAGGCATAGCTATTTTTACTACTGTTTTTGCTTTAGGTGCAAATCCTGCAGAAGGTCCGGGTCTGATCTTTGTCGTTTTACCTTCCGTATTTTCACAATTGGCTGGGGGTACTTTATGGGGAACAATGTTCTTCGTATTACTATTTATGGCAGCTCTCACATCGGCAATTTCAATTCTTGAAGTAGTTACTGCTTATTTCATTGATCAGAAAGGATGGTCAAGAAAAAAAGCTACGATACAATTTGGTGCCGTTATAACTATCGTAGGTGTATTCTGTTCTTTATCAATGGGGGGTGGAGTCAATATCACAGAATTTCTTGGGATGCCATTTTTTGATGTAATGGATTATTTATCCGCAAAATATATGTTGCCAATTGGTGGAATGCTTACAGCGATTTTCATTTTAAGAAAATGGGGTATTCCCAATTATATGGCGGAGCTTAAAATTGGTATGGAAAATGCCAATATTTCATCCAGGTTAGTTCAAGTAGTTTTAACAATCGCGGCCGCCGTGGTAGCATTTATCATTTTTAATGAAGTATATGCCGAAATCTTCGGCAAGGCTTTGATTGGATAATTTTTGCTGGCAGAAAAGTATTTCCCCCAAGGATCAAACCGATACCAGACCTTATCGAATACATTTCGCAAATTAGATAAATTTGCGGCTCTGAATCCGGAACGGTGGTTCGGGGTGTGGTGCATGGTCCTGGCCGGTGCCAATGTGACTAACCATATTGAAGACCGGTGGTTTTATTGGGATTGGTCTTCATTTTCGTATGTATTGTTAGTAATTCTTGCTTTTGCTACCTATTGGGATAAACGGTTTCCAGTCTTAACACAAAAGATTGATTCAGTAAAGTCAGGATTATGGATGTTATTGATGGGGTTTATACTGTTTTTACTGGGCACCATTCCAAAGGGAATTGATTATTTGGTTTTGACTTATGGGCTACCTTACTTGATTTATTTTATTGTTGGCCATTTAACTTATGCAATTCCAATCATGATAAATGATGTGGGTGAAAAGTCAGCACCATCGAAAGTGAAAATGGCGCCTATGCTATCAATTGTTGTGATTCTGACGTTTTTGGCCACAGTCTTAGGAACATACAATAACGACCCCATGATTAGTACAGTCGCCGCTGTTTATTCTCCTTTTCCGCTCGTGGCGCTGATATTTCCAGCTGCAGTCAGGCATCTGCAGCGCTGCCGTATTTATGTTATCTTTATTCCGGCCATGTTTTTGGCCATGCGATTTCCTTGGTTTTTATTTCCTGTAATTCTTTTATTTTGGATTTTACGCTATTATCATTATTTCTGTCACGGAACCGTACATCCTTCATTTAAAGTTGATATACACGCCGGTCAGAAAAATTAGAACGGTCGCGCGTTAATGGACCGTTCGGACCTTTTAAAAGCACTTCACTTAGAAACATTTATCGCCCTCGATTTTGAAACGACTGGCCTGGAGGTTGAGGTTGATCGGGTTATGGAAGTAGCAGCTATTCTATTTAAAGATGGAGTCCCTGAAGATCGATTTACAACACTGATCAATCCCGGTATACCAATTCCCAAATTCATTGAGGAAATCACGGGAATCACAAATGAAATGGTAGCAGATGCACCTGCTGAAAATAAAATTTTGGATAACCTTTTCGAATTTATAGGTGATTATCCATTAGTGGCCCATAATATGCCATTTGACTTTTCTTTTCTTCAGGAAATGGCCTTAAGACATCAGAAAGAATTGAGCGATCGAAAATTATATGATACGCTTACTTTATCACGGGCATTACTGTTTTTTCAGCCAACACATAATTTAACCGCTGTTTCCGATTATTTTGGTCTATCTACGGAAGGAGCTCACCGGGCTGAATATGATACAGAGAACTGCGGAAAAATTTTCGTGAATTTCATCGAGGAAGCAGCCAGCTATAACCTTGATTTAATTTCAAGAATTGTGGCCATGCTCAAGCCATTTCAAGTCCATAATAAAGAATTATTCATAGATATTGCCAACGCTCTCACCCAAACAGGTGATTTAAAAAATGGACTGATCCAGTCTAAAATTCCCAAGCCGGAGAACACCAATATCTTTATCCATGAAGGTAAGAATGATATCAAATCTATGAATAGCGAGGAAGTATTTGGCCCGAACGGATTCCTGAGCCAATCTTATGATAATTATGAAGATCGTCCAAGCCAGGTGACTTATAGTCAGTTTATCGATGGCATTATAACTAGCCCTGGTGGGATCGGCGTGGTAGAAGCGGGGACAGGTTTGGGTAAAAGTATGGCCTATTTATTTCCTGTGATTAAAAGTAATATTTCCAATCCTGATGATGGACCCACAATTGTATCCTGTTATACCAAGCATCTTCAGGATCAATTATTTAATAAAGATTTACCGCAATTAACGCAAGCTATTAATGCGCCGGTCCAAGCCGTAGTACTGAAAGGGCGAAATAATTATATTTGTAAGTCCAGGTTGAATTGGCTGATTGGCAGTGTAGATAAAATATTAAGTGCTGAGGAAGCTATGTACCTCGTCCCGTTAATGGTTTGGCTGGAATGGACCCAGACTGGGGATATGGATGAGTGCCCCGGGTTTACCAATGGGTTTACTTTCAGGCTTATGGCACTAGTTCAAAGTGAACCCGGGTTTTGTACTTCACCAATTTGTGCTCGTAATAACGGGTGTTTTTTTGGACCTTTAAGAAAAATGGTGTACAGCGCTAATTTAATTGTTGTAAACCATGCTCTGTTGGTTTCGGAAGCTAAAGCACGGGTGGAAGCGGGGGAAGGGATGGGTTTTCTTCCAGAACACAAGTCGGTGATCATTGATGAAGCACACAACGTAGCCCAGGTAGCTTATCGCCAGCTAACCACCGTATTAGATCAGCGATCCCTAGGGTATTTTCTGGACCGAATTGATCCTGAGCATTCCCATTCTGGGCGCTGGAATAATCAATTGAAATCCTTAGGAGCGCTCCATCCTGATTTTGAAAGGTTGCGGAATGAACTTGGGGGAGCTATTAAAAGATGTCGGGAATCAATGAAAATATTCTTCGAAAAACTTGTTGGAAACAGTCTACATAGGTTTGATCCAGAAGCAAAATATTCAACGAAGCTTATTATTGAGAATCTGGCAGAAGAGTTTGGACCGTTGGAAGGTGATATCGAACAAGTGAATCGTGGTTTCCATGGTGCCAGAAACCAGGTACGCAGGTTGCGGGAAGCATTATTGGATATTGACGAAACCAGGGAAGATTTTCTGGAGCTTCATCAATTATTCGATCGCGGGGAAGGTTTAATGACCGATTCTTTACTTCTTATTCAGGCTTTAACGACAAACCAAGACAATGATTGGGTGTATTGGTATGAAGGTAGTTTCAAAAATATCCGTGGACAGACCCAATTGATCCTTATGGTCCAGGGGGCACCAGTTGATATCGGGCCTGATCTATCAAGTGGATTATTTAAAGAATTGGATCATTCAATTCTGACCAGTGCTACCCTTCGTATCGATGCATCATTTGATTATTTTCTTCAAAGAACAGGCCTAAACGGTGTGGAATTTGACGATTTGAAAACAGCCGTATTTGAAAGCCCCTTCCATTTTAACGAACAGGTTACCTATTATCAATATTCTGGTACGGATGGACAAACACCCGATGCTTTAGCAAATATGATCTATTCTTGTCATCAACGCTATAATAAACGCATGATGGTCCTGTTTACATCTCGAGCCCAGTTGGAAAGCACATATCAATTATTACAGCGGCAAGCGGGTGGTAGAGGTTTGCCAATATTTGCGCAGAAAAGACAATCATCCCGCACAGGTCTTGTTCGAGGTATGCATCAATCTGCCAACGGAATATTATTGGGTACCAACGCCTTCTGGGAGGGTGTGGATCTGCCAGGTGAACTATTGGAAATCCTTATTATTGTCAAAATGCCTTTTAATGTTCCAACCGAACCTCTGGTCAAAGCCTATGGAAATTTGATTCAATCACAAGGGGGTAACAGCTTTATGGATTATGCGCTGCCGGAATCGGTGATACGCTTCCGTCAGGGTTTCGGCAGGCTGATCCGTACAAGTTATGATGAAGGTATCTTTATCGTGATGGATGATCGAGTGGTCAACAAACGCTATGGAATAGCTTTCAGCGAAGCCATTCCAGTAGATATGACCGTATTTAGCAGTGTGGATGAATTAAACTGATTCAATATTGATATCATTAAAAACTAAAGTATGGCTTTCGATACTGGCAGCTCCGGCTGCTCTGATTTTTATCTATGTTATAACTATGCAGGTTCGAAACCCTGAGACTCGTTGGGACTGGAATGAAATTGAAGTAGATACAATAGATTTTCCCCCAGGGTTCCAGTGGGGTGTGGCCTCATCTTCTCATCAAGTAGAAGGTAATTGCAATAATAATTGGTCTCGTTGGGAAGCGAGCTTCAAAGCAGATGGCACACCGAGGATCCATAATGGTGACCGTTCAATAGTAGCCTGCGATCACTGGAACCGTTATAAAGAAGATATTGAGCTGATCAAGGCTTTAGGGGTTAGTGTTTATCGTTTTTCAGTTGAATGGAGTAAAATTGAACCGGAAGCAGGACATTTCGATGAGTCTGCAATCCAGCATTATCGCGATGTATGTCTCGCCTTGAAAGCCGCCGGAATTACACCAGTAGTCACTTTACACCATTTTACCAATCCCCTGTGGTTCGAAGATATGGGTGCCTTTGAAAATGAAGCAAATATTCGGTATTTCGTCCGGTTCAGTCAACGCGTATTCGATTCGCTTAAAGATCATGTGGCAATATGGTGTACGATAAATGAACCGGCCGTCTATACCACTCAAGGGTATTTCAACGGTGTCTGGCCTCCGGGGAAGCAAAATCCTCAATTGGCCGGCGAAGTCATGAAAAATTTACTGGTTGCACACACACGGGTGTATGAAGCATTGAAAAGCCGTGTAGATGGAAAAAATTATCAAGTGGGTATTGTTAAAAATGTTTTTCCTTTTGATCCTTATAACCGCTGGAATCCCATAGATTGGTTTGTTTGCAGCATATTAGATGGGGTATTTAATCAAGGTGCTTTAGATTACTTTCAAACCGGTAAATTTTCGTTCAGTTTGCCGGGCATGGATAAAGTAAAATACATTAATAAAAGTGGTATTGGTAGTTTAGACTTTATTGGTCTTAATAACTATTCTCACCAACGGGTAAAATCGCAATTAAATCCCAAGGAATTTTTCCGCTTTGAATTTTATCCTAATGAAGAAATGACTGATATGTTCTATCCCATTTATCCGGAAGCAATTTATCGCTCAATTAAAAGGGTTAAGGACATCAATGTGCCTATAATTATTACAGAAAACGGTATCGCCGATAAAAATGATGACCATCGTAGAAGATATATTGAGCGTTATCTTTATGCAGTGTCTAAAGCTATCAAGGAAGGTGCGGATATCCGCGGTTATTATTACTGGTCCCTGATGGATAATTTTGAATGGTCGGAAGGTTACGAAATGAAATTTGGATTATATGAAGTCGATTTTACTACCCAGATACGGACACTGCGGGAAGGGTCAAAGCGGTACATGGATATTGTCGCACGCTTTTCGCAGTAAAATCTATCATAACGTCATTTTTCCTAAGATTTCTTTCATCAGTTTGGCTGCTGTCATGGCTGTCATATTATTGATGTCCCTGTCAGGATTGTATTCTACAACATCGCTCCCAATAACATTACCTTTTAGCTGATGAATGATCCGAATAACATCGCGTGTGGACAGTCCCCCTGGCTCAAAATGAGATACGCCTGGTGCAAAGGCTGGATCAAGACCGTCCATATCAATTGAAATGTAAACTGGGCCATCGAAGGTAAATACAGCCTCGGGGTCAAAATCTATCATTTCTATGATTTCTACCCCGAAGCGTTCGGCCTGAGATTTTTGATGGGTATTTAATGTTCTGATACCTACCTGGACCAATCGATCTACAAGGTTATTTTCCATGATGCGAGCAAATGGAGATGCGTGTGAATAAAGGTTATTGTCAAAATTATCATATAGATCAGGGTGGGCATCAAAATGTAAAATATTCAAATTATTATATTTTTGTGCATAGGCCTGTATGATTGGAAATGTAATAGAATGATCTCCACCTAAGGAAAGCACCATTTGATTTTGATCGAGTTGTTTTTCGACTGTTTTTTGAATCAAATTCATGGCCGAATTCCCTGATGGCAGTTGCAGGTCTCCTAGGTTAGTAAATTTTGATTGATCCCCACAATCGATCCCATTCTCTGCAAACATATTCGAAGCATCGGAATAAAAAGCTTCCATAATCAGTTGAGGTGCTTTAGCGGGCCCTCTCAGAAAAGATGAATTCTCATCTAAAGGGATTCCAAGGATAGAAATCATACAGTATAAGGACGCCGTTTTACCACGTTATGGGATCTATATTAATTGTTCTCTAATGGTAAAAATGCATAATGCTCATCATAATAGAGCATCTGTTCTAGGAAGTTATCCGGATAGGTTATCATAATATCTGTGATTGCTTCATTTTCATCAGTCACAGGTTTATAATGAGGGTTCATAAACCCCGCGTACGGTGGAATGTTCAGTGCTTTACTTCGTTCAAGTACCTCTTCATGAATACCTTGCTCCACATTCACGCCATATTTTTCCACTAATTGTTTTGCGGCTTCATAATCACCTTGTGATTTTATCCGTTGAATCTCTCTTAGTAGCTCACCAAAAATCTTCTGCAGTGCCTCATAGTCGTTTATTACAAAATAGGTTTTGCCATCACTTATTTTCTTTTCAATGATATTATCTGGTCGCCCTTGTTCAAAAGCCCAATGTGAAATATATGCTCTGTTTCTCATATGCGACTGTTCTATTTTTTCACCAGGTTGGATACGCCTAAGCTGGAGCATGAGTCCATTCCTAATGTATCCATCATATTCTGCCTTACCTACTTCGTCTGAGTCCACCAAGCCCATTTCTATAAGTTTGGGATCCATGATATAATACAGTCCAAAAAGATCGGCACGACCCTCTTCAATAGTAGAAGCATAATTTTTCAGTGTCTCTTTTGGTGTTCCAACTCCTTCTTCAAGTTTGCCCGAGGCGTGTCCTAATACCTCATGCATAGCTGTATGCATCTTGCCTGCGAATGATCCATGCTTCTTGGACCGTTCCTTTTCTTTATCCGTGTAGGCGAACTCATCTAAAAAACCGCCACTTCGGGCCTTATCGTATGCTGCCGTAATGTTTCCTAAACTCACAGATTTTGATCCAAAGTTGGATCGAATCCAATTAGAGTTGGGTAAATTAATCCCAATGGGTGAACTGGGTGATACATCACCTCCAAGCATGGCCACACTTACCACATTGTAAGTAATACCCTGCACTTTGTCTCGTTTGTGGGAATCCATAATAGGAGCATTATCCTCAAACCACTGTCCGTTAGCTGAAAGGGTCTTCATACGGGCTGTTGCTTCAAAATCATTTATCTCCACTACCGATTCATAAGATGCTTTAATACCCTTAGGGTCGCCATAAACCTCTATAAACCCGTTTATGTAATCGATGTCAATTTCCGTATTTTTTACCCAGGCCATGTTATACGTATCCCAAGTCCTAAGGTCACCTGTGCGATAGTAATCAATCAGGATTTCTAACTCATTAGTTTGAGAATCGTTCTCAGCGACCTCTTTGGCTTTTTCTAGACACCTGACAATCTGATCAATAGCGTCGCCGTAAAGGCCTCCGGACTTCCAGACCTTTTCAACAACCTTGCCATTGTTTTTTGTAAGACGGGAATTAAGTCCGTACCAGATGGGTGTAGGATCATTGGGAGCTTTCATATTTGAATAAAACATATCCACTTCATCCTGAGAAATACCATCATAATAGTTATTAGCTGACGTAGAAATAATGTCTACCTCAGGGTCAAGGTTAACTCGTTTCCCGTCAATTTCAGGATCGAAAAGGATTGGAGTAAGCCATTCGATAAATTCATCCGTGCTCTCACCGTCTTTGAGTGGGAACTTTCCATTTGTGTTATTGATCAGTTCAACAAGATAGGACTTATTAAATTCTGGAATGATTTTTAATGTTGAATAATGGTGATGTATACCATTAGAAAACCAAATACGTTTTGCGTAGGCTATAAACTGCTTCCAAGACTTTGTGTTTTTATCACCTTTATAGCCTTCAACAATGCTATGAATCGATTGCCGAATGGTCAAATTATGTTTATAGTTTTGGTCATATAAAATATCTCGACCACTCAACGCTGCTTCAGATAGGTAATAGACAAATTTTTTCTGTCGTAAAGAAAGTTTTTCAAACTCTGGCACTTGGTAACGAAGGATCTCTATATCGGCAAAACGATCCGCTCTGACCTTAAAATTTTCAGTACTACCCACAGTACTACCCATTGAACATCCTAAATAATACAATGGAATTGTAAACGCTAGAATTGTCAGGTTTATCGATTTGGAATTCATAATAAACAGTCTCCTGTGTTAAATGAAAAAATATCAATGAAGGCATTTATAAAGCTAAGGATTTAATCTAATTAACAAAAAATGTTATAGTAGTAATGAGGAAAAAATCTCATAAGCTTAATCTTATCTCAAGTTTTCTAAATTCCATTGTAAAGTTAAAGTTAAGGGAAAAACTAACAAGAAAAATTGGTTTTGTCTCTGCTTGTTACATGTTCGTGAAATAGCCTAAATTTCCCAATGGGAACACAACTTATTTCTCAGGAATCAATTTCCTGGCAAAAACTCGTGCCGTTTTTAGATGGTCCTGTTCGCGTACGCCTCTCTCCAGGTGCAAAAAAATCTATTCGTGAATCCAATAAAGTATTAAAGCAAATTCTCAAAACAAAACGCAAGGTTTACGGAGTGAATACTGGTTTTGGAAAGCTCAGCAGTGTATCTATCAGTACTAAGGATCTCAAACAGCTTCAATTAAACCTGATCCGTTCCCATTGCTGTGGTATCGGCAAGCCATTAGATCTAGGCGTTACTAGGCTTACGTTAGTGCTCAAGTTAATGACTTACGCGAAAGGATATAGTGGTATACGGCCCGAAGTGACTCAACTTCTGGTGGGTATGCTTAACCATGATATTCTCCCCTTGATCCCAAGGAAAGGATCAGTGGGCGCTTCGGGTGATTTAGCGCCCTTGGCACATATGGCCAGAGGTATGATAGGTGAAGGAGATGTTTACTTCCAAGACAGGATCGTGCCGGCTATGATCGCCTTGAAGGAGTCCAATTTGAATCCAATTGTTTTGGAGGCAAAGGAGGGTTTGAGCCTCATTAATGGGACTCAAGTTTCTGTTGCACTAGGAATTCGTTCTTTAGCTGAAGCTTACATTTTGCTGAAAACAGCCGATATCTCCGGTGCACTAACAACAGAGGCAAGTCTTTCAACTCGAACCGTATTTAATCCTAAAATTCATCGATTAAAAAAACATAAAGGACAAGTTCAATCTGCCACCAATGTTTATCAAATGCTCATTGGCAGTGCAATTGTTAAATCCCATGAAGATTGTGGGAACATTCAAGATCCATATTCTATTCGATGTATTCCTCATGTTCATGGATCCAGCCGTGAAGTATATATTAATGCTGAAAAAATTATTGATAATGAATTGAATTCTGTTTCAGATAATCCATTGATATTTCCGAACGGAGAGGTGATGAATTCCGGTCATTTTCATGCGGAACCGGTAGCCCAGGCTTTGGATACCTTATCCATTGCTATGGCCGAAATTGGTGCAATATCAGAACGGCGTATCAATTATTTCATGAAAGGAATTGGAGACAGGATACCCATGTTTGCCGCTGTTAATCCTGGGTTGGAGTCTGGTTTTATGTTGGCGCAAGTAGCGGCCGCAGCATTGGCTTCAGAGAATAAAACTTTTGCTCATCCAGCAAGCGTAGATTCCATTTCAACTTCGGCTGGGCAGGAGGACTTTGTCAGTATGGCGCCCTGGGCAGGGCGGAAATGTTTGCGTATTCTGGATAATGTGAGAACCATTTTAGCAATAGAGTTATTAATCGCTGCAAATGTGAACCACCGTTTTCATAAAAAAATGTCTTCAGGTAAAGGCTTGGTTCCAGTGATGAGTCTATTAAGACGTCATCACATGCTGACAATAGATGATCACCCTCTGTCAGATGATATTGAAACTATTAATGATCTTATTCAATCCGGTAAAATTGTAAATAGTGTCTCTAAGTATATAAACGTTTTATAACATTATGAAAAACAGACCGCCATTTATACAAGCATTAACTTTTGACGATGTCCTGCTTGTTCCACAGGAATCTAACGTGCTGCCTAGGGATGTTGGCTTACAGACCCGATTAACGAATAATATTACTATGAATATACCCATATTGTCAGCCGCGATGGATACAGTAACAGAGAGCGATATGGCTGTTGCTTTGGCCCGAGAAGGTGGTATAGGGATTATTCATAAAAATTTATCAATCGAAAATCAAGTGGTGATGGTAGACCGCGTAAAGCGTTCCGAAAGCGGTATGATTGTGAATCCAGTTACCCTTTCTGCTGATAAGACCATTCGGGATGCCAAGGATGTGATGGCAAATTATCATATCAGCGGATTACCTGTAGTAGAGAAGGGAAAACTGATTGGAATTATCACCAACCGGGACATTCGTTTTGAGACAAATGATAGTCTGTCAATACGGGACCGCATGACAGTAGAAAAATTGATAACTGTACCTCAAGGGACTACTCTGGATGAAGCCAAAAAAGTATTGCAGGAACATCGAATTGAAAAACTTTTGGTAGTGGATAAAAAGGGCAATCTGGCCGGATTAATTACTGTAAAAGATATCCAGAAAAAAGAAGATTTTCCGAATGCCTGTAAAGATGAAAATGGTCGCCTAAGGGTTGGTGCCGGAATTGGCGTGAATGAAGATGCCAAGGAACGAGCCCAAGCTTTAGCCGATGCAGAAGTAGATGTAATTGTGATTGATACTGCCCATGGTCATTCGGCTAGCGTGTTAAAATTTGTGAAAAATATAAAGAAGTCTGTGGGAGACACACAAATTATTGCAGGAAACGTGGCCACTGCCAGCGGGACAAAAGCACTCATTGATGCTGGTGTGGATTGTGTAAAAGTGGGTATTGGTGCAGGCGCTAGTTGCACTACACGCGTTGTCGCTGGAGTAGGTATGCCTCAACTCTCAGGTGTGATGGATTGTGTTGATGAGGCAAATAACCATAATATACCTGTGATTGCCGATGGAGGAATTCGATACAGTGGTGATTTAGCCAAGGCTATAGCTGCTGGTGCTGAAGTTGTAATGATGGGTAGTGTTTTAGCAGGAATGGATGAAAGTCCCGGCGAGTTTATACTTTATGAAGGGCGTCAATATAAATCTTACCGTGGTATGGGCTCACTAGGTGCAATGCAGCAGGGTAGTGGTGACCGTTATTTCCAGGAAGGAGCTGAGGCGGCCAAACTAGTGCCAGAAGGGATCGAAGGGATGGTGCCATATCGTGGATCTGTACGCAATACAATACACCAGCTTATGGGAGGGCTTAGGTCATCTATGGGGTATTGTGGTGCTAAGAATATTAAGGATTTCCAGCGTAAGGCTGAATTTATACAAACCACTGCAGCCGGAGTGAAGGAAAGCCATCCCCATGAAGTGAAAATCATGAAAGAAGCACCCAATTATCAGGTTTCGGATAGTTAAATAGTTTAGTCGTATTGAGTTTGATGTAGGTAATGGAATATTATTATTTGTCTTGGTTTGTCAGCCTTGCCATAACACGATAAGAAAAATTAAAAACCCCCCTGCATTTGCAGGGGGGTTTTTAATATAGATTATATTCTAATAATTATTCAATTAGATAAAGAATTAAAATGTCGGGTAATCTGAGATTTTCTGCGGGCAGCGGTATTTTTCTTTAAATGACCTTTGCTTACCATCTTATCAATAGTTTTGACGGCATTTTTGTAAAGATCTTCCGCTTCACTTGCATTATTCGACTCTAGTACACGTTTGATTGCTGTCTTCATATGTGACATTTTGCCCACATTAAATTCATGACGTTTTTTGTCCTGGCGTTGACGTTTTATCTGTTGCGGATGTCTGTCCATTTTAATCCTTATGTGTTAATTAAAAATTCGGTGGCGAAATTATTGAAAATGATCCTACTCTACTAGGAAAATAATTGGTAGTTTTAGGGGGGATGAAGTAAAATTAACCAATCAGTTTTGAGAAGTTAATTAAACGGTGATTCTGTGACATTGATCACAGCTGGTTAATTGTAATTGTCCTAATTTTACCTTTTTCATTTATAGCCTTTTAAAGTGTATTTTTGGATATGAGTAAAACTGACCATCTGCGCAATGTTCCTATCTTCACTGATTTGACAGATTCAGATTTAACCAAGATTGCATCAAAAATGGTACCCCGCGTTTATGAAAAAGGACAGATGATCCTTTTAGAAGAAAGTATGGGAGAAACATTCTTTATTATTACTCAAGGTGCTGTCAAAGTTACTCGCCTCAGTGCTGATGGCAGGGAAGTTATTTTGGCTATCTTAGGAGAAAGCGATTTTTTTGGTGAAATGTCTCTTTTGGATGGCGAGGGCCGTTCAGCCAATATTGTTGCCAATGAAGACGCAAAAGTACTAACCCTTTCTCGCAATGATTTCTTGGATTGTTTAGAATCCTATCCAAAAATAGCCATTGCATTATTAGAAGAATTGGCGACCCGTTTACGGAAAAGTGACCAGCAGATTGAAAGCCTTTCACTCAGTGATTCTGAACATCGTATTGGAATTACTCTGATTCGACTGGCGGGAGAATTAGGTACAATAAAACAAGGCCATGTTACTGTAAAAAACCTACCTTATCAGCAAGATATTGCCAACATGGCAGGCACATCCAGAGAAACAGTATCGCGCACCCTAAAACTGCTAGAAGATAAAAAATTGGTTAGACGGGAAAATAGGAATCTTACGATTTATAATTATGACGCTTTCCGTCAAGCATTTTCCTAACTAAATAATACTGCATTATAATGGATTCTGATACGCTGGATCGAATTCGATCGAACGATCACCGTTCCCTGTCAAGGGTCATCAGCCAGATAGAGAATAATGCTAAAATTCCAGATACATTTTTTCAGAAGTTGCATCACCATGCTAACCAAACTTTAAGGCTTGGTATTACCGGCCCTCCCGGCGCAGGAAAGAGCACACTTACTGATCAGTTAATTCAGCAGATTATATCAGATGGTAAAAGTGTTGGAGTTGTGGCTGTTGATCCTACCAGCCCATTTACAGGGGGTGCGCTACTGGGAGATCGTGTCAGGATGAATCATTATGTATGGGATGATAATGTATTTATTAGAAGTATGGGATCCCACGGCGATTTAGGTGGGTTGGCCCGCAAAGCCCAGGATGTAGGTGATGTTCTTGCTGCTAGCGGTAAAGATGTGGTAATCTTTGAAACAGTTGGAGTGGGCCAGGGAGAACTAGATGTTGCTAAAGCAGTTGATTTAACAATAGTTGTTCTGGTGCCCGAATCTGGGGATGAGGTTCAATTGATGAAAGCGGGTCTGGTTGAAATTGCTGATATTTTCGTAGTGAATAAATCTGACCGTCAGGGCGCTGATCGATTGGCTCAATCTTTAAAAAGTATTTTACATTCGATTACCAAGAAAGACCATTTAGAACCACCAATTTATAATACATCTGCAGATCGTAATGAAGGGGTTTCAGAACTCTACAAAGGATTAACCAATTTAACCGAAGTGATGGTAGATAAAGGGTTGATGAATCAGAAATATTTGGATCGCCATCGTAACAGAGTATTGAATTTAATTCAAGATCAGCTTCTTGGTAAATTCTGGACGCAACAACGATTGGATCAATTGGAGGACTCTGTTCATAATTTAAGTATGACCGATGAATCGCCGTATAAAGTGGCCAAGACACTACTAGACAGTGCCAATGAATGACCTTTCAAAGTCCATGCCTTTCTTAGACCATTTAGAGGAATTACGCTGGCGACTAATTAAATCGCTAGGATCGGTATTAGTGGGAGCACTAATAACATTTTATTATATTGATCCTCTCATAGATTTTTTAATCAAACCAACCAAGGATTTAACAATGCCAATGGATTTGCAGGTATTGAAAGTTCAGGGAATGTTTATGATTAAGTGGGGGATTGCCTTGATTGGGGGTTTTGTTTTAGCTATCCCTGTTTTAACATATCAACTGTGGAAATTCATTGTTCCTGGTTTATATATCAAAGAAAAGAAATACGTAGCGCCGCTGATCATTTTTACTTATCTCTCATTTTTAATTGGGCTGGTTTTTGCTTACACTATTATTATCCCTTTCTCATTAGATTTCTTTACATCTGTGGGAATGACTGGAATACAAAATAATTTCTCAATTAATTATTATTTCAATTTTATCACTTGGCTAATGATAGGAAGTGGGCTCATTTTCGAATTACCTGTTTTGGTTTTTATCCTTTCCATAATTGGTTTATTAACACCAACATTTATGAGGCATTATCGGCGCCATGCCTCTATCGTTATATTAATATTGGGCGCATTTATCACACCGCCGGATCCGATAAGCTTGCTCCTGATGTCTATTCCTCTAATGGCCTTATATGAAATCAGTATTGGTGTGAGTTGGTTGGTTAATCGAAAGAAAAAAAGTAATTTACCTTCATGAAAAAAGAACTCAAATCTTTACATCATATTACCGAGCCAATATTCGATGATATCAAGCTCTTCGAAGAAGAATTCCGGAATGCACTCCGCTCGGAGGTTCGGTTGATTAATATTATTGGTAAATATATCCTTCGCCACAAAGGAAAGCATATTCGTCCTGTATTAACGATTTTAGCTTCTCGTGTTTGTGGCCAGCCTACCTTAAATAGTTATCGCGCGGCAGCGTTGATTGAAATGCTTCATATTGCAACATTAATTCATGATGACGTGGTTGATGAAGCGGAAAAACGTCGTGGATTTCCGCCTATCAACCGTATTTGGAAAAATAAAATTGCAGTACTTATGGGTGATTTTATGTTAAGTAAAGCCCTAATTAATATGGTGGGTCTGAGAGATTTTTCTGCCTTACAGTTGATTGCAGACACCGCCGAAAAACTTAGTGCAGGTGAAATTTTACAAATTGAAAAATCATTAACAAAATCCATGACAAAAAAAGTGTATTATGAAATGATCTACCAGAAAACGGCTTCACTGGTTTCAACCAGTTGTGAATTGGGTGCTATCACGTCTACTGGACAGGAAAGAGACCGAAAAGCGATGATGACCTATGGCACTAAATTGGGAATGGCCTTCCAAGTGAAAGACGATTTATTTGATTTATTAGGAAACGAAAGACAAACAGGAAAAGATATGGGTGCCGATGTAAAGCGAAATATACTAACCCTGCCACTTATTCACTGTTATGAGACGCTTTCGAAATCAGAAGCACGCCAAATAAAAAAAATATTATCCCAAAAAAGAAAATCCATCCGAGATTTAAATGATTTAAAAGAGATGGTTCATTCTGCTGATGGATTTAATTTTGCTGAACAAAAAATAGAAGAATTTAATCACCAGGCATTGGATGCCATCTCGCCTTATCCAGATTCGCCATACAAACAATCTATGGTGGACCTGATTAGTTTCAACGCTCAGCGTACAGGCTGATTCATTATGACCCTTCTAAGGACCATTCTGGTCCTGCGTTTTAGTTCGATTGGAGATATTGTACAGACTACCTCATTAGTCAGCACGCTAATGAAATATTTTCCTGAGTTGAAGATCGATTTTATGACGCTTTCTAAATTTGCGCCCTTGTTAGAAGGGCACCCGCATATTAATAAAGTCCATGCAGTGGATATAAATGCTGGTTATAAAAAGCTAAGACAAATAGGTTTTGAAATGGAAATGATGGGGTATGATCTCGCGATTGATCTTCATAATACAACCCGTTCCCAGGTGATTCGAAGAGGGCTTATAAACACAAAAAATGTTCATATAAAAAAACCACGTTGGAAACGTTTCAAATTATTTACATTTCACAATAATGATTTTCAGAAAAATTTTTCAATCCGATCATGGCTCCATGAATCAATCCATGATTTTCTACCGGAAAATTTTTCCATTAATGACACACATTTATTTGTTTCAGAGGCTGAAAAAAGTGGTGTCCGGGAATCTTTACATAAATATGACTTAAAGGGGAAATATTTTGTTGTTACTCCGGGGGCTGCCTGGTCACAAAAGCGATGGAAAGCGGACCGTTATGCAAAAGTGATTGATGATTGTGTCCATCAATTTCAGATGTTTCCTGTATTGATTGGTGGGTTAGGTGATGACATTTGTGATTGGATAAAAAATATTGCAGATTCTCATGTAGTCGATTTCCATGGGAAAACAAATTTAAGAGAATCTTTAGCTATAGTTAGTCAAGCTGAATTTATCCTTGGAAGTGATACTGGGTTTCTCCATGCAGGGGAGGCCTTAGGTGTACCTGCGATTACTCTATTGGGACCAACATCACGGGAAACTGGCGCTGGCGTATTTTTAAGAAAATCTCAAGTAGTGGAAGAAAAAAGTTTATGGTGTCGGCCTTGTTCTCAAAATGGTAGCATTCCCTGTTATCGCAAAGAACAGTATTGCATGACTAGGATTCAGCCTGATCAAGTTATTTCAGCAGTTTCGAAAGTATTAGGTTAGTGATTTTTTGGAAAATAATATATAATTTCATTTTTCTTCCGCTAATATTCGCTATGTTTTGTGCTGGCTGTTTATTCAATAGAAAAATACGCGCAGGTATGATTGGACGGTTCAGATCTTATAAAGATTTAAAATCCTTTAGAGTACGTATTGGTATAGCAAAAACTATCTATTGGTTCCACGCGTCCTCCCTTGGGGAATTTGAGCAAGTAAAACCAGTCCTCGTAGGCTTAAAGGAAGTAGAGCCTTTGTCATTTTCTGTGGTGAGTTTTTTTTCACCCTCAGGCTATAACCATGTAAATGATGAGCATATTGACTGCAAAGTCTATTTACCATTCGATTTTCCCTGGTTAATACGAAAATGCTTAAATGTTGTCCAACCTAAAAAAATAATCCTGGCAGCCTATGATACCTGGCCAAACATGATCTGGATATCAAAATCTATAGGTATACATTCCGCTTTGTTTGCCGCTCAATTTTCAGAAGGCACTTCAAAACTTTCCCCAGTAATAAGAAATTTTTACCGAAATGTTTACGGATCTTTATCGGCAATTTATACGATTTCTGAACAGGATAATAAAAGGCTCCAGCACATCTTGTATCCGATAAAACGTCCGATCGTTCGCGTCTTGGGGAATCCACGTTATGATCAAGTCAAACAGAAAGCCGGTAAGTTCACCACAGAACAGACTGAATCTGTTCTTTTAAGACCAAAACGATTGCTTGTTGGTAGTATACACATAGAAGACGAACATGTTATTTTGGATTCAATTGTGAATTTAATGCAGGATATTAAGGATTTATCTTTGATTTGGGTTCCACATGAACCCAGCGATAGGATTGTATCGAAAGCGGAATCCTTTTTTCAATCAAAAAATTTTACGACAGCTAGATTAGGCTTAAAAAATCCCAATCAAATTGAAACAAGGGTAATCATAGTTGATTCAATCGGAAAGTTGTCTCAGCTTTATTGGGATGGCCAAGTTGCATACATTGGGGGTGGATTTTCCAGTGGTGTACACAATGTGATGGAACCGGCGATTGCACGTTTGCCTGTATTTTTTGGTCCTCATTACAAAAATTTTATTGAAGCGAAAGAATTGATTGCCGATGGAGGTGGATTTTCTATTGAAAATGGGACGGATCTCTATCAAGGTGTCAAAAATTTACTTGAAGACAGAGTTGCATTTCTTAAAGCAAGCTATGCAGCAACTGAAGTAATTCATCGTAATCTTGGTTCTGCTACGCGGATTGTTCGTAACCTAATTCATGACTAATCCTATTTCCTTTAATCTGAATTTTCAGAAATTTGAAAATTCAATTAATATTTCTTTTGCTGCTGGTCTTCATGTTATTTATGGCGAAAGTGGAAGTGGAAAATCGCAATTTATTTATTCACTTTCGGGTTTAAAAGATGAGCAAGAATCCAATTTCACATTTACAAATCTTGTTATTCCTAGATATTCCCAGATTGTTTTTCAAAATCCTGAAAATCAAATTTTATCTCATACACTTGAGTCAGAATTAGCCTTTGCCTCTGAATGTCAAACGATCCACCCTCAGGAGCTTCAAGAAAAACTTACGCTTTTGCAGTCCGATTTACCCTTTATTCATGATTGGGATCGGCATCCTGAAACACTAAGTGGTGGTCAAATGGAAATGCTGAACCTGGTTACGGCATTTAGTACAAATCCACAGTTGGTATTTATTGATGATGGACTTTCGTTTTTAAATAATGATTCCAAAAAGAATTGGGTAGACTGGATCAGAAATAAAATTTCCAGAGGAAAAGTAGTTTTATGGTTTACCTCTGATCCCACAGATTTGGCATTTGGTGATACTAAATGGGAGTTAAGTTTATCCGACTTCCGATCATTAGATACAATACCTGATTTAAACCGATATCGTTTCCAACATCCAAAAGGAGATCTAGCCATAAAGTTTAATGATCTTTTATTCAGTTATAGTAAAAGTGATTATCCTGTTATAAATAATTGGAATTGTGATATCAATCAGGCAAGGTCGATCGGATTAATCGGTAAAAACGGGAAAGGAAAAACAACCTTATCAAAATTGATTACTGGATTAATTTTACCGGAAAAAGGAGATATTCAAATACAACTGAAAAAGAAAGTTCCTCGAATCGCTACATTAGATCAATTTCCAGAACGGATGTTAGGCGCAGATACATTAGCCTCACTTGTATCAGATTTGGTGATTAATCACAAAATGAATTCACGCCTAGTTAATAAATGCATCAATAGACTTTACAAATATCAAATTAATTGGGAGATAATTAAAGATCAATCTGCATTGGATATACCATGGGCAACCCTACGTTTGGCATTAATTATCATTTTGGGTCACTCTGAATATGATGTACTTATATTGGATGAACCTACCTTTGGACTGGGGTGGAAGCAAAAAATGAGTTTAAGCCTTTTTTTTCAAGAAATTTTAGTCAATAAATATCTGATACTTATTTCTCATGATAAAGTTTTTGTATCAGATCATTGTGATTATATTTATGATATAGACGCACAAATTGTGACACGAAATAAAACTGTCTTAATTAATGAAAAATAAAACTAAAATAACAGATCCGACTCGCATATTAACGCTAGCGAATATAATAAGTCTTGGCCGTGCACTTTTGGCTGTGCCAATTATTTATACTCTAAGGGATCCAGCTTTAGGTACTATTACATTTGTGCTAATTATAATGGCTGTACTTTCTGATGCTTTGGACGGTTGGTTTGCGCGCAAAGCACATGAAGTCACTCATTTTGGGAAATGGATTGACCCAATCGCTGATTTTGCCTGTATTTTATCTGTTGCAGCTTATCTTACGCTTGTGGATCGTTTCCCAGGCTGGTTTTTTACCTTTTATCTGGTACGCTATGTTGCCATCGCAATACCCGCTATTTATCTTTTGAATAATTCTGATTTTATATCGAGTGCTAACTGGTGGGGAAAGTGGGCTGCTGGTGTTACTGCCCTGGCTTTGCTAGTGCATATATGGCCTTGGCAAGCTTTTCCATGGCTAAATGAGTTCACGATTTATGTTGCAACGTTTTTATTGACTGTAAGCTGGGTGACCTACATTAGAACATTTGTCAAAGAATATAGGAAAATGTCCTAAATGGCTCTGATAGGAAAAATATTTCAAGCTCTGCGCCGAACAAGAAAATCCGTTTCTATAGCCTTTGATACAGTGATACAACGCAAAGTCAGTCCAGAATCACTTGAAGAACTGGAAAATACACTCATTTCGGCTGACATGGGTTTTGTTACAGTTCAAGCGATTTTGAAAGTGGTGGAAAAGCACCGAATGGATAATCTAATTCACAAAGTTTCCGATTACTTAATTTCCATTTTACCTCAAAATAATAATGAAGAAATATTACACAAAAAACCAACAGCCCTTATGGTCGTAGGTGTGAATGGTACCGGTAAAACAACTACCGCTGCAAAATTGGCACAATATTATAAATTATTAGGTAAAAAAGTATTGTTGATTGGTGCGGACACTTATCGAGAAGCAGCGGTGGAACAACTAAAAATTTGGGCCAATCGTTTAGATGTCAAAATTATTTATAATGAACAGTCACAACAACCTTCTGCAGTATTGTTTGATGGGTTATCTGCGGCGCAGAATAGATCAATGGATATGGTTATTATTGATACAGCTGGACGACTGCATACTTACAAAAATCTTATGCGGGAACTAGAAAAAATGTACCTTGTGGCTAAATCCCGATTTCCGAATTTCAATATTCATTCTTTAATTACGTTGGACGCCAGTTTGGGCCAAAACTCTCTTATTCAAGCCCGTGAATTTTCAGACCGCGTGCAAATGGATGGTGCTATTCTTACTAAAATGGATGGCACAGCCAAAGGTGGTATCATTTTTCCATTATATAAGGAATTGGGTATTCCTGTGAAATTCATCGGTGTGGGGGAAGATTTGGATGATCTATATGTGTTTAATCGGCAAGAATATATTCAGGGACTACTGGGTATCCCAGCATCGTAGTATATGCCTGAGCCCAAATTGACGATAATAAGCCTGGGATGCGCCAAAGCATTAGTTGATTCTGAGATACTTTTGGGTGGATTAAAAAAGAGTCAATTTCAAATTACTCAAGAACCGGAAGAGGCAGATACAATTGTGGTAAATACCTGCGGATTTTTGGAAATGGCTCGGGAAGAATCAATTGAAACGATACTAGCGGCAGCTGAATTAAAGAAATCCGGTAACCTCAACCAATTGGTAGTAATGGGTTGTCTATCTGAAAGGTACCCGGAAGAATTGGCTGGGGAAATTCCCGAAGTGGATCGTTTTTTTGGCAGTAATAATCACAAGCAAATTCTGTCTTTTCTTACTGGAAAAGATTTTGCGCAGGATGACCCTTTATTTTTTCGCTCGCTATTGACACCAAACCATTATGCGTATCTTAAAATTGCTGAAGGTTGCGACAATGGCTGTTCGTTCTGCAGTATTCCAATTATGCGCGGTCTACAAAAAAGTCGATCGATTGAATCAATTATGTGGGAAGCAGAAAAACTAGTGGATCAGGGAATTAGAGAATTGCTAGTGATTGCTCAGGATTCTACCAGTTATGGATGGGATTTGAAACCAAAAGTGTATCTTGATAAATTGATTAAAGAACTGGGAAACCTAAATGTGGATTGGATTCGTCTGCATTATGCACATCCAGCCCATTTATCCCAGCGCATTATTGAAGGTATGGCTGTTTCAAAAAAGGTATGCCGATATTTAGATATGCCCATTCAGCACGCCTCTGATTCAATTTTAAAATCTATGCGTAGAGGGTTAGGTAAAGAAGGAATACGTAATCGGATCAAAAAACTAAGAGATACAATCCCTAATATCCGATTACGGACGACCCTGATTGTTGGTTATCCTGGTGAAACAGAGGTTGAATTCCAAGAATTATATGATTTCGTCAAAGAAATACGCTTTGATCGTTTAGGTGTATTTACTTATTCGGAAGAAGAAGGCACTATTGCTGCGGACCTGAAAGACAATATACCGGCAGAATTAAAGAACGAACGTAAAGCACGGATTATGGATTTGCAGGCTGGAATCAGTGCTGAAAAAAATATGGCGATGGTTGGAAAAACTTATAAAGTGTTAGTAGATAAAAAAGGAAAAACTGTATCAGTAGGGCGAACAGAATTCGACTCTCCTGAAATTGATAATATTGTCCATATTAAATCACCGGTAGAAAAAGGAGAATTCATAGAAGTAAAAATTGAATCGTCCAATGAATTTGAACTGATCGGCACCCCCGCTTGATGCTTATTATTTCGGTATGATTATAATGTGTCGCAATAAACTAATGATATGTACCAGAAATAATATGAATAGTTTTTTTATTTTTATTTGCGGGTATATCCATTATCAATAATTGATTGAAGTTGATTTTTCATTCGTATGGCCACTTCAGGAAATTTTTCATATACATCATTCATTTCCCTTATATCTTCTGTAAGGTTGAAAAGGGTGTATTGGGGAACAGCCCATGCTTCCATTTGAAGGTTGCCGTTATACATTCTTTCCGAATCATGGCGCTGGAGTTTCCAATTTCCAACTCGCAATCCGTAATTACCGCGCCGACCATTATCTTGAGAAACAATGTGATCCCGACCTTTAGCGGTCTTTTCCCCAAGTAAAGCGCTTAGAACATTGAAACTGTCGAGCATTCCTTCTTCAGGTAAATTCACGCCTGTTAAAGCGGCAAGGCTGGCGGCCAGGTCAATTGTGGAGACCATTTCATTAGAAGTTCCTGGAGCGATTTTACCTTTCCAATAGGTAATGAACGGTGTTCGCGTTCCTCCTTCACGAACTGTGTATTTCCCGCCGCTGTATGGCCCCCCCGGATTGTGATCTCCAAGAGCCTCATTGGCATCATCATCATAGCCGTCATCCAAAACAGGGCCATTATCTGAGCAAAAAATAATAAGCGTTTCTTCCGTCAAATCAAGGCGGTCTAATGTTTTCATAATCTCCCCCACATTCCAATCCAGTTGCGCAATAGCATCACCCCGGAAACTCATACCGGATTTTCCTTGGAAACGCTCATGGGGCATACGGGGCACATGAATATCATGAGAAGAGAAAAATAAGAAAAAAGGTTCATCTTTATTTTCTTCAATCCATTTATTGGATTGTTTTGTCCATGCATCGGCTAGATCCTCATCACGAAAGCGAGCCGTATGACCTCCCGTATAAAAACCGATTCGCCCAATCCCATTGTGGATTGTATTGTTATGACCATCGTTCCAGTTCATTCTTAAAGTGTTTCGGTGCGTGATACCAGTAGGGTGATCTGGGCTTGGTTTCTTCTGACCCACCCATAATGGGTCATTCGGATCCAGATCACGAACCCGATGATTCTCAACATAAACTTGTGGTACTCGATCGTTTGTGGTTGGAAGTAGAAAATTATAATCAAACCCGATCTCCTGTGGCCCCGGTTTTAGTTCTCCATTCCAATCGGGTCCTTCAGGTCCTCCCAATCCCAAATGCCATTTTCCCACAACGGCAGTTTTATATCCGGCCTTTTTTAAAAGTGAAGCAATAGTTTCGGTCCCAGGTTGGATAATAGCAGGACTATTGGGTGGTGCGATGCCTGTATTCTTTTTCCGAAATGCATAAGATCCAGTGAGGAATGAATATCGTGTTGGGGTGCAGGTGGAAGCGGAACAATATCCACTGGTAAATTTTAATCCGCCTTTGGCAAGTTTATCAATATTAGGCGTTTTTACATTTTCTGGTTTTGCACCATAGACGCCCACATCACCGTAGCCTAGATCATCAGCCATGATAACAATAATGTTGGGTTTGTTTTGATGAATTTTTGTTGAGCATGTACATAAGAAAATGCAAGACAAATAGATAAGCTTTTTCATAATTGATGTTTTTACCATTTTATTTTATACTTATTCTGATACACCTTTTAAATATTGATCCAAGAATTTGAGAATTGCCTCATTAGAAGTTATTTGATTTTTCTTTTTTGCAAATCCATGACCTTCATCAGGGAATACTATATATTCAACAGGTATACCTTGTTTTCTAACTGCTTCCACCATTTCGTCTGACTCGACTTGTAGAACGCGTGGATCATTAGCACCTTGCAATACCAAAACCGGCTTTTTAATATTTTTGGCATGGAAAAGAGGCGAGATAGAATAAAGGTAATCTTCTTGCGTATTCGGATTTCCCATCTCTTTATATAATGATTCTTTTGCGGATTCCCACCATGGAGGTATACTTTTTAATGTACGGAGCCAATTAGTCACACCAAAAATATTAACTCCTACATCAAAAGCATCAGGTCGAAATGCCAAAGCCGCCATGACCATATATCCACCATAACTACCGCCCACGATACCAATCTTTTTTCCATCAACATGATTTTGTTTTTTCAACCAATTGATAGCCCAAACGCAATCGTCCAGGTCTCCTTCACCGTGAGCCTGGTCATCCAAGGTCTGGAATGTTTTTCCATATCCGCGGCTGCCCCGGTTGTTGATATCAAGGATTGCATATCCATGATTCAGTAGATATTGATTAGATGCACGGTATCCAACCCGGGCCTGTCCACCGGGACCGCCATGGACGCGGACAAGGGCCGGGACGCGGTTCTTGCTCGAAGCATGGGGTGGCTTATAATAAACAGCTGGGATCTCCAATCCATCAAAGGATTTGAATCGAATCACCCTTGCATCTGCTAAATAGGCAGGATCCACATTTGGATTCATGGAATCCGTAAGTTTTTGATATGCTTTAGATGTTACATCCAATAGATATAGATCCGATGGTGATTTAGCACTGCCGTGGTAGAGGGCCATATATTTTTCACTTTTAGAAATCGATACAGAAGAGACACTTCCAGCTGGAAGTGTCGGGAGCCTTACATGCCTATTTTTCTCATCATCATAAATTTTGATCTCAGTTTGTGAATCTACATTGATACCTGTTACCCGGTATCGACCCGTATGAGAAAAGTAATTATACCAGATATCCCAATCCTCCTTTTGAATAGTCTCAACCTCACCGGATGGAATATTATACCGTTTGAGGAAATTGAATTCACTATCCTGATCGGTTAAAAAATAGAGGGATTTAGAATCTACTGAAAAACCCGCTGGACTATGGTTGATATTTCCTACATGTGAACTGAGCAACTTTAATTCGCCGCTTTTCACATTATAAAGATACATATCTGAATTATCCCTGGTGTGGGTTTTACTTAGAGCAAGAAAACGACCATCATTGGATACATCAGTGTAATTGAGCGCACCATCATTTTGAAAGATTATTTTAGATTCAAATGACTGGATATCCATTTCGTATACATCCATATATTTCGGGTTGCGATTATTGGAAGTATAGTAAAAACTTTTTTCGTGGAAGGCCCATCCAGAAAATAAAGATCGGGCATTTTCTCCAGGAGTAAGGTCTTGTGTAGAACCATCTTCATTTTGGACATAAATATGCCAAATTTCATTGCCGCCTTGATCACTACGGTAGAGGATGCGTTTATCTTGGGGAAAGTAGGATAAAGTGTAAATGGAGTTTGAATCTGAATGGGTTAGTTGGATGATTTCACCGGATTCAATTTCAATTTCATATGCATTATAAATACCGGTTTGATTACTTCGAATAAGAATTGATTTTTCATCGTGAGAAAAGCTGGCACCACTAAAAGATATAGTTTTCATAAATTCATCTATAGAATATTCTTTATGATCATTGGTGCATCCTGTTAAAAGAATAAATGTGGCTGTAAAGAGTTTGATCTTCATTTGTATGTCTTTCATATTAATGAGAATTAGTTTAATTGATACTCCATATCTTTAACCCAATTCATTTTTGTTTGTAATAATTTTTTATCTCCGCCGCATATTTTTTCATGAGATTGTTAGGTATAGGGAGGAGAAGGTTATATTGGGCGATCTTCCATTCAGTTTCTAAGAATATCAATACCCCGGTACCGCGATATTCACCGTACTTTTTGCTAATCAATATTTCATCAAACCAGGCGGTCTTTCCATCATACGAAAAGAATACATTACGCTCTTTCATGAAATACGTCCAACCAGTTCCACTTGCGAAACGCGCCATACCGTATTCTTGAAATGCTTTCTTATCCCATCGCTCACTTATATCCGTACCAAAGAAAACAGCGTTTTTAGCAAATAAATCAAAATATTTTTTCCCATTTGCTTCCGAAGCATACAAATGAAGGTTATCTAATACATTTTCAACCGCATCGGTAGATTCAATATTTTGTCCTATTCCTACTGATACTAATATTATAATAAGAATGTTTTTCATTGTTTGCCTCTCGTTATGGTCTTATCAATATTTTATTACATTATTCACAAAAAATGTCACTTCATCATCGGCAATGTCACTATCCCAATCGACTAACATTAATGTTGGATTGCCATAGGTATTATCGTATTGAATATCATATTGATAAGCTTGTTCAATAAAGCTTTTTGAAAAATCGAATAAAGCGTTGATGGTGTGCCATTGGTCAAACTGCAACTTGTTTGGTGGAAGACTGTCATCGATGAAAAAAACAGAGGTAATGGTATCATTTGAGACTGATACATTGACTTCCCGAACCCATTCATTAATGCAATTGCAGCTGGCACGGAAACCAAATGAATACTTTCTCATATCCATGGATTGCCATTTATTCCAGTTATTTTGCCAGATTATTAGATCAGAATCTGGTTCATTGGTGCAGGCAATATGAAAACATAAACAAATTGAAAGTACACTTAAGGATCGCATTTAATCGATCATTTACAAATTGATCAAGGTGATTTTAATAAATATACTTCGTTTATTGAATTGGTCCATGAAATACTTTTTTGAAGGAATTTAATTTACATATTCATTTGCATTAATTTACGCTAAGGATAAATCAGGATTCCAATGCAATATTTGAATGGATAAATAGTAATCTCTGCCATTGTATCGTATGATTTAACCGAGGTAAATTTGCCGATATGACAGAGTTTAAAATTCATTCGGACTTCCAACCTCAAGGAGATCAACCGCAGGCAATTAAAAGCTTAGTTCAAGGGATAGAAAACTCGGATGAGCACCAGGTCCTGTTAGGGACTACCGGTTCAGGAAAGACCTTTACTATGGCTAATGTAATCCAAAAGGTGCAGCGCCCGACTTTGATTATTTCTCACAATAAGACGCTGGCAGCCCAGCTATACGGAGAATTCAAACAGCTGTTTCCTGAAAATTCTGTTGAATACTTTATCAGTTACTACGACTATTATCAACCGGAAGCTTACTTACCTGTAACGGACACTTTTATAGAGAAAGATATGTCCATCAATGAGGAAATTGACATCTTGCGTTTAAAGGCCACCAGTTCCCTGCTTGAACGCCGAGATGTCATTGTGGTCAGTTCAGTCTCATGTATTTTTGGTATTGGATCTCCTGACGAATATAAAAACAAGGTCATTCGCTTAAAGCGAGGCAAACAGCTCAATCGTAAGCAGTTTTTAAAAAGTCTGATTGGTATACATTATCTCAGGAATGATACTGTTTTTGAACGCAGTACTTTCCGTGTTCGCGGAGATGTTATTGAGATTTACCTGGCATATGAAGATGTAGGTATTCGGGTTGAATTATTCGGTAGTAAAATAGATCAAATCACACGTTTTCACCCTTTAACAGGCGAAGTGCAGAAAGAGATGGATTCGGAGTTTATTTACCCTGGAAAACATTTTGTCACCGATCAAGAAACGATAAATCGTATCATTGGCGATATTAGACTTGAACTTATTCATCGCCTGGAGGAACTTCGATCTGTGGATAAATTACTGGAGGCCCAAAGGTTGGAACAGCGTACCAATTTTGATCTGGAAATGATGATGGAGGTGGGTTATTGTTCTGGAATCGAGAATTATTCTCGTTATTTTTCTGGGAGAAAACCGGGCGAACGTCCATTCACATTAATTGATTTTTTCCCTGATGATTTTATGACCATTATCGATGAATCACATGTTTCGCTTCCTCAGATTCAAGCGATGTACAATGGTGATCGTTCCCGGAAAGAAGTTTTGGTGGAACATGGATTTCGATTACCCAGCGCACTGGATAACCGGCCCATGAAAATTGAAGAATTTCACGCTAAGCAAAATCAAGTGATTTATGTATCAGCTACACCTGCTCATCGTGAGATGGAAATAGCCAAAGGAGTGGTTGTAGAGCAGGTTATCCGTCCTACGGGTTTATTGGATCCAATGGTAGAGGTTCGGGGTACCCATGGCCAAATTGATGATCTGATCGTTGAAATACGAACCCGTTCAGAACGGAATGAACGTACTCTGGTAACCACCCTCACCAAGCGTATGGCTGAAGATTTAAGTGAATTTCTTCGTGGGGTAAATCTTCGTGTTCGATATCTCCATAGTGAAATTGCTACCTTAGAGCGTGTGCTAATCCTAAGAGATCTTCGATTGGGTGAATTTGATGTACTTGTGGGAATTAACCTTTTGCGAGAAGGATTAGATTTACCGGAGGTTTCATTAGTTGCAGTCATTGATGCGGATAAGGAAGGATTTCTTCGATCAAAGAGTGCACTAATGCAGGTTGCCGGCCGGGCAGCGCGTCATATCAATGGGCAGGTCATATTATATGGTGACCGTATTTCAGATGCTATGGATTACTTGATTAAAGAATCAACCCGGCGCAGAAAAATACAGGAAAAATTTAATAAAAAACATGGTATCATACCGAAATCAGTATATAAATCGACCGATCAAATCATGGGTTCAACAACTGTTGCCGATTCCATTCATGAACAGGGAAGTGATTCTTATGTGAGCCGGAAAGGGGACGATTTCAGTACAATGGATCAACGTTTGGCTGTGGATATGATGCGGCAGGAAATGTTTGAGGCGGCTGAGAACCTCGATTTTGAACGTGCTGCCCAATTACGCGATGAAATCACAAAAATAGAAAAAGAGTTGGAAAAATCCTTTTAAATAGTATTTGATAAATTTGATAGGAATTCAATCATGAATATTGAACAAATCCAAAAAAAATCCGGTATCGTTGGAAGATCTGATGCTATTCAACAAGTATTGGAGATGGTTGCCCAAGTTGCACCGGTGGGTATTTCGGTATTGGTTACTGGTGAATCCGGAACAGGTAAAGAAATGATAGCCAAGGCGCTCCATCAGGTCAGTAAACGATCGCACGAACAATTGGTTACTGTGAATTGCGGTGCAATCCCACAAGGAATTATCGAAAGTGAGTTGTTTGGCCATAAAAAAGGTGCCTATACAGATGCGCGGGAGGATCGTAAAGGATATTTTGAAACGGCACACAAAGGGATTATTTTTCTGGATGAAATCGCTGAAACACCACTCGAAACACAAGTAAAATTACTTCGTGTTCTCGAAACCGGAGAATTCATGCTAGTGGGAGCCTCAAAGACAAAAAAGACGGATGTACGTGTAATTGCCGCCACTAACAAAAATTTGGCTGATCTCGTTGATAGAGGTCAGTTTAGGCAGGATTTATATTATCGTTTAAAAACAGTGACAATTCATGTGCCGGCCCTACGTGAACGTGTTGAAGACATAAGTTTACTGGTAGAGCGCTTTGCATTAGAATTTACACGATCCAATGATATGGTTTACCGCGGTTTTATGCCGGAAGCAATCCGTACCATGAAAAATCATCCTTGGAAAGGAAATGTACGGGAATTAAAGAATTTTGTTGATAGCATTATTGTTCTTGAAAAAGGAGAGCGTATCACAGTGGAAATGGTGGAAAGGCAAATGGGTTTTAATCCTAATGAAACTAGGGACAACTTGGCTCTACCAGTCGTAATGCAGCAGCCGCCAGAAGCTGCGGAACGGGAACTCATACTGCGTCAATTGTTTCTTCTACGTCAGGATGTGGAATTTTTAAAGCAATTGGCAACGCAGGAACCGATGGTATCTGATCAGATTGGGATGCCAATTATGGGCCATAGCAGTGAACAGATTACCCCCAGCCTCCATATCGATGAAGAATCGGCACTATTTATTAAAAATAGTTCCATCGGTGAAATGAATATGGATGATTTAGAGCGGGAAGCGATCGAGCGAACATTGAAGCTTTTTAATAATAACCGCAGAGCTACGGCCAAATCTTTAGGGATGAGTGAAAGAACCTTATATCGTAAAATTGACCAGTACGGATTAGAACGCAAAATTAAAATTAGATCATGATTAAGTACAAAAAATCCCCATCTCTTTTCCTTTTGTATTTTTTGTGTACCCTTACGGGTTGCATGTATTACTCAATGGCTGGGAGTATACCTTCCCATATCAATTCTATTGCTATCCCTATCGTGGAAAATCAAACGGCTGAATTTGGAATGAGTGAATCGGTTACAGAGAATCTACTTTCTAAATTCAATGAAGAGAATATCCTCCGTGTTACCGATGAAGAACAGGCTACGTCGGTGCTCCGTGGTATCATTACCCGTGTGAGCGATGCGCCTTATACCTTTACCAAGCAAGAAGCAGTGACAGAATATCGTTTTACTGTCCATATGAATGTAGAATGGTATGATGTAAGAGATGATAAGGTATTGATGAAAAAGAATTTTTCAGGTTGGGGTGCTTATGGATTATCTGGTGATATTAGTACTGATGGTATTGATAATGATGGGGATGGCCTAATCGATGGCGATGATAATGATGAATTTGGCGACCCCCGAGAATTCGCAACCTCTGTGGCCGTAATAAAAATTGCGGAAGATGTTTTGAACGAGATTATGACATCATGGTAATTTCTAATCTTATTTAATTTAAAATGTGAGTGATATGACCACAACAATTCAACAATTAAAAGATTTTGAGGGGCAAGAAGTAACCTTGAATGGCTGGGTTTACAATACTCGTTCCATCGGAAAAATATGGTTTTTAATTCTTCGTGACGGTACTGGGCTTTTGCAATGCGTGGTGGTTGAAGCGGAAACGGATGATATCATTTTTAAATTGGAAAGCGAATTAACGCAAGAATCTTCAGTAACTGTAACAGGTACTGTTAGGAAAGAGCCGCGCTCGGTGGGTGGATTTGAATTGGGTGTTAAGCACATTGATGTCCATCAGATTGCTGATGAGTATCCAATTTCCAAAAAAGAGCATGGCACCGACTTTCTGATGAGCAATAGGCACTTGTGGTTGCGATCCAAATCTCAGAACGCGATCCTGCGGGTGCGACACCAGGTAGTCAAGGCTACAAGAGACTTTTTTGATGACAATGGCTTTACATTGATGGATTCTCCAATTTTGACGGCAAATTCAGTGGAAGGTACCAGCACACTCTTTGAATTGGATTATTTTGAGCGGTCTGCATTTTTAACTCAAAGCGGGCAGCTTTATGGGGAAGCCAGTGCAATGGCATTCGGAAAAATCTATGTATTTGGACCCACATTCAGAGCTGAAAAATCCAAGACCCGCAGGCATTTGACTGAATTCTGGATGATTGAACCCGAAATGGCCTACTGTGATCTGAATGAAAATATGGAATGGGCAGAAAAATATGTCAGTTATGTGGTGCAGTGGTGCCTGGAGCACTGCCAGGAAGAATTGAATGCGCTGGAACGGGATACAGATAGTTTGAAGAAGGTGGTGCCCCCATTCCCGAGAATTACTTATGATGAAGCTGCCAAAATCCTTTCAAATAATGGTGTTAATTTCAATTACGGCAGTGACTTTGGCGGTACGGATGAAACGATCATCTCGGAACAATTTGACCGTCCGGTGATGATTCATCGCTGGCCAGCAGGAATCAAAGCTTTCTATATGAAACGGGATCCTGAAAATGAAGAATTAGCTTTGGGTGTGGATATGATTGCCCCGGAAGGATTTGGGGAAATTATTGGTGGTGGTCAGCGTGAAGATGACCACGATATTTTATTAAAACGTATCAATGAGCACGACCTTCCGGTTGAACCCTTCCAATGGTATCTGGATCTTCGCAAATATGGTTCTGTTCCACATTCTGGTTTTGGCTTGGGCTTAGAGCGTACAGTGGGTTGGATCTGTGGCACAAGCCATATTCGTGAAACCATACCATATCCACGAACTATTTACCGCATCGAACCTTGATGAATTATACGGCCAGAATATCCGTTTTTGGCGGCCGGGATATTGATGAACAAACCTATGCTGACGCTGTTGAGATAGGAAAACAGCTTGCGGCGGAAAATTATTTGGTTTTTTGCGGGGGCGGAGAAGGGGTTATGGAGGCAGTGGCAAAAGGGGTAAAATCAGCTGGCGGAACCTGTATTGGTATTTTGAAAGGTATGGATAGATCCGAAGCCAATGAATATATTGAAATTCCCATTTCTACTGGCATTGGAATCGGGCGCAATGCGATCTTGGCCTACAACTGTGATGTGGCTGTGGCAATATCTGGACAATACGGTACTCTGAGTGAAATAGCTTACGCACTATCACTGGATAAACCGGTGGTAGGATATGGAACATGGGATATAAAAGCATTACATAGAGAAAAAACTATATCAGAAGTAATAAATAGAGTTAAAGAATTATTAAATGGAAAATAATTCCTCTATTTCGTTGATCGTTAAAGGCAAAGTTCAAGGCGTCAGTTTCCGCTGGTTTACCGTTAGGGCTGGCAGGGAATTGGGCCTAAATGGATTCGCCAAGAATCGGGATGATGGTACGGTTGAGGTGCAAGCTGTCGGTAGAAAAGTTGACTGCGATTCCTTAATCGACCAAGTAAAACAAGGACCTGCCATGTCGCAGGTAGACGATGTAGAAATCTCCTGGGTTAATGCCAATGAAAAATTCACTGATTTTGAGATCCGGTATTAAATGAAAATTTCTCTTTGCCAGATTAATCCAACTGTGGGTGCCATTGACCGGAATGTGGACCTGATTATGAAATGGTACCAAAAGGCGGTGGCAGCTGGTGCGGAACTGACCGTTTTTCCTGAATTGGTGTTGATTGGCTACCCGCCCCAGGACTTGTTGCTTCGTAGGCACTTTTTAGATAAGGCCAAAATGGCTTTAAGGTCTATTGCAGAAAAAACAACTGTTCCCATGATCATTGGCAACCCATTGCGGGAAAACGGGGAACTCTATAATTGCGCTTTTATCTGCGGCCATGGTGAAATCATTGGACATTATAAAAAAATGCTCCTGCCTACATATGATGTATTCGATGAAGATCGCTATTTCAAAAGCGGAGAATCCACTCAAGTAATTAAAGTTGAGTTCGAAAATAAATCGGTTAATATCGGGATGCAGATTTGTGAAGACCTTTGGGATGAAGACTATGCTTGTAATATGGCGAAATCACTGAAAGAAAAAGGGGCGGAATGCATCGTTAACATTTCTGCATCTCCTTATCGAGTGGGTAGGCTGGCAGATCGTAGTAAGCTGATAGCAAGTAAAGTTACTGAAACAGCCATGCCGTTTTTTTACTGTAATATTGTTGGCGCCCAGGATGAATTGATTTTTGACGGGCAATCCCTTGCGTATGATGGAAAGGGAAATCTAATAGGGCAAGGGTCCGCATTTGAAGAAGATATTGTATTGGTTGATCCGGAAAACCCAGTACCGATTCAGCTGAAAACCTCGGGGCGGGAACAAAAGATTTACAATGCACTCGTTTTGGGTGTTCGGGATTATTTCCGTAAAACAGGGTATAAAAAGGCAGTTTTGGGTTTAAGTGGAGGAATTGACTCCAGCCTTACTGGTTGTATCGCAGTGGACGCATTAGGGCCAAATAATGTATATGGTGTCTCGATGCCATCCCGGTATTCCAGCGATCATAGCAGGGATGATGCTAAATCGCTGGCTCAAAACCTAGGTATTGACTATCGCACCATCTCTATTGAATCGATAATCGGAGAATTTGATGAATCTCTGGAGGAAAGTTTTAATGGCAGTGAAACTGGTGTTGCGGAAGAAAATATTCAAGCTAGGGTGCGGGGAAGTCTTTTGATGGCCCTTTCCAATAAATTTAATTGGCTTGTATTATCCACAGGGAATAAGACAGAATTGGCTATGGGGTATTGCACTCTTTATGGCGATATGAATGGTGGGTTGTCCGTGATTTCGGATTTATCCAAAATAGATGTTTATGCTTTGTCGCGCTGGGTAAATGAAGAAGCAGATTCGGAACGGATTCCTATCAATTGCATTGAAAAACCACCCTCAGCTGAACTGCGGCCCGATCAGGTGGATCCCTTTGATTATGATGTGGTAAGTCCAATCGTATCAGCCCTTATTGAAGATGAAAAATCTCCTACTGAATTAATGGCAGAAGGGGCAGACCAGGAACTCGTTAAAGATATATCACGGCGAATCCGCATCAATGAATATAAAAGACGTCAGGCGGCACCTGGTTTGCGGGTAACATCTAAAGCATTTGGCATCGGACGACGAGTACCGATTGTGAATCAATTTGATGAGCTGAACCATGATTAAATATATCCTGGTCTTAAGTCTACTAGCCTCTTTTTCATTGGGGCAAAAACGCACACCGGCGATGTATTGGGAATCACTGGAAATGAAAGAAAAAGTAGCGTTTGTTAACGGCGTATATGCTGCCGGCGCCAAACTAAAATTTCATCACAGACAGGAAGTAAAAAAGCAGTTTAACCAGGATCCTAACTGGGTTGAGCCCTACTATATCGAACGTTTTTACGAAATTGTGGATGAACATCGATCAAAAAAGGCCGGCTATCAGGTTAATCTAGTGGCAGAGGCCATGGATGCTTTTTATTCCAATTATGATAATACGGCTATCCCATTGCTGGAAGCAGTACGGATTGTTTCTTTGGCCCAGGATGGAAATACGGAAAAAGCAGATCTTTATCTTTTGAAGGCCCAAAAACGTTATAAACCCTAAATCTAGCTGGGATTTATTTTATATTCCAAAAGTGAAACTTCTTTTTTACCTCTTTCTGTTTCCTGTGTGCCGACCTGTCTGAAACCATATTTCTCATGAAAAATAATGGATCCTTCATTTGGAGGTCTCAAATTTACTTCGCAGGTAATGCGGGGTGAGCGGCCTTCAGTAAATTCCCTCAAATTATTGTAAAAAGCCCAGCCAAAGCCATTGTTTTGGTAAGCGAGATCAATTACAATTCGATCCACATACATGAATGAATTAAATTTTTTTTCAAACCATTGATAATTAGGGCTATTGTAATTCTTGCCTGGTGTGAGAGCAATTAAAAATCCGGCAACAATATCATCTAACTGCAATGTGCGAAAATAATCCACAGTCGAAAGAAAGTGTTCCATATCCTTTAAAGTAACACTACTTACAGCTGGGAGGGCTTCCTGATTAATTTTAACTATAGTTGGCAAGTGTGCCGATACCGTCGGGGAAATTGTGAAAATCATATTTAAATTTAAGGCACCTCATAACCTCTTTCTTTATTGATTCGCAGAGAAAGTACAATTAATTTCGCAGGCTTTTATTGAGCCGTTAAAATTATGTTTAATCAGCTGGCAGACCGGTTCGACACGATATTCCGTAACCTTCGTGGTTTAGGGAAGATCACTGATTCCAATATTCAGCAAACATCACGGGAAATTCGCCGTGTTTTTTTAGAAGCGGATGTGAATTTCAAGGTGACTAAAGCTTTTGTGAAGAGGGTGAAAAATCGTGCCGAAGGGACCAAAGTCCTGAAATCAGTGAAGCCTGGAGAACAATTCATCAAAATTATTCATGATGAACTTGTAAAATTACTGGGTGAGAAAGCTAAGCCACTTGAACTCGGTTCAAAAAAACCGGCAGTTATTCTGATGGCAGGTCTCCAGGGGTCGGGTAAAACTACTACCTGTGGAAAACTAGCTGCCCTCTTGAAAAAACAGGGCAAATCGGTTTTGTTAGCTGCCGCGGATGTTTACCGCCCAGCTGCTATAACGCAACTACAGCAGGTGGGTAAAATGGTAGGTGTGCCGGTGTATGAGCAAGGCGCCGGTGATCCGGTAGTTATTTGTCAAAGTGCAGTAGAAGAAGCAGGTGCATCCAATACCGAAGTAGTAATTTTGGATACCGCTGGTCGTTTACACGTAGATGGTGAAATGATGTCTGAGGTACAGGAAATTGCTGAAGCAGTATCCCCGCATGAAATTCTTTTTATTGTGGATGGTATGACCGGTCAGGATGCAGTGAATTCAGCTGTGGCATTTTCCGCCGCTCTTAAATTGACTGGGACTATTCTTACTAAACTGGATGGGGATTCACGTGGGGGCGCAGCCGTAAGTATTAGCGAAGTGACTGGTGTGCCAATCAAATTTATTGGTGTATCAGAAAAACCGGATGGCCTTGAAGTATTTGATCCAAAACGGATTGTAGATCGGATTCTGGGTTTTGGAGATGTGGTAACTTTGGTAGAAAAGGCCCAGGAAGGGATTAGTGAAGATGAGGCAGCAAAGCTAGAGAAAAAACTCAAAAATGCAACCTTTGACCTGGAAGATTTCAGTGCGCAGTTAAAGCACCTTCAAAATATGGGACCCTTGGATCAGATCATGGGTATGATGCCGGGTATGAATCGGAAGATGATGAAAGGATTGGATTTGGATGACAGGCAGTTGGTGTGGACGGAAGCAATCATCAGTTCCATGACACTGGCAGAGCGGAGGGATCCAGCGATAATTAACGGCTCTCGCCGCATGCGCATTGCCCGAGGTTCGGGCCGGACTGTGCAGGAAATCAACCAGCTTTTAAAACAATTTTCTCAAATGAAAAAAATGGTGAAAAAAATGAGCAAAATGAAACTGCCGAAAAATTTGAAACATGAAATGATGGGATTAAACTAAGGAGAACTACGAATTGGCAACAAAAATTAGACTAAAACGCATTGGACGAAGAAACAGACCATTCTACCGTTTGGTAGTGATGGATTCGCGTAAAAGGCGCGATGGGGCTGCAATCGAAGAGTTGGGTTGGTTCAACCCTATTGAAGCAGACAAACCATACAGTTTAAATGAAGACCGCATTCTGCATTGGATGAAATTGGGTGCACAAACTTCTGAAGCGGCTCATGGGTTAATGAAGCGCAGTGGCCTAGCGCATCGCTGGCATTTGACCCAACAGGGATTAGATGAAAATGCGATTGAAAAGGAAATGAAAAAATGGGTCCTAACTCGTGAAGAAACATTAAAAAATCGCGATGAAAAAGCTGAGAAAAAGGCACAGGAAGCTAAATTAAAAGCTGAAGAAACTGCGGCTGCTGCGGCTGCTGCAGCTAATGCGGCTGAAGAAACACCTGTTGAGGACGCACCTGCTGAGGACGCACCTGCTGAAGAAGCGCCTGCTGAGGACGCACCTGCTGAAGACGCGCCTGCTGAGGAGGAACCTGCTGAGGAGGAACCTGCTGAAGACGCACCTGCTGAAGACGCACCTGCTGAAGACGCACCTGCTGAGGACGCACCTGCTGAGGACGCACCTGCTGAGGAGGAACCTGCTGAGGACGCACCTGCTGAGGAGGAACCTGCTGAAGACGCACCTGCTGAGGACGCACCTGCTGAGGAGGAACCTGCTGAGGACGCACCTGCTGAGGAGGAACCTGCTGAAGACGCACCTGCTGAGGAGGAACCTGCTGAGGAGGAACCTGCTGAGGACGCACCTGCTGAAGAAGCACCTGCTGAGGAGGAACCTGCTGAGGACGCACCTGCTGAAGAAGCACCTGCTGAAGAAGCGCCTGCTGAAGAAGCGCCTGCTGAAGACGCGCCTGCTGAGGAGGAACCTGCTGAAGAAGCACCTGCTGAAGAAGCGCCTGCTGAAGAAGCACCTGCTGAAGACGCACCTGCTGAGGAGGAACCTGCTGAGGACGCACCTGCTGAAGAAGCACCTGCTGAAGAAGCGCCTGCTGAAGAAGCGCCTGCTGAGGACGCACCTGCTGAAGAAGCACCTGCTGAAGAAGCGCCTGCTGAGGACGCACCTGCTGAAGAAGCACCTGCTGAAGAAGCGCCTGCTGAAGAAGCACCTGCTGAAGAAGCGCCTGCTGAGGAGGAACCTGCTGAAGAAGCGCCTGCTGAAGAAGCACCTGCTGAAGAAGCACCTGCTGAAGAAGCGCCTGCTGAAGAAGCGCCTGCTGAAGACGCGCCTGCTGAGGAGGAACCTGCTGAGGAGGAACCTGCTGAGGACGCACCTGCTGAGGAGGAACCTGCTGAGGACGCACCTGCTGAGGAGGAACCTGCTGAGGAGGAACCTGCTGAAGAAGCACCTGAAGAAGTAGTGGAAGAACAAGCTGATGAAGTAGAGAAAAGTGATTTGGAAGATGCGGCCAAAGATGAAAGTGAAGACGAAAAGCCAGAGGAATAAGAATCTCTTTTGGCTGAAGGGAGAATTGATATGAAAGAGTTTATAGAAACAATGGTGAAGCAACTGGTTGATAAACCAGATGAAGTTGAAGTAAAAACGGTTGAGTCAGATCAGAGTATTATTTTTGAACTCACCGTAGGTGATGGTGATTATGGAAAAGTAATTGGAAAGCGGGGCAGGAATATATCTGCAATTCGCACATTGCTTTTTGCCGTCAACGCCAAAGAGGGCGGTAAACGCGCTCGATTGGAAGTAATAGATACTATTGAAAAATAAACTTTTTGCTATAGCGAAAATCACACGAGCAGCTGGCCTAAAAGGTGAAGTAGGTGTTCGACCGTTAGTTCGTCAGTTTGACGATTATGTAACGGTCAAACCGCTTTTTATCGGATTTGATCCAAATATTGCTAGGGACGTCAAGCTTGAAAAAGTATCTGGTGTGGAGAAAAAGCGCCGTTTTCTTTTCAACGGTATGAAAACTCGAGATGAAGCTGAATCAATGATTGGGCAGTTATTGTTTGTTTCTGTGACAGACTCGGATCCGATCAATATGATTTCTCCAGATTTACTAGGAGCATCGGTGGTTGCTGATAATGGTGAAATCATTGGTGAACTGGTGGATATGATCAGCCTACCAGCCAATGATGTATATGTGATTAGGCATGGGAAAAAGGAAGTATTAATTCCGGTTATACCGGAAATTGTTTGTTCGGTGGATATACAGATGGGGCTTGTGACCATCACACCCATGGACGGCTTATTGGATTGAAGCACCAGATTGCAATTATTACATCGGTTCCGACATTAGTGGAAACGGTGGTTCAGTATTCCATGCTTAGAGAGGCAGTGACGCGGGAAAAAGTAGATTTCCACTTGATAGACCTGCGAGAATATGGTTTAGGTAATTATCGTCAGATTGATGACACACCATATGGTGGTGGTGCTGGAATGGTGATGATGGCGGAACCTATATTCAAGGCTATTGAAAATGCGATCCAATTAGTGGGCGGCACCAATGATTTAAGAATCATTTACCCCTCACCTCAGGGCAAACCCTGGAATCATAGATTGGCCGAAGAGAACAGCATTATAAAAAAGCTTATTGTAATTTGTGGGCACTACAAAGGTATTGATGAGAGGATCATTGAAAAATATATAAGTCATGAATATTCCATTGGCGATTTTGTCGTAACCAGCGGTGAAATTCCTGCGATGATCATGGTTGATAGTATTGTTAGGCTCATTCCTGGGGTGCTAAATAAGCTGGAATCAGCTTTAAGTGATACTTTTGCGGCGGATCTATTGGATGGCCCCCATTATACCCAGCCACGAGAAATAGAAGGCCTGGCTGTTCCAGAAGTATTATTTTCTGGGCACCATAAAAAAATTGAAAATTGGCGTAAAGTTCGCAGGGAAGAACGTACAAAGGAAAAACGTCCTGATATTTGGAAAAAATATTTAGAATTAAATGAATCGGAGGTAAACGATGAATAAAATTAAACCGATAGTAGAGGAACAATTGAAGACCGATGTGCCAGATTTCGGCCCTGGAGACACAATCGTAGTTGACGTGCGTGTGGTTGAAGGTGGCAAAGAACGAATTCAGAAATTCAAGGGAATAGTGATGGGCCGTAGGGGAAGTGATATTTCTGAAACATTTACCGTTCGTAAAATTTCCGCCGGTATTGGTGTTGAAAGAATTTTTCCTATCCATGCACCCGTAGTTAACAAAATTACAGTAGAACGTCGTGGTTCGGTCCGTCGTGCTAAGCTGAACTATTTACGTAAACTGACTGGTAAAGCGACACGTATTGCTGAAAAACGATAATACGCTTTTTCATTTTGTTATTAACCCTCGTTACCTTTAGGTAGGGAGGGTTTTTTATTTATGACGCGTTTTGAAAAGGTTATTCTGAGTGTTACCGGTGGCAGCCACCTATCGGTCCATGCTCTTATGCTGGCACTACCTAGCCTTATTCCTGTAATTCGTAATGAATTTAATGTGGGTTTAGATACGTTAGGGTTTTTGGTCACGGTCAGTGCCTTTATGTTTGGTTTGGGCGCCATACCAGCAGGGTGGGCTGAGAAACGTTTTGGTGGTCGCCAACTCTTATTGATTTACCAGATTGGATCGTCTATATCTGCTTTAATTGTTGCCCTTTCAGCGTCTTTCCAGATGATGGTGGTGGGCCTTGGTTTAATGGGGTTTTTCTGTAGTATTTATCATCCGGCAGGGCTGACCCTTATTTCTCATCGCATAAAAATTTTGACACGAGGTATGGCTGTCCATGGAATATTCGGATCAACTGGTTCTGCGCTTGGACCGATATTGGCAACTTCTTTGGCAGCTATTATTTCCTGGCGTGCATCATATGCTTTTCTTGGTATTTTTAATGGAATGTTGGCAATCGGCACATTTTTTACAATACCATATCGAAAACGATCTGAGATTCCTGAAGATGAATTTGAAAACCATGAGGAATCCACAAATAAACCTGCGCTCATTTTTTATTATTTGACTAATATGTTTATGGGAATGGCCTATTATGGATTCACCACTTTTATGCCAGTCCATTTTGCAGAGAACACTAATATCATTTTTCCGTCTATTTCAGCCAATATGAAAGCGGGAATTTTTCCTACAATGGTATTTATTGCAGGGGTGGGGGGGCAGCTGATAGGTGCAAGGGTTGGTGAACGTTTTCATAAGCCAACCGTACTTATATTTATTATTATGGCCAATATTCCATTTTTGCTCCTTATGGGATATACATCGGACCTAATCCTGATATTGTCAGGTATAATGTTAGGTATAACATATTTCAGCAACCAGCCCATAGGTAATACCCTCATTGCTGAATTTACTCACAGCCAAAACCGGGGGTTGGGATATGGAATCAGTTTTTTTCTCAGTTTTGGTATCGGTTCATTTGCGGCTGGCTTCAGTGGATTGATTGCGGAAAATATGGGTGTATCCACTGTTTTTCCTGCTATGGCTATTTTATTAATTCCTAGCGTAATTTTTGCCTTCCTTATGAAACGAGCGGCGGGAACAGCTTGAACCTTGTTTTATAAATAAATTACCTTTTCCGTCCTTATGGAACAAAATCAACTTAAAGAACTCCCATCTGTATCTGAAGTATTACTTAAATGTAATAAGTATAAATCATTAAATAACAAGTATTTAACATATATAATAAAATTGGAAATTGATCACTACCGGGTTGTTGCCAAAAAAGGAAAGTTGATTCTGAAACGTAGCCAGGTTATTCAGGACATAGTAGCTGAAATTGACCGCTTATCGGACACCTCCATGCGACATGTCATTAATGGAACGGGGATCGTTCTGCACACTGGTTTGGGTCGTGCCCCCATGAAAGAAAGCACTGCAAAACAGGTGGCTAAACGGGTTTCAGGTTATACTAATCTTGAATTAGATCTTTTATCGGGGAACCGAGGCCAGCGCCAGGACCATGTGAATGGATTACTTGCGGCCCTAACGGGCGCACAATCTGCCATAGCTGTGAATAATAATGCCGCCGCAGTATTGCTAGCTTTAAATGAACTTGCAGAAGGTAAAGAAGTCATTGTCTCTCGTGGGCAACAGGTAGAAATAGGTGGTTCATTTCGCATTCCTGATGTAGTCAAAAAAAGCGGTTGCATCTTAAAGGAAATAGGTTCCACCAATCGTACTCATCTTAAAGATTATGAAAAAGCAATCGGCAAGAATTCAGGGTTGATTCTTTGGGTCCACACCAGTAATTATGTAGTGCGTGGTTTTACCAGCGAAGTAGATTTGGCAGACTTGGTTGATTTGGGGAGGAGAAAGCGTATTCCAGTCATGGTGGACTTGGGTTGTGGTGAAATGGTTGATTTGTCAAAAAAAGGAATACCTACTCATCTACCTGTCCAGGATGTTGTGAAGTCCGGTGCAGGGATTGTAACTTTTTCAGGTGACAAACTGTTGGGTGGCCCACAGGCAGGGCTCATTGTTGGCAAAAAAACATTGGTCAATCGACTGAAAAAGAACCCGATTTCCAGAGCGGTTCGCTGTGATAAATGGTCCCTGGCGTTTTTGGAAGAAACCCTACGCTCATTTGGAGATGATGGGCCATCCAAAGACAACCTTACCATTTCACTCATGACTAATTCAAGAGCGACACTACAAAAAAGAGGAAAAATAATTCTATCCTCTTTGCCTAAGAAAACGGTAGATCTATTAGGTATCACTCTGGTAAAATCTGAAGTAGAGGCAGGAAGCGGATCTCTCCCGGAAGAGAAACTAGAAAGTATGGCTTTTCGATTTAGTGAAAAAAATCGATCAGCATCAAAGTTGGCAAGCCAATTTAGAAAAGGTAAGATTCCTGTAGTAGGGTATATACATGGAAATAAATTTTTTATTGATCTCAAAGCAATCATTCCAGGCCAGGAAAAAGATCTGGCAGGAGCCATCAGTGCAATACAATAGACAGGAAAATGTCGCAGATCGTCATCGGCACAGCTGGTCACATTGACCATGGGAAAACGGCCTTGGTCAAGGCCCTCACAGGTACCGATACAGATCGCCTAGCTGAAGAAAAATCTCGGGGGATGACCATTGATCTAGGTTTTGCCTACCTGGATAAAAATATTACTATTATCGACGTTCCCGGACACGAAAGATTCATCCGTAATATGGTGGCGGGCGTTTCTACTATCCACATTGCTCTACTCGTCATTGCAGTAGATGACGGCATCATGCCTCAGACTCGAGAACACCTCCATATACTTAGACTGCTAGGGGTGAAACACGGGATTATTGCACTTACCAAAACAGACTTAACTGAAGATACTGATTGGATAGACCTTATTGAATTAGAGATCCGTGACTTGATTTCTGATACGTTTTTAAAAGAAGCGCCTATCATACGAACGTCCGTAGAGACGGGTGAAGGAATTGAAGTGCTAAAATCTGAGATCACCAGACAGTCTCAAGTTATACAAACGAATTTAGACCGGGGATTTTTCCATTTGGCCGTAGATCGTGTTTTCTCAAAAACTGGCTTTGGATCAGTAGTAACGGGAACAGTTCTATCTGGAAAGACAAAAACCGGTCAGGAATTAGAGATCATACCTGGAAATAAAAAAGTGAAAATACGTGGGATGCAAACCCATAACACCGAAACTTCGGTTGTGAAAATGGGAGATCGGGCTGCTATCAATCTGGCGGGGACAGAATTAGAGAATCTTTATCGCGGTACTGTAATTGCTGAGCCAAATTGGGTGAATTCAACGGAGAAATTGATTGCTCGTGTAACAATGATTGCTGATACGAAATGGAAGTTAAAGAACCGTCAGCGCGTTCACTTACACATCGGTACAGCGGAGGTAATCGCCAAAGTTATGATGATGGAAAAAGTATTGGAGGCTGGGCAAAATGGGAACGTGCTTTTTCTATTGGAAAAACCAGCAGCGGTGATCATGGATTCACAGTTTATCATCCGTAGTTTTTCTCCTATGGAAACGATAGGCGGTTGTATTGTCTTAGACCCAAATCCAATATCAAATAAATCTGCACTAAAAAAGTGGATGAAAATGATCAGTAAATCCCAAGGCGAACGATTAAAACAATTTGTGGAATATCTTTGGAAATCTCCGAAATCTGCAGGGAATTGGGCCCGGGATTTTCACATTTCAGAAAAACAGATTAAATCTTTGATTAAGGATGAAAGTATATTCAATGAAAAAGGGTTTCTGTTTACTCCAAAAATGCGGGATGAATCCATTGATTTACTCCGGTCTATACTCCAGAATTTTCACGAAGAGAATCCCTATGCAAAATCCCTTTCTCAAGTTCGAGCAAAAGAAATATCTGGATTTAGTGTGAATTGGTTATCTTTTTTATTGGTGAAAATATCGGATGAACTTATTTATTCAGAAGGTGGGTATGCACTGAAAAGCCATGCCATTGTTTTATCGGATTTTGATAAAAAATTAGCAGTAACCCTTGAAAAAGCCATTAGAGATGCCAATTTTGGTTTGTTAACTGCAGATCAAATCCCATTAGAAAACCCTAAAAAGACAATTGAAATTTTGCATATACTTAAGGATCGAGGGAAGATTATGACGTTGGCGCATGGATTGTGGATTCACGTAGAGGTATTGGATAAATTGAAGAATGAATTATCTAGATATTTTTCATCCAAACCTGAAATGAAAGTAGCTGACTTTAAAAATATCACCAATACCAGTCGGAAAACTGCTATACCCTTGCTTGAATACTGTGATAAACGAGGCCTCACAGAGCGAGATGGGGATGTACGCCTGAAAGGAGAGTCCCTTGCCTAAGGACACCGGCACGCCTCTGATGCGTCAATATATGGAAGTAAAGACGAAATACAGTGACACCATTGTTCTGTTCCGTATGGGAGATTTTTATGAAACCTTTAACGAAGATGCAAAAACCGCTGCAAAAATTCTAGGGATTGTACTGACAAAAAGAGCCAATGGTGCCGCCGCCGATGTGCCATTGGCGGGATTCCCATACCATGCTTTAGATAATTATTTGCATAAATTGGTGAATGCCGGACACCGTGTGGCGATTTGTGAGCAGGTAGAAGATCCCAAATTAGCAAAGGGAATTGTGAAGAGGGAAGTGATTGAGGTAGTAACACCTGGGACGATTACCTCTGAACAGGCTTTAGACCAAAAAGCCAACCAGTATTTGGCCTCGATTCATTTTGGGAAATCTAATGTAGGTTTTGCGGTCTTAGACCAATCCACCGGTGAGTTTTTCATCGGACAATGCTTGCCCGAGAAGTTGGCAGAATCATTACGGAAAATTTCACCCCGTGAAGTATTGATAGCCGAAACGGTTGTTTATTCAACAGCCAAATGGTATCGGGAACTAAAGCCTTTTGTCACGAAAGTAGAGGATTGGCTTTATAACTATGACCAGTCATATCGGACTCTTATCGATCATTTTAAAGTGAAATCGTTGAAAGGATTTGGCTGTGAACATTTGAATGAAGGGATAATTGCAGCGGGCACCATTTTTCATCATATCACCCAGTCTCTAAGTAGCGCCGTGGATCATATTTCAACCATCCGGCCGATCCTTGATGAATATGTAATGGGATTGGATGGATTTACAGTTCGAAATCTGGAGGTTTTTCAAAGTCTAGCTACCCAAGGTACTCACGGGACCTTAATCGATATACTAGATAAAACAGTTACAGCCGGGGGAGGGCGTTTGCTTAAACAATGGCTAAATCGGCCTATTACCTATCTGAAACAGTTGAATCGACGGCTTGATATCGTTGAATCTTTTCAAAAGAAAAATCGCACATTGGAGGATACGCAAAATTGCTTAAAAAATATATCCGATATTGAACGTATTCTTGGCCGAGTGAATAATGGAAAAATTACTCCTAAAGAAATCAATGGACTCCATTATAGTTTAGTACAAATCCCTGAATTGATTTCCGTGTTGAAAAATTCTAACGATACGCATCTCAAAACCTTTATTCAGAACTTTGTCGATACGGATGGCATTAAGGATCGGATTGCAGAAACACTCAATCCTGACGCGCCCTCACAAGTGAAACATGGTAATGTGGTATTGGATGGTGTAGATCCTGAACTGGATGAACTTCGGAAGCTTAGCATCGGTGGTAAGGAATGGATTGCCAATTTGCAGAAATCTGAGCGGGAAAGAACTGGAATTCCATCATTAAAGATCGGTTATAATAAGGTATTTGGTTACTATCTTGAAATCACTAGGGTTCATAGTGAAAAAGTGCCGGAAGAATATATCCGGAAACAAACGTTGGTGAATGCTGAACGTTATATCACTCCAGAATTAAAAGAGTATGAAGAAAAGATTCTTTCTGCGGAAGAGAAAATTGAATCTATTGAATCACGGATTTTTCATGAGCTGTGCCAATATATTTTGTCACAGGCAGGTATATTGCAGGAAAATGCAGCTGTCTTAAGTCGATTGGATGTGCTATCTAATTTTGCATGGGTGTCTATATCCAACAAATATACGCGTCCGACATTCACTAAAGCGGGTACTATCAAAATCAAAGCTGGTCGCCACCCTGTAGTTGAACAACTGCTTCCAGCTACGGAACGATTTATTCCTAATGATCTATCCATGAATACAGAAAAAAGTCAAATCCATCTTATTACAGGGCCGAATATGGCCGGTAAATCCACTTATCTTCGTCAGGTGGGTCTTATTGTCCTGATGGCTCAGATAGGGTGTTTTGTACCTACAGAATCGGCGGAAATCGGTATTGTGGATAAACTATTCACCCGCGTTGGAGCCAGCGATAACCTTGCGGGGGGCGAAAGCACCTTTTTAGTAGAGATGAATGAGGCAGCCAATATTTTAAATAATGCAACGGAGAAAAGTTTAATACTGCTTGATGAAATTGGCCGAGGAACGGCTACCTACGACGGGTTATCGCTAGCCTGGGCAATCACCGAATATTTGCATCAAAAGAAGGAAGTGGCGGCACGAACCTTATTTGCTACACATTATCATGAATTGACGGATCTTGAAAATACTTTGGAACGGTTAGAAAATCACCACATCGCAGTAAAGGAATTTGGTGATAAAATTGTTTTTTTACGCCAGATTATGCCCGGTCCTGGTGACAAGAGTTATGGAATTTACGTGGCTCAAATGGCGGGATTACCCAATCAGGTGATTTCACGAGCAAAAGAAATATTGAATTTTCATTTGACAAATCATCCCACCGATGAAAAAGGCAAAAATACATTTGTTGAAAACCAAATTCCTATGTTTGCAGAACAAGAATCGGAATTAAAAAAAGATTTATCGAATTTGGACCTCATGCAGATTTCACCGCTGGAAGCGATCAAAAGACTAGATGAATTAAAGAAAAAATATGACCTATAACCCAGCCCCATTTCATCCTTCATGGGTCAGAAGTTGTACCGGGATGATATTTGTGGGTTTTTTTGTTTCGCTGGGATGTGCTGAATCTTATTGGGTACGTTATGGATGGCAGGTATTTCAAAGTGCAGGCGATGCCAGAATCCTAGCTTTGGGCGGCGCTGCGGTTACCGATTATGGTACATCTGTATCGCCTTTATTCAACCCTGCCGCTAGCGGTAAAGTTGGCTTCCATAATGTGAACTACACGCATCAGAGCCGTTTAGCAGGTATGATTAGTAGTGATCTATTGGGATTTCCAATCCGCAATTTTTCACGTCCCTTAAATTGGATTATTATTCATGAAGGGATTGACCAGATACCTGATACAAGGAATATCCTTCTTGATTTTGGTTTGGATGGTGTCCCCGGTACTGGCGATATTGGGGAAGGAAATGGTATCCTGGATGAAGGCGAACGATTAGATGAAAGTAAGCTGAAATATTTTTCTCAGCGTCAGTTCGGGGTACACTTAAGTACGTCATGGAAAAGAGAAAAATATGAGATTGGATTAGCCCTGAAATCTCTGTATCATAGCCTAGGAGAATATTCTGGCACTGGTATTGGGCTTGATGTTGGCATATTGGCAACCCCTTGGGAGAATGGTAGATTCGGGCTCACCATTCGGGATGTCACTACAAGTTGGCAGGTTTGGGATAGTGGTACCGTAGAGCGATTCAAGCCCACCGTTATTGCAGGGATATCTCATACCTATCGCTTATCTCAAATACCTTTATCCTTTACGGGTATGGGTAACATAGAACTGGATGCTTCAGGACAAACTTTAGATGATGATTTTAAGGTTGGGAAATTCGGGGGAACAACCAGAGCCGGTTTGAATATTGTTTATGATTATAAAATTTCTATTCGACTCGGTAAAAATACTGTTGGGTCAATAACAGCAGGAATTGGTCTTAGTTGGGAGAATTTATCTTTGGATTATGCTTTTATAAATGAGCCATCCGGTTCGGATTTAGGAGCTACCCATTTGGTATCACTGGCATTGAATTCTGACTGGATCCGCGGATATATCGAAAAGTTATAATTTCTTGTGGTATCTTTACATTCCAAGTTTTCGGACGATCCAATCTGGAGCATATTTCATAATGGGTACCATAAAAACTTTCCACTGCCAAGGAAAAATGAAGACTTTTTTCTTTTTGTTCACTGCCTGAATGATCTTCTCTGCGGCTAAATCTGTATCCATGAGAAAAGGCATTGGGAAATCATTGTTAGCAGTCATCTCACTTTTGATAAAACCGGGACAAACAGCTGTGACTGATATACCATATTTATGAAGGGCGATACCCCATCCCTGGCTGATATTTCGTACAGCTGCTTTTGAACCACTGTAAGCGGAATGGTGGGCCAATCCACGGAAACTGGCCACAGAACTTATGACAGCGATTTTTCCACTTTTTTGTTCTTTAAAATGAGGTATAAATGGCATTACGACATTTGTGACACCTAAAATATTTACGCTCAAGATTTGATTCATTGCATTTGAACGTCCAGAACTAAGTTTATCTGGGTTGCCTATTCCTGCATTGGCAAAGACACTGTCCACTCTGCCAGGAAGTTCGATAAAATCTTGGATTGCCTTTTGACATGCATCTCCATCCAATACATCAAGGGGATATACTTTTGCATCACTACCATACTCGAAACATTTGCTGGCAACATTCTTTAATCTGTCCACGCGACGGGATGCCAATCCTACAAAATAACCTTGTTTGGCGTAAGCATAAGCGAGATATTCACCGATCCCGCTGCTAGCGCCAGTAATAAAAACTTTTTTCATATCATTAATCATAATAACTAACTATTAAAATTATATTATAAAATCTTATAGGACTAATGGATACTATCATGGAAAAATTTAATTTATTTAAGGTAAGGGCATAAATATTATTATTTATTAATAATGTAATTTAACTGATTTGTAAGAAGTGTTTATTTATAGAACTAATTGTGATACGTTAAAGATAAACTGTAAACTCACTGACTTTTTTTGAATAGAAAACAGATGATTCAGAGTATGACAGGATTTGGCCGTGGAACGGCTGGAAAAGGTAGCAGCAAAGTAATTGCTCTCATCAAGGCAGTGAATGGCCGATTCTTAGATATTAAAATCCGGGGTTTTGATATAAATCCTGCTGATGAAAAAAGTATTCGAGACATAATTTCAGAAAAGCTTACCCGCGGTACGATTCATGTTAATTTGGAGTTTGAGGGAAATGGTCAAACACAATCCTTATCTTTCAATAAAGATCGCTTTGAAGCGATAGAAGGAATTCTGCTAAAGGTTCAAAAAGAATATGGCCGACACCTAGATTTAGGCGATATAGTCAATGCCAATGACCTTTTTACCTATTCAGATACTGAATCTATTGACTCAAACCAGTTAGGTAAAGCAGTGGATAAAGCTTGCAATGAAGTAATCCAAATGAGAAAAAGTGAAGGGGGAAAGCTCAAAAGTGATTTCGAAAGTCGATTATCTAAACTCGAGGGTATCTTAAGTCAGCTTGAAAAGGAGTTACCGGAAGAATTCAATAAGCGTGAAAAACGGTTCCGTGCTCGAATATCTGAATTATTAAATGGGACTTCGGTAGATGAAAATCGTTTAGCGCAAGAAATTGCTATAATAGGAGAAAAAGCTGATGTGACCGAAGAAACAGTCCGTTTAAAAAGCCATTTTCAGCAATTTAATTCTCTTTTAACTATTGATGCACCTGCTGGGCGTCGATTGAATTTTCTAATCCAGGAAATGGGGAGAGAAATTAATACGATTGGGTCAAAAAGTTATTCTGAAAAGGTTGTAAGCCATGTGATAACTTTGAAGGATGAGGCAGAAAAATTGAGGGAACAAATTCAGAATATTTTATAAATAATGAAAAATTTTATTATCATATCCGCGCCTTCCGGATCCGGAAAAACGACTTTATGCCGTGCACTTCAGAAACGAGATGGATCTATCCGTTTTTCTGTTTCATGTACCACCCGAGCGAAACGCAAAGGTGAAATTGATGGTGTTGATTATACCTTCTTGACTGATCAAGAGTTTAAAAAGCGAATTGATAACGGTGAATTTTCTGAGTGGGAACAAATCCACGGGAATTACTATTACGGTACCTTAAAAGCAATTTTAGAGGCGGCCATACTACAACAGGAATTACTGCTGCTAGAATTGGATGTCAAAGGTGCGATGTCGATTAAAAATATATATTCTGAAAAGACTTTGTCGATTTTTGTAGAGCCCCCCAGTATGGATGATTTGCACACCAGACTGGTAAAGCGGGGAACTGATTCAGAAGAAAGAATTGCAAAAAGGTTGGAACGGCTAACTGCAGAATTAGAATACAAATCCAATTTTGATTATCACATAATCAATGATGATGTGAAGCATGCCGTAGATGAGATTATGGATATTATACAACATGAAAATGAGGGAGTATATTATGGGTCTTAAATCACTATCTATTAAAATAATGGAAGATAGGACTAATGATGTTTATGAGGCAGTTGTTGTCATGTCAAAAAGAGCAAAACAAGTGCTAAACAACAGAATCATGGAAAAAATGATGGATGCCGCCATCGAAGATGTTGAAATGGGCGTTTATGACCAAGTCGTAGATGAGAACCCTGAAGATTATGTAGAATCGGAAAAAGCTACTACTGTTGCTGTCAACGATTTTATGGATGGCAAATTAGAATGGGGTGAAACCGAGGTAGAATCCTAAGAGGTCCTAGTGAACTGTTAGCAATTTATGGGTTCAGTTTCTTCCGATGCCGTAAACCGTTATTTAAAGCAAACCCGTGAACTTTACGGGGATGAACTATTTCTCGAATCGGACCCTGTCTCAGAAAAAAAAGATCTCCAAACAAAACATCTTATATTTCCTGCTGATTTAGATTCTTTTCATCAACAAATTCACAAGTGTCAGAATTGCCGGCTAGGTCAATCCCGTACTCATTTTGTATTTGGTGTTGGTGACCCCAATGCATCCTTAGTTCTTGTAGGGGAAGCACCTGGTGAACAAGAAGATTTAAAAGGAGAACCTTTCGTAGGGCGGGCAGGTCAATTATTGGACAAAATTTTAGCTGCCATTGATCGATCTCGGGAAAAAGATGTCTATATCTGTAACGTACTGAAATGCCGGCCACCGCAAAATCGTGATCCACAATCAGACGAGGTTGAGCAGTGCGAACCATATTTAATTCATCAAATTAATTTGATTCAGCCAAAACTCATTGTAGCTTTGGGTCGCGTGGCCGGAAAGACCCTTCTCAATGTGGATAATTCGTTGAAAAGTATGCGCGGTATTCTGCACAATTATCATAATACACCACTGATTGTGACTTACCATCCGGCTGCATTATTGAGGAACCCAAATTGGAAACCGGAAACATGGAAGGATTTTAAATGGATCCGTTCCATCATTGATGCATAAATATAATGGCAAAGAATAAGAAATTAGAACTTAATGCCCAACCGCAGGCATTGGAAGCTGAGCAGGCGGTGTTGGGCTCCATGCTTACATCAAAAGAAGCGGTAAGTAAAGCTATGCAATGGGTATCTGCTGGTCAATTTTATAAAGATGCCCACGTTCGGATTTTTTCATGCATGGTGAACCTTTTTGAAAAAGGTGAACCTATTGATGCAATCTCAGTTGTGGATCGTCTTAAGAAAAAAAAGGACTTAGAAAGTGTTGGAGGCGCCTATTATATCACTGGATTAGCCGAGTCCGTACCTACCACTGCCAATGTTGAACATTATGCTAAGATCGTATTAGAAAAGCACACTTTAAGAAAATTAATTCAAGTATCACATGAAGTATCAAAAGAAGCATTTGAAGATGTACAAGACGTAGATGATATTCTGGATTCAGCTGAATCAGCCATTTTCAATATTTCTGAGAAAAGACTTCGTGGTGGTTTTGAACATATTGATCCAATACTGCAAAATACCTTTGAAGAATTAGATAAAATTGCGACCAATCCTGGTACTGTGACTGGCGTACCGTCAGGGTTGATGGATTTGGACGATATTACTTCTGGATTTCATTCCGGTGAACTGATTATCGTGGCTGGTCGTCCAGGAATGGGTAAAACTGCTTTGGCGCTTTCCATGGGTAGAAATGCAGCAGTTACGGATAAAACGGGTGTGGGTATATTTAGTCTTGAGATGGCGAACCATCAATTAGCCATGCGACTGCTTTGTGCTGAAGGTCGTGTGGATAGTCATCTTGTTCGAACGGGAAAACTCCCAAAGTCACAATGGAAAAATTTAAGTATTGCTGTAGGACAATTAGCTGAGGCACCGATTTACCTTGATGATACGGCAGCGATGTCCGTTTTGGAAGTAAGGGCCAAAGCACGCCGGTTAAAGGCGGAACACGATGTTGGATTATTAATTGTGGACTATATTCAGCTAATGACTGGACCAAAAGGCTCTGAAAGCCGCCAACAGGAAATTTCGCAAATTTCACGTTCTTTAAAAGCATTGGCTAAAGAAATTGAAGTGCCTGTTATTGGATTATCTCAATTGTCACGTGCAGTGGAAAGTCGTAGTGACCGTCGCCCACAATTATCTGATCTTCGTGAATCAGGCGCAATTGAACAGGACGCAGATGTAGTAATCTTTTTATACCGACCGTGGGTTTATTCCCAGGAGGATGATGACCGTGGAAAAGCAACAATAATTGTAGCCAAACAAAGAAACGGGCCGACGGGAACTATCGAGGCAACTTTTATTGATCGTTTTGCACGCTTCGAAAACATAGCCACCTTCGCTGAAATGGAAGCAGAATCACCTTTTTGATGGAAAATCCCATAACCAAATTTGCCCCCTTTCTAGTAGGAGAATTTCCTAAGCCATTTCAAGAGCTTTTGGATAAAGTCACTTCGAATGAGCCATTGACTAAAGATGATTTAAAAAAAGAATTATGGGGGGCATATGAATTTGGTCTTCGTCATCATGAGGGACAAAAAAGACGATCCGGTGGGTCTTATTTTGAAAATCATTGTGTAGAAGTTGCTAAAATTTTAGCAGAATGGAATATGGATCATATTACAATTATTGGTGGACTGCTCCATGATACAATTGAAGATACGGAAGTAAATTTCGAAGATATCGAAAAAAAGTTTGGAACTGACGTCGCTAATTTAGTAAATGGTGTTTCCAAGCTGAGTGGGATCCGCTTTACCAGTCAAAAAGCAAAGCAGGCAGGTAATTTTATGAAAATGCTTATATCTGTAGCCCAGGATCTTCGGGTAATCATCATCAAATTTGCCGACCGACTTCATAATATGTCCACGATTAAATATTTGCCACGTATAAAACAACATCGAACTGCCATAGAAACGCGTGACGTTTATGCCCCATTGGCCCATCGATTAGGAATGGCCAGAGTGAAGTGGCTACTTGACGATTTAGTCTTGAAAACCTTGAATCCAGATGACTATAAAGAAATTGAAAAAAAGCTGAAATCTTCTCATAAAGGTCGTGAAAAATATATTAAAACAATTACCGATGTACTTTTAGATGAATTAGAGGAATATAATATAGTACCAAAGGTATATGGTCGACCAAAGTCACATGCATCTATTTATAATAAAATGGTTGAACGAGGTAAAACATTTGAAGAGATTTATGATATATTGGCTGTTCGAATTGTTGTTGAGAAAATTGAAGAATGCTACCTTACGCTAGGTGTACTCCATCAAAAATTCAAACCAATTCAGGAACGATTCAAGGATTTTATTGCCACCCCAAAGAGTAATGGATATCAATCTATTCATACAACTGTTATAGGTCCAGACGGGAAGCTGGTAGAAATCCAGATTCGAACAGAAGATATGGAACAAACAGCTGAAATTGGTATAGCTGCACATTGGCGCTATAAGGATGAGAATGGTACAGAAACCAAGGGTGTTGATACTCACGTGAAATGGTTGCGGGAATTATTAGATATTTTACAGAGTGAAGAAAATGATCCAAAAGAATTCATGCACATGTTAAAAATTGATTTATTTGGAGATGAAATTTTTGTATTTACACCAAAAGGTGATTTAGTTCAATTACCTGTAAAATCGTCGCCGATAGATTTTGCGTATCATGTCCATACTGAAGTGGGTCAAACATGCTTGGGTGCAAAAATCAATCATAAAGTTGTACCGTTGAATACTGAATTACAAAACGGAGATACAGTTGAAATAATTAAAAGTAGTTCTCAAAATCCTAATTATGGATGGCTCAAATTTGCAGTTACTACCAAAGCGAGAAATAAGATTAAACGCTATTTAAGTAAAAAAGAGCGAGATGAAAGTATTAAAATGGGCGAAGAAATTATGACTAAAAGTCTACGCCGTTTGAAATTGAAAAATCTATCGGATGAAGTAAAAGATGCATATAAAAAATTTGGGTTTGGCGGTACAGATCAACTAATGGAAGCAATTGGAAAAGGTGAAATTTCTATTCGAGATATTTTGGATAAAATTAGACCTGATGAGGCGCAGGTTGAAGAGGATGAACCTTCTAGTCTCTTCAGTTTCAAACGGAAAGAAAGCCGGAACATTAAGCTGGAGGGCATTTCTAATATTATGGCCAATTTTGGTAAATGCTGTAACCCAATTCCTGGAGATGATATGTTAGGCTTTATTACTCGGGGGAGAGGAATCACTGTCCACCGTTCAGACTGTTCCAGCTTACCTTTGCTAAATAAAGAATCAGATCGGTTGGTCCCAGTGGAATGGGAGGTGTCCCGTAAAGATTTCTTTAATGTAAAATTAAAGGTAGTGGGGCAGGATCGAAAGGGGTTATTGAAGGATATGACGGAATCCATTTCAAAACTCAATATCAATATGACATCCGTTGATATCAAGGTCAAAGAAGCGGTTGCCACTGCTATTTTTATTATTCAGGTCAATAATCTGAAACAATTGGATCGAGTGATCCGAATAATGTCCAAAGTCAAGAGTATCGACTTTGTCGAACGCGCCCAACGCTGATTCATTAAATTCAATAAATAAAATGGGACGTTTCCTCGGTATTGATCACGGCCAAAAACGGGTAGGGCTTGCCTTATCTGATCCTCTCAAAATAATTTCCAAACCGTATAAAACAATAACCTATACTGATCTCGATGATTTGTTTACACAGATACAATCCATTATTATTGAAAAAGAAGTGGAGAGAATTATACTTGGTCTGCCAAAAGGAATGTTAGGACAAAATACCAAACAAACAGAAAATGTTTATCAATTTGCTGGTCATTTGAAAAATGTAGTTGATATACCAGTTTCCTTGGAAGACGAACGACTTAGTTCCCACAGTGCTAAAAAAGCACTAATCCAACAAGGTATAAAAACTGGCTACAATAAAGATCGTATTGATGAAACAGCGGCCGCCATTTTTTTGCAGAATTATTTGGATCGAATAAAATGATGAAAAAAATCTTTGATCGATCACCATTTCAATTGGCTTTGATAGCAGGCGTCTTAATTGGATGTGCCTATCCCCCGATCCCCGGGTTTACAGCTTGGTTTGGTTTTTTGCCTTTGATTCATATTTGGCGAACCCAGATGCCCAAAGAATCGGCCCGATGGTCATTTTTTGCTTCAGTTATAGCTAATTTGATTTCACTGTATTGGATTGGTTTGAATTCTGGAGCTAGCGGTGTTGCTGTATTGTTATCCCTTATTGGAGCTATTCTATACCTAAGTATTATGTGGGCTGTATTGGGCTGGATAGTTGCAATGATTGAAAAAAACATCGGCAATAGCCTAAGTATAATACCCTTTTTATGGGTAACGATGGAATGGGTACGCAGCTTCGGTCCGCTGGGATTCCCTTGGGCGAACTTAGCAACAACACAGACGGTTTTTTTGCCGGTAATTCAAATGATAGAAATCACTGGCACAGAAGGAATCGGGTTCTGGATTCTTCTAGTCAATGTTGTTACGTACATTTCCATAAATGCGGAAACAAATAAACGAAATCTAGCGATATATTCTGTTGTCTCATTTTCTCTTCCATGGATCTACGGCAGCATTCGTATGCCTGAGTTTGAATTTGATGAAAAAAAGCCCTATCGGGAATTAGCAGTGCTTCAACCCAATATAAACCCGAATGTAAAATGGGAAGCTTCTTTTCGACCAAGGTTATACGAAATTATGGACTCTCTTCATACAGAAGCCATGTCAATGAATCCGGATTTGATCTTGTGGCCGGAGGCTGCTTTGCCAGCCTATATGCGGGTATCACCCAAGCGTAGAGACTATGAATGGCTGGTGATGGAATCTGGTATACCTATTGTAATGGGAACTGTTGATTTTCATAGGGACACAGCAGGGCGTCGAGTATATAATGGATCCATTTATATTGGTTTGGAAGGCAATAAAATCTACCATAAAATATTCCTTGTTCCGTTTGCTGAATACATCCCTATGTCAGATAAATTTACCCTACTGAAAAAGTTAAATTTTGGGCAGGCCAATTTCACTGCTGGTTCAGAATTTACGGTATTTAAGATGGATTCGATTTTATTCAGTAATTTGATATGTTATGAATCGAGCCATCCAGAGGTTGCTCGAGGATTTGTCCAAAATGGTGCTCGCTTTTTAACGATCGAAGCCAATGACGCTTGGTTGCGAAATTCCTCAGGTGTCAGACAGCATTTTGAACTGGCACGTCTTCGTGCGGTGGAATTACGAACAGGAATTGTTCGTAGTGCCAATACAGGTATTTCAGGTATTATTTATCCATCAGGAAAAGTTGAAAAAAGAATTCCTTTCGGTGAACAAGCCGTTTTTAAAGGAAAGGTGCCTTTAAGGTCTGGTATGACATTTTTTGCGCTGTATGGAAGTGTTTTCGCGCAAATATGCTTGATTATAACTTTAGTGCAAATCGTATGGCTCATCAAAAGACTAAACCCCTCTTCCTAATTCTAATCCTTTTTTCAGGACTGGCTTTAAGTCAGGAAAAAGAAAAATGGGAGTTAGACCCGGTAATTCAATCGGCACTTATTCCAGGATGGGGACAAAAATCACTTAATTATCAGAATCGAGGACGATTTTATTCCTATATGGAATCAGGCTTGCTGCTCACAATATTGGGAACGACTACCTACTCAAATATATTAAAAAAGAATTATATTGCTTTTGCATCCGAGCATGCTGCCGTTTCTTCCTCAGGTAAAGACCATAAATATTGGGTGGATATTGGCAATTATGACGCAGTGGGAGATTATAATGATGAACATTTGCGTAATAGAGAAGTGAGTGATTTATACCCAGAAGATAAACGCTGGAGTTGGGATTGGGATGGGAATGATAACCGTAACGAATTTGAACGTCAACGAATATTAAGTGACCAAATGAAATTGGCAGCAACGTTTGGAATAGGAGCGACTATACTTAATCATATGGTATCAGCGATTGATGCGCTTTACCTAAAACGTATTTCACAGAACAAAACACTTTCTGTAGAAACTTGGTGTCAATCGGAAACGGGTAGTTTGGGATACACCCTAACGCTTCAGTTTTAAGATGATAAAACATCCATTAGTAAATCTATGGTTTTTTTTGAGTTATTCATTCTCATTACTTTTTTCTACTACTTATTTTGGATTGGGAATCTATTTTTTGATTTTTTTGGTGATTATTTGGCTAAATAAAAAATATTTCATACAAGTACTCCAAGGTCTGAAACCAATTGTTTATTATTTCCCAATCATGATAATCCTTTATTTTATTTTTTCACTTTTTTTAACCGATGATACGTTGGGTATTATTCTGAACGAGGTAATTTTTGGATGTTTGAAATTGTTTTTGATGGTGGGTGCGATGATGTTCTTTTTTGAATCCACACAAAGCCAGGATATTGTTATTATTGCTCGGAGTATTTGGGTGAGACTGAATAAACCTTGGAAATGGGTAGAACATTTCTTTTTATTTCTTGGCATGACATTGCGGTTTTATCCTACCTTTCAATCCAATTGGCAATTGTTGCGGAATACCCGTAAATCACTTGGATTGGAAGCAGATTTATCTTATTTGGGACAGGTTAAAATAGCTGCTAAGGAAATGCCGGGATTGTTGATTCATCAGTTACGAAGAGCTGATGATGTAGCCATGGCAATGAAACTTCGTGGTTATGGAAAACAGTTTCCTCGAGGTGTTACCTATCCTACTATTTTCAAGGCTGTCCATCTGATACAAATTATTCTCATTTCCTCTATCTATTGGGTTATCCATAACATTGCCACGATTTAAGATTAAAATTCAATATGATGGGACTGGTTTCAGTGGCTGGCAGTTACAAAAAAAAGATCGAACAATTCAGGGAGAGATTGAAGCAGCGCTCAAAATACTTAATGAGGGACAAATCATCCGCATTCATGGAGCGGGACGAACAGACACAGGTGTACATAGCACAGGGCAAATTGCACATTTTGATTTTCAGACGGATTTGGACTCTTGTGAATTGAAAGAGGCCATTAATGGGAATCTACCTCGGGATATACGGATAATGGAATGCCTTGTGGCTCCAGCCGAATTTCATGCCCGTTTTTCTGCAACGCAACGGCATTATCTTTATCGCTGCCGCATGGATGATTTTTTACTCGATCGAAATTATACGTGGGATACAGGACCAATGGATTTCAATATTTTAAATGAAGCAGCGCAAAGTATTATTGGTAATCATGATTTCACATCTTTCAGCAAGAATAATGAAGACTTGGATCACCGCCATTGTATCATCCGTGATTCTTTCTGGAATGAGGATGGTGCCGTGGTAAATTATCATGTTTCGGCGAATCGATTTTTACACCATATGGTACGTTATTTGGTGGGAACAATGGTGGAAGTATCTCGTGGAAAATATAAATTGGAACGATATAATAATTTAATCGATCATCCTGTTGAAAATGTGCAGATTTACAAAGCACCACCGCGAGGGTTAGTGCTAACGCAAGTTGACTATGATTAAAAAAATAATTTTATCCTTATTGGCCTTGTTCTTTTTGGGTGCGTATGGTTTCAGTCAATCTATTATTGACCAATCCCGGCAAAATGGCATCACCCAGGCTATTAAAAAAGCGAGCCCTGCAGTTGCCAGTATTAATGTTACCCAGGTACGTCGCTATTCAAGCCCCTTTCAGCGGGACCCTTGGTTTGAGTATTTTTTTCCTCCGGAGTTTCGCCAGCGTGAAGTAAAAGGGTCCGGTTCAGGCGTTGTGATTAGTCCTGACGGTTATGTGTTAACAAATGATCACGTGATCGAATATGCTTCTGAGATCATTGTAACTCTACCTGGTGGAGAGGAATATAATGCCGATGTAGTGGGTGTAGATAATATTACCGATTTAGCACTATTAAAGCTAGATGGGTCTGATTTTCCTTATGTTAAAATGGGGGATTCAGAAAAATTAATTATTGGCGAATGGGCGGTTGCATTAGGTAATCCCTTTGGACTTTTTGATGTAAATCAGCAGCCTACGGCCACGGTAGGTATTGTGAGCGGAAAAGACTTGGATTTTGGTGTTCAGTCGGGAAAAGTATTTCAAGATATGATTCAAACGGATGCAGCCATTAATCCAGGAAATAGCGGCGGACCTTTAGTGAATTCTGAAGGTGAAGTTATCGGGATCAATACATTCATATATACAGGTTCTTCTGGTAGTCAAGGCTCAATTGGGATTGGATTTGCAATCCCAATAAATCGAGCTCGCCGGATTGCAGAAGAACTAAAATCAAAAGGAAGAATTGAACGCGAATATTATACTGGACTTACCGTACAACCACTGGACCGTAAAACATCTCGATATTTGGGTATACCCTTTAATGAAGGTGTGATTATTACCCAGATATTAAAAAACAGCCCAGCCACAAAAGCAAATCTGGCGCTTAGGGATGTAATTGTCGCTGTTGAAAGGGAAAATGTTCGTAGTTCAGAAGAGATCATGCAAATTATTAAAATCAAAGATTTACGTCCCGGAGATAAAGTAAAAATGCGAGTTTGGCGGAATGGTCGTTATTTAAATAAATCTTTAACATTGGGGAAATTGTAAATATGATTGCAAAAGAAGGAAGGATCATTTTAATTCCGCTTTTCTTATTGGCATTTCCCATTGGCATTTATGCCCATGCTGTGAATAGTATAACCTTTACAATTATTTATGGTATACTAGGAATATTATTCCTGTTTTCACTCAATTTTTTTAGGGATCCCAAGCGAAACATTCCAATGGATGAAAAACTGATTATTTCTCCAGCTGATGGGAAAGTTATGAAAGTAAGTGAAATAAATGATCCAGAAGTGGGTGCGTCAGCAAAACTAGTATCTATATTCCTGAATGTTTTTAGTGTACATGTAAATCGAGTGCCCATCGATGGCACTGTAGTATCTGTAGAACGTAAACCAGGAGAATTTTTAGCCGCTTTTGACCATAAGGCATCTGATGAGAATGAACAGGTGGTAACTGTACTCGAAAATAAATCAGGAAAATATAAAATCAAGCAAATTGCTGGTTTGATTGCTAGAAGAATACTATGTTATGCTAATGTCGGATCAAAAATGCATAAAGGGGGCCGTCTTGGGTTTATACGCTTCGGCAGTCGAACCGATTTGATTATGCCTGCACATGTGGATGTACATGTAGTGGTTGGACAAAAAGTTACTGGCAGCGAAACCGTTATTGCTAAGATAATATGATAAATAAAAAAATTCATAAGCCAAAACGATTAAAACGTTCGTTCATTCCTAACGTAGCGACCGTATTTAATATGTTTTTGGGTTTTTTGGCCATCACACTTATTATGGAAGGCGAACCAATTAAAGCAGGTTGGGTCATGTTGGTTGCGGGTTTATTCGATGCTATTGATGGTAAACTGGCACGTCTTTTGGGGCTTTCATCGCGATTTGGCACTGAATTTGACTCTCTAGCTGATACGATTTCGTTTTGTGTAGTACCATCTGTTTTGATACATAGTATTTATGTGCAAGGCTTGCCAAGTTTACTTGGCGCTGTCATCAGTTTTATGCCCCTGCTTTTTGGAACAATCCGTCTGGCGAAGTTCAATATTGATGTGGATGATAGTCCAACACCATATTTTACGGGTCTTACCACACCTCTGGCCGCCATTTCATTTATAAGTTATATGTTGTTTAATTATCAAATGTACGGTGATATGGGCGATCCTCGACTTGCTTTGGTTCTTGTGGTCAGTTTAAGCTTTTTAATGGTTAGTCCTGTTCGATTTCCAAAATTTCCGTTACTCAGTTTCAAAAAAGGCCGTTCAAATAATTTGAGACTGGTAGGTTTATTTATAGTATTAGTTACATTAATATTTTACAGAGGTTTAATTCTTTTTCCTTTAATGACGATTTACATTTTTTGGTCAATTATCCAATGGATGTTGAATCATGATCGTTTAGAAGAGGAAAAACAGATTAATGCAAGCCAAAAGAAATATCATGAATAAACGATCTATCAGTGTCATTATTCTGATCTTGTTTTTCGGCACTCTTTTTGGTACGCTAGTTGGAGAATTATTGGGATTTATTTTACCTGATAGTGTGGTAAAGGAATTTTTTCTAAAAAGTATTGATTTTAACTTGGGAGGTTTAGTGGGGAGCGAAACTGGAGTAATTACACTTGATCTCATTATGTTATCTATTCAGTTCGGATTAACCCTAACATTTAATTTTACTAGCATTGTTGGCTTTGCATCTGCCTATTATTTTCTGAGGTATTTCCGGTAAGCATTCTAAATTTGGGTCTGAAAAACACGATTATTTCGGAGGAAAAATTATGTTGGGAAAAGAATTAGTATTTGCCGCTATGCCCGGAGGATGGGAAATGGTGGTTATTGCCTTGGTGATTTTATTGTTATTTGGCGCAAAAAAACTACCAGAATTGGCTCGTGGATTAGGACAAGGAATTAAAGAATTCAAGGGTGCAGTTAATGGAGCGAAAGATGAATTAAAGGAAGCTCAGGATGCAATGGAATCTGAGGGAAATACTGAGGACAAAGAGACCAGTTAGTACATATTAAATATTTATTTTTTATACAAAGGGGTCTGCATGATCCCTTTTTTGTATAATTGATATACGAACCTTGAAACAAAATTGAACGATTATCGTAGTTAAAGCCAAAAGGAAATTGGCTATAAAACATACATGATTACATTTGGAAGTCCACTGTATCTGACGGGATTAATTATTGTCCCCATGATTTACCTCTGGATGCGTAAAACTGCTAAAAAAAATGAAGGTACGGTGCGTATCTCTGCATCCGAATTAATTTCAGAAAGAATGAAGAGACAGGGTCGTAATCGCATACGAATATTGACATTGCTTCAATATTTAACTATTGTCCTTGTTATTTTGGGTTTATCTCGTCCACGCCTCCGAGACTCGCTTCAAATAACGAATATGGATGTAGTGGATATTGTTTTAGTGATTGATATTAGTTCTTCAATGTTGGCCACTGATTTTCCCCCTAACAGGCTGGAGGCAGTTAAAAAAACTGCAAAAAATTTTATTGATGCTCGTAATAATGACCGTATCGGAGTACTGGTTTTCGCAGGTGAATCCTTCATTCAGTGTCCACTTACTGTTGATAAGGAAGTGCTGATATCTTTGATGGATGAAGTAAAAGTAGCCGAGCAGTCTTATGATGGAACAGCGATTGGCATGGCTATTGCCAATGCAACAAATCGGCTGCGCCATAGTGATGCGATGAGTAAAGTGATGATTTTATTATCTGATGGTAGTAATAATGCCGGCGAATTGGACCCGCTCACTTCTGCAGATTTAGCATCTAACTTTGGCATTAAAATTTATACCATTGGTGCTGGTACGAATCAGGATGTCTCTTTTATTCCTGGCCGGGGCTATATTCGCAATGAGATTGATGAAGAAACCTTAAAATCAATCGCCAAACGGACTGACGGAAAATATTTCAGAGCGACGAATATTTCTGGACTTGAACAAGTATATGCCACCATTGATGAATTAGAACGAACTGAAATTGAAATAAAAGAATATACCCGCTATAAAGAATTATTCGGCTGGTTTCTTATTCCAGCATTGATCTTTGGTCTTGGCGGCCAGACAATTGATCGTACATTATATAGGCGGCGTATATGATTGATTTTAGGTTTCCATATATACTATACATTTATTTTCCATTGATTCTACTTTGGATATACTGGATATATCAAGGGCGAAGACAAAAGATTCTTGGAACAACTGATTCATATCTCCGTGCACGTTTATTAAGTAAAATGGATACCAACCGTATAAAATGGAAACAGCGATTTTTGTTTCTTTCAACAATTGTTTTAATATTTGCGGCATCTGGGCCAAAAATTGGTGTTCGGTTAGCACCACTCGAACGTAAAGGCGTTGATCTGGTTTTTGCCATCGATGTTTCCACAAGTATGAATGCTGAAGACGTGAAGCCCAATCGCCTAGAAAAATCTAAATTTGAAATATCTCAAATGATTCGCCAACTCAAAGGTGATCGAATAGCACTAATCGTTTTTGCGGGTTCGAGCCATCTTTATTTACCGTTAACTAGCGATTATGAAGCAGCTCGATTATTTTTGGATAAAATTGATACAAGTATGATTCCTACCCAAGGAACCGCACTAAGCACGGCTTTGCAAACTGGACTGTCTGCCTATATAGAAGACGAATCAAAATATAAAGTATTGGTCTTGGTTACTGATGGTGAAGATCATGAAGGTCAGGCTATTGATCTTGCTAGGCAGGCATCGAAGCGTGGTATGATTGTACATACTGTTGGTGTAGGTACGGAGTCTGGTTCTTTGATCCCAGTAAATGATGCGCAAGGCATACGGGATTACAAGAGGGATGGAGATGGAAAACTTGTTACATCTATTCTAAATGAATCAATACTTCGAGATATTGCCGATGCTGGCAATGGTAGTTATGTAAGATTCGATAATAAACCTGCTAATTTTCGCGCAATTATGAATGCCATTGATTCCATGGAAAAACGCACCTTGAAATCAAACGTATATTCGGAATATGAAGACCAGTATCAATCATTTGGAATCCTTTCTGTTGGTCTAATGATGGTAGGGATGTTGATGCCAACGCGGAATAAAAAACAAGAAGAATGGCGAGGTCGTTTTGTCCAATAGATTCATGATTATAATTGTGATTCTTTTGTCCATGTTGCTGGCGCAGGACAAGGGCCTGAACCATTATCAGAAACAGGAATATGAGGCGGCACAAGAATATTACGAATCTGTTTTGAGTAAGAGAGGTAATCAAGCACAAGCACATTTTGGGCGTGGTTCATCCGCATTTCAGCAAGGTGATCTGGAAACAGCCAAGTACTCATTTGAGCAATCTTTAAAGGCAGATAATGAACAACTGAAATCTAAAGCAATGTATAATCTGGGAAATACATTTTATCAAAATCAAAAAACGAAAGAAGCACTAGCTTTTTATCGCAAAGCATTGGAATTGGATCCCACTGATAAAGAGGCAAAATACAATTATGAATTTTTGAAATATCAGCAAAAGCCACCAGAAGATCAGCAGGAACAGGACCAGAATAATAAGGAACAAGACCAAGAACAGGAAAAGGATCAGGATCAAGAACAAGAGAACGAACAAGAGAACGAACAAGATCAGAAAAACAAAAAACAAGAAGACGAAAATCAAGAGCAGGAAGATAAAGAGGAACAAAAGGAAAATGACGAGCAGCAACAGCAACCCCAGAAACAGGAAGTATCTGAAGAAGAAAAATCGCAGGATTTAAAACAGGCCGAGAGTATTCTGGACGCATTAAAACAAGATGAAAAAATCATGCAAAAACGGCAAATTGCACGCTCTAAATCACGTAAACTGGCAAAAGATTGGTAATGATTCGTAGAATTTCATATTGGGTTTTTTCGTTCATCTTACAGGCTGGTTTTATGTTTGGCCAGATTCAAGTGACAGCATCTGTGGATGTGAACCGCATTTCAAAAAATGAAACACTAGGTTTTAAAATTGTGGCTGTCAATGCTGATGGAACACCAAACGTGGATATATCTCCAATATTAAATGAATTTAAAATCATCAGTGGTCCGGCCCAACAAACCAATATTCAGTGGGTTAATGGTGCAATGACCAGTTCACGCAGCTTAAGTTGGACCTTGCTGGCCAAAAAAGAGGGGAAATTGAATATTCCTTCAATCAATGTAACCATCGAAAAACAGGTTTTTCGGACTAATCCGATCGGAATTTTGGTGGAAAAGGGTACGGGCCGTGCCCAAATGGCCAATTTATTTATTGAAGCAAAATCAGATAAAGAACAGGCTTATCCGGGAGAACAGGTAACAGTGACTTACCGTTTATTTACGCGCCTGAACCTATCTATTGAAGATATTGAATATCCAAAAAGTGTTGGTTTCTGGAATGAAGATTTACGTGTCGGTGTAGCTCATACACCTCGATTCAGGGATATCCAGATTCAGGGTGTAGAGTATAAAGTAGCAACGTTGTATAAAGCAGCCATGTTTCCAACACAGATCGGTAAACTGACGGTTAACCCTATGACAGTAATCTGTAATGTTGAAAAACCCAGTCGAAGGCGGCCTGGAGGTGTATTCGATGACCCATTTTTTAATTCCATGTTCCGTGAAACGCAACGTCAATTTGTCCAATCTGATTCTTTAGACATTGAGGTTATGCCCTACCCCAAAACGCCACCGGCTGATTTTACTGGTGCTGTGGGAAACTTTGGAATTGAATCATGGGTAGATACATCAAATGTTAAGGTAAATGAAGCAATTACGTTTCATGTCCTTCTGAAGGGAACTGGTAACCTCAACCAGTTCAATTTAAGCGAAATTTTATTTCCGCAGAATATGGAAGTATTCCCTCCAACTTCATACTTTCAAAAGGATGAATTCAGAGATGATTTGACTGGAGAGCAGAATTTTGAGTATATCTTAATACCAAGGTTCGCAGGAAATTTTCGGCTGAATCCAGTCACTTTGACCTATTTTGATACTGGATCCGAATCCTTTGTTACCACTCAATCCAAGCACGTACAGGTTATTGTAAATCCCGGTGATAAAGATGTGATCGCGTCAACAAAATTTAACCGAGAGGATGTGGATTTAATCGGGGAGGATATTCGTTATATAAGGACTCAAAATCCAAAATGGCTTCCAAAAGGAAAGCAGTCTATACCGGTTTGGGTATGGTCCACTTATTTTATCGCTGCTGCTTTGTTTATATTCCCTGGTATATTTGGAAAAATGAAAGATAGCCGAATTTCAGGAGCCGATGTTCGTAAATCAAGAGGTGCCTTGAAATTGGCCCTTAAAGATTTATCGAATAATTCTGATGATCCTTTCGCACATACTGCAGTGGTAATGTACAGGTATTTTCAATCGAAGCTGTTTTTGTCTTCAGATAATCTCGATCCTTTATTCATCGAAATTGAATTGAGCGGGAAAATATCGCCAGATATCATCGCTGAAACGGTATCTATTGCAAAAATATGTGATGCTGGACGGTTTGGTCCTGATGCGGATAAATCGGAAGATACTCTTCAGAAACAAGCTGGAGAACTATTGAAAAAGATCGATCGGGAATTAGTATGAGAGACTCATTTATCTTAGTAATTCTATCATCTTTACTCTTTGGTCAGTCGCCAGATTCACTATTTCATTTGGCGAATCGATATTATGATATGGAAGAATATTACCAGGCAGCAAATTATTATGAAAAGCTTTCTGGGAAAGTGGACCACGAGGACTTATATCTTAATCTTGGGAATGCCTATTTTCGGATGGGGGAGGTGGGCCATGCCGTATGGGCCTATGAAAAAGGACATGCACTTTCTCCTAGAGATGGGGATATCAATTATAATTTGAGTTATGTTCGTTCCCAAGTTCGTGATCGTATTCAGGGTCCAGATGATTTATTTTTCTTATCTTTTTACCGTGCCATTTTAGAAAAACTAACTATCTTGGATTTGATTACACTAGGAGGATTATTATTTATTGGGTTAGGCGGACTCTATGTTTTACGCCTGAACGGAAACATCTCTGAAAAATTAGGTGGTATATTGAACAGTATTTTATTGGTTTCTGTTGTTGTTGCGGGATGGATTATGTTAGATAAATATTGGGATGTTTCTGATAAACACGAAGGTATCATTATTGCGTCAGCTATCGATGTAAGATCATCCCCAATTGCAAGAGGAGAAAATGTGGTATTTCGTATTCATGAGGGTACAAAAGTGGAAATAACCACATCCCAGCCAGGCTGGTTTGAGATAATTCTATTGGATGGTAAAAAAGGTTGGGTATCTGCAGAAGAGGTACGTACCCTATGAATTATATTTGCCTACTAATGGTTTTAAGCTTGGGTTTTTCTCAGGATCAGAAAAAGGTCAATTTTGATCCCGATAAATTGAAGGATCCTGAACCGCGATGGCCAAAAGTTGTTTCGCCATTTAGCTTGGATACAAGGGAACTGAAACTGGCGGGTAATTCAGATTCATCCCAGATCATAATAGAGGGATTTCGTGTCCAGGTACTAGCAACAAGTTCCCAGGAAAATGCTGAACGTTTACGATATGAACTAGCAATAGAATATGGTAAAGACATTTATATTATATTCGACGCACCTAATTATAAAGTTCGGATAGGTAATTTTATCGACCGGCGCCTGGCAGAAAAATTGCGCTTAGAACTCATCAATAAAGGCTATCCATCATCATGGATCATCCGCACACGGATTGAACCAAATATTTAAAAATAATATTTTCGGTTGTCTACAATTTTTGCTTCTTTTTTTAAATCAGCCATCCAATCACGGTAAAGCCGATTCTGTTTCTGGCGTATCAGATCCTGTTGCACAAGTTCTTGCTGTATATTCCACACAGTGGAATCAAAGTTGCCGACTACATTGACTTTAATCAATCCATAACCGCGGTAGGTTTTTACCGGCCCGATTAAATCACCAGATTTGGCATTTAATAGGGCGCCAATAAGATGATTGGATTTACCTAGGGAAATAAAGGAGTTATTCAACTTTTTGGTGTCTGAAGGAACAAGTTCCAGTTTATCATTATCTTTTTTAAGTGATTCAAAAGTTGCTCCCACATCTACCTGATCTTTTAATGCAAAAGCAAGCTTTTCAGCTTCTATATTTTCTTTATCTCTACTGATCGCAGCATAAACTTGAGTGCGAACATTTTCAAAGGAAGCGATGCCTGCCGGTGTAATTGAATCCAGTATAAAAACGGCATAATAATCATCACTTTCCATTGGGTCCGAAATACTCCCAATTTCGGTATTGTAAGCCCAGCGTACAGCGGAGCGAAAAACGCCCAAACCTGAAAGAAACATATCTTTTTCACCAATTGAATTGGCCCGTGAAGCGTGGACGTTATGACTATCTAAAGCTGCAGGAAAACCGTAATCCTGTGCATCGTAAGTAAATAGGGTTGCTCTACGCCGTAAATCTGAGCCTGTGCTGGGACCAAGGTCTATGTTAAGCAGAATGTGTCGTGCTTTGACTTGTTTTTCTCCAGACTCTTGAGAACGGATACTATCCACTTTAATAATATGGTATCCAAATTGACTAAGAACAGGGCCCACAATATCGCCTTGTTTGCCACCGAAAGCAGCTTCTTCAAATGGACCAACCATTTGACCTTTTCCAAACCAACCCAAATCTCCACCCCGGCCGGAATCAGGTGAGATTTGGTTGCCAGGATCTTGTGTGTTGATATTTGCTAGTGTAGAAAAATCTTTACCGCTTTTTGCTTGGTCGATAATGGTTTTAGCTTCGTTATAAATGCGTAGAGTATCTTTTGAAATAGGTGTTTTTGCCCAACTCACATAAGATAAATGCCGTTGTTCATCTTGTTCAAAGTCATCCATTCTGGATTTATAATTGGCTTTTAATTCTTCTTCAGTTGGTATATTTACTTGATCTTCAACGGCTGAGGTAGTTATGTGCAGCGCGGATATTGTATAATCTGTATTGCGCTTTATGAATTCCTGCCGTATTTCTTCCTCGGAAACAATCGCAGACATATTGATATATTGTTGAAGTTTAAACCGGGGTATATAGAAATCACGCATCCATGCTTCAATGGGTGCCCAGTCCAGCATGCCTGGCGTATTTAATGCTTGGCGGTATCTTTCTTCATCAAACTCATTATTAACAAGGAAAATTCTTTGGATATCGAGAGGTGGATTGTTTTCAAGATGATATAGAATTTCATCATCTGTAACAATAATATCAAGGTCATCGATAGCCTGTTCAGTGAGGCGTTCCTCAACATATGCATTCCAAACTTCCTCACGGATTCCATCAATATGTTGATCTGAAATTTCTGTACCAGCATTGCGGAGAGTCTCCATACGTATATTATATGCCTGGTTAAATTGATCAGGAGTGATAAGGTCTCCATTAACAGATCCAATTGCTTCAGCAGGGTTGACTCGACCTAAAAGTTGATCGATAATATTAGCACCTCCAACCAATCCACCCACAGTCATACTCAATAAGAATAATACCAGTAGTGACCATAAGACTACATGCATACGATTGCGAAGTGTTGTCATCATTGCCATAAAATTATATCCTTATTTGAATAATGGTTTGCTCTTCCAAAGATGGGGAGCGAATTTAGGATTCAGATCGTTCCAAAGGCAATGAACAAAGGGGTAAGCTCTAATCAACATTAATTTATTATGAACTCTCATTTGAGATTGTGGTCATGTGTTATAATTTCCTTGAACTTTTTCAAGATATCAATTGCCCGATTTTCATCCTACACCTGAAAAACATCCTTTAATTCAATCTGGACCATTATCGACTTTATATAGTGAAGTCATACAATGCGATTCATGCCCCAGGATTGTTGATTTCCGTAACAAAGTGGCCAATGAAAAACGAAAACAGTTTATGCAATGGACCTACTGGGGTCGTCCCATCCCTGGCTATGGTGATACAAATGCAGAATTATTATTGGTTGGTCTTGCGCCGGCCGCACATGGCGGAAATCGAACTGCCCGTGTCTTTACCGGAGATAAATCAGCTGATTTTTTAGTAAGTTGCCTCTACGATGAAGGTATTGCAAATCAACCGAATTCTGATACGCTAAATGATGGTCTTGTGCTAAATAATGCATTTATGACACCCGTATTAAAATGTGTCCCTCCCCAGGATAAACCTACTGCGGAAGAACTACGTAATTGTGCGCCTTTTTTCAGTGCAGAAATGGAATTGCTGAAAAATGTGAAGGTAATCCTTGCCTTGGGAAAAATTGGTTTTGATGGCTGTTTAAAATACTTTCGGCAGCAATTTAACCTAAAAATGAAGGATTTCCCTTTTGGTCATGATGAGAAATACATATTGCCAAATGGAATAATTCTTTGGGGTTGCTATCATCCAAGTCCTCGCAACGTGAATACTGGGCGCTTGAACTTTGAAATGATGGCAATATTATTACAAAAAATTAAGAGAACTTTAAATCAGTGAATAAAACTACGATTCTAATGCTACCTATTTTGTTTGCATTTTATTGTGAAGATAATGACAAAAAAGACTGTATTGATGAATCAAAGATCATAAATACTCCTTGTCCTGAAGTTTATGACCCAGTTTGTGGCTGTGATGGAGTAACCTATGCTAATGATTGTTTTGCAAAGAATCATTATGGTGTCACAAAATGGGTTGAAGGAGAGTGTAAAAAGTAAATGAAATTTCTCTGGCTTAAATAGCCTCCTCTTGGGGGGTTTTTTTGATGTAATAATATTTTTAGGTTGTTATATCAATTAAATTGTATACTCGCCGCGCTACCAAGGATATATATACTCTTTATTAGTTGGTTTTTTTGTATTCCATCATTTGAAGGTAAATCATCAAAGTAGTTGCAAATTATTGCATTGATATAGTTAAATAAAATCAGGTATTTAAACCCTGAAAAGGATATAAAATGAATATATATGTAGGAAATATTTCCTTTCAATTATCTGAAAGTGATTTAGAATCTGCATTTGCTGAACATGGTGCAGTTGATAGTGCCCGCATTATCTCTGACCGTGCTACTGGGCGTTCAAAAGGATTTGGCTTCGTGGAGATGGCTGACCAGGCAGAAGGAGAAAAAGCTATTCAAGCATTGAATGGCAAAGAATTAGAAGGTCGCGAATTAAAAGTAAACGAAGCTCGTCCAAGGGAAGATAGACCCCGCCGCCCTAGATACTAATTTAATTTGGTATAGTAATACCGATTTAGAATCGTATCTGTATTTGGTAAAACATTAAAAGCCTCCTCACGGGGGCTTTTTTTACCATTTTGGTTTATTAATTGGTCTTAGTGGTATAACTACGCGAAAACGAGGTTGGGAACTCTCTTCAAGTTGAAAAGTGCCACCAAGACTTGGCCCCTCACCTTGACCACCTAAAAATTTTAGCGATATTGCTCGAACATCTCCTGAACTCGATTTCTTTCCGTCTATTTGCCAATGGCCGGAACTGAGTATGGGTGTGGGGTTGTAGGTTACTTCAAGTTCCAATTGCGCTCGCTCATTGTATTCAAACTGAAAAATGATGAAAACTTGTGTTGTTGCACCATCGCGCTTTCCATATATTTGGTAATTGGTCACAGTGCGGGGCTGGTAGAAACCATCGACCCATTCATCGAATACAGGCTCATCATTATTGGTACATCCTCCAAACAACAGGATAAGAAATATCCAAAGCGTACTAATAATTTTAACTATTACGATATCCCTTTTATTTTAAAAATAGACAATTATTTTTATACAAAGAAGCCATGATTTTCCTTCCATTATGGGTCTTTTTCGCTACTAAATTACTACTTTTGATGTCTCAAATAAGTTTAACTTTCTACATCTGTTGATGACAAAGGGGCCGTAGCTCAGTTGGGAGAGCGCTTGACTGGCAGTCAAGAGGTCGTCGGTTCGATCCCCACTAATTAACCGCCTTTTATTCTCTATTATCCGCTCTATTTCTGCTAAGCGCTAAAGAGCCTGATTTATCAAAGAACTGCCCATTTTAGGCAATTACTGCTACTTAAATGCTACTTAATAGTGATGGTTCCACGCCATCACTTGTTTGTACTGGTGTTAGGGTAAATCGCCCCTTTTAAAGTAATTCCACTTTTTCAACCAAAAAAATCAACATAGAACGCCTTTTAGGGGGTGTACTCTTCAAATAAAAGAGACACGCTTCTGGCTCAAATAGCCTCTTCACGGAGGCTTTTTTGTTTGTACTATAATTCAAAATATTCCAACTTCGCCCCCCATCAAAATGTATTACTTATAGAAAAACTAAATAAAGAGATAGAATGAAATGTTCAATCAATTTAAAAAATTTACTGTAGAGATTGAGGGATTATTAATCAATTATGTCATTGGAGGAAGCGGACCTGCAATTCTATTACTACATGGTTATCCTCAAACTCATGTGATGTGGCATAAAGTTGCTGACCAATTGGCAGAGCATTATACAGTTGTAGCAAGTGACCTAAGAGGCTATGGGGATAGTGATAAGCCACCCACCAACGAAACTCATACACCCTATTCAAAAAGGGCAAGCGGAAATGACCAGGTGAAGTTGATGCAATTATTAGGATTTAATAAATTTCAATTAGTGGGTCATGACCGAGGCGGTCGTGTAGGGCACAGGATGGCTTTGGACCATCCTGATGTGATTGAAAAATTGGTCGTTATGGACATTGCCCCCACTTATACTATGTACACGACGACCGATATGGAATTTGCAACGGCCTATTATCATTGGTTTTTCCTTATTCAACCTTATGATATACCAGAAAAAATGATTGGTCAAAATCCTCTGTATTTCTTAGAAAAAAAAATTGGGCAATGGGAAAGAGATGGTAGTGCTTTTACCAAAGAGGCATTTAACGAATACCTTAGATGCCTGACACCCGAAACCATACATGCCAGTTGTGAAGATTACAGAGCATCCGCTACCATTGATATTGAGCATGACCAAGTTGACTTAGACAATGGAAACAAAATAAAATGCCCTGTTCTTTGTCTTTGGGGTAAGAAGGGGTTTGTGGGAAGAAAATATGATGTGATTGGAGAATGGTCTAACTGGGCAGATTCTGTTCAGGGATATGGAATAAATTCTGGGCATTATTTGCCAGAAGAGACGCCTGAAGAAACATTAAATGCCTTGCTGAAATTTTTAACCAAATAGAGTAAATGAAATCTTACCAAATAGCTATCATAGCAGGAGACGGAATCGGAAAAGAAGTTATTCCAGAATCAATAAAAGTGTTGGAAGCTATAGCTGCCCAATGTGGTTTTTCCTTCAAGTTTGAGAATTATGACTACGGTTGTGAGTATCACATTAAACATGGCAAAATGATGCCCGATGATGGTTTAGACCAATTAAGAGATAGTGACAGTATATTTTTAGGAGCCGTAGGTTATCCAGGAGTTCCCGACCATGTTTCCTTATGGGGATTATTGATTCCAATTAGAAGAACTTTTCAGCAATATGTAAATCTTCGCCCAGTACGTCTTTTAGAGGGAATTTCATCGCCATTGAAAAATCCAGGCAAAGTGGACTTTTGCATCGTACGAGAAAATAATGAGGGAGAATATTCATCCGCTGGTGGCAAAAAATACGAAGGCACGGAAAATGAAGTGGTCATTCAAGAAAGTATTTTTACCAAAAAGGGTGTTGATAGAGTAATGAAGTTTGCTTTTGAATTGGCGAATAAGAGAAGAAAAAAAATTACAAGTGCCACAAAGTCCAATGGGATTGTCCATACAATGCCATTTTGGGACCAAAGATTTCAAGAAATTGGAAAGGCTTATCCTCAGATTGAAATGAACCAATTTCATATTGACATCCTAACAGCTCATTTTGTTCAGCATCCTGACTGGTTTGATGTAGTGGTTGCCAGCAATCTATTTGGGGATATTTTATCCGATTTAGGACCTGCTGTGGTCGGAGGAATGGGCATAGCCGCAGGTGCTAATATCAACCCAGAATGTGACTATCCAAGTATGTTTGAACCTGTACATGGAAGTGCTCCTGACATAGCAGGACTGAATATTGCTAACCCAATTGCTTCTTTCTGGACTGCCAAAATGATGCTTGACCATTTGGGTGTACATGAAGGTGCAAACTTGTTGATGGAGGCTATTGAAAATAACATAAAAGAGGGAAATGTACTTACCAGAGATTTAGGAGGAACAGCATCTACTCAGGAGGTGACTATAGCTATTATCGATAAGATATTGAAAAAGTAATTACTTCAAATAAAACGCCTCTGGCTCAAATAGCGGGAACAAAAGTTATTATTTATCTGTATTATATATTATAAGTAAACTATGAAAGCCTTAAAGTTTTGAAAGGATATAAACAATGATATCAATAATAAATGCACTATTTAGTTTATCACTCTTCGTTACTGGTGGTCATGTAATAGATACCAAGCTCGGATTACATCATTATAGCGATGAGGACTATAAGGAAATTTTTTATCTAAAAAATAAAAAATCAACTTCTAAGGAATGTATTAAACATTCTGAATTGGAAGATATTAAAAAAATAAGGCATCAACGCCATAATAATGGAGAAAACGTTACCGTTACGGATTATATAGTAACTAAAAATGATGCACTTGAAAAAGTGGAGAAAAAAGACGGTAACTAAAATTTAGTCCAATTACTTATAAAGAGCCTCCTCACGGGGGCTTTTTTGTTTGTACTATAATTAATTGTTAAATCATAGATTCCGTAGTTGTAATAAAACCAAAAGGAGAAAAAAGGAGTTATTATGAATTTACAATTGATATTTCGGGCTAATGGAGCTGTTACATTATTAAATGGAGTGAGTTTTCTTTTCTTAACTGAAACTTTTCTAGGAATGGCTGGATTTACCATGACTCCTCAATTAATGACTTTAGGGCAAGCTATGGGAACATCTCTTATTGCTATTGGTTTATTATCTTGGAGAACACCTGATATTGCGGGTGAAGCCATGTCTTCATATGGTCAACTATTTGGAGTCATAGGTGTTTTGTGGGTATTACTTATCGGATATCATGCTGCAACAGGACAAGCTTCAGGTCCTCCTGTATATGGAAATTTGTTTTTAAATGCAGTGTTTGCTGGCTTGTTCTTCATGTACAGCAAAAAATCATAACCAAAGCAAAAGGAGAAAATCATGAAAAAAATTGTTATGTTATTTTCTACATTATTAATAACTACCAGTTTGTTGCTAGCCAACGATAAATCTGAAGTGGTAGATGTAGTAAATAAACACTGGGAATATCAAAATACAAAAGACTGGAAGAAATATGCGGGAACTTTTCATTCAGGAGGAAACATGAATGGCGATTCAAATGGTTCTTTCTGGTATGTGCGTGAGTCAACCGTAGCAGCGCTTACGGAAGGTCAGTCTCCCGATAACGAATTTAATTTCACACCAAGATATATTGAAGTAGATGTACTTGAAAAAGGTAAGGTCGCTGTTGCATACTACTATTTAGTAGGTTCATATACTATTAACGGTGTGCAAAAGAATGACTATCGAACTAGAGTAAGTCAAATTTTTGTCAAAGAAAAAGGAAATTGGAAAGTCAAATCTGGCCACTATACACCGTTGTATAGCGGTAGTGGAATTCCAAATTAATCTAACTCATTACGATAAAAGCCTCCTAACGGGGGCTTTTTTGTTTGTAGGATGAAGATGGGTAGATTTGGATAATGAAATGGTTCATTAAATGTATAAAAAACTATACTCTTTTTAAAGGAAGAGCTAGTAGAACCGAGTTTTGGTATTTTATATTATATTGGTCAATATTTTATGTTATTATAATTGCGGTTGATAGAGTTTTAGGGTTCAATTTTATTAATCTTAAAACATTGCCTTTCTCTGAATATATACCATTAGCAAATCTTTATGAAGAAGTTGGATTGTTAACTGTCATATACAGGCCTTTGACTATTCTTCCATCTTTAGCAGTAATCTCACGAAGGTTACATGATATAAATAGAAGTGGCTGGTGGTGTTTAATGTGCGTTACACCTTTAGTTGTTATTCTTATCATTTTTCTTTGCAAAAAAAGTGATGAGAATGAAAATCAATTTGGAGCAAAACCTTCTAACATGTTCGTGACAATAGATGGATAAAGTAAAAATAGTTTCTGCTGAAATTGTTCGTCCATTAAGACATAAAGTTCTGCGCCCATCACTACCATTTGAATCATCCATCATGGACTTGGATGCCCACGATCACACATTCCACTTTTGTGTTGAAGAAGAATTCAGAATTATAAGTGTGGCATCGGCGTATCATGAATCATTTGTAGAATTGTCGAAAAAAGATGCATATCGTTTGCGTGGAATGGCAACAGAACCATCTGAACAAGGCAAGGGATATGGTAAGATGGTTTTGAATGGTGTTATAGATTATTTAAGTAAAGAAACTGAGTCAGAAATTTTATGGTGTAATGCAAGAACGGCAGCGTTTGAGTTCTATGAAAAAATGGGATTTAATATTGTGGGTGATGAATTTGATATTCCAAACCTGGGCCCACATAAAAAAGGATTTATTAATTTATGAAACGCCTCTGGCTCAAATAAAGGAGAATAAAAATGAAGAAAGAGACTAAAACTTTAATGGGCTCGACATTCTTGGGATTTTCAATCGTTATGATTATTTACATAGTTTATAAACTTGTGACATAAAGTTTATTGGATGAAAAATTTTATTAAAAAATATGATGGTGACTTAGGAACTATCGGGTTAATACTAGTTCTCTTATTTACTGAACATTGGGAAGATAACTTTGAAATAACACTCACAGTTGTAGCTATTGTATTCTTATTAATTCTCCTTATTCTTTCTGTAAAAAAGAAACTAACTAAATGAAACGCCTCTGGCTCAAATAAAAGGAAGAATCATGAAACGATTTATATTTTTGAGTTTGTTAATTTTATATTTTTCATATGGACAGACAAATAATGCAAAAATTACTATTTTATCAACAATGGTTGCTGATTATGATTATTTGGGCGAGTGGGGCTTTGCAGCATTAGTTGAATCAGATGGGAATAAAATTCTTTTTGATACTGGTTTCAGGGAAAATACTGTTTTAGAAAATGCAGCTAGTCTCAATATTGATTTATCAATGGTAGAACATGTTTTATTGAGCCATAACCACTCAGACCATACGGGAGGTTTAAAAACTCTTCGTAATAAACTAATGATTCTTAATCCAAACGCAATGAAATATGTCCATGTAGGAAATGGTAT
>Ga0315336_1000475_pt1 | contig 111426 bp, 86 predicted proteins | sample ASW5metaG_FD_204512 | JGI IMG/M metagenome (GOLD analysis project Ga0315336, IMG submission 204512) | Ammonia-oxidizing marine archaeal communities from Monterey Bay, California, United States - ASW #5 | ecosystem: Environmental > Aquatic > Marine > Intertidal zone | place: USA: California...
CCAAGGCAGGGCTCAAGTCCTACGCGCCCTACACGGTCAACCCGCGCCCCTACGACTGCTACAACGTCCAGAACAACACGAAGGAAATGCAGATCGTCTACGAGGGTTACCCGCTGCAGAAGGAGCTCGACTGGGTTCATGCCCGCCTGGGTGCACCGGATCTCAACTTCCGCACCTGTACCTGCTATCTCAAAGAGGTGGGCAACGCCCCCGAGCCCGGGACCTACGTGGCCTGGGCGGAATCCTCGGCGGTGAACTACGGCAATTCCGCGCTCGGCATCCGGACCAACCGGACCGGCGCCGGCATTGACCTGATCTGCGCCATGACCGGCAAGGCGCCCCTCTTTGGACTCATGACCGACGAGGGCCGCATGGCCAAGTGGCTCGTGGATGTCAAGACCTCGAAGACGCCGGACTGGGGGGTGCTCGGCACCGCCATCGGACGCAAGGTCGTGGAGGATGTTCCTTACGTGATCGGCATCGACAAGTACTTCGAGGGCGGCGAACTCACCGAGGACAACCTGCACCTCCTGAAGGCCATGGGCAGCGCCACCGCCGCTGCCGGCGCGGTCGGTCTCTATCACGTCGAGAACGTGACGCCGGACGCGAAGGACAAGAGGCGCGATCTGCTTGCCGAGGGTTACCAAACCTACGTCTACGATGACGCCGAGGAACAGAAGACTATCGGCTCTTTCGAGAACATGTGGCCGGAGAAGGACGCGGCCCCCACCGCTGCCTTCATCGGCTGCCCGCACAACACCTACTACGAATTGCTGAAGTGGGGGAATTTGGTCATCGAGGCGCTCGAAAAGTCCGGCAAGGAGAAGGCCGCGATTCCCGTCTACATGTTCTGCGCCAACGTGGTGCGGAACCACCTCATCGAGGAGGAGGGCGAGCTCGCCGGCAAGATGAGGCGCGCTGGCATGGTGGCGACCAACATGTGTGGCGTCACCTGGGCCGGCACAAAGGGCTTCTCGGACCGTGTCCGTGGCGTCACGAACTCGGCCAAGGCCCGGAACTATTCGACCATCCGCTATTTCCCCGACCAGACCCTCGTGGACATCATCGTGACGGGCAAGATGCCGGGGTGAGTCAAGTGATCAATTCCGAAACCACCATAACGAAAACATTTAACGGGATATGAAAAATGGCTAAGAAAACATTCAAAGGACGTCCCGTTCTTTCCGGCAATCTGGAGGGCGAAGCTTTGGTCTCGAAGCAGCCCTTCAACCTCACCGGATCCTACTTCGAGAACATGTTCGCAGGGAATACGGAGACCGCGCCCTGCACCGATGCCAACAACCCGGACCTGTTTAAGAAGGACATGAAGGGCGCGATCTTGCGCACCTCGCAGTACGTCGGGTCCACGATGGGCGCTGGTGCACTCATGGGGGTGAGCGAAATGGGCGTGGGTCTCAAGGCCTTTCTGTTCTCCTCGCACATCGACAGCATCGCAGCCGGGGGACTGATCATCGATGACGTCTGGTACAATCGCCGGGTGATCACAATCGATCTCCTCGGCGACGAGTTTCTTGAGGCGGTCAACACCGGTGATCCGATCTCCATCAAAGAGGACGGGACCGTCGAGGTCGGGTAAGGCGGCACCCGTCAGCCAGAACCCCGTTAGCGGCTCGAAGAGACTTGGGAATGTTACGACATAAAACCCAGATTAAACCGCTATCAGCAAGGATGCTGAATGCCACGATGCCTGTTGTCGCTTCCATCGCCGTCGGCGTTGCGGCCTCTATTGCGGTCACAGGGCCGGCGACCCAACTTAATGCCTGGGGGTATGGGACAGGCATTGCTATCATTCGTAACCTGTATGTTCCGTCAATTGTCGTTGCCGCCCTTACAATCTTGGCTTTTTTCGTCTCCCTCTTTACCGCTCGGCACCGCAGCGTGGTGATGTTCCTTGCTGCCAACGCTGTGACCGGGGCGGCGCTTGTGCCGTACATGTTCGAGCAGCGTCTCGCGGCCAATCCTTTCATCCATGACATCACGACGGATTTCGACTCGCCTCCCCAGATCGAGGCGGCGGCGGACTTGCCTAGGAAGAACCCGGCCACCTATGTTGGCGCCGAGACAGCGCCCAAGACGGACATCACCATCGCGGAGGCGCAGAAGGCCGCCTTCTCCGATATCCAGCCGGTAGTGGTGGGGACGCCGATGGACGACGTCGCTCAAGCTTCGCGGAAGATCATCGAGGAAATGAACATGGACGTTCTCAACGAGACGCAGGATGGCAAGATCCTGACGATTGAGGCGGCGTTCACGTCGTTTTGGTTTGGCTTCGTCGATGACTTTGTCGTTCGCATCCAACCGAGCAGTGACGATACGCGGATCGATGTTCGATCGAAATCTCGCGTTGGTGTGTCTGATCTCGCCGCCAACGCGCAGCGTGTGCGTACGTTCGCGAGCAAGCTCAAAGACGCGACTCGCTAACGGAATGACCAACTAACTCCGAGAAGCTGCTGCGCCGTATTCGGCGAATAGCCTGCGGCTGTCAGCTACTGATCCTGTGGGGGAGCTTTCCGTCCGAGTTTGTGTCATCAACTCGTCAGACGGTCGCCGTTCTTGGCAATGCCGTAATACGACCCATTTTTGATTTGCACCGAGCAGCGGCTTTGGGGCGTTGCCCCAAACCGCCGTAATAGGTGACTGGTTATTCGTAGTACCTTGCGACGTCTCGGGCTTCGCTCGGCTGATGACCGTAAACCTAGTTAGTATCCGGTCATTCCCACGAAGGTGCTGCAGGCACGAGCCGGCGAACGCCGGACGCGGGCACAAACCGTCGATCCGACGGCGGCGGTCATGCAGCCCTTCTCCTGAGCGCCTTCAAATACGGGACGATCAGCGTTGCGGACTCGTGGCCCATCGACTCTCTTTCTTCGCCAAGGCGAGGTGAGGGTCCCTGGAGCTGCGCTAGATATGTCCACCTCCGAACCGCATCTCTCCTCGCGGTGTCCAAAGACGTAGCGATTCCCGCTCAAGGAGGTTCAAAGATGTCTGTGACGTTTCCAGAAGTCCGAATTGGTCCAGCGCTGCGCTACAAATCCGTCTCGGTATTCCCGCTGTTTGCTGAAGCGAACGGCTCGGTCGATTACCTGTTGGCCGATGAAGCCATCGAAGCGGAGCGGCTCATTGTCGAGGAAGTTTCCGAATCGGGCTCGGTCCCTGATCTGTTGGTCGAGAACAAGGGCGATACGCGCGTGCTGTTCATCGAAGGTGAAGAGCTCGTCGGAGCGAAGCAGAACCGCATTCTGAACACGTCGGTTCTGATCGCGGCTAAGAGTAAGACCATGGTTCCCGTGAGCTGCGTCGAGCAGGGACGCTGGGGCTACAAGTCCAAGTTTTTTGGCTCGAGCGGCTCTCATTCGCCTTCGAAGCTGCGATACGCGCTGAAATCGTCCGTCTCGCGGTCGACGAAGGCCAAAGGCAGCCATTGCTCCGATCAAAGCAAGGTCTGGAACGAGGTCGCGAACCTTCAGGCTGCGCACGGTGTGGCATCGGCGACCGGTGCGATGTCGGACGCGTTCGACGCGCACGAGGACCAGCTTTCAGAGTTTCGAGAGCAGCTCAAGTGCGTGGACGGTGCGTCCGGCATGGCCGTTGCCATTGGTGATAAGATCATCGGATGTGACCTGTTCGATAAGCCGTCAACCTGCCAAAAGGTCTGGGACCGATTGCTGTCTGGGCTCGTGTTCGATGCGCTCGAAGCGAAAGACGCGAAAAAGCAGGCTGACGCGTCCGACGTCGCAGAGATGATCGCGTCGACGAATCACGCCGCATGGGAATCGGCCGAACCCATCGGAGAAGGCGAGGAGTACCGAGCCGAGTTCGGTGATGGTGATTACGCTTCAGCGCTGACGTGCGAAGATCGCCTGGTTCATGGCAGTGTGCTGGCGGCGGTGTAGGTGATTCTGAGCCCGTCCTGACGGGACGGGCTCTTTTCAAGTCACTGTCGTCGACTTGGATCGATGACTGCGACTTGAATCGACGCCGGCAACAGAATATGGCCGGCAACGTCGGCCATGCGAAACTTCTCCTCGACTCATTCCTAATCCCATCGAACCTGCGCTCCTGCGGGGCGTCTCGGAGTACGACCTCGGCTCGAGACCGTTGCCTAGCCAAATGGCCAGTCGGCTCATTGGATTTGCCACCCAGAAGGAGATTCCGGCTGAGGAACGCGCAACGCAGCGTCGGCGACGGCGTCGCGACCTCCCGTTTCATCCTTTCCTTGTAGGTTTCGTCAAGAACACGCAAAATGAGCCAAGAAATCCGACTTGGAGCCGAAGTGTGTGTGTGTGCAGACTCCTCGTACGGAAACGGAAGCAGATTTGAGTGACGCAGTCGTCGAAATCGACAATGTAACCAAAACGTTCGACGACATTGTCGCCGTCGATCGAGTCAGCCTGCGCGTACAGCAAGGTCAGACCCTGGGACTGATCGGGCCCAACGGTGCGGGTAAGACGACGCTGCTGCGGATTATCTCGTCGCTGGCTAAGCCAGACAGCGGCGACATCCGGGTCCAGGGCCAATCCGTTTGGGAGCACCCGCGCTCGGTGCGGAAAAAGCTCGGCTTCATGCCGGCGGAATTTGGCAGCCCGCGCAATCTTACTATTGAGGAATACCTCGATTATTTCGGCTGCATGTATGGCATTCCGAAAGGCGAACGCCAACAGAGAATCAGAGACGTTTGCGAGTTGACCGATCTGAGCGGCCGCGAGGATGTCATGGTCAAGGGACTTTCGACCGGGAATCGGCAGCGTCTGCTGCTTGCCAAGACTCTGATTCACGATCCAAAGATCTTGGTGCTGGATGAACCGGCGAGCGGCCTCGACCCCCGGGCACGGACGGAGTTGAGGGGAATCGTCAGAGAACTTGCTTCAATGGGCAAGACGATCATCATCAGCTCTCACATTCTACCGGACCTTGAGGAAATCAGCGACCAGATTGGCATCCTTGAAGCCGGACAGCTCGTGCTTGATGGTGACCTCGATGCGCTGCGGGCTCACCATGCGACAGCCAAGCGTGTCGTCAAGTTGCGCGTCACGGCGGAAGAAACCGAGCGTGCGGCCGAGGTGCTCACACGGCTCGCCGGCGTGACGTCCTGTGAGCAGCGCGATCAGTTCTTAGTGATCAGTAGCGACGAGCCGAATTACAATTTTGTGCTTGCGGAATTGTTGAGGTACGACATCCGCATCCTGCAGTTCGCTGAAGACGAGCCTAATCTCGAAGAGATTTTCATGCGATCCACCATTGGGAAAGTGACATGAAGGCGGCCCGCCGACTCGTCGATCTCTTCCGGGACAGCCCCACCTATGGCCGGGATCGTGCCAACTTGATTTCGGGCTTCAGTATTGGTACCGCCGGTCTGCTGTTAAACGGTGCTGTGCTGATGCTCGTGCTGCCGCTGATGCTCGATCCGGACGACCGGAGTTTTCGTGCCATCACCGAGAACGTGGAGTTTGGCCAGTTGTTGGCGCTGATTCTGCTCGGTGGCGCCACGGGGTTTGCCACGGTGTTGATTCCGCTACGGCTTGCGACGGTGTTCTGGGGGCCACGCACCGGGCGATACTTCGACCAGATCGTGCTGAGCGGAATCTCGCCATTACGTTTTGTGATCGGAAAAGTCATCTCGCAAAACCTGTTTCTTGGGTTGATCCTTTTCTTGTTGCTGCCCTATCTCGTCCTCAGCTTGACGCTCGGCGGCGTGAATCTGGAGGTATTCCTGGCTGGTCTGTTCGTGGTTTGGCTGTATTGCATGACTCTGGCTCTGGTAACGTTGTGGGCGTCGCTGTATCTGAACGAGTTGCTCGCGGCGGCCCTGGTGATCGCAGCGGCAACGACCCTTTCGGTCCTCGGCTGCATTCCGATGCGAATTCAGCCATTTGTGCTGACGCCCTTTCCGGCCCTGATTCATCCGGTGTTCTCATCAATTCCGTCCTTTGACGGTCGTATCCCGGCCGATTTCTTCCCTGTGTTCATCGCTTGTGCCGCGAGCATGACAGCCTTGATCGGCGTATCGCTGTTTGCGATTTATCTGGGACCATTATTCGGCATCATTCGCGAGAACAGCACGTTTGGTGAAGTCGTCCGTTCGGGTGACAGCAAACGGAAGCGCTGGTTCCGGCTCCGCTTGCACATCCAACGACCGTCAGAAATCGCGTTCTTTTACGAGAATCGGAGTCAGGCGTTTCGTCGCAATGAAGGCCTCATCCGCTGGAGCATCACGTTTTGCGGGATGTTGCTGCTTTCATGTGCTGCCTATTGGACCTGTGCGTATTTCATGTCGACATTGATGGCTGGGCGGGGTGGAGCACCGTTGCGGTGGTGGATTCCCACGTTTCATACTTTGAATCTCGTGATCCATGGATGTGGCCTGGTGCTTGCCATGTTCGTGTTTTCCCACACGAAGAACTCGACGTATCTGCGTCTCCCATTTATTCGTGGCAGGACGGTCGAGGTCTCGCGGTTGGATACGTTCGCCTTCCTGCTATTTGCACTGGCTTCGACGGGCATGGCGATCACCATGCCATATTTCGTCGAGCAGTTCATCGCCTCGCCAGTCGGAAATTCAATTTTCCCGGATCCCACGCTCGTCACGCGTGGACGGCACGTCGACTACGTTCGTATCGCCGTCGAAGGAATCGCGGTGATCTCGGCCGCGGGATTGGTGATCTACGCATTTCACCGACTTGTGTGTCTCATGACGTGGACCAGAAGTGCGACGTTCGTGGTCGTCGGCGGCCTGTATTTCGGGTTCGTCTGCATGCTGCCGGTCTTATTCGCCGTGTTGTGGCTCGAGGTGCCGGAGTTGCGCCGAATTCGACCGATCTCAGACTGGGCTCCACAGCTAGGAATGGCTTCGCCGTTTATGGTGATAATGTTCTTGTTCAACGAAATAGGATCGCGATTTCCGCGCGATGTTTCTACGGCTCCGTTTTACGTAGTTCATGGCGTGCTGCTCGGTTTGAGTCTGCTGGGAATTCGTCGCCGTGGACGTCGACTGCGCGAAGAGTATCTTACGGGACCGATACGGGAGACGGATTGATGGCTGGCTCTCTCGGATTGCTCTTGCCGCGACGGTCGACGGCCGTCTTACGGACGGGTCTAATAGCCCTCGTGGCCCTCGTCCCTTCGTCGAGCGCGATAGCACAGTCGGAGCGATCGAACGAAGACCTCGATTCGCCAGGGCTAGTCATCGAGGCAGTCGCAGGATGGGACGGAACGGTCGACCGGTCGACACCGATTCCGGTGTCGTTCTTGATCAACAACTATTCTGAACGCGTCATCGAGGGACAGCTGAAGCTTGCCGACCCCAGGAACGGACGTGAGGTGACGCTGGGGGAAGTCTTCGTTAGTCCGGGGGCGACGCGACGCTTCACATCTATTCAGGACATGCAGGATTGGCGTCAATGTTTTGCCACGCTGAGTGACGGCGCGCAAGTTCTCTGGCGTCGCGAGCTCTCACTCTCGACCGGCCAAGACTTCGCGGCCCATGTCAACTTCGCCCTGTTCATCGACGACAGCGGGCGAGAGCTACGGCTCCCCGGAGCGCTCTCCGGCACGGCCGTGACTGCGGTGCCACAAGTCCAGGTGGCCGGGCCGCAGGGCCGACCAATTCAATGCCTCACGGTCAAGCCCTGGCAACTGCCCAATCATCCAGGGCCGCTAGTCGTCGCTCAGGCGATGATTTTTCCCGAAGACGCGACGGACGAAGCTTTAAATCGCGTTCAGTGGCGGGCAGTGGCCAAGTGGATCTGTCTGGGGGGCACGGTGTTTGTCCACAACGAATCTCGCGAGACCATCGAGCGACTGACAGATTCCGTCCCCCTGGACGAGGAGGCGGCGGCTCAGTCGGGCGAATTCATGGTTCGTCGCGTGGGATTGGGATCGATCTACGAATACCCGCGACGATTGTTCTCTTCCGAGGGGAGCGCGACCAGGCAACAGATTGCGGACAGAATCGCGCGTCTTACCAAGAACGACATCACCACTCTGATCAATACCGCAAATCTGCGCCGCAGACAGGGAGGTCGCGCCGACTGGAACCAGATCCTGGTTGTCACGTTCTTTGGATTCTATACGTTCCTATCCGGAGTCGTGGCATTGTTGCTGTTTCGCCAGAGCCGGCGACGGATCGCGGCCTATACGGTCGTCGTTGTTGCCGTCGCTTCGGTTTTGTCTGCTCTATTGGGTGGACTGTTGCGATTCAGCCAGGGCGATCTGCGCTGGATGACGGTAACACAGGCCGGTACCGGCGGCCTCGTACAGGTGGGGAATATCGATGTGCAATCGGCGGGAGGTCGCAACAGACAAGTCGCCGTCAATGGCGAACACTCGGACCTGCAAGTCATCGGGCATGCGCGGCGCTACTATTCCAGGTTTTCGCAGCGCAACAGTCACAATCCGTTTACATGGCAACGGAATCTGGCGAATAGTGAGACCGATACATATCAGGTCGAAGTACCGATGACGCCTTGGGGGCGTCGCCGACTCCAGGCGACGGCATTCACGCGTGAGTCGCGGCGATTGGATTTCAAACTCGATTTCAAACCACCTACTTCCGCCGGTGGCAGCACGGCAACAGCAGCGGGCGCACCGGGCATGTCAGCGGGCGACTTTTCGCTTACATTGGTCAACCACCTGCCGTTCGACATCACCGACTGCTCGCTCGTGATCGGCGTCACACAAAAATCACTGCCAACAGCCATGTCAGCCCAAGCCGCGTCTGGCCAAGCCGCGCCGTTTCAGGTCTCGCGGTCACAGGGCGTCTCGCGTCAAGCCGTCACGCCGACTGTGAACGGCCCGATCGACGTATACCACCGGCACCAACTGGGAACCCTGGCTGCCGGCGCCACGTTTCAGCAGGCCTATAAGGGTCAATTCCAGGCCCAGCCGAATTATCGGTCAATGTCCCGGTCATGGCCGGGCGCGTTGATTGTCCTTCCGCGGATTTCACATTTGGGCACTGCCAGCGCGTGGATTATCGGTCGAATCGAGAATCCCCCCATCATCTCGATCGACGAGCAGCGCAGCGATTTTGTAGTCCAAGAACAGTTTCACCTTTTCGTCCAGGAAATTCTTCCCGAGGACATGCCCGACACGTCGTTTTTTCTTAAGTCCGGCAATGGTCCAGCAACCGAGGCGGCCGAGCTTGGTACGCCTTGACCTCACGTAGAGAATCGTCGGCGGGAGCCAATTGAGTGAATCGCCGAAGACCGCGATTCAGGACACACCCGTGTTGCGCGGAAAGCGGCGCGACGAACCCCCTCAGTAGTTGAGCGCGACCGATGTGCGGATCATGCTACGGCCAATATCAGATTATCGCGGTGGAATTGCCACGCGTGTCGGGGACGGCAAACACCTAATTTTCGCTCGAGCGATGTCCGATGTTGTCTAAACCGCATACATCTGCACGACGTCTTCGTCCACTTCGATTCCGAGTCCTGGTTTGGTCGGAACGTTGACGTGGCCGTCGCGTAGTTGGAATGGCCGTCGGGCAAGTCCATTCCGCCAGGGGTTTTCCGACTGGTCGAGTTCGAGCATTGGGGTGTCGGTGGGGAATCCCCAATGTGGGTCGGATAACAGCGACAACAATTGAATGGTAGCGGCAATGACAATGTCGCCGCCCCAGCAATGCGGGATGCAGCGGATGCCCGATAGAGTTGCCATCTCGGCGATGAATAATGCCTCGCCGATTCCTCCGCACAGGCTGATGTCGGGTTGGATGATGTCCATGGCCCGCCGATCGATCAACTCCTTGGCGCTCGCCCGCGAATCCACGGCTTCACCGGCCGCCAGCGAAAGCGGAAGCTTGCGCCTCAGTTCTTCATAGCCGGCGTATTTCGGCGACTGTGGCAACGGCTCCTCGAAGGCTTCGAAGCCGAGTCGGTGCAGTTCGTGCCCCATCTGCACCGCGGTGGCCATCGTGTAGGCAGCGTTCCCGTCGGCCATCAGTCGAATCTCCGGTCCGACCGCTTTTCTGATTGCTGCGGCGACCTTCGCTTCGCGCGCGACGGAGTAGCGGCCGATCCGCATCTTAAGCGCTTTGAAACCCTGCCTTACGAGCGTGGCGGCTTCTTCGGGAAAGTGATCTTCCGGTTCCGATCCTTCGATGTAATTCATGGCCGATGCGTACACCGGAACGCGGTTGCGCAGTCGTCCGCCGAACAGCTCCGCAACAGGCATGTTGAGCGCCTTGCCGCGCAAATCGTTGAGTGCCATGTCCAGCGCCCCGATGGCCAGGGCGTTTCCAAAATTCGGTCCCCACATCATTCTCCAGAGCCGCCGATGTTCGAGTGGGTTTTGTCCGATCAGTCGAGGCGCGAGATGGTCGTCGATCGTTCCGCGGGCTCCACTGATCGGCGACGTTTCGCCCCAACCAACCAGCCCCGCATCGGTTTCGATCTTGACCAACAGCGCCTCGCGAGTCGTATCGAGCGGGACCGACACGGAAACCCCGAACGGACGTTTGAGCTTGTGCCGCAGCAGGTAGGTCCGCACAGCCGAAATCTTCAGCTTAGGCATTCCCAAACTCTGAATCGTTTCATCTGCCCGTGCAGACCGAGAAAGACCCACCCGGCCTCCACTCACCAGGCCACCCGCGGTAAGCAAGCCGGCCACCTGGAAAAACTCTCGACGATTTACTTTAGAGTCTGGCATCACGGAACTCCTGAACCGATTCCCAACGCATTTAACAAAACCACCGAACCCGTCGAGTGTGCGTCAGCGCTCTTCAGAATACAACCCATCGGAGGCGTGTTGACGCCTTGCGCAAACCGTTCGTTGCTCCGCAAACCGCGATCGAATCAGACGTCGGCAGCAGTGTCAGACGCCGAAAACCGCGCGTCAGGATGCCGTCGTTTTGCGGAATGAGTCACACGCGACGACTTGTTAAGAAAACTAGCCACTTGTCAGCGGTTTCACGACGACTTGCGCGGAGCTGTATCGGGCCGAAGCATGCGAAAGCGTGGCAAAAGCTGCGTCGGCGTGCGCCGCCGAGAGCACTCCGGAATATGTCGCCAACCTTGTCGGTGTTGTCGACCTGTGCGCGGAGAACGAATTCCCTAACGCGCCGAGGACACGCCCTCATGAGCGCGCTGAGATGCAGCCCTTGTTACGCTTTGGCCGGGATTCGAATGCACGCGGCGAGACCAAGATGTATCGTTTTGACTGCTCACTGTGGATGGATTCTGGGAACCTCGAAAAGGCCCTCGCGCTGTTCGTAAGCGTCAGTCTTGTCCAGCCAGTGTGAGCAGGCGGTCCGGCATGGTTCGGGGCTATTGCGGCAAGCGCTGCGATGTGCCGACGAGCGCGGGCGCCCCGCTTTGGTGCGTGATTCTTCGAGCCGGTGGTTGAGGATCTCCTTCGGACGCTTCGCAGCCCAACGCCACGGGCTCGCCGTTAGCACATCAAACACCGATTGCGGCCAGTAGATTCCGCGAAACCCCCGTAGAGACTCGACCCCGTTTCGTGATGCAGTGAACGGCTACGTGCACTCGTAGTTGGAATAGATAGTCAGACAGCACCAGCAGATCTCAAAGTTCACCCATGCATAGGATTTTTGCATCTCCGGGACGACGTCGGGGCCGAGCGTAGCGAATGGCTGCACAAGGAACGGTTGCGGGGGGCATCCTTGGGGCAACGCGAACTCTTTCTTAGCCGGGCTCCCGTCGGAAAAAACAGTTCGAACCGAATCGTACGAGAGCGGACAGCTTCCATTCTTACAGTGAGTCGGCCAGTGACCCTGCGCGAAAACCGGTCGACCGCCAAACTGCGATACCGGGAGATCGTCCATCTCCTCAATTTCGAGCCAATCGAGGACACTTTCCATCATCGATGAATCGGGCGTTGTGTGATCCACGTTATGGTTCCAAAGTCTGATCATGTCAAGGTGAACGGACTCCGGAATCAGGCTCAACGCAACTGCACGACGTTCTAATTCCTGTGGAACTCCGTACCCAACGAACGGTGTTTGCTCATTTTGGTCTTTTGTGTAATGGTAGTCTGGACGTGCTGTCGGAATCGCCTGGATTTCTGAATCAGTGATCAGACGATACATCGTTCCCGGCGGGCATCGCGGGCAGTAGTAAAGCGGGAGACGGGAGAAGGGCGAGAAGTCGTGTCGCAATGGTTCAGGAAGCACGGCAGACCTGATGTTGATGTCCAGATAAAGCAACATCGACTGATCGCAGAGTGGGCACACCGCCCCCGAATGGTGTGCCGGTCCGCCCACCCAGTGATCCTCACGATCGTTCGCTTCCGGCCTAAGATGAAATCCCGATCCGATTCGCGACTCATCGGTCCAATGATTCGCAACGATCACTGGCTCCCGGTCGAACGGCGGAGGCGGCGCGTCGTCCGGATCCCAGTCCTGATCGTGATCAAAACGAGTGTGACGAAGGTCTTCAATCATGATGCTCTCTCAGGATGTAGTCGAATTGCGAGTGATCCGGAGGATCCACTCTGTGGGCAGGGTCAGAAAAATCGGCGCCAAAATTGGCAGCCAATGTCGCAAAAGAGCAGGTTGAAGCGCTGTACAAGAAGCTTTTAAGTGTAGCGTGAGACCCGAAATCCTTGAAGAGAATTCACAAAGTTGGATTTAATGCACACGACATTGGCCATTAAAGGTTCCTTTCACCTATTCGACGTGCCGAGGTGATGACTCATACAGCAGCGAATGCTTTAACCGTTGATTGCCTCAATGACTTTCTTCAATTCGCCATCCTGTTTTTCGATTGCCTGCCATTTCGTTAACTCAGCTAACTCAACAGTGAAATAGGTTTCGGACGACAGTTTCGTTTTTGACCCATCGGGTTCCGTGCGATCTTCTCCTTTTCCCACTCCTCCCATTAATATTTGCTCGCCAACCCTTACCGCCAATTCGGAAGAATATTTCATTTCATCGTAGCACGGCTCCCACTCTCCATTTGCCCCGAGGAAGAAATCATCGGTTTTTTTGAGGTCTTCACATTCCAATTTAACGCGAAACTCACCCTTCTCTCGCCGGTCTGGTTGTTGCAATTGCGCGCTGCGGGCGTACACCCGCGGCAGATGCACCGACTGAGTTGCGCGCTCATGACGAACCGACCCGAGTCACGAATGCAGCGCCCGGAGATGACCGCGGCGATCGCGACCGACACTCACTCGCCACGCGCGTTTATCAACGGCTCGAACTACATGACGACCAGCAGGACTGCGATGTAATGGCAGGTGCTGCCGGCGATGACGAATGTGTGCCAGAGGGCGTGGAGGTAACGGACGTGCTGATCGAACCGCAAGAACACAGACCCCACAGAATAGAAGAGCCCGCTGGCAACGATCCACGCAAATATCTCGAATGGGGCGGCTTCGAACAGTGTTTTCAATGAGATAATCGGCAGCCATCCGAGGATGCCGTAAGAGATTCTGGCGGTCGGTGTCAGGTCACGCATGCGGAGGACAAGTAGAACGCCGAACAGTGCCAGTACCCACATGACCGCCAGCAGGGCCGGCCACCATCGATCCCAAAGAAACACCACGGCCAACGGCGTGAACGATCCCGCAATGAGCAGATAGATACAGGCTTGATCCACAGTGCGAAAGAACCGACGCCAGGCGAGATCGTAGAACATGTGTGAGAGTGTCGATGCCGCATACAATCCCATCAAAGAGCAACAATAGACGCCACAGGCTACGACGTCGATCGACCGATGATCGTTGGCGACCAGCGTCATGAGCACAGCCGACGCCGGCACACTCAGAAGAAACCCCAGCGCGTGCGTGATGAGATTGACGTGTTCATCCACGGGCCGGCGTTCAGCCAGTCCCGGCGCCGACGTGTTGTTGGAGTCTGTTGCCATGGCTCCATGGTACCCGGTTGACGTCATTGCGTTGGCCATCTGGAACAACGGCACGTCAGAATACCGAAATGGTGTTGAATACGGCGTCACTTGAGCCGAGGCACTTTGAACAATGTCACATGTTCGGTTGTTGATTCACCCATTTCGCGATAATTTGCTCGCTGAGACGCCAAGAACGGATAGCACTCGTCCCTCACGCGCCGAAAAACGTTGCGGTGCCACCCCAGACCGAGCGACATTCCACCTCGTGCTGTGAGCCGCACGATTCCGCGCTCCGATCACAACGGCCTCATTGGCTCTGAAGCGTAATCGGCTCGCGTTCGAGTTGAGAAAACGGAATCGTGCCCATGAATGCTTCGTATTCGCCGCTGTACCGCTTATAGACCTTTACGGTGACCTGCTGCGGCAACGGTGCGTCGACGGACCAGTGATAGAAGCCGTCGCCGTCGGTGTGCGTGTGCCAGGCATCCAGCACCACGCAAACACCCGCAACCGGCAAGCCCGCCTGATCGGTCACCCGGCCGCGGATACGCCGCCCAGGCTTGAGCGTGAACTCCTGCGCGTCGGCGTGCGACTTGACGGTCACGCGGCGATGTTGCGGCGCGTGGCCCGGCGCTTCCACCGTCAAGATCGTCCCGCCCAGACTGATGCCGTCAAACTGGAATCGTCCCTGCCCGTCCGTTTGCACAGTCGGGTAACGTCGGGCTTCGTCGATCGAATGGTACGCCAGCACCGGCGTTGAACAGACTCTCGGGGGATCGAAGAACGGCTCAGCAAAACGGGGCTTCCGGCCGTCGGGCGTTGGCACCGCTGTCCAGTCATTAGCCGCGTACCGATTTGGACTCCGCTGGACGGTCGCACCAACCATCGGATTGCCTTGCTCGTCCAGGACGCGGCCGATCAGCGCGACCCGCGCCTTTGAGACCGTCACACGTTCCACTGTGATCGGCCAAACCTTTGTGCCTTGGGCATCGCTTCCGATCGCTACGAGCCGATTCGGCCCATTCTTGACGACGTCGAACTGACCGGTGATGATCGGCTCTGGCAGGTGCGAGAAGCTGATGCGGTCACGCCACGTGTGGCCGTGGTCGGTACTGAAGACCAGGTGAAACCCGGGTCGACCGTACTGGCAGACGACGACACCGTTATCCAGAACGGCCAACGTCGGCGAGATGTTCATCAAGTGTGGATTCGTCGGCTTCGGCTTACTCCATGTCTTGCCGAGGTCGTCGGACCAGGACGCGTAAATAGGCCGGTACTCATTGGGAATTTCGTAGCCCTGCGTTCTCATGACGCACAAAAGCTGCCCGTTGGCCAGCAGGGCCAAGCTGGGCTCGCAAAAACCGCAGAATTGGCCGACAAGTTGCGGGTCGGGATCATTCGGCTGGTAGGCAACGCTGGCGTGGTACTGCCAGGAACGGCCCCGATCCGTCGATCGCACGATCATCGTGCGATATTGGCTGTCTCCTTTCAGGTCACCGTACAGTGTCGCCAACAGATCGCCACCCGGCAACCTGACGATCTTTCCTTTGTCGAAGGGCGGCCAGAACCGCGCCCAGCGGGTGTGCATGACCACGTTTGGCAGGAACACGGGCGCCATGCCTGTTTCGAACCGCACAAAGTCGTCAGAGAAACGAAGGAATGACGTTTCCTGTTCGCCCGGTTGGCCTCCGGCAACCGGTTTGGCCTGACCATTCAGAAACAGGACGCCGCCATTGGGCAACGCTACGGACATGCGCCCCGCGTTGGCCGGTGGAAACTCGATCTCCCGACCCCACGTCCGCCCGCCGTCGGACGACGTACGATAGAACTTCGCTCCCGTACCCGGCTTCGGATAGAACGCTGCTGTGACCCCAGTTCGCGACACGGCCAGACTCGCAGTGTTTTGATACGCCAGCTTACTGAGCTTCGTCGGCTCGCCCACTGTGATGCGCAATTCCTCGGCTTCGTTCGCCAAACAGCGGGAACCGGGCTCGTTCGAGCCGAGGCACACACTCAGACAAAACAGCACGGCTACGAAACCTCGGTTCCGTATCGTCTGGGCGATATACCGTTGCATGCCATGTCCTCGATAAGGTGGGGTCGATCAATCGCAGTCCGATTCGCCGCCCCGTTTTGCTCGTGCGGGGCGTTTTAGACTACTCGCTGAGCGGCGCCGAAAGTGGGTGGTTCCCGGAATTCCAAAGAACGTTTGGTCGATTGGCCACAAAAAACAATCCGACGGCTGCCGCGTCGTGGCATCGATCTCGCATTAGGTGACCGTGTCGTCCGCTCTGAAACTTTACTTGGCGCAACGTCACACACTCTGGTCGGTCCGCGACTATGCCGTCGTGCTACTCCTCACAACAAATCAAGAATACGATCGATTTGTTGCGACCGATGGGCGGCCGTTCTCATAGGAAGAACTGCTCGAATAGCTCACGTGGCGTACCATCGAACATCGCCCATTGCAGGTCGCCACCGACAATCTGATCGCTGCCGGTAAAATACACAACGGTCATCCCCTGGAAGTAGCACAATTCGGCATCCGAGGCATTCGTCTCATGCGCATCGAGTGGGCGAAGCGGCATGTTCGTTCGGGATTCATCAAACGTAATAAATGGCCGGCCATCGGGGGCGTCCTGCCAATGCGTGAGGTCCTGCGATCGCGTAATGCGCGTTTCCCACTGCCCAACTGTCAGTTGCTCGAGATACAGCGTGTGATACCAGCCGTCTTCGTAATAGAGTGCCGGCCCGCCGGTGTATTTGTTCTGACCGTATACCGCGCCTTCAATGATACCGCCATTCCAGCTCTCAGTCAGGTTGTTCACTCGGCCGTACATTATGGTAAATGGAGTGCCCACGCCATTGGTCTCCCAAAGAAACGCGAAGCCGTCGTTGTCGCGCGTGACCGCTACATTAAAGATCTCGCCTGCGGGGCTGTCGAGCACCGTCATTGGCTGCGACCAATTCAACAGATCGGAGGACCAGGTCACGTCCACTTGGGTTCGCTGGAATTGCGACGGTGACTGACTGTCGTCGTTAATTCCAAAGACGTACACGATGCCATCCCAAACGATTGCCGTGCCTAGTGTGTGGCCCGTCATGGCCGGCGCCACATATTGGCGTTCGGCGTAGCCGCCGGGCCCTTCCGGCAAGCGGGCGATCCACATCTCATTGTTCTGTGCGGCCTGCCCGCCGCCCGGCTGACCCGGCCAGTTCCAGCCGCTGCGCCAATTCTCCAGAAGGTATAGCTCGCTGTTCCAGACGAATGGAGTCACCTCCACAAGTGGTGAGCCAAGGTATCCCTGCTTTACCAATGGGTTTTCCCACGTCATAGGTTCGGTGAAACGTTCCACGGTGAACGTCTCGGAGTCGGTGGCCGCGCCGTCGGTCACCGTGACCGTAACGTTTAAGTCTCCTAGGAAACCGTCAGCCGGTGTGATAGTCAGCTGATTGCCGGCAACAGTCGCCGTGCTCCCCTGTGCGTCCGCGGTCAGTTCCGGCTCGGGTGCTTCGTGCAACTTGGTAGGATCGGCGTAGTAGCTGGGATCGAACTCAGCGATCACCGTGCTGCCGGACATGCTTCCCGCCCAACGGTAGAGCGTGCCATCGGGCGTGATGAAATAGGGAATCTTGTTCGTGCTCTGCATCCAGCGTTCTTGCCAGCCACCCCAGTTCTGGCCGTAACTGCCGTTCTTGTACAGGCCCAGCTCTTGGTCGAGTTCGTAGGCTCGATTGGCTAGCAGATCGCCGCCGGCGCTGAGCTCCGCCGTGTAGGTCAGCAGATCGCCGTCCGCATCGAACTGCGGCAAATCGATGGTCAGCGATTCCTGCGAGTGTGACATCGTCCGGTTGCCAATGTTCAGCTCCGGAGGAGTGTTCGCGACACTGACGATGAACGTCTCGGAGTCGGTGGCCGCACCGTCGGTCACCGTGACGGTAACGTTTAAGTCTCCTAGGAAACCGCCACCCGGTGTGATTGTCAGCTGATTGCCGACAACAGTCGCCGTGCTCCCCTGTGCGTCCGCGGTCAGTTCCGGCTGGGGCGCTTCGTGCAACTTCGTAGGATCGGCGTAGTAGCTGGGATCGAACTCAGCGACCACCGTGCTGCCGGACATGCTTCCCGCCCAACGGTAGAGCGTGCCATCGGGCGTGATGAAATAGGGAGTCCGGCTCGTGCTCTGCATCCAGCGTTCTTGCCAACCACCCCAGTTCTGGCCGTAGCTGCCGTTCTTGTACAGGCCCAGCTCTTGGTCCAGTTCGTAGGCTCGATTGGCTAGCAGATCGCCGCCGGCACTGAGCTTCACCGTGTAGGTCAGCAGATCGCCGTCCGCATCGAACTGCGGAAGATCGATGATCAGCGATTCCTGGGTGTACGACATTGTCCGGTCGCCGATGTTCAGCTCCGGAGGGGTGTTTGCACTGAGCAGCAGGCGCTTTTCGAACTGCTGGACCTCTGTCGAAACGAGTTGAAGCGTCGACTTACCGCGGCCGTGCCGCCTGCCACGCCGAGGACGACGAGTGAAACCGTGTCGCAATGCGCCTATCAAATAGTTAATGAGCATTTTGACCTCAGCGTTCCGCAGAAGCGGCAGATTGGATTTTCGCTCGTCGGTCGAGTGTTTTCGGACGTTCTCTATCTGCGCAACCGCGAATTGGCTTGAAAAGAGGACACGAAGGCCCATCGATTGGCGTCGTATCGTTCACCAACCGAGTATCGAGCTTGGCGGCCGAGAGCATAATTGGCTCTTCGAACGTTTCGATGGCCGCAAACCGGGTATTCGAAGACTGCTGGCGAAAGGGTGGTGTGCGGGAGAGGTAACCGCGACGGAAAGTGTTCGACCAATGGTTCAATCGCAAGATGACCCGTCCAATTTGTAGTGAAACTCAGCAGCGGAGGTTGAGTGAAGCGACACTTCCGAATGTGTGTCTTGAAGCCTCCCTGAGTTTGCTACGGGGCGAATCCAGAAATCTTGCGCAAGCCACGTTGCGATTCCCCAAAAAGTGACTGGGACAATCGCACCGGAGAATTCACGATTCGTTTGGGGTCATTCGGAATCAGAGATTCAGATGACCACAGCGTACAAATCTATGATGTCAATTAAACGTTCTATATTCAGGCTACCAGCCGTGGCAGGCCACGGGTACAAAATTCCAAGGGCACCGTCGTGTCACAAGACGTCACGTCAAAACCCGGTTGTGGACGAATTTCGGCCTGGAAAACAAGGGGTTTGATTTGGCAACAGAGGGTTTTGACGCTACTTCAAGAGAAATGTCTGGTCTTAGCAAACGAGAAGTGTCCTCTTTCCCGCACCGCGACCAAGGCATGGACGCGCCGAGACGCCAGAGAAAAGAGGATTGTCTGCGAGTACCTGGCACTGCCGTTGGCGGTGGGGCACGAATTCGAGGGAGGGGAGCTGGCATTGGCAACCGAGCGATGGGGCTCAGTCATGGAGTGAGAATAGGTGAATGTCTCCCTGCGCGGCCATCTGAGATTACGGTTTCCGCCATCCGGTCGCTTCGATGCGGCGGAATTCGCTTCGACTCTCCCGTGGCGCTGAGTGAGTGTCGAGAACGTTATGAGAAGCTCGGACAACCGGTCTGCGTCACAGACGGTGGTTTGTTGACACGCTCTGGTCATTGACCGGGGTTGGAAAGTGAAAGCGCAGACATACACGTCAGAATCGTGCGTTCCGATGTTGATTCACTCGCTTCGTACTTCCGACCCATTTCTGAAAGTTTACTTCGGATCTCATGGAGGGTGGTGACGGCGTCGCCAGTTCTATTCCATGCGCCATCTCTACTTTGCGGCTGCTTCGACGAACAGGGCGTCCACCTGGCGCGTGGCCAGCTTTAGGATTAGTCCGCGCTGCCGCAAGGCTGGCTCGAGGGTGGCCAAAACAGCTCCCTTGCGATAATAAAAGCGGCCGTCAAACTGCCCTTTTACGTCCGTCTCGTTAAGCACAATCTTCCCCACCGTTGCTTCGAGCCTAGCGGCCAGCGAATCGAGATTCCCGGTGAATTGAATTCCTTGGTATCCGTCGCCTTCATGGAGCGTACCGTGATAGATCGTCAGTCCACTGATTTTTTCGCTGAGACTGAAGCCATCCTTCGGCCAGTTCTCCGCAGTCTCTAGCACCAGCACGTCAAGGTCGCGCTTCGCCATCCGGACGCGGACGGCGAAGGCTTCCTCGTACGCATCGGCGATCATTTCCAGCAGCTTTTTCCGGCCACCAACTTGAGTTTTCGCGCTGACCTTATAAAAACCGCTCGGCAAATTGGTTTCCTCGAATACTCGGGTCGGCGGCAGCTCTGACACGTGGTGCAAGACTTTGAGGAGCGTAAAGCCGTTGAGTGACGACGAAGCCCTCGCAAGTACATTTGAGACGGAGCCACCTGCATTGTCCGCAACGTAGTCGGGTACCCGTACGAGGTCGACTCCCGGTACGCTGGAGAGGCTCTTCCCGACCGGTGGGGGCTTTGCCGAGCCAACTCTCGACTGGGATAAAGCGGGCTGTTGGTCGAAGCCGGCCAAAGGCTGGTAGCTCAATCCCGCGACGGTTAGCTCAGGACGCGCTCGTTTCAAACGCCGAATACCGAATTGCGTCATGCGTGAGCCCGTTATCCTCACCCAACCCAGTCCAGCAATCTCCCTGAAGTGGGGAATAGCTGCATCCGAAATTGCCGTGTCCTCGACGAACAACCTTTTCAGCGTCCGGTTGGGCCGCAAATGTGCAATGCCCGCATCGGTGACGGCAGTTGAGCCGACGTCGAGCCAATTAAGCGACTTGAATTCGGAGATCTGTTTCAGGCCCTGGTCGCCAAACTGCGTGCAGTCTCTGAAATTCAGACCGTGGAGTTTCCCGAGATCTTTCAGGTAAGCACAGCCAGAGCCATCGATCTTGGTCTCCTGAAAATCGACTTTCTCCAACTCAGCCAACCCAGACAGTGATTTCAGTCCTGCATCACTGATTTGAGTTTCTCTGACAGACAAGTCTTGCAATCGGTGGAGCTTTTTGATGTGCGCTAAGCCCGCATCGGTTGTTGTTGTCGGTAGCGACAGATATCGAAGCTGCGTAAACCGCTCCAGGTACACTAAACCCTCATCATCCACACTTGTGCCGTCGAGATAGAGAATGCGGAGATTCGTCAAGTTTTTGAGGTGAGCGAATCGTTCGCTGGTAATCCGCTTAGAGTATCCGAAACTCAAATCCTTCAAATTGGTCAGACCGGCAACGAATTCGAGACCCGTATCAGTCATCATGTCTGGAAGGAACAAAGTTCGAAGTTTCTTCTGTCCCGCCAAGTGGTGCAGCAAAGCACCGTCAAGTCCGATGAGAGACATCAGGTCGAGCTCCATCAGGTCGGGAATTCGGCCTACGTATTTGAGCGTTTCCGCACTGAATTTTGCGGATGGTTTGCGTGACTCGGAATAAACACGCACGACGGTCCCTTTTCCGTCCGATGTTCGTTCCACTTCAGAGCCCAACTTTCTGAGCGCATCAATCGCGGCTTGACCCTCCTTTTGTTCTGCCGCGTCGGGCGTTGAACTCGAATTGTTGGCCGTCTCGTCATCGGCCCGCGCACTCGCAATCGGTCCCGCCCCGATCATTGTTGCAGTCACGAGAGAAACCGTGAACACCATCGTCTTCAGTGGCATTGGGAGTCGTATCATGCGGTCACCTCTCTCGGTAAGGGGCCGGTGACTTGAACCAGTTCGCCGATTTTCAGCAGCGTGCACGTGACCCTATCATCGCAACAACGTCGACATAAGAAAAACGCCAGAAAGCAGATCGGCACGATTGCTACATACGGCTCTGGTATGACGAGCGTTCCGACTACGAACACTGGCGGCGCAATTATGCATTAAGCCAGAAGATACTTTGTCATGCACGACCGATCGCGTCCGCGTCTGGCGTGCCGAAAGAAATCAATGGCCAAAATGATGACTCCAAGGACACAACAATCGCCCGCGATCACAAATTGCGTCGCGAATACACCTTCTGCAATCGGATTCATGAGTTATTCCTTCGCTCACCCAACGGGGTTTCGGAGCCACTGTTCTGATTCTCCAATTTTGGATCGCCGAAAGCAACAAGATTGCTGATCTGACACGCAATCACTAATTCCGTCTGTTTTCGCTGTTCATACCGCATCCCGCTGCCATATCGGTGCACTAGATCCGCGTTAATCCATTAGCAGTTCACTCAGCGCGACATGTCTTAGCGACGCAAGTCGTTTCCACGATGTGCCGAATTGCCATCTCCGAAAACATAGTGCCGGATTCTCGCGCAAGCGGAGGTTGACAACACACGCAACAGGGCCGGAAAAATTGCCGTTTCCCACTCTTGGGGGGGTCATGGACTCCGGCTGTCGGTCCTCGAATCGTCCGCTGGCCGGTTCGTCGGTCCACACGTTGCGGCGATCGGAGTTTACGGTTTCCGCCACCCGGTCGCCTCGATGCGGCGGAATTCGCTCTCGACGTCGTGGCCCTCGTAGAACGACAGCCAGCCGCGAATGCGCCTCGTCTTTCCCGGGGCGCAGTCGACGATCGTCGGATCGCTGTGCATGCAGGGACAAATCGCTTTCACCCGCGCCTTTTCGCAATGTTCCCAGCCCGTGATCACCCAGCGGTTCGCGCGGTCGGAGCGGCAGGCGACGAACGGCTTTTGGACGACCTTGTTTTCGACGGTCTGACGAGCAAATTCCGCCGCGCCCTTGAGCATCAGGCAGTTCTTGACCTGAATGCGGCTCACGACGTGCTCGGAATGATTCGTCAGCCACATCTCCATCCACACGGCCCGCTGACCGGGAACGACCTTGGTACCGAACACGATGTCATTCGGCAGACGCCGCTCCATCCACAACGAACCATCCGCACGGCGCTGCCATTCCAACTTGTCGAGCTCGATCCCCTGCCGCGACCACATCGTTTCGGTATGCGTATGAGCCAGATAGATGAGCTCGCGCTGGTCACCGATGTTGCAACGTATCCCCTCCGGAACGTCGAGGACGACGTAGCTCGATGAATCCCACGGCGTAAAGACGCTCAGCTTCGTATCACGCTGCGGCCGCACCGCGCCCTCGCGAAACCCGATGCGCGGGTGGCGGCCGCCCGGATACGGCAGCACCAGCAGTGGTGCGTCGCCGGAACGTGCCGGTTTGTTGTCCGTACGAATCTTGAAGTTTTGGAGTGCGGTTCTGATGTCGACGTCCGGCAATCCGATTGCGGCGTGGATCTCCGCCGTGGTGAATCGGTGGTGCCAAACCATGTTTTCCAGCCACGCTTTGAGATCAGCTTCGTCTTTTGGCGGGCGGGCGTTTTTGAGCGGGCGATCCAGAGCCGATCCCGGCTTTACATCGATCGGCGCGACCAATGCGTCACCGGGTGGTTCCGCGGCGGCCGCGGTTGCGACGAACAACATGGCGATGATCGCGGCAACTCGCATCACATTCCCCCGTCTCAAAATGCGTAAATGCTCGTTTAAGATGCTGGAATCGCGAGTCGTGTCACGGTTGGTGATTCATTTGCTCGAATTCGGTGAAGGATCGCTCTACTCAATCCAGAAAGAATAGAGCTTGGCGTTCTGAAGTTCAAAACGGAGTTGGATTGGCGAATCGGCAACATTCGGCAGATCGGCATTGTTTTGCCAGGCGACCGGCATGTCGATACTGTTTCCCGTGAGTGATTGGCAACTTTTGATGTCGTACCCTTGAATGGTTTGCCCGTCCCGAGTCACGACTGCCACCGTCAGGCTTCCGCCTTCGGCAACCTCACAGTTCACGTGGAGGTTTTTGCCTTTGAAAGTAAGCGGGCGGGTCACCAGCGTACCGGTCTCGTCACCCGCGTTGATCGACGCGAAACGGTCCCGCGGAAGTTTGGCTAGGCCGGCTGAAGTCTTTCTGTGCAGTGATTCGGGAAAGTTGGGGTTGTTGAGTTCGAGTTCCGTGGGCATCGCATTGTAGTAGATCCAGATCTCGTCACCGACTTCGAGCATGGCCACCGGTCTCATCTTACTGCCGTCCCAAGTGTCGTGGTTTGGATTGAAGTCCATGAACGGTTGTCCGGCGCCGACACGGGTCCAGACGCGGCCGTCGCGGCTGCAATCCAGTTCGACGTTCGACGAGTGGGCCTCGCTGCGTCCGCGCACGTAGACCCAACGCATGCCAACGTACATTCCTTGATAAACGAACCCTCGGTGACCGTAAATCTCGTTATCGTCGCTGCGAGCCGCGAAGGTGGGAACGGCTCGCGACCAGTGAATCAGATCGTCGCTTTCCATGATTCCGCGACTGCGCATGTTGGGCAGGACGAACTTCACATCACCGATGTATTTCTTTCGAAGCGGATCCCACCAAAAGCGGGTCGTGTCGCCGATGCCGTTCTGCGGGACGCGGTATCCCCGATACAGGCTCGGGATGATGCGCCGCGACAGGTCACCTTTCCACTGGATGCCGTCGGGCGACGTGTGCAGGTAATAACCCTCGGGGATCGTGTACTCCCTGGTCAGGTTTCCATCGCGAACTCTTCGGGCCTCGACCAGGACCAAGGCCTTGAAACGTTTCTGGGGATCCGATTCTACCGGCTCGTAGAAGACTCCTTGCATTTGGCCGTAGGGGATGACGATGTTGCGCAGCTCCGAACCTTCGATTTTGTGCAAATCGAGATTCGGCTTGCGCCATGTCATTCCGTCATCCGAGACAGCATAGCTGCTGCCGTGTCGGATTTGCTGATCGTTCTCCCAATTGTGCCAACCCGGATAGGACCAGTACCACATTCGAAAGCGTGGCGAGGTCGTGAATTGTTTGACGTGTGCCACAACGACCCGATTCATCGCTTCGCGCGGTCCATCCGGGGTCACGATCGGATTCCCTTCATAGCGCTTTGGTCGATGGACCTGCCGGGTGAGGTGCTGCGATTCGGCGATCAGGTAATTGTCCAGAAACAACTGCCGCTCTTTCCCGATCTTGACCGGCATGTCTTTCATGTCGAGCGGGAACATGACGGATTCGTTCGCCAGGTTCCGCCAGGTCGTGCTGAGTTCCTCCAGCTTAAAAGGCTCAGCCAGGGGAGCACCTTCGGGAGCTTCCGCATACACTCCGTAGGCTGAAACGACGATGGCCACGCTGATTGCAAAACTTCGTAGATTCATCGAAAAAAACCTTCTACCTTTGGGACATCGTCCGTTTCGGATTTGTAGGTTCGGTTCGGCGGCAGGGACACCAGGAGACGATGACTGATGAATGGGCGATTGTTCAAGTGGAACGCAGCATCTCACGGGACGGCGGTTCTGATTCCCAGGATTGACATGAAACATATTGATCTAAACTCGATTCGCGGGAGGAAGTCGGCGTAAAGGTGCGCCCGTTTTATGTTTCAATTCAATCGAGGCCACCGCAACAAGAGCCCATCGGTGGCTAAGCTACAAGAGTGAAGGATTTCTCTGGACGCTGAAAACCGCTTCGGCGTAACCGACCGCGCCCTTTGTCGATCGAACCGACTACTCGGGTGGAAACGGATTGTTCATGATGCTGCTCGCGGGCATCGACTCTCCCGTAAAGGGGTTGATGATGGGCGGGCACATATGCAAGAGAGCGGCCAGCACTTCCGTCTTAGCAACCAGTTCCTCCGCTGTGCAGATGGCATCGGGGATTCCGGTCCAGCACCGTGAAGCCACTTCGTCCTGTTGGCCGACGTGCAACGTTTTCCCGTCGTGAGTCACAATCCCCAGGCCGTGCTCGTCGTCCCAGTCGCAACCAAACCCAAACCCGATCAACGCGACTCCGCAATGTTCCAACGGCATCACGAACGCGAAGGAAAAATCCACCATCCCGCACAATTCATCCACGTCGCGCGGAGGCTCCTGCTCGATAAGCCGGAAGTAGCTGAAACCGGGCTGCTCGTCGTATGTGTACCGGCACCAGCGGAGCGTCGCATCTAGCATGGATTCGCAGGTCGCCTGTTCGTTCTCAAGAAAGCCTTGTAGCGCCTTTGTTTGGGCTTCGCTCGGCTGGTCCGGCGTTGCAAGGATGGTTACGTCTGCCGGCTCTGAATTGTTGCAAGGCAAATGTGGAAATTGGCGCCGCGCCCCCCAGGCGATCTGACCCCTCGATTTGGGATCCCTTTCAAACTCCAACCCGCAAATTGATGTTCTCTCTCTCATGGTTTCTATCTCGACTGGTGGAACTTCTCTACTGGTGAAAGATGAGTGAGGGCTCCTACCGCACCGCGACAGGCTCCCACGGCGGTACCGACAAATTCGTAGCGTAAAGATTGCCGCTACACAAGATGATCGAGCTCGTGCGAGCGCGATTCCGGATTGAATCCATCTCAACTGACGCCAAATCGAGATTAACCGGGTGGATCGTGTTCCGATCATATGATCCGCTTGTCGCCTCGATGATACCGGCAGTTCTTTTCTGGTTCCAATAAAAAAGTCCATCGCAATGGGCTGCGGCGACAGGTACGGTCTTCCGTACTCTCACAATTACGCGGAGGAAATTGTTCGCAGCACGGAGCATTTTCGCCGAAGACGGCTCATCGGATCGTTACCGACAGTCGATCCAAACGAAAGGAGCCTCACATGAATCCAACGAAGTTGAAAAGCCGATAACATAGCCCACCGCCCGTGCATAATGATTCAGGCGAGGAAGGCTCCGCCGCGCTCGCCAATGTCACGTGTCCGCAGGAGGCGAGTTCGACAACGTCTTCTTCAACAATTCGAACACGTCTGCTCCTTCTTTGCTCCCACCGACCACCCAGTCGATGCAATTCCGAAAGCGAGTGAGCAATTTGGAAAGCGAGCCAAAATCGTTTGCCGCAAGAGTCACCGTCATGTAGCCGTCGTCATCATTTATCTGAATCAATAGGGCGTGATCTTCCATTTGAAAGCGGTGTTCGGTGGACGGCAGGCAAAAGTGTGTTCGCGGCAGCTCGGCAAACGGACGCGCCAGTTCTATGATCGTTTGAAGCGAATTGTCGAACGGCTCGACGACAACATAAGCCTCGCGCCCGAGCGCGATTCGAAAGTCCCACAAGTGACAGTAGGTGAACGTCGAGAACCGGCTGCATGCCTCACTCCTCACGTTTTTCGGGAAGTCATTTTCAACGAAGACTGGTGGATCATCTGAGCCGTCTAACCTAACCGTCCACGACGTCCCTCCTTGAACCTCATGCAAAAACGTCAGATGGCCTTCTGCGATGGGATCAACTTCCCGCCTTGGAATTGACAGGTAGTCTACCCAGGTCCGGCCTAGGTTTTCTAAGGAAACAGACTCAATGCAATAGCCTTTTTGATCGAGAAGTTCGACCGCTCCTCGCTGCGAATACCATTCGCGCATGGATGCCGGAAACTGAAAGTCCCGTTCCCGTTCAATGTGGCTCAATCTCTCTTCAGCAGCCGGGTCGAACTCCGGCGTCACCGCGATCACATCGAACGCGCCTTGATGGTACTTTAGTGGCATCGTGCTGACCTCTAAACTGACTACCATACGCTTGACACGCGTCGCGACCGCGCAACAAATTCTAACGCGTTCGTGCCTCATGGGAGAGATGGTATCGCGCCTTCGATGTCTCGAATCGTCGGGTCTGCACCATTGGACAAGAGAAGCTCGATGATCGCTGGATGTCTGGAAATGTGCAATGCCGTAATGCCGCCCTGATTCTGCACGTTCGGCTCGGCTCCGCGTATAAGCAACAGGTTCACTACATCAACCTGATTGTGGAAAGCCGCCGTCATTAGTGGCGTTGATCCATAGTTGTCGGTGGAGTTTGCCTGCTTAGGCGATTCATCGAGGATCTGAGTAACTCGTTCGATGCGACCGATCATTGAAGCGATGAAGATGTCGATGTCATTGTCCTCGTAGAACTGCACGAGGAAACGAACGTCATCAATTCGACCGTAGTCAAGTGGAATGTGAATAGGCATGTGACCGTCATCGTTACGCAAAATGACATCTGCACCAGCATTAATAAGCCATTCCAAGTAACGCTGATCAAGACGAAAGGCGGCAAAATGAAGCGGCGTCCATCCATTCGACGTCGCGGCGTTGACTTTCGCACCGCTACGGATCAGTAGATCAATCATTCCGCTGACGTCGTAACATTCTTGCGGATAGTCCAAGTCTGTAGCAAAGTGCAACGCAGTCCGACCCAAATCATCAGGACCGTTGACGTCAGCACCAGCCTGAATAAGCGAACGCGCAGCGTCGACGTCGTAATTGTCTGCTGCTTGACGCAGTAATGATTCGTTGTCTTTCATCGATCGGTGAGATGCTCAGGCTGTCCAACGGAATTCGAACTGACAAGGTGTCGCTAAGCAGGGATACCCCACCAGCATTGGCGACACGCTCACAGGGAATTGTCCACGTTCCACTTAGCGGGTGCAAGAACTCTATCGGGATTCGCTCGCACGAGAAGAGTCGCAGCATCGGGAATCCTGATGCCAACTTTCTTCCCCTGGCTTGACGCAAGGCCGAATCAATTGTGACCTTACTTCCCTAAGTAATGTGCCATGAAGTAGCGTCAAAACCCTCTGTCGCCAAATCAACCCCCTTGTTTTCCAGGCTGAGATTTGTCCACAACCGGGTTTTGACGTGGCTTCATGTGATTGGAGAGAGTCTCAGCGACCCGATTTACTCGATCTCTACGTGCGACTTGGTACGGACTACAATCTACCTGTCCATTCTCACACGAAATCGCGGAAAGCACGTGTCCTTGATTGCGCGCCAAAGATCGTTGCCGCGTACAAAAAGCACCTCGCCGTTCTGCGCCAACGCTGTCAGACGATCTTTGAATTCGTCGATGTCAAGACTTACGATATGCAGTCTGAGCAAAAGTGAAAATGCTGCCCACCCCTTTTGCTGACACTTCCTTGCGGCATGTCGCAGGAGGAACAGAACTGTAACTATGAATCTCCATGGACGATGTAACCAAACTGAAACGAGGGATTTGGACTCGGCTGAGAAGAATCGAACGGCAGCCATTGACGTCCTACGCGGTGTTGCTGTTGTGATTTGGGTCGGATCGCAAGTCGCGATTGCGGCATTCTCGACCCTGCCGATGTCCTCGTTTTCCGAATGGGCTATGAAGCAGCTGTCGAAGTCAATCTGGCACGGACTCACGTTGTTCGATCACGTGCTGCCGGCATTTCTAACGGCGATGGGAGCCTCGCTTGTTTTTTCAAACGTAAGACGATCGGCGCGGGGCGATTCCGCACGTGAGCGCCTGCTGCACATCTTCGGTCGTAGCAGTCTGCTGTTCCTGATCGGATTTCTCTGCACCGGCGGCTTTGAACACTCATGGCCCGACGTCCGCGTCACCGGAATCCTCCAACGCGTCGCCGTGTGCTACGCGGTTGCTGCGATTTCGAATGTTCTGCTCGGCGTGCGCGGGTTGATCGGCGCGGTTGTGTTCTTGCTCCTCGAATATTGGGCATTGATGGCATTTGGCGACGGTGCCCGTCAGGGAGCTGGACGATACACGATGGATGGCAACTTTGCTGCCCATGTCGATCAACTCTTTCTGCCCGGTCGGGCTTACTTCGGAAATTGGGATCCGGAAGGAATTCTTACCGCAATCCCGGCCGTCGCTACGACGCTGATCGGCGTCCTCATCGGCCATTGCCTTAAGTCGCCCTATTGGGATACGGGAACGAAGCTTCTGACGCTCGGTGGTTGCGGCGCACTGGCAATCACCAACGGAATTCTTCTCGGAGATCACGTTCCAACTAATGTCCACTTGTGGACGCCGTCGTTCGTCTTGGTGACTTCAGGTGTGCTGGCGGTGATCGTTGCAGGTCTGTTCTGGCTGACAGACGTGCGCGGTTGGCGGAGTTGGGCGCTGCCGTTCGTCGTTGCTGGACGAAACGCATTGCCACTGGTCATCGCGTTTGAAGTTGTGCGCTTCGATCTGATTTCCTCGCGACTCATCGGAGGAGATATCGCTAATATTCTTGGGCCCGGCGCCCCAGTGTTGCGTGCGTTCGTCGAACTTTCTCTCATCGGCTGGCTGGCTTGGTGGCTCTACCGGCGGCGCATCTTTCTCACGGCGTGAGCAGTCAGAATGCAATGCGATCCGAGTCTTCATCGAACGACCGCAAAAGGAAACGACTCGGCAGCGAGAACTGCGACGAGCGACTTTGCCGACGTCGGACAGCGGCTGACGATCACCGGCTGCATGGCAGAATCTCGCACACAACCGACGGATCAGTCAATGAATGACATTTGGACCTTTCATCGGATGCCGATAGCACAGGTCAACATATCCGACCGCCCGTCATCGATCCTCCCGATCACGCTTCACTTGCCGAAACATCCAAGCCGTTATGGCGTCCGGGTTGTTGTAAACGAGACTCCAGCTGTTATGGCCGATTCCCGAAATCTCGGTGTAAAACGCATGGCCGCCTGCATCGGCGATCGCTGCCACCATATCTCGTGACGCGTTCACGGACACGGAACGATCTTCTTCGCCATGGACCACCCAGATTTGGTTTCGCGTCAGCTTGTCGGCCAGGCTGATATCTCCGCCACCACATATCGGGACCACGGCTGCGAATCGCTCTGGATCGCGCGATAAGACCGTCCAGGCTCCGAAACCACCCATCGAGAAGCCTGTCAGATAGATTCGCCGTCGGTCAACTGGATGCTCTCGCTCCAATGCGTCCAGAAGCAGCAGAAGGCTGTGCTGATATTCCTTCCAGCTTCGTCCGTCGGCGCACTGCGGAGCGACGACAAAACAGGGATATGTTCTGCGCCACATCGGCCGGGCCATTGCCGATGGAAATGTGTCGAGCTGTTGCCGATTATCGTTGCCTCGGTCGCCTGAACCGTGCAAAAAGAGCACAAGCGGGTAACGGCGTCCTGATTCGATTCGCGCCGGCTTCAGCAACTGGTAATGGATAACCTCTCGGGCATCGGATTCCTGATTCTCGTACTCGAACCGCAGAGCATCAAACTGCTCCGCGAGATCGATTCCTGAAACAGTCCGTGAATACGAGATGAGCGATAGAGCTGCGACCAGCACCAAGAGCGAAATGACACAGAGCCAATCGCGCCGCCGTTCGCATGCTGTGTGGATCTCGAAGTTCATCCGTTTCCGTGCTGAAACGTCTACGTGTACGCGGCAAATAGTATTAGAATCGATTCGGTTGTCAACATCTTGATTAGACTCTGAGGATGGCCCGTCGAGACGGCCTTTTTCGTTTTAGAGACTGGAGATCTTCAGAAGTGCTGTGTGCCGGATGATCAACTGCCGCACAATACCACAAACGAGATCAAAAGTCGCGTACCGTGCTTTGCCGCCATGTCGCGCCTTCATAGATCGTGTGGAGCGAAATTTCGTGAAAATCATGACGATAGGAATCCACTGACGAGTCTGGACCTGATGATTGAAGATTGGCACCATCGCGCCACCGGCCGCGAATGTCGGCCCGATCCGTTTTTACCGGTCGCTCAATTGGTACGGCATAGACGGCTGCGCTCTGGCGACGAAGCCCGTCGGGAAGCAGCCAATTTCTAGCAGAAGTTCACCAGGTTCGCAAACTGGCCGGCCCGCCCCTGACAGCACCTCATTCGTCGGTTGTTGACTTATCCCGATACAACTCAGTGCCCCCGCAAGGACTCGAACCTTGAACCTACTGATTAAGAGTCAGTTGCTCTGCCAGTTGAGCTACAGGGGCCGGTGATTTGTAAACTACGCTCGGGATTCTACTTTCGGCCTTGGCCGCATGCAAGTAACTCACACAAAACCGGCCGTGCGCTGGCGATAGGTTGCTGCGAATGCGGGTTTGCTTTGTATTCGGTGCGCCGTATTCGTCGTCTTTGCCTTTGCTATTGCGGGATCAGGCACAGAGTGATGGGTTTATGCGCATGCACGCGCAAAAAAAAGACCCGCCACGCGAGCGTGGTGGGTCCGGATTCGCGGGAATCCGTTTGGTCTGATGGTCTCCGCGAGTATTATTAGATGAGTGCCGTCGGCATCAACAAATGGAAATCGTGATAGTGGACGAGTGCCGTGACAATCAGCCGGTGTCTGTCGATCTCCTGTCCGCAACAGAACAATCGTCGCCTAAGCTGATGTTGGTCATCAAGACGAGCCCGCCTATCTCACACGGGTTTTGAATGTAAACACACCACCTTCCTGTCCGGGCAACGGCTCGGCCACTAGGAATTTCAGAATCAAGCTTCCCTCTTCATTGTCTTCGACGATGAGTTCGCCGTCGAGGTCGGAGGTCGCGCTGCCGTCGACGTATTCCAGTCGTGGTGTCAGGTTGTCGATCAGGCGAATGTCAGTAAGTTCGCGATCGCCGAGGTTGTCAAAGCGAATGGAGAACTCGATGATCTCTCCAGGCTGCGCCATCTTCTTGTCGGCCAATTTGATAATTCTGAGGTCTCCCGGACGCCGCATATCTTCGAAACCGACGATCTCACTAGGCCTGAAGATCGACTCCAAGACCTGTGAAAGATCGTTTTTCGCAATAATGATTGGAGACTGATCCTGCGACCACAGCGCGGCTGCTTGAATGCCGTAGGCGAGCCGAGCGGCTTCGGTTTGTAGGAACTGTCCGGTGTTCAGGAATCGCATGTCTTCGAACGCGTTGGTCAGCTTGGTGTGAGATGTGGACGACGTCCGCTGCGCCAAGTCGATGTGCAAGGCATCGGCATCAACGCCGCTTGCTCGCGAACGCATGCGCATTTGGTCGATGGCATCGCTCTTGGCGTGCTGCGTCGAGGCCGACAGGTTTTGCAGCCCTGATCCTCGCGTGGTTTCTGTGGCACCGGCCACCTTTTCCATGCTGATCCCTGACTCCGGTGAGCTGATCGTTCGCACGGCTCCGAATCGGGGTGCATAGACGGCTACGCGGTTTGATGGTTTGTAGTGATCTTGGCCCAAATGATCTGAGTATTCCGCGACCGTATCCTCGGTATCAAGCCCCACGCGATCTAGGCCTTCGTAGTGTACTGGGGCGGCCCGATCACCGCCGTCGAAAAGGTATTCATCTTCGAACTCCTCGTCGAAGGCCGAAACCGGTGTCACCGTCGAGCGATCCGGCCCGGGCTGATAATGCGCATGTCGTAGAGGCACGCGCGGTTCGGCGGCGGTGAAGTCGGCCGTGACAATCTTGTTGTTTTGGCTGTCAGCATGTCGAGCCTGATCGATCCATGGTGCGACGAGCCTATCAGCATCTGAATCATCCACGAAACGTGAATCGGGAAGAACTCGCGCGGGTTCCGGTTCGGAATGCGAGGCGAGTTCGATTGCCGGCGGCGCGGTTTCTTCCAGTTGGGTCGATTCGGACTTGCGTTGACGGTCCTTCTCGGCCGCCGTTTCGGTGGCATCGACCACAGCAGTTTTGGAGGCGTCCCGCCGGAACAGCTTCTGCACCAGTGATTCTCTCGTGGAAGCGCACGAGCAGAAACCGACGGTTGAGAAGCTCAGACAAACTGCCAGCGCCGTTCGTCGACAGCGTCCACGACGCACTTGATGAGATGTAGCCATATCTACTTCCGCGATTTTCGATTTGGTTTCAGAACGATGTGAACATTTCGTGTTCGTACGTGGTCAACCACCGCGGCATTCCACAATCGGCAACAGACTCGTTTTGTGTTTGGGGGGGTTACGTCCGATCTTGCACGATCAACGGCCTGGCGACAACGGTCCTGCGGGACCAAAGAACCTGTCGTTCGGTAGACTGGTATCGGGAGTTCTTCCGCCGAGCCGAACAATGGCCATCGGTCGTCCGGCCGCGTCAGCTTCAGCCAACAGATTGCGATAGGGCGGAATCGTGTGAATCTTTCGGGTTCGTTCGCGAAAGCCGACCTGTGCCAGCTGAGGTTGTTCCAGATAAACGACCTTCGTCACCAATCGCCCCCGGATCGCAAGATCGATTTCGTCGACCGTGAATTCGATAGGAATGGGAAATTTTTCAGAACTATTCGCAGGCGCATGTAGCCGATCGATGATCTCAACCGACGGGAAGAGCGCGACTCCCGGGAATTCAGGCATGTCAGCAATTCGCAGTCGATACGTATGCCCCACCGAAAGATGGGCGTGTGTCGGTGCCGAAGCATCGACCAACTGATGCGGCAATGAACCGTAGATGACGACGCGTCCTTCGCTTGGAAGCACAACACGCACTGGCTGCAAAACTCTCGGATCGGCCCGCCCGAGCGCTCCGGCCCACTGGCCGACCATTCCAGGTGGCGCCATTTGGTTAAGCGGCTGATACCGGCCGTCCTGTGTTTGAACCGGCGGTTGAGCCGACGCAACCGCTGCGCTGTAAGCCGTGACAGCTCCTGCAACGATCACGAAGAGTGCTCTTGCCCCAGTTCGTTCTTTCGAGGTCGTAAACAACTGAGGCAACTCCCTGCAACACGTGGTCCCAAGACCCTCTGATGGACGACGCACGCCGACTGTTTGCGGCATCGAATTCCACCACAATCGAGTTCTGCTACGGCTTCTAGACCGTTTCCAGAAAAAGGATGTCACACGGTTCGCCGTCAAATGATTGAGAATTATTGGGCTTGCCGTGCGACTTCATTCTTCAACATGGTTGCGCCAACGCACCTTCGTGTCCGCGCGAATAAGGTGTCGATCAACTCTGCGTATCTAATTCGCAGCAGAGACCAGTCGAACAATCAAACGGCGGCTTCCTACGGAGCGGGCTGAGCCCAGGCCGGGTAAGCCACTTCACCTTCGGCGAACACCGGGTGTGATTCGGTGTATTCGACGTCCGTGACGGGATGTGGCAACTTGATGCCCGGCTCATGTTTGACTTGCAGCCGGAAATCTTTGACAGGCTTGCCGACGTCATAATCGGTGTTGTTCTGCACGGTGTACGACCGCAGTCCGGCCGGGCCACCCAGCGGAATGTGAGGAGGACCGGGTAGACCGATCGGAGTCCCGGTAATCGGGCTTCCCCAAGGCGGTACTCCACCGACTCCTGCAACGGGATTGACGGCCGGCTGACCGGGGGCACCAGGTGCTCCCATGATCATAGGACCGGGAACGCCGAAACCTGTGTCTGCTCGCGAACCGGCAATCGGCATCGGCGGGGCCAACTGGCCTTTCGAGCCGTCGAGTACCACGTGTGAAATCTGATTGATTCCGCCGTGCATCGCTGCGCCGGGCCCCTGCGGACCGGGCATTTCGAGGTCCATGTTGCCGACTTCCAAAACGGCCATGATGGTTCCGCGACGATCGGCTTCGGCGACGGGATCGACACCGGGATCGAGGCGTGTCGAAACGAGCGTTTCAACGCCGGCGATTGCCAGTTCCTGATACCGGGGATCGGGTAGATAAATCACTTTAGTGACGAGGTTGTTGCTTTCAACCTGATCGAGGTCTTCGTCGGTCAATTCGATCGGCACGTTGGCGTGTGAAAGATATCCGGCGGTTGTCGGGTGCTCGTGAGCCACTCGAAGCGTCGGGTAAAGGGTCAGTCCTTCTCGTCCGGGCACGTTCGAGAACTTCAACCGGTAAGTGTTTCCCTGAACGAAATTATACTTGCCCGGTGCAAGCAGTTGGTCTTCCGCATAGCCCTGCGGAATCTTCCATCCGATCTGCATCCCGAGCGGCCCTGCAAACTTGACCTGCGTGGTCCTGCTGCTGAATGCTCCGGGGGGGGGCATCTGTGCGTAGGAGGGAAGAACACCGGGGCCGGGTCCATCCACGCCCGGGCCGGGCCGCTGCATCATGGCAGCCGGCGGCGCACTGTATTCCGTGCTCTTCAGAGCATGTTGACCGTCCCCAAATTGGGTGCAGCCCACGCAGACGACGACCAACGTTGCCAATGCCAAGAAATAGAATTTCATTACGACCCCTTCCCTGTGTGTTCCGTGACGAACTTGTGTGTTCCGCGACGAAACACGTTTCTTGTCAGCGCCCGCGAGGAGCGTCGACGAAACACTCCCGGTGATATGCGACTGTTGCATCGCATCTGCTAATGCACCTTTGGAAATGCCGTCGACCGAATTGTTTGTTTTTTTGTACAATGCTTGCGTACTTGTATTCGAACGAGGAATAATACACCGTGAATTGATGCTCGTAACCGATCGTACAACCGGTGATTTCACACTTGGTGGCATCACGCATTTGTTTCTTCGGTGATCCCCGGCCCGAATCTTTGGAAAAATCGGTACTTTCGAAATAAGATGAAAACTTCGCCCAAATTAACATTCTTCGTAATTGCTGTTTCATACGTGGTTTACGCGATTTCTGGTCCGCTGGTCGCCCAGGAAACGACTTCGGCGCCCACATCCGAAAAACCGGCCGAGACGACCTCGGTTGAAGGAAAGGATGCCGAGACGAATAAGGAAGATGCTGAAAAACCCAAGGACGGAAAACGCGTCGCACCCGCAGTGAACGACGATGCGGTGAGCGCCATTGAAAGGTCGCGAGATGCCATCAAGAAACTCCGCTCGATTTCAGCAAACGTTCGTGAAACGGTGGCGATCGGCGGGAAGAAGGTCAGAGCGACCGGGCGCTACGTACAGGGAACCGAAGGAAAATTGAGGGTCGAATTTCAGATCCACCTCGGCTCCAAGGAGGACGGATTGACGGGAACGCTCTTGCAAGTCAGCGATGGCAAAATCCTCTGGACCCAGCGACGGATTGGCGACACCGAAAAGGATTCGCCCAAGGTCACTCGACGTGACGTGGAAAAAATTCGCACCGCCGCCGCGGCAGCAAACCCCCAGATTTCCGACTCGGTGCTTTTGGCGGAATTGGGGCTAGGCGGCTTGCCGGCGTTGCTCTCGTCGATTGAGAATTCCATGACGTTGCACGCGATTCGCGACGAAAAAATTCAGAACAAGACCTTCACCGTTGTTGAAGGAACCTGGAAAAACGCGATTTACGCTCGATTTCAACAGGCGGCTCGACAAGGTTCCGACCGCCTGCCCGAGCACATTCCCGATTCGGTGCTGATCTATCTCGACCCCGAGCACGAATTGTTTCCTCGGCGAATCGAATACCGGAAACGGCATCCGACTAAAGACTTCTCCCGACCGCAGGTCACTGTCGACTTCGTTGACATCGTTCTCGACGGACCCGTGAAGGAAGAAGAATTCGCCTACGCCGCTCCGGAAGGCATTGTGATCGAAGACCTCACGAAAGCCTATCTGGATCGAATTGACGTGGGTTCAGCCAATGCCCTCTCAGGTGGTGCTGACCCAGGCGGTGTCAGTGCCGTCCAAGGTGGCCTCAATCCCGGCGGTGCGCCGTAGAGGTGATCTCGGAATCCTTTGATGGGGACTATTGGGCACGACCGCGCGATGTCGCGCCACGCTGCTCAACGTGCATACAGCCGGAGGAGACCACACTCCGAGCAGCGATAGGCGCCCACAGGTATTGCTTTCGTATCTTCGATTTTTACGGCACCCGTAAACATTCCTAGTATCGTCGGGGCGTCTTCCGCGGAGCCCGGATGCCACAACGTCTATAGAATACTAGAGGGCAACCTGCCGTAACTGAAATCGGGGATGAAGCCTTCTTCCATCTCTTGTTTCCAGTCAGGGCATTCGGGGATGACGGGCATTGGCACGGCTCCATTCGTATCGAGGAGACACGATGTCTGAAATAGCGGGTTTTCTTGGGCGCAGGGAATTCTTGCCCGCGGATTTTGCGACTCGTTCACATGAGTCGATCATCCAACAGCGATCATTCGGCCTTCGACCCGAGCAGATCGCGGATCGTCTGGGCGAGATCGGTCTCGGCGGCTGAGGTCTGCTCGCCGCGATCGAGGTCTTTGACTTGCCAGGTGCCCGCGGCAAATTCGTCTTGCCCGGCGATCAAGGCGATGCGAAAGCCTTTTCTGCTCGCATATTGCAACTGCTTGCCGATCTTTCTTGCATCGGGGAACACTTCGGCATTAATCCCTTCGGAACGTAACGACCGGCCAATGCGCAGGTAATCACCGACGTGAGCAGCATCGAATTGCGTAACGAGAACGGGAGCCGGCGTCATCGCGCCCTGAATCATGCCGAGCTCACCCATCGCCGCGAGGAGTCGATCGAGCCCCAGGCTCGCGCCGACACCAGGCAACGGTTGCGATGTGAACAGCCCCGCCAGGTTGTCGTATCGGCCACCCGAGCAGACACTTCCGATCGTGGGAAGATCGTTCAGGAAGGTCTCATAAATGGTTCCCGTGTAATAATCGAGTCCGCGAGCGATCGACACGTTGAGGCGAACCCGCTCCTCGGGAATGTCGGCCATTCGGCAGGCGCTAAACAGCTCGCTGAGCCTGGCGACACCCTCGAGGCCCTGTTCGCTGCCATCTAAAAGCGATTCCAGTTCACGAAGCTGTTCTTCAGGCCGGCCCTCGAGTGACGCGAGTTCGAGAATCTGCGACGCTTGTTCTCCCGTTGCGCCGACGCCCTCGGTCATTTCCGCGATCACTGCGTCTTTGCCGATTTTCTGGAGCTTATCGAGCGCGCGGAGGATACCAACCGCCTTGTCGCTTAGATCCAGCTTTTCCAACAACCCATTGAGCACCATGCGATTGTTGACCGAGATCGTAAATCCTGTGAAGCCGATGGCCGACATCAGGTCGTGGATGACCATCAGCGTTTCGATGTCGCTCGCATTCGAGTTCGTACCAATCGTGTCAAAGTCGCACTGCATGAATTCACGGTAGCGACCCTTTTGAGGCTTTTCCGCTCGCCAGACGGCGCCGATATGGTAACGCTTAAACGGCACGCCGATGTCGTTTAAGTGCTGGGCAGCAAATCGCGCGAAGGGAATTGTCAGGTCAAACCGCATCGAGACGTCGCGGTTGCCCTGATCGGTAAACCGGAACATCTGCTTGTCGGTCTCATCGCTCCCCTTGCCTAAAAGGATCTCGCTATATTCGAGGGCCGGCGTGTCAATTGGGCTGAACCCGAAGCTACGGTAGACACGGCGAGCCGTGTCGATGAGTTGCTCTCGGGCCATCATCTGGTCGGGGAGGTAGTCCCGAAATCCCTTGAGTGTCTGTGGCTTAATGAGCTTGGAAGTCATGAATCACTTAGCGATTTTGTTGAAGAATAACGGACGAATTTGAAAAAAGACGAGGTCATTCCTAGTAAGCTCCGACCCGTTTTGAAAAATGAGAACATCTCAGCGAGCGCCCAACCCAGGCCGGGTTACGAAAAAAGCCGGAATCGGCCCGCCTCGAAGAAACTTGGCCTTGTGATCTCGAACGGTTTGATAAAACGGAGATCGTCTGGATCGGAAACCGTCAAAATTCAGACACTCGCAAGGACCGGCAGGGACGCCCCGCGATCGGCCTTTTTTCGTTTCCGCGGCGGCAGAACGGCCTCGGCATATTCCCAAACCTGCTCCGGAGCTTCGAACAGCTTGTCGTAGCAGGCGTCGTCATCGTATTCACATTCCTTTGTGGAATACTCTCGGCAAATACGTGGGCGGTCCTCATAAATCCCGCATAGGAGATCGTCCTGAAGGTGCTTGCAGTCGGCGTGCACCATCAGATACCACGTCGCATCCTCGACGAATACCGAAACCCGTCCGTGGATCATGTACCAGCGGATATAGTCGAAATCGACCCATGATTCTGGCGTGTCGATAGGCAGGGCGAAGTACCGGCAGCATTTGGCCGTACAGTGATCGCACAATACCTCACCGGGCTTGAGATCCTCTCGTTTGACCTGTGGTTTGGGCATCTTTTTCGAACCTCGTGTTCTCGAACGTTTCGAAAAACAGCACCGGCCCTCTCAACCCAAGCCAGAATGAGCCGCTCAGATGGACCAAGTGCACTAACCTGTTGACGCGGCATTCTATACGAATCGATGTCAAAGTTGCAGCCTACCGCCGTGACTTGGCCGATTATTCCTACTTGACCGTGCCCGTTGACCTACCTTATCATGAATCTTGGTCCAATAACGCGCTGGGACTTGGGGGCACCTCGATGCACATTTTCGGTAAGATTCTACTGTTCATGATCGTACTGGCCGCTCCGTTCGCGATATATCTCGCGGCGCGATCGATCCACGTCCGCAATTCGTGGGCACAACAGGTGGAAAGCCTCGAAAAGAGCAATCAAAATGTTGCCGAATCGCTCGAAGAAAAGCGCAAACAGCTCACTGAGTTGCGAACCGACCTCAACCGGGAAATGCTCGGCTGGGATCTTTATTGGACAGACGTTCAAACCAATCCGAACAATGGTGCTGTCACGGCCAGCGGGTTGGGAACGAATCAAGGCCTGATTCAACGTGACGGAACAGATGCACCGCGCATCTTTGGTTTTCAGCCGGCGGGCGACGGGGCTTACCGGTTCGTCGGCTCGTTCGAGGCGGCTACGCTCGCCGAAGATCGGGCGGCGCTCGCACCGACGTGGACACCACGCCCGACGGAAGAAGATCGTTGGCAGGCCCAACAACCCGGTGATGATCTCTGGCGCTGGCGCGCAGTCGTGCCCGACCCCTATCCCAGCGGCTTTAGCGACCTACAAAAAGCGCTGACGATCGCAGACGATATTTGGGAAGACAAGAATCGGGAACTCGATCTTCAAACGCGACAGGTCGCGGCGGCCACTCAACAACTCAACTATCGGCTTGTCGAACTCTTGGGCCAACCGGACAACGAGGAGTCGCTCGGACTTCAGGAGGAAAACGGGCGCGCAGAACAGTATCGTGACGCTGCGCTTGAGGAGGTTGATCGGCTGAGGCGTGAACTGTCACGCGAACTTGCGGTCGAGAAGCGACTGACCGACGAAAACCGCCAATTCGTCGAAAAGTAACCTCGACAAACGCCCGGCAATGCCGGCAAACTCGTCGAAGAGTTACCACGACGAAAATCGAAAGTGGCCGTTAAACCGTAATTTAGCGCGGTGTCAGTCGGCGGTGTACTTTCGGGCGACGTCTGTCTGCCCATCGTGGACTTCAGTTCTGCATGACGGTGAATGGTTTTCCGTAGTCATCGTGTTCCAAAGGAAGTGGACACAGAAAATGGGCATCGAAAATCGCGACTACGTTCGCGATAGCGACTCACGCGGTGGCTATGGGCCTTCTCGCTCGAGCTGGGCAATCAAGTACCTCATCATCGCGAACATCGTCGTGTTCGTCTTGACCGCTGCGAAATTGCCGCTGGACGACTGGTTCAGCCTTAGAATCACGTACCGGACCGGAGCCGAAGGAGCCGATTTCTTCATTCCCGACGGAAGTGGTGGAGTCACGTCGATCGGTGTCATCCCTCCTGAAACACCGGTGTTGACTCTGGGACGTCACGGAACGTTCTACAAGGTTCTGTTCAAGGGACAAGTTGGTCTTGTCGAGGCGAATTCGGCAAAACTTGATTGGCTCTCGATTCCTCAACTTACCTGGCGGCTCGTCACTTACGGCTTTTGCCACAGTCAAGCCATGTTGATGCACATCGTCGTCAACATGTACGTGTTGTGGATGTTCGGACAAGCTATCGAACCCATCTACGGTTCCCGCGAGTTTCTCGGTATCTTTTTGGCTGGTGTTGTCGTGAGCGGCCTGTGCGACCTAGGCGTCAAGTTCGCGACTGCTTCGTCGATTCCAACGGTCGGTGCCTCGGGAGGCGTGATGGCCGTCGTCTTTCTGACAGCCATGCACTATCCGCGGCAGACCGTACTGCTCATGTTCGTCGTGCCGATTCAGCTGCGCTGGCTGGCTATTGGTTATGCGGCGTTCGACGTCATCGGGCTCATGCGACACGACGGCAACGTGGCTCACGCGGCCCATCTCGGCGGGGCGGCATTCGGCGTGGCCTACAAGTATTACAATTGGCGGATAACCGGTTTTTGGAAGAGTTTGCTGAATTTGTTTTCGCGTGGGCGACCACGGCTTTTGCGAGGACGGCCGAAGGTGCGACTTTACGAGCCAAGCCATTCAGAAAAACCCGAACGATTGGATGAGCAAGTAGACGCCATCCTCGAGAAGATCAGCGAGCAGGGCGAAGCCAGCCTCAGCGATTACGAGCGCAACATTCTCAAAGCGGCCAGCCGGCGTTACAAGAAGCCCTAGCTCGGCGATCCGGCGCGCCTATGCAACGCGATGGAAGTGATCGCAAAACCTTCGGATCGGCAGCGTGTGCCCTTGATTTATGGTGTCAGATTTGGCCACTACCGGTTTATGGGATAGTTGAACTGGAATCGAATCGAGCGCGCTGCGTCGGCGTACGTGACGAGTTGGCAAATCGAAGTCCGGCAAAGCCCGTGCTCGAACCACTGCGGCCGATTGAACAATCATGCGATCTGTGCTTCGCGCTTCGATACTGATCTCGATCGCCCTGATCGTCCCGGTGTTGCCATTCCTTCTATTGGGATCGTCATACGAAGCTCGTGTGGAATCATGGTTTCAGGGTGATGGACTCTCCGATCCGATCCGCTTCGGTTTGATCGTCGGTGTGTTGGCAACCGACGTCTTCCTGCCGGTTCCGTCGAGCATGGTCAGCACGTACGGAGGCGGTGTGCTGGGAACCTGGCCGGCGGCAATGGCCTCCTGGCTCGGCATGACGATTGGTTCCGTTTTCGGATTTGGCTTGGCTCGGTTGTTCGGACGAGGCTTCGCGATCCGACTCGCCGGCGAGCGCGACTTCGATCAAATGGCGGACGTCACCGCGCGATTCGGGCCGACGGCGATTCTGCTCACCCGGGCGTTGCCGATCCTCGCAGAAGCCTGCGTCTTATTGATGGGAGCGACTCGGCTTTCCTGGCGACGGTTTCTGTTGCCCGTTGTCGTGAGCAACTTCGTCATTTCGTTGACCTACGCGGCTTTTGGCGAATTTTTTCAAGATCGCGACGCGTTGCCGTTTGCAATACTCGCATCGGGAACTTTGCCGCTGGCGTTTGCGCTGATCATTCGCGGTCGTCTCATCCGCGCGGATGACGGCGATGAGCCGTCAGCGGAGTGATTCCCTCTGAAACATCGCGCCTCGTCGCGGCGCTACGCTTGAGGCAGAATCTGGATTCGCTTTTGGATATCGACGTTGACGCTCTGATAGGGCGTCGACAAGTTGCCGGGCGTGAACATCTCGTCGCGCATTACGGCCAAGTCGTCGTCGCCCACGGCATTGGTGAAGATGGACATCAAGTACTCCACGCCGAGCTTCGACGGCTGGAAGTGGGTCGCGTCGTAGAGTGAGCGATGAACGAGCCGAGGATGAATGCCGCGCCACTGATCGTGGAGCTTGTGCGCCATGATCGAGTCGAGAGTGAAGCCTTTTTCGTGCGACCACTGTAACGTGGCGATTGCATTGTTCTGCCGTTCGAGTAGCAGGTCGACAGATTTGCCTCCGAGTTGGGTTGCGTGGAATCGGTCGAAGAGAATTGGCCGTCCGCCGCGCTGTGTGTGGCCAATTTTTCTGGTAAAAATCGCTGCCTTTGCCGTGTCGTGCCGCCGTCGACTGGTGAAGAAGTCGTTCCCCAGCGTGTTGAGCAGAGTGTTTTCCAGCGCCTCGGCCGCCCCGTTAAAAATGACATTTCCCGCCGGGTCGAAGCCCTTGGAAACTACCCCCAATTGATGCCCCGACTGATCGACGGCACCTTCAGCGACCACGATGACAACATGCTTCTGCCGGTCGTACAATTCTCGGATGCGCTGATCCAAGTGTTCTAAGTCAATGGGGTTTTCGGGGATGAGAACGATATCCGGTTGTCCATACGACGACCCCAGGGCAATGTAACCCGACTGTCGTCCCATGACCTCGATGATGGCGATTCTGCGATGGCTTTCGGCCGTCGTCCGGATTCGCCGGATGCCCTGAGCGGCAACGAAGACGGCCGTCGCGTAACCCGGCGTTGCGTAGTTGATAATGTCTTCCAATTCGATCCGATCGCGTCCGGGCAACTTCTGAAAGGTGGCTTCTCCGCCGCTTGCGGAAGCCTCTCGTGTCCATTCGTTGGGTTCGTCGAGATAATTGAGCCCCAAATCGTTGTCGATGGTTTTGGGCGCCAGCACGCACGGCAGATGTTCGGTCAGCACCTGCATGCCGTTGATCGTGCCGTCACCCCCAATACAAATGAGCCCTTCGACGCCAATCCATTTCAGCCTGTCAGCCACGACGTTCATCAACTCGGGTTCGTCGGCGTTGATATATGTTCGCGACGCGCCGAGCAGTGTGCCGCCGCGGCAAGGGTCGAGTTCTGGAAGCGACATGAACAGCGGGTTTAAACGTATGTAGGGAACCGACGCGTCGAGAAGCCCCGAAAAACCGTCGATGATGCCCACGACTTCCACTCGCAGCGCGTTAGCGCGCTCGACGGCACCGAAGATCGTTGCATTGAGTGCGGGCGTGTCGCCGCCGGCCGTCAGAATCGCAATCCGTCGCATGCGCACGTCCTTTTCGAATCCTCATGCCTTGAGTCTTTTCCAGCGACAACATATACCATGCGTGGGCGGCCCGGAAGGCCACTTTGGCTGCGGTCAACTAGGCAACTCCGGCTGCTCTCGTCGAACCGAGAACATTCGTGTTGGCCGTCAACTCAGACCTTCATTGCAGTTTTTGAAAGTCGACGACTGTCGCGTGATGGTCGACCGTCAAATACGCGTTGTGTCGAACGCACGAAAAGTCCGTCGGAGGAGGAAGAGACCATGAGATACGTTGCAAGCTGCTTCGTTTCTGCCGTATTCGGCGGGCTATTGGTTGTCTGGCTGACTGGTTCGATTCCAAAGCACGGTGTTTTGGCCCAGGAACGAAGCCAACCGAAAGGGCCGAACCGAACGGGTGGCCCCACGAAGGAAGACCGCCCGGCCGCTACCATTGCACGAGACCCGGTCGTCGACCTGCAACCCGACGAGGCCGTCAACGTCGCGGTGTACGACATCGCGAATCGTTGTGTCGTCAACATCACGACCAAATCAACGGATGGGTTTTTCTTGCTCGACGTCGCGTCCGAAGGAACGGGTTCGGGTTCGGTGATCGACAACGCCGGCCATATCTTGACAAACTATCACGTCATCGAAGACGCCCAAGAGGTCGGCGTGACGCTCTTCAACGGAAAGGTGTACGAAGCCACCCTCGTCGGTGCCGACGCGAGGAACGACGTGGCTGTGATCAAGATCGATGCGCCGCGCGACGAACTTTTCCCCGTCACGTTTAGCGATTCGAGCCGGCTGAAGGTGGGAATGAAAGTCTACGCGATCGGGAATCCGTTCGGACTGGAACGCACGATGACCACGGGTATCATCTCGAGCTTGAACCGGTCGTTGCAGGTGCATGGCAGTTTCACGATCAGGTCGATCATTCAGATCGATGCCGCCGTCAATCCGGGGAATTCCGGCGGTCCGCTGCTCGATTCGCGTGCGAGGCTCATCGGCATCAACACCGCTATCGCGAGCCGCACCGGTCAGAACTCCGGCGTTGGTTTTGCGATCCCCGTCAACCTTGTCGCTCGCGTGGCGGCGCAGTTGATTCAGCATGGACGTGTCATCCGCCCTGAGATCGGGATACAGCGCGTCTACGTCACAGATCAGGGGTTGCAAATTGAACGTCTAACGTCGGGCGGCCCTGCAGAACGGGCCGGTCTTCGCGGGCCGCGCGTTGTTCGCAATCGACGCGGTCCGTTCGTTGTTGAACGTGTTATTCGGTCGTCGGCCGACATCATTGTCGAAGTCGACGGTCAAAAAGTCGAGACGGGGGACGATCTGCTGGGCTACATCGAGAGCAAACGCGCCGGCGATGAGATTGAACTCATCATTATTCGCGATGGCAAACGAATTCACGTGCCTCTTGTGCTGGGAAGCAGCGACCCGACGCCGAAATCTCGCGTGCCGTGAAAGTGGCAATCCCCTTGCCGCAGACCGACAACACCGAACGTCGCAAAGCCATGAGCAGGCGGCGAACACTGGGATTGTTATCCAACATGCCGCGAAAGTAAGACGTAGTCGTTCATGGGCAGCGTTGATCCGCCGAGTTGATGCTAATCTGCGATGCCGGTGTGGTGCCCTTGGTAAAACGTCAGACGTCGACTATGGCTCGCCAGCGTCCGCAAGAATTCGCTGCGAATCATCTTTGCACGAGTTGCACATCGGAATGCACCTGTCCGAATCGAATTAACGTTCAGGGCCGCGCTGATTGGCGGGGAGAGATTTACAGATCATGAACAGACGAAGTCTTCTCCAGTCGCTCGCATTCGTTATGGCGTGTATCGTACTTGGTTGTGCGGGTGAGAATGAAAAGGATACGCCGTCGCACGTCGCGCAGCTATTTGCCGGACAGAGTCTGGATGTTGTTGTTCCGTCAGGTCATGGCTTTGCGGAGGCGTGGCAGATCGTTCTTGATGAATGGTCAGCTCAAACGGGCGCGGAATGCCGAATCTATGAAGCAGATTTTGGCGACGAAACCCGATCTGTTGCTGAGGTATTGAGTTCGGCGGGAGGCCGATCGTCCGATGTCCTACCGACGCTGTTTCTCGTTCCCAACACGCGGCTTGCCGAGTTGGGCACCGCCGGTTTGTGTGCAAACATTCCAGCCAAATACCAATCGGGCGAATACCTTGCGTGGAAGGACATCTTTCGCGGCTTGAGAGCGGGCACCGCAATGTTCGACCGCAAGCCCATATGTGTTCCCGTTTCCAGCCCGGTGCTGGTGTGTGGCTACCGTGCGGATTTACTCACTGAAGCGGGGCTCTCGCCTCCTGAGACGTGGGGCGAGTATCAGAAACTGATCGAGAAGCTCGATGACTGGGCTCCCGGCTTAACTGCTACAGAACCTTGGGGGGAGGAATTCCGGTCGACACTTTTCTTTTCGCGCGCGGCTGCACATGCGAAGCATCCGTCGAATTATTCGTTCTTCTTCGACGTAGCGACGGGTGCGCCGACGATTGACACGCCAGGCTTCCACCGCGCACTCGAGCAATCTCAAGCCGCCTTGGCGAAAATGCCGGCCGAAGTCCGAGACCATTCTCCTGCCGACTGCCTTCGAGAACTGTTGACGGGTCGGGCGGCTATTGGCTTGACGCTCGATGTTGGTGCCGGCGGTGGCAAGCTTCCGTTCGGCCCGTCAACGGAAACGTCGGCAGAGATCCAGACGGTTGCGGAGTCATGGGAGCGGGTCGATTCGATCGATCTTGGCTTCGTCCGTTTGCCCGGTGCCAAGGAAGTCTACAACATGTCAACAAAACGATTCGAATCCCCCGATGGCTGGGTGCAGCGTGCGACGGTCACCGGTTTTGCCGGCCTTTCGGTTTGCGTTGCTGCAGAAGCCAAAGATGCGGACGCGGCCTGGAACTTGCTAGGGACGATCGCCGTCACACATTTGACCGAAGCATTCCCGGTTGGGACGAAGAGCGCTTGCCGCACATCTCAAATCGACTCCGCAGCCGATTGGCTTGGCCCGGCCTTCAGAACGGGCGAGTCGATTCAATACTCTAAAGCGGTGGCGGCCAGCTTGGACGATGAAAACCTGCTGGCCGAACTTCCTCTGCCCGGCCGCCAGCGGTTCCGCCAGGCGATGACCGAGGCACTCGGTCAATTGTTTTCCGAGTCGCCTCCCAGCCCATCAGAACTTCTCAAAAAAGTTTCTGATGAGTGGCAGGCCATTCGCGACGAGATGGGCGACCGGAATGTTCACACCGGGTATCTTCGATGTCTGGGCGTACCGGTCGTCGAGTAGTGCGTCATTCCGACGAATCGGCTGATGTCGTCGCGCCAGCGAATAGCGGCTCAATCAGCGACGGCGCTTGGCAGCATGTCCGATGCAACATTCGTCGAGCCGTGACCGCCAGCCTCTGGGAGATGCCACGTCTGGATGGAAAACCGCTCAGATTTGGCCGGCGAGTTCTTGCAGTTGACGCCAGTTTGCGCGGCGATCTTCCCGAGCGGCCAATAGAATCTCCGACGGATTGCCGTCACGGTCGAACTGTTTGCCGAAGCGGCCCTCGCTACGACAGAAGTCGATGAAATCGACCGTTTCTTTCGTCTTGGGATTTGTCCACCAGTCTGATTTGACCGCCGGATTGCCCTGTAGCGACAGACACTTCTTGATTGTGTCGCCTTTGCGGGGGTCGTAAATGAGAATCGGAAATGCCCGCGTGTCGACGGCGAGCCGAGCCTGGTCGGCGGCCATGTTGTCGGCCACACCGTGTTCTGGTTGGCAAGTGGTGTAGCAGCAGACGAGAGCCGGCCCGTCGAATTCGAGAGCTCCCAGCACCGACTTGTAGAAATGGTTGGTGTGGGCACACGTCGTTTGTGCAACATAGGTTCGCGGATGCATCATCGCGATCTGTGCGATTTCCTTACGGCGTTCCTGTTTGCCGGAGATGACCTTGCCGTGCATGCTCATCTTCGCGTTCTGGCCGGTGTAGGTACTGGTCGAAGCCTGTCCTCCCGTATTCGAATACACCTGCGTGTCGAGCACGAACACCTTGATGTTCTGACCGGACGCAAGCATTCGGGAGAGCGACTGGAAGCCGATGTCGAACATCGCGCCGTCGCCGCCGATGCACCAAAGCGGCTTATCCTGCCAACCTATCTGGTCCCAGCGCGAACGGACGCCCATCGCGTCAGCCGGCGCATTTTCGAATAGCGAATTCGTCCAAGGAACGAGATACGGGTTGTATGGGTAGGTCGAAGTGTAGACGGTATTGCAACCCGTTGCGGCAACGATTCCCCACTGATCACCGTACTTGAGGCCCGTTGCCGAACAGAGCATTCGCAGAGCCGTGCCTTCGCCGCATCCGGCGCACGAACCGGCGCCGCCGACGTACACGTGCGTCTGTTCCTTGAGCATCATGTCGATCAACAGGTTGTCGTTAATGTACGACTCGTCGGATGGCCCGAACTCCTTGAACAAGCGATGGCTTCGCCGGATCTTGTCCATCGTCGGCTCGTCTTTGGGAACCATCTTCAGGGCGTCGTCGTCGCAGACGGTGACACACTCGGCACACCCCTTGCACTTGCTGGGGTCGATGACGATCATGAACCGCCCACCGGTTTTTCCCTTCTTGATCGGGCCGTCGTAATACTTGCGCGTCTTCGCCCACTGTTCGCCAAACATGGAGCGTTCATCGGTATCTTCAATGTCGCCCAGTTTGGTCTCCATATCGGGCTCGGACATGACCTTGCCGAGAATGGCCGTGTCGGGGCATTCGGTCACGCAGTCCATGCAGGCGGTGCAGTTTTCGGTGATGAAGACGGGGATTTCCGGGGCGACATAGCTGAAGTCGCGCAGTGCAGCCGTTCCCGCCGGAACCAGCGATCGGGCAACCGCCAAATCAGCCGGCAGTTCTCGATCGGCGGCGCCATCTTCGTAACTGCGAATCACCCTGTCATTGAACTCGCCAACGTCGAGAATCGGAAGCTCAATGTCCTTGTAGGGCGTGTCGACGAGTGTGCCAAAAGAATTGTTATTCTGCGGGTCACGCTCGCTGGCTTCGTTCATCGAAGCAACGGTGTCGCTGCTTGACATATTCACTGTCCTTTCACCCGCTGGGTGAGATAAAGCGATTGCAGTTGATTATTTCGCTTGGCGACTGAGGAGGGCTGGGCCACATTCCGCGGCGTACTCGATCGCCGCAGGTTGCCGTCTACGCCTTCCCGTTTCCTGCGTGGATGATGCTTGAGGGGATCTCTTGCATCTCACTGTATCCGCGTTTGACGCAGGTGAGGTTGTCTTGCACGACTTGCTCGCCACGCTTGCCGAAGTACTTCCTGAGTGCCTTTTCGACACCGGCATACACTTCGTCGTCGGACATGCCGCTCTCTTGTGCGAACGGAGTCAGCTTGAGAAATGCGCCAAGAAGAACGATTCCCTGCATACGCATTTCCAGGTCGGCGACGGACGCCACCTCACGCGCGATACTGACCATGTCGGTAAAATACACACGGATGTTCTTCTCGCGAATTGACGCTTTGTGGTGAGCGGGAATGCGCTCCCACACGTCGGCCGGGCTGCTGAAATGGCTCTGCATGAAGATGGCGCCGTCGTCGACAACGCCCTTGAGCGGATTCCCGCTAAACAGCGCGTTCGTGTCGTTCAGCACGGCCAAGTCGACGTATTCCAGCTCGCTGTGTGAATAAATGTGGGAGCCGGCAATCGTCAAATAATAGGTTGTCGGCAACCCTTTCTTCTCCGAGCCGTACTTCGGATAGGCTTGCACGTCGTTTCCGAACACCTGTCCGCCGATGGTCGCGATGACTTTGTTTGTCGTGACCGAACCGAACCCACCCACCGAATGGCCTCGCATCGAAAACGCACCCGGCGGTCTGAGATCCGGGTCGTCGACGCTCTTTAACGACAACTCATGTTCGATGCCGACGCTGAAAAAATCGTTGCCTGCGTTGATCATGTTATCGAAAATGGCGTTGATGTCGCCGGGCCGAACGTCGCGGCTGCCCAATCCCGCTGCCCCGTGGTGAATTCTCGGTATGCGATCGATCTGGTCGAGCCCGCTTTGGCCGGTGATGGCATCACAAAACGCGGCCTTGATCTCACGCGTCAGATGGTTGCCGGTTGTCGAAAGCGGATCATCCATACGCTCGATGATTGTGAACGCCTTGGCGTGCTTGAGCACGTCGACGATGGCCTTCGACGGAAACGGCCGAAAGCAATAGATGTTCAGGCAGCCCGCTTTGATTCCTTTTTTATCGCGTAGATAGTCGATCGTCGTCTGGGCCGTTTCCATGTAGCTGCCGATGCCGACGATAATGTACTCCGCATCTTCACAGCGGTAAGGCTCGACGAAGTCGTACTTGCGTCCCGTCTTGCGGTAGAATTCGGCAAACGCATCGTCTAGTGCCGGCTCAACCTTGTCGTAGTAAGCGCGTTGGGCGATCTTGCCCTTCATGTACGAGTCCTGATTCTGCACGACGCCCGACATGATCGGGTTGTCGGGGTCCATCAGATTGACCAATTTGTCTTTGGGATTGCCGACGAATTCGGCCATGAATTCCGGCTCGGGAAGATAGACCGATTCGACGGTGTGAGTCGTGAGAAAGCCGTCTTGTACGGCCAAGAAAGGTGTCAATGATGCTTCCGCCGCGCGGCGAGCGATGAGGCACAGGTCGCCGGCTTCTTGCGCGTTGCGCCCGAAGAGCACTCCCCAGCCGCAGTCGGCGACGCTCATGACGTCGTCGTGGCCGGCATGGACGTTGAGAGAGTGACTGGTCAATGCCCGCGCGCCGATGTTAAACACGGCGGGCAAACGTTTGCCCGAAATCGTGTAGAGCACTTCCTTCATCAGGACTAGGCCTTGCCCCGACGTGAAGTTGGTCACACGGCCGCCGGCGGCCGCAAACCCTTCGCAGAAGGTGGCAGCCGAGTGTTCGCTCTCCGGCTCGACAAACACAAGCTGGTCGCCCCACAAGTTGGGCACGCCGTTGGTCATGGCGGCGTTGAAACCAGAACCCATCGTCGTCGAACTCGTGATCGGGAATGCGCCCGAGCCTTGGCTGATGCGCGTCTCGACCCAGACGACAATCTCCGCACCGTCGCACGTCGTCGGAATTCCAGGGTATTCGAACTTGCGCTCCTCGACCGACGTAACGGGACTGCCGGTCGTTTCGTCGATTGTGCCCGTAGCCATATATACGATATCTCCTTGCTTGCAGGGTTCATGCGAACGACCGGCAAGTTAACATTCGAACAGTTGGTGCCAGAGCTGGCACGATATCAGCAATAAAACGGCTGCTCAATATCGTACCCGAATCATCTCGGATAACCAATGGATTTGCAATCCCGGTCTCTGACGGCCCTGGTGGGGTCGCCGACCGGCGAATGCCCCCATGGGATACCGGTTGTGTCTGCTCGAGGAACCTTCGCAGAAACACGATCACCGTCGGGGTTATGCGGTACCGGCATGTCTCAATCTGAAACGACGCCTGGAACGGGGCACTCGCGGCAAATAATGCCCTTGGCTCGGTTGACGCAGAACATCGGCGAATCTTGAAGCGATCGTTCGCTGGGAGGCTTGACCTTGCTGCGGTCGGTCAGAACAATCGCCTACAGCGGCGGTTCTGCTACGTCGTGGCCTTTGGCGACCACTGTGCCAAGAACCGACCCGTGCAGTGCAAGTCGACCTGAGACCCGAAACGCGGCACCATCAGGCCAAATTACGATGATTTCACAGAGCATTGAATCACCATATTGACGAGACGACTTTCATGCAGCTTTCGACACGCGTTCAGAATCTGAAACCGTCGGCAACGATCGCCGCGGCCGCCAAGGCTAAGGAGCTCAAGGACGGTGGCGCCGAGATTTTTGAATTCACGCTCGGGGAACCCGATTTCGCCACACCGGCTCACGTGCTCGAAGCCGCCAAGCGGGCGATGGACGAAGGCCACACGCATTACACGCCGGCGATCGGTCTGCCGAAACTCAAGCAGGCGATATGTGAGGCGTATGAGCGCGATCACGGCTTGCAGTATCAAGCCAATCAGGTCGCCGTTTCGAACGGTGCAAAGCATTCGCTACACAATGTTTTGACGGCGCTTTGTGACGAGGGCGACGAGGTCATTATTCCCGCGCCCTATTGGGTCAGCTACGCGGCACTGGTCGAACTGACTGGTGCCACGCCGGTGATCGTCAGCACAACCGAGAACAGCGGTTTCTGTCTCAGTCCGGACCAACTCAGCCAAGCCATCACGTCCAAGACGAAGCTCCTGCTGCTGAACAACCCGTGCAATCCCACGGGGGCCGCCTATTCGATTGAAGCACTAGAAGCCTTGGCACGCGTGGCTGTTGAACGGGATATCATCGTATTGTCCGACGAAATCTACGAAAAGCTGATTTATGAAGGCTCGGAGTTTCGCAGTTTCGCCACGCTGGGCGAAGATGTGCGAGACAGGACAATCATCGTGAGTGGCGTCAGCAAGGCTTATGCGATGACCGGCTGGCGTATCGGTTGGACGTTGGCACCGGCGAGCCTCACGAAGGCAATGGGCAGCCTGCAGAGTCAGGAAACTTCGAACCCGTGCAGCATCAGCCAATACGCGGCGATCGCGGCACTCGAAGGACCGCAACAAGGTGTCACCGAAATGCTGACCGAATTCGCTAAGCGACGCGAATATGTGCTTGCGCGCCTGCGTGCCCTCCCGGATATCAGCTTGCCATCGCCGGGCGGCGCGTTTTACGCATTCTTCGATGTTTCACGGCACTTCAACAAACCTTTAGCAGGCGGGAAGACCGTTTCCAATTCGACGGAGTTTTGTACGGCCCTGTTGGAGGAAGCGCAGGTCGCGCTCGTTACCGGGGACGCGTTTGGAGCCCCCGGCTATGTTCGACTTTCGTTTGCCACGGGAATGGACGTGATCGAAGCCGGCATGGATCGGATTGAGAAGTTTTTACGTGGCTAGATCGCGCCCCGCGAATCTGCAACGACTCAAATGCTCGTTTTTCAGCTAAAATCACGTCTGAAGGCACTACAACAAAACTCAGTAGTTCCAAGTTTGGCCAAACACGTTTGATCGCAGTGAGGCAAATAACCCGAAGGGGTTTTACATCGTAGCCCAGGGCCAGCGGCATCGCCGCGCCACCCTGGGAAAACGTTGGTTGCGATGGGACGAACCCTGAAGGGGTTCCACACATGAAAACTCGCGTTTTCTCGGCGATTCTACAATTGTGCAACCCCTTCAGGGTTGGGTTTCGCTGCCTTTTCAACCCAGGGTGCGCTCACTTCGTTCACGACCCTAGGCTACGATGGATAACACCGTCGGTGTAAAAACCTTGCGTCGCACGACGGTTGACGGTCCAACTTGGATCTACTGAAACCAGACATGGTCTAGTGATGTCGTCAGTTTGAACTTGTGACTTTGTCAGCGGGAACGCACAATATCAACGTGGTGACTCCACATTGAATTGGGCACACGACGAGAACAACCTGTGAGGATGAAATGATGAGCGGCCCTGACTTTTCGAAGTCCGATCTGATCCCGGTCGTTGCACAAGACGATGCAACCGGCGATGTCTTGATGCTGGCGTACATGAACCAGACCGCCTGGGATGAAACCTGCAAGACGGGTCGCGTCTGCTATTATAGCCGCAGCCGGCAAAAGCTGTGGCGCAAGGGTGAAGAAAGCGGAAACGTGCAAGAGGTCAAGTCGATTTACTACGATTGCGACGCTGACACGCTGTTGGTTAAGGTCAACCAGATCGGCGGGGCGGCTTGCCACGAAGGCTACCGCAGTTGCTTCTTCCGCCAGGTCGACCCCGCAACGGGAGACGTGACAGTCGTCGGCGAGCGAGTTTTTGATCCGGCCGAAGTCTATAAGAAAAAATAGTCCTTAACCAAAGCGTTCTAACGTCGCGCTGCGACTTTCTGGTTTCTTGAATGGACGTCGGCTGCCGAAGTTGGCGCCGATCGAGGCGCGAAGCACACATCTCAGACAGGGCATGTACAACAATGGCTGATCGCACGCTAAAACTTGGAATACCGGCAGGAAGTCTGCAAGACGCGACGGCGGAACTGTTCCGGCGCGGTGGGTACAACATCACGTTTTCGTCTCGTTCGTATTACCCTCGGATCGATGACGAGGAAATTGAATGCTTGCTCATTCGGGCACAGGAAATGGCCCGCTACGTTGAACAGGGAATTCTCGATGCGGGCATTACCGGGCACGATTGGGTGTTGGAGACGCAGGCCGACGTTCATGAGGTTTGTGAATTGTTGTTTTCGAAGGTCAGCCGTCGCCCGGTTCGTTGGGTTCTGTGTGTGCCGGAGGATTCCCCCATTCAATCCGTCAAGGATCTTGAAGGCAAGCGAATCGCGACAGAAGCGGTTGGCTTGACGAAAGCCTATCTCGCCAAGCACGGCGTGAACGCCACGGTCGAGTTTTCCTGGGGGGCAACGGAAGTCAAGCCGCCGAAGTTGGCCGACGCGATCGTGGAGGTCACTGAAACCGGCAGTTCATTGCGGGCCAACAACCTGCGTATTGTCGATGAGGTGATACAAAGCACGACGCGGTTCATCGCCAACAAGAAGGCCTACGCGGACGAGTGGATTCGGCGCAAGGTCGAAAATATTTCATTGATGCTCAATTCCTGCCTGGCCGCCGAGGGCAAGGTGGGCATTATGATGAACGTGCGAAAGAGCGCTTTGGAATCGGTGCTGAAAATACTCCCGGCGTTACAGACGCCTACCGTTTCGTCGCTGTCTGATCCGGAGTGGGTCGACGTGAATACGATCCTCGACGAAGTGGTTGTCAGGCGGATCGTGCCGGAACTCAAGGAAGCCGGCGCACGCGGAATCGTCGAGTACGCGATCAACAAGATTATCGATTGACTCATCACAGCCTTCGGGCACGGAGCCCGACAGCATGTCGGTTGTCGTCTATAAACTTGGCGGAAGCCTGCTTTTGCTGCCCGACTTGCCACGTCGAATTGCCCACATCCCCGATTGGTTTCCCGGTTCTCGGCCGTTGATCGTGGTCGGTGGCGGCCAAACCGCCGACGTCGTGCGTGAATGGGACCGGATTCACCACTTGGGCGACGAACGTGCGCACCAGCTCGCACTATCATCACTGAGGCTCAACGAAATGTTGCTCGTTGAGCTCGTCGAGAACGCTCGCCGCGTGTGTAGTCGAGACGAAGTCGACCGCGCATGGGCCGACAATCGGCTCCCCGTACTGTCCACCGACGACTTCCTCCGCGCGAACGAGGCCTCATCAAACATTCCGCTGCCGCACAATTGGAACGTGACGAGCGATTCGATCGCTGCTTGGGTCGCGCTCGAATGGCCGGCCGATAAGCTGGTGTTGCTCAAGTCGCGGCCCGTTCCAACAGGTTTTCCCGCTGTAGAATGCCCCGGCCTCGCTGTTGAAGCCGATTTATCGCCGGTCGACGCATACTTTGCTCAGCTCACGCCGCGGCTGGCAGAGGTCGACTGGGTTAATCTTCGAGACGAGTCACCCCAGCCACGCCTGTGGGGCCAACCAACCGAGACGTCGCCGAAACCGGTGCAAACGCACTCTCCATCGCATCCTTGAAACCCCGAACCGTTGACGCAGTGACTTGTCCTTTTCGGTCGCCATCGACGCAAGCCGCCGACCGCACCGCGATCACGTCCGGGGCGAGTGTTGCCAACGCCGGCAACAGCTCACGCGTGATTCGGCCCGCGAGCGCGGCGATCAAGCCCGCTTCTCGAATTCGCTCGACGAGCGGCTCCAATTCATCGATTGTGAAGTTGTCGAGCAGGTTTCGTCCGTCTTTTCGGTACGTGTCGAACAACACGCCCACACAGCCGCTCTTGACGGCCGCGTCGACGATCAGTTCAGGCTGCGGCGCATCACACAGCCGCCAGTCGGCGTAGATGACAGCAATCCAGTTGAATGGCTTGGCAGACGATGACTCGAAACTTCGCATAACAGACGACCATTGCTCAGTCGCTGCCCGGTCCGGACCGAGTCCGGCGAGCCCAAGCTTGACGAAATCAAGTCCATCCGGGAGTCTCGGCACACCTTCGGAACATCGCCATTGCTCGGCTTCGCCCAGTGCAGCGCTGACCCAAATTTCGGAATTAGCCTCCCGTCGATCGCTGGTCACGCGGACAGTTTCGGCAATCGTAGAATTGTCGGCCTTTCCAAGTGGCCCTCGCCGGGGTTCCTTGACGTCCAACAGGTCACAGCCGCCTGAGAGGGCCTCGCGGGCTTCATCGGTATTGCGCACGCTCACCAGCAGCCGAGGAAGCCCATTTTGGGCGTGCGAGAGGGGATGAATCATGAATCTTCTTCTACGAATCCGAAAAACTGCGACGCCGAACCCCACGCGGAAACAAGCCTGGAGCAGACAGGTCTATTCGTGAAACGCGGCTTTAGAGCGAGTTTGACGAAGCCGTAGCGACTCAGATGCTCGTATTTCAGCTTCAATCGCGTCTGAAGCCGCTAAAACGAAACTAGACTTGGTCTAGGCTCGCTTTATTCACCGTTGTACGCGTAGAATTGGCTGATCGGCCCGCTTACGCGGTGATGATTGCCCGGCAACGGGACGCGTGTCAAGCGGCACGGGGCACTAGACAACCGTCAGGTCGCCTTTTGTTTTCGGGAGTGTGCTGCTAAACTCCCGCCTCTCAACCGTGTCCCGCCCGCGATTTCGCCCTTGCCTCGATCCCCGTTCGCGGTAGAAATCCTACCAGAGATTATCCAAAGAGATTGTCCAATAAGCCCGTTGGAGGCGATCAGGTCGCTCGATCGACACGCTGAGCTTCCTCGTCCAGCCGGCTGACGGCCCGCAAATCAGAGGCTGTCAAAAAACCACCGCTCAGTTTATTTCTGTGTCGGGACTAGGACTATGATCCGTGGCGTTCCTTACAAATATCAATTGAACCATTTTCCATGAGGCGTTTCCAAATACGGCTGTCATCGATTCTTCGCCGCGTCGATCGCGTCGCGATCACTTGCAGCCTGAGAGTGTCGAAGCTCGCTTCGCCCGGAATTGGGACACTACAACACACCAGCAGATTTTGAATTAGAATTATGCGTCGCAACGACATTCGCAATATTGCCATCATCGCCCACGTTGACCACGGGAAGACGACCCTCGTCGACAGCCTGCTTCGTCAGAGCGGCTTGTTTCGGGAATCGCAGCTCGCAGGTGACTGCATTCTCGATTCGAACGATCTCGAGCGTGAGCGGGGTATTACGATCCTCGCCAAGAATATTGCGATCGTCTACAAGGGCGTGAAGATCAACATCATCGACACGCCCGGCCACGCCGATTTTGGTGGCGAGGTTGAACGCGTTCTCAAAATGGCCGACGGAGCGCTGGTGCTCGTCGACGCCTTCGAAGGCCCCCGGCCGCAGACGCGGTTTGTCGTCAAGAAGGCGCTGGAATGTGGATTGCAGCCATTGGTGGTCGTGAATAAGGTCGATCGCCCCGACAGCCGCCCCAGCGACGTTCTCTCGGAGACGTTCGACCTGTTTGTTGAACTCGGCGCTAGCGATGCGGTGCTCGACTTTCCGTACATTTTTGCCAGCGGGCGCGACGGCTACGCGACGCACAATCCCGGCGTGGCGACCGACAGCATCTCACCGCTGCTCGACATGGTGCTCGAGTACGTCCCCGGACCGGAAGCCGAACCGGATGGCTCATTGCAGATGATGGTGACGACGCTCGAGTGGTCCGAGTTCGTGGGCCGTGTTGCCACGGGGCGGCTCACCAGCGGATCCGTTCAAACGGGGCAGGACGTCGTGCTCATCCGCGACAACGGTACGCACGAACCGTGCAAAGTGACGGCGGTCGAAGTGTTCGACAAACTTGGCCGCACCGAGGTCGAATCGGCGTCGGCCGGCGATCTCGTCGCACTGGTTGGGCTTCCCGACCCGGAGATCGGCGATACGGTCGCCGCTCCAGATCAGCCGGTTGCACTGGAACGTATCCGCGTCGATGAGCCAACGATCTCAATGCTGTTTACGATCAACTCGTCACCGCTGGCTGGGCAAGAAGGTCGATTTTTGACAAGCCGGCATTTGCGGGCAAGGTTGTACAGGGAACTCGAATCAAACGTCGCCCTTCGCGTCGAGGAGATGCAGGAGAAAGATTCATTCAACGTTTCCGGGCGCGGCGTACTGCATCTGAGCGTGCTCATTGAACAAATGCGGCGCGAGGGCTATGAGTTATCGGTCGGAAAGCCTCGTGTAATTCGAAAACAAATTGACGGGAAATGGCACGAGCCGTTTGAAACTCTGGTTGTGGACGTCCCCACCGCCGAGGTCGGCCCCGTGATGGAACTCGTCGGGAATCGCCGTGGTCAGCTGGTGGAGATGACGTCCGGTGACACCGGCATGACACATCTCGAGTTTTCGATACCGGCTCGAGGCCTGATTGGCATTAGGACGCGTTTGCTCAACGCCACTCGCGGAGAAGCCGTCATCCACCATCGCTTCGATCGATACGACCTTGCTGAGGGCGACGTTCCCCATCGGCTCAACGGTGTGCTCGTCTCGCAGGATCAAGGCAAAGCCGTTGCCTACGCCCTTTGGAAGCTACAAGATCGGGCAGAAATGTTTGTTTCCCCGGGCGAAGACGTTTACGAAGGAATGGTCATCGGCGAGAATGCACGCGACAATGACATGGTGGTCAATCCGATCCGCGAGAAGAAGCTGACCAATGTTCGATCGTCGGGTGCCGACGATGCGGTGATGCTCAAGCCGGCTCGCGAAATGTCGCTCGAAGCAGCGCTCGAATACATCAGTGACGATGAGTACGTCGAGGTTACGCCAACCACGATTCGCCTGCGCAAGATCCTGTTGACGGAACAGCAGAGAAAACAGCAGGGCCGGCGCAAGAGCCAATAGCCCGGTTCCGACAATACGGGGCATCGGAGAGCCCAGCCGGTGTTGAGAGTCTGGTCGGCCCTCGATCAACGCGACTGCCGCGAAACGCGGAAAAGTCACGCACCACTCACATCTCGTCGACAGCTTTGACGGGGCACGTCTTCCTGTTGCCCTTTGCCCAAACCCCAAATTGACAACAACTTAGCGACGTGACCGCTCAAACGGCGACTGTCGTATGAGCATGTCAGAGTCACTTTGACAATTTTTGCCAAAAAGGGTACAAGGAGCGATTGCCGCATCCATTTCGCTAACTACTCGCCTGACATTGACTTCGATGCGGTGCGGTGCAGGCGGGCTGACAATTCAAAAGATTGACACCAAGGTGAATTCTCGCTGATTGGGGAGTGGCGCATGACGAAGATGCTCAACATTGTGCCCGAAAAATGTACGGGTTGCATGCAGTGCGAATTGGCCTGTTCCTGGGTGCAGACAGGAACGTTTCAACCTTCGCAAAGTCTGATTCGTGTTAACGTTTTCGATGAGGAAGCCAGCTACGCGCCCTACACCTGCCTGCAATGTGATGAAGCCTGGTGCATGAACGCCTGCCCGGTCAACGCGATCGTAATCGACGAGAACAGTCAGGCGAAGATTGTTTTAGATTCGCTGTGTATTGGCTGCCATTTGTGCACGATCGCCTGCCCGTTCGGCACGGTATTCACCCTGCCTGCAACAGACAAGGCCGCCAAGTGCAATATGTGTGGAGGTGAGCCCGCCTGTGCGTTGACCTGTCCGACCGATGCCATCGAGTATGCCGACACCGATGCGAACGGTGACTGGTTTGAGCCGTGGGCCGAACGCATCAATTCCCACTACGTCGACGCGAATCCCAGTTCAAACTGACCCAATCATGCCGGCGGCACGTCGTTACCCTTCACGAAGCGAGAAGCCGAGAGTCCAGGTGAGATATCACGACATGTTTAACACCCTGGGAGAGTCGTAATGGGCGGTTGGACGGGAAAACTCTTGCGTGTGAATTTGTCGACGGGATCGACGGCCGTCGAAGACGTGCGCGAAGATTGGTGCAAGGAATACATCGGCGGGCGCGGTCTCGGGGCGCGATATCTCTATGAGGAGATGGACCCTTCGGTCGATCCCCTGTCGCCTGAAAACAAGCTCATTTTCGTGACCGGTCCGCTGACGGGAACTCCGGTTCCGTGCGGTGCGCGGTACATGGTCGTTACTAAGGGCGCTCTCACGGACGCCATTACCACCTCCAATTCCGGTGGCCACTGGGGCCCCGAACTAAAGTTTGCCGGCTATGACATGGTCATCCTCGAAGGCTGTGCGCCCAAGCCGAGCTATTTGTTCATCAACGACGACCACGTCGAGATTCGGGATGCATCACAGTACTGGGGCCGAAACGTTTCCGAGACCGAAGACGGACTGCGTGATGAACTCGGCCTGCCCGGCTTGCGCGTGGCCTGCATTGGTCCGGCCGGCGAAAACCGGGTTCGATTCGCCTGCATTATGAATGACAAGCACCGGGCGGCCGGACGCAGCGGCGTCGGGGCGGTCATGGGCTCGAAGAACCTCAAGGCGATCGCGGTTCGCGGGACCGGGGGCGTCGACGTTGCCGACCCCAAGGAGTTCATGGATTCTGTTTGGAACATGCGGAACGACATGGCGGACGATCCCGGACGCAAGTCGTTCGGCGAATTCGGCACGGCGGCGGTGATCGACCTCACGCAGGCATTCGGTGGCTTGCCCACTCGCAACTTCCAAGAGGGGCAGTTCGAGGAGTTCGAAAACCTCAACGGCGCAACGATCAAGGAAACAAGGCTCATCGCGACAAAGGCCTGTTTTGCATGCACGATCGCCTGCGGCCGGGTTTGTAGCTTGGGCGACGATGCGGACAAGTATACCGTCAACATGCACCCTCGTAACTGGAAAACCGCCGGCGAAGGGCCCGAGTATGAGGCTGCGTGGGCACTCGGCGCCGATACCGGAGTCGGCGACCTCGACGCCGTGCTCAAAGCGAATTGGCTATGCAACGACCTGGGAATGGACCCCATCTCGATGGGCTCGACGCTGGCCTCTGCGATGGAGCTGTACGAAACCGGGGTCGTCACCGACGATATGGTCGAGTTGCCGCTCAATTTTGGTTCGGCAGAGGCCTTGGTTCGCATGTGCGAGGCGACCGCGTATCGCGAAGGCTTCGGCGACGACTTGGCCGAAGGCGCCAAGCGAATGGGTGACAAGCTGAACCATCCAGAAGTCTTCATGGGGAGCAAAGGCCAGGAATTCCCTGCGTATGACCCGCGAGGCTTCCAAGGCATGGGTATTGCCTATGCGACCTGCAATCGCGGGGCCTGCCACTTGCGTGCCTGGACGCCGGGCCTCGAGACCTCTGGCGAGGCCGATCCTCACACGCCCGACGGCAAGAGCGAGTGGGTGGTTCACGAGCAACATCGGACGACCGCCCACGACAACACGGGCATCTGTTTGTTCGTGGCTAGCGGCGGCGGACCTTTGGAGAGTTTTGTCCCCTGTACCGCAGCGGCGACCGGCGTTCCTTATACGATTGAAGACTTTGAACAAATCGGCGAACGCACATGGAATTTGGAGCGGCTTTGGAACCTGAAAGCCGGGTTGACGAAAGCCGACGATTCGCTACCAAAACGATTGCTCACCGAAGGGCACAAGTCGGGCCCTTCCGCAGACGTCACCGTTGATCTCGACGCGATGCTCCCAGTTTACTATTCCGAACGAGGCTGGGATGAAGAGGGCGTTCCTTCTAAGGAAAAACTGGCAGAATTGGGTTTAGCGTCCCTATGAGCCCATCGGTTGTGGGTGCACCCCATTCGGCCAACATGTCACTGAATTTTTTGGCACGATCCAAATCAACAGGAGAAGCAGAGTTCCGGGGCAGGCAGTCTTTGCCCACAACAATTCGACACGACACATCAAGTGCGTTGTTACCTCTAACTTTGAGTGTTCCAAGAAACTGGCATCGAGCGCGGGCGTCTTATCCGACCGTGCGATGTTGCCAGGTGGATGCGCAGAATTAAAGTGGTAACACCGCAGCGGACGTGTAGGGAAACACCGTTCGCGATTCCCGTTCTTACGACGACCCAGTTCAAGAAAGGATTCGAAGTATGGCTGGTTTTTTTGGGAATGAAGTCTTTGGGCGGCACGGCGCGTCACGCGCCATGCTCTGTGCGGCAATCGCGGCAGCAACCTTGCTGGTTGCGACTGCTGTACAGGCCCAGTCCGATTCGCGCGAGCAGCGGCAACGCCGGCTCAACAACCAACTCCGCTCGCTGATCGAATCAGAACAAGAGCAATATGAAGTCGACGGTTACGGCCCCGCCAATCGTCGTCGCAACCCCTCTCCAGGTGCGCAGGTCAGTTCACGGTTGACCGATGCGCGTCACGTGCTGGCAAATTTCTCGCAGGAGGCAGCGCGGCTTACTCTGGCGCTCGATAACCTGATGCTGAGAAACCGCTCGATCCGTCCGCTCTTTACAGACGCGATGAAAATGCGGGCCCGCGCGCACTTCATCACGCAGAACGCGATGAACGAGTATGACCATACTCCCATTGCTGAAGAATTTCGCAACCTCGATAGCATATGGCGCAGCCTTTCCCATCGATTGCGTCAGATTCGCGGGCTTGACCAGACGACTATTGGCCACATCGAGCGACTCGACCGTTACGACAGCGAGTTGTCGAAGATTCTTCAGGTCCGGGCACAACTCGACCGCGGGCAACTTCACGAAGCAACCGCTACACTGACAGCTGACCTCAGAAACCTTCTCGACGATATTGAAATCGAATTGGAGCGATCGCCTCGCCGAGATGAGTTGTTGTATTCCGGGCGGCAGGTGTATTCGCACGCGCGGGACGTCGTCCACGTCTTAAACACGCGCCGCGCCGGCCACGATCATGTCGTGACCGCGTACCGCGAATTCCGCGCGTCGTGGCAACCGTTTGCTACAAAGCTCCATTCGATCGCCAATCGTTACATCGAGCGTAGCGTGCGGCGCATTGGTCAGGCAGATTCTACTATCGGCGAATTGCTCTGGCTACCGAATCAGATTGATCGGCAAGAGCTGTTGTACCTTACGAACACGCTCATGAAGGACGTGGACGAGTTCTTTGTGCGAGCCCCGCTAAAACTGCTGATCACCTTGCCCAACAACAGCAACGTGTTGCCGGTGTGTGATGAGTTTTACGGTGTCTGCGAAAACCTTGCCAGCAGCGTCACCTCGGATGACAGTCATGCCGACTTGATCGAGAGTTATCGGTATGTTGAGGAAGCATGGCAGGCATTTCACGATACGTTTCATGGAATGCGCAGCCAGAAGGCTCATGTCGTGCTCAAAGACATCGAGCAGCGCATCATCGCACTTCGCAGCGCTCTGGAATTCCAGACGACGTTCGACAAAGAGGCGGCGCTGGAGTTGGCGGCCAACATTCACGGGTTGGCGGAGCACGTTGCCGACGACATGCGAAATTGGTTTAGCCGACAGAACGTCCAATTCAGGAATGAAGCCCTGCGGGCGTCACAAGATTTCGTGAGTGCCTCTCGCGAACTGGAATCGAAGCTCGTCAACGGAGCCGACGTGCAGCGGCTCGCCCATGACATCGACCATCTTCAGGCCGATTGGCAACGCGTGCACGACTATATTCAGCGCTGCAACACCGCCGATCGGCACCACATGCTGAGCGTCTCGGCTCGGATGACGCCGGCACTGATCGAGTTGCACACGATGGTTGCTCGTTAGAATTTGCTGATTCCGCCGCGCACCGGACGAGCCGGTGCGCGGTGTGATGGCGTTCAATCTTATTGCCGCTGCGTGTCGACGCGCTCACTCGTCAATTCGCCCGGCAGGTGACGCAGCCCGATCTATGGCCGGCGGGGCGACTTTACGCCGTTGGGCTTGCCAGCGGTGGGGCTCTCGGGCGACAATCTCTCGCAGCATCGCGCCATACCGACGTCTCGGACGCGGAGACTTCGATTTCGCTCCTGATACGATGCGCGATGTCTGGTCACCCATTGTGCTTTCGTGCGCGCGTGGTGTGAATCTGGCCGGCAACGGCTCAACGGAACACGACGGAGGACACGGCTCGCATGACCACCAGGCATATCATCATCGGGGGCGGACCCGTTGCGACGAACGCGTTGGAAACCATACGACAATTCGACGGCGGGTCGTCCGAAATAACATTGATTAGTGACGAGCCGGCGCACTCGCGGATGGCGCTTCCCTATTGGCTTTCGGGACAAGTGCCCCGCGAACACACACATACTGCCGACAAGAACTACTACAAACAACTGGGGGTCGACGCCCAGATCGGGACCCGCGTCGACAAGATCGATCCCAACGGCAAGGCGGTCACGCTCGCCGACGGTGCAACGCTGAACTTTGACAAATTGCTGATAGCAACGGGGGCGTCGCCGGCCGGCTTGCCTGTCCCCGGTGCCGACCTGCCGAACGTGCAACCGCTGTGGTCGCTTGCGCACACAGAGTCACTGCTCGACGCGACTTCGGGAATAGAGCAGCCCAGAGTCTTGATGATCGGCGCCGGCTTCATCGGATTCATCATGCTCAACGCCATGTTCAAGCGAAAATGGACGTTGAGCGTCGTCGAACGCGAAACGCACGTGTTGCCGCGAATGCTCGATGACGAGGCTGCCGGATTCGTGGAGCGTTGGCTCGAAAAGCAGGGCGTCGACGTGCACGTTGGCGCCAACGTGAAATCGATAAGCGAAGCCGACGACGGTGCCAAAGTTGTCGAGTGCGCTGACGGGACGACGTTGACCGTTGACGTGGTCATTATTGCCACGGGTATTAAGCCGAACTTGGAATGTGTCGAAAACTCCGGGATCGACGTCAACGAAGGCATTGTGGTCAACAATCGAATGCAGACCAACTTTCCGGACATCTACGCGGGGGGAGACATCGCCGAGGCGCCACAACTCTTTGGCGGCTCCAACAGTATACATGCCATTCAGACGACGGCAGTCGATCACGGGCGGGTGGCCGGGGCCAACATGGCCGGTGAAGATATTGATTACCCCGGTAGTCTGTTGATGAACATTTTGGACGTCTGCGGGCTGCAAAACGCCAGCTTCGGCGATTGGTCCGGGTCCGGCGACGAAACGATGACGATTTCCAGCGAGTCCAATAGTGTCTATCGGAAACTCGTCTGGAGCGGCGACCAGATTACCGGGGCGATTTTTGTCGGCAAGGCGAACGACGTCGGTATGCTGACCGACGTTGGCATGATCAAGGGTATCATGCAGACGCAGACTGGCCTTGGCGAGTGGAAGGCCTTTCTCAAAGAAAACCCATTCGATATCCGCAGGGCGTATGCCGCTTCGGGCATTGCCAAGAAGCTTGTCGACACGACATTGTTGGGCCGGCCGTCAGTCACGCGCGGATATCAAGCCGTGGCGACGCCACACACTCATCAAGCCGGCGATGCGCACAGTCTGTTTGTGAACAGCAAGTTGTCTTCGTGATTACGGAGTGCGCCGGTTGACAGCTCTGATGCAAGCGGCAGCTTCGATGGGCCTGTTGCGGACATCGCTCGCCAAGACATGAAACAATGCTTCGGGCAGATCGGTAGCTAACCATTCGTACGAGGCGTATCGGGGAATCGGAGAAGGCAATGCAGGTGCGCGTGAATTTGATGGGAGGGCTCAAAGTCCATTCGCCAGGCGGCGGCGTGCTTGAACTGCCCGATCAAGCGACAGTTCACTCTGCCTTGGAAGCACTGGGCTTGGATACTGCGGCGCTGCAAGTTGTCATGATCAACGGTAAGCCTCAACCCGATCGCGGGCACGAGCTCAAGGCCGACGACGAACTGACGATGATCCCACCCGTCTCCGGAGGCTGATTTTTAAGTGGTCCCAATACCCTCTGATGGCTAGCGCTGCCCTTTGTTCGAAGGTGAAAATTCACCAACCGCGTTCTGGGACGGCATCTAAGATCCGCTCGGTTTGCATTGTCCTGAGCGGCGAAACCAAGAAACAACACCGTCGCATTCCTAACTCGATCCGAACACTTCGGCGGTTAGGTCGGTCTGCTCGCGAATCTGGTCGGCAATCGCGTCTAGCTGGCCGTCGCTTAACGACGTGACGTAGTGTTCTGCCGGCTGACGAGCTACGGTGTAGACCTGCACGGTCTTCAACTGCCCTCCGGCTGCTATTATCTCGTTGAGCCTGTCGCAATATGCGTTGATCTCGCTATTGGGTGGGCCTTCTCCTTCGACGCGCATAAACAGACTCTGGATGACGAGCGGCCGTATGCGGGCGGCTGCGGAGATGTTTTCTAGAATCTGCGAGAATGGAATCTTCGTGCGTTCGATCGTTTGATAGTAAGCTTCGGTTCCCGCATCGAGCTTCGCCCAAATTTCACCGTTGTTTTCGTCGAGTATGTCTAGGCCTCGTTGTACGGCGGGGCGATGGAACATGCTGGCATTGGTGATCAACACCGTTTTCGGTTCGACGAGTTCGTGCTGCCTCCTGATTGCAACGGCATTTTCCACAATCTCGTCGAAATTCCTGTACGTCGTCGGCTCACCGTCACCGGAAAAGGCGATGTCGTTCAGGCGCCGAAGCGCTTCGGGGATATCGGCGAACTTGTCATCGAGATAAATCTCGCCGGATACAACGAAGCGAATCATCGAGTCGAGCTCCGTTATCAGCCGATCCGTCTCGACAAATTGCGTTTCGGCTTCGCTCCGGCGGTCAATCTGGCAGTAGATGCAGTCGAAATTGCAGATCTTATCGGGGTTGAGATTCACGCCGATCGAGATTCCGCGGCTTCGGCGGGAGAGCACCGGGTAAACGAACCTGTTCTCGTCGTGGGTTCGCGGATGGAGTCGAAATTGAGTTGGCGGATTGTCGGTCATCGTTGTTCTTTGTTCGCCAGATTCGCCAGTGAAAAACCCGCATTCGCCAACCACCAATCATCGGGCGATCGTTTGGGCTTCTCTATCACGCGCCGTCACACAGACATCAACTGTCACGCTATCCAACGCTCCGTCACCCTGGAGTGACGGTCGAGGCGTTTTGAGTTGCGTCCCCATGCTGACGACCGAAGTCGGGATGAAGATCAAGTATTTGCGGGGGAATGCTGGTCTGATGTTCCGTCAACTCTTTGAACAAGTCAATGACAACCTGTTTGAAAAACTCATGGTCTTCAAAGCACTCGGTGTAATGCGTGGGGGCGTTGAAGTCGTCGAACGTGATTCGCTTCCCACAGAATTCGGTCAATCGCTCGTCGGACACGCCAGGATAGACGAGCCATTCAGTCGTCACGGGAATGACGTCCGCCCGCTCGTTCAATTTATTGATCTCGCGGTACTCGAAAAGCCATCGATCGATGTATCTCACGAAATCGAGTTCTCGCCGTTCCGTGTTTGCATACAGGTTTTCCAAAATAAACTTCTTGCCGGCCAGCTGGTCTCTGCTCGGCTTCAGCCAGCCGAAAAGATGTTCATTGACGACGTAGCTGGCTAATCCCGACAGGACGTCTCCGCGAAAGAGCGTAATGAAGCGAACATCATCGCGGTTGACAACGTCCGACCACTCCTGGTGAAAGGATGGCATCGTCTTGAAGCCGATGTATCCGAAGTCGACCTTGCGAAAGAACTCGTCGACAACCTTCATTTCCGAGGATGCATCGAGCCCCAGCTTTTTACAATTTCGGAGTTTGTCATAAGGGTTGAAGATTTCTTCGTGATTCACACCTGGTAGCTGTGCGTCCAGCGCGTCTGCCAGCTTGTGAATCAGATAGGTCGACCCCGATCGCGGTTGGGTGACCAAGATGAACTTCTTGACTTCCGGCATGACCGTACCAGTACGTAGTGGCTGCCAATTATTTGGCGGGTTCGAATTGAAGATGCTTTCAGATACACCCGGCAGGCAGCAAATCGGCGGGAGTTGTGAACTCAGCGACGATCACGTCCGCGTTCTCAGACGAGTTGGGTAGATCCGCCGCGCCACATTGCGCCGCCGGCACTACCCGGTAAAAGCATTCTCCATTCGCACGTAGATGTCCTCGAGACGTTTACGGTTGCCGCCGGAGACTTCCGCTGTCGCCCAGCCTGAGTAGCCGATATCACCCAGCGCCTGCATCACGGCCGGCCAATCACAGTCTCCGTCCCCGATCTTCACACCAAACCCCGCGCCGGGACCCTTCGACTTTTGGAGCTTGCGGCTGTACTCCTTGATGTCCAACTTGACAATCCGCTTACCGAGAACGCGAATCCAATGTTCGGGCCAACCGAAGCGGACGACGTTTCCAACGTCGAAATAAGCGCCAACGGCAGAGCTTTCGAACTCGTCAATGTAGCGGGCGAACTCGATTGGACTGAGTAGGAAGTTGTTCCACACGTTTTCAAACAGTACGCGAATGCCAAGTTCCTCGGCCAACGGCAGAGCCTTGCGGATCTCGGCTTGTGAGCGCGTGTACGCATCATGATAGGACACGTCTTTGCTGACGACGGCCGGCACCAGCAGGACGGAACTCGCACCGTATGCCTTTGCGTCGTTAATGGCCGTTTTCAGTGCCTCAACTCCCGCTGTGCGAACGGCGGGGTCAGCATGGGAAAGCGTTTGGCGCCAGTGGACAGAATCAACAAGGCCGTGAATCGGCAATCCCGATTCGTCACGCGCTTCGAGTACCTCGTCGCCGGAGAAGCCGTTCGGGCTATTCAACTCGACACCGTCGAAACCGATTTCTTTGAGCAACTTGAGCTTCCCCAACAGCGAAGCGGGCTCCTTGACCATTCCAATCTTGACCGCCTTTTTCAACTCAGGCGATTTGGCCTTGCCGGGAGCTGCGTTCGAGTTCTTTAACGAACCCAACGAGCCGACAGCCAGCGAAACTGCGGTCGTATGTAGAAAACGCCTGCGGGTCAAAATGTCGGTCATCTCGCGATCTCCGCCTGGTCGGTGGCCACGGGTTCAAATGGTTTCGAACCTTCATGATATCTCTGCTGCGACGGCGCGGCAACGAACTTTTCGATCGGGCGCACATGTTGATCGCTACGGCTACGCGATTGGAAGCCGGTCGCCGCATGCCGGCTGGATTACCGCATGAAATCATCGGGTGATCGATCTGATTGGGGGAAGCGCTCTGCTCCCGACGAGGCCAGCATCGGTCCGGTGAACGCGGGTGGCGGGCTCGCGTCGTCTACCGGCAGTTTGGTATGCTATATCTATCAATTATCGTCGATGCGTGACTGGACTCACCGAAATGGCGCCGAAAACGTGCGTCCCGCACAGGCATTCGACGTTACGAGGGAGTGCTTCAAACGGGCGACATCTCATCCACAACATCTGCATTGCGTGGCTTACCGTCGCGATATTGCGTCGACACAGACATGCGTGATTTTCACGTGATCCAACCGATACGGAGCGGAAGATGAAGAATGAGCAGTCGGCAGGACGAGGTTCCAATGTCGCATCGCGACGCGATTTTCTGGCCAAGAGCACATCGGCAATCGTCGCTGGTTCGGTGGCCGCCAACCTCGGTTTGACATCCGCCGTACATGCTGCCGGGAGCGACGTGCTTCGTGTCGGCTTGGTCGGTTGCGGTGGACGCGGCACGGGTGCCGCTCGTCAGGCGCTCAGCGCCGATCCTAATGTGAAGCTCGTGGCCATGGCCGATGCGTTTTCCGACCGCCTCGATGCAAGCCTTGAAAATCTCTCGAACTCCGACGTTGGGCAGAAAGTGGCCGTCGACGAGGATCATCGGTTTGTTGGGTTCGATGCCTACAAGAGTGTGATTGAGTCATGTGACGTCGTCGTCCTGGCTTCCACACCACATTTTCGGCCGCGTCATCTCAAGGCGGCCGTCGATGCTGGCAAACACGTCTTTGCTGAGAAGCCAGTCGCGGTCGACGCTCCCGGCGTGCGGTCGGTCATCGAGACAAGCCAGTTGGCGGCCGAAAAAGGGCTGTCGTTGGTCTCCGGGCTCTGCTGGCGCTACCACGACCTCAAACGGGAAACATTCGAGCAGATTCACGACGGTACGATTGGTGACATCACGTCGCTTCAGTGCAGCTACAATTCCGGCGGCGTGTGGGAGCCTCGACGGACGCGAGAACAGTGCCAGAGCGAAATGGAGTATCAATTGCGGAATTGGTACTACTACACGTGGCTTTCAGGTGACTTCAACGTCGAGCAGCACATTCACAGCCTCGACAAGATGGCCTGGGCGATGAAGGACCAAACGCCGCTCAAAGTCAGCGGGAGTGGCGGCCGCCAGCAACGGACCGACCCGAAGTACGGGAATATCTACGATCACTTCAACATTGTCTACGAGTATGACAACGGAGTCAAAGCGTTCGCGCGCTGCCGGCATTTCCGCGGCTGCACGAACGATGTCTCCGATCACATCTTCGGCACCAAGGGCCGCGTGGATGTGTTCAAACACCGCATCTACGATTACAGCGGCGAAACGCTTTGGCGATCGAAAGCCGCCAAGAACGACATGTACCAGACGGAGCACGATGAATTGTTCGCGAGCATTCGCTCCGGCAAGCCGATTAACAACGGCCACTACATGAGCATGAGCACGATGATGGCCATCGCGGGCCGCATGGCGGCTTACACGGGTAAAACGCTCAAGTGGGACGAAATTCTCAATTCGAAGGAAGACCTGTCACCCGCGAAGTATGAATGGACTTCGCTTGAGACGCCTTCGGTGGCCATTCCCGGCGTAACACCCTTCGTGTAGGTCGCAACGACAACTCGACGTGTCGCGTTCAAGTCGTGCGGACTGTGCATTCAGAAGCGATCCCTCAACTCGCGGAAACGTTGCCCCCAATCGGCGACATGATCGGCGCGCCGTCGGACGGCGGCGTATCCAGCAACGTCGTCGAGCCTCGTATCGACTTCTCATCGGCTCAGTGAATCGGCGACGTCGGTGCGGTACGCCGACATCCCGGGGATGAAACCCACCACGGCGGCGATTCCGACCAGAATCGGCAATAACCAGATTTCGACCCACTCAAAGGCGTAGGGATTGATCAAGAAGCCGCTTCTGTCTTCGACAATCGGAGCCGCCGCGAAGACGAGGCCGTGCCCCAGCAACAGCCCAAGCACGCCGCCGATCACACACAGCAAGATCGATTCGGCGACGATGATTGACAAGACCGTCTGCCGGCTAGCGCCCAACGCGCGCATGATCGCGATTTCCCGCTTGCGGTCGTTCATCGAGTTGTAGATGCTCACAAAGATGCCCACGAACGACACGATCACAATCATTGCTGTCAGGAAAAGCAGCATGTGGCGTACGTTGCCCACAAACACGTCCATCAAGTATCGCATGGCGATGATGGGATTGACCGCTTGAGCTTGTACGCCTTCTTTGAGTTCCGCGGCCAGAAATCGCGACGCAACGACGCTCTTGGTAATCAACAGAACCGCGGTGACTTCCTTCAGGTATGGGCTGAGGGGCTCGTCGTGGTGATGTTCATGCCCGTCGGCACCGTGGTCATGATCATGCGAGTGAGGCTCGCCCATATCGGCCAGCGTGAGTTTTTGGATGTCCTCCCGTTCGGCGAAGAAGACCTTGAGTTTGTCGAGCGCTTCTTCGGGAGGCTTTTCGTGGCCCGAGACGGCGTAGAAGCCGTTAAGGTGCACGAAGACCGTCTTGTCGTTCGGCGTTCCGGTCGGCGCGAGAATGCCCACAACCGTGAATTTTTCGTCGTGAACGTGGTCGCTTTCTGCACCGCCGTGCACAATCATAAACTGCGAGCCTTCCGTCCAGCCGTTTGTTTTGGCCACTTGTGAGCCGATAATCGCGTCGAACGATTTCTGAAATCCGTGCCCCGTTTTCCGCAGGGCAAAGTTATTCCCGGGCGCATACTCGAGTTCGAAATACCGCTCGTTCGTCCCCACCAGCGGAAACGCGCCCTCTTGAGTCACATCACCCAAACAAAACGGAATGGCTTCTTCGACGCGGGGGTCTTCCAGCAGTTCTTGGTAGTACAGGTAGGGAAGGTTCTCGATCGGCTGCGAAACCCGATAGACTGTATTCAACACGAGCTGCAAATCGCTGCCCTTGGGGCCGACCACCAAATCGTAACCAATACTTCGCTGGCTGAAGACGCGCTCGACGATACCGTGGATAACGAGTACGGAGACCATCAACATCACGCCCAGCGCGACGCTGAATGCGGTCAACGACGATGAAACGGCGCGTTGGCGAATGCTTTTGCGTGCGATGCCAAACAGATTCATGCCGAGACCTCCGGCTTGTTGAACGCGGCGAGTTCTTCAACACGATTAAACTGAGCCGCGACCGACGGTGCGTGAGTCACCATCAGCATGGCCACTTTCTGTTCCGCGCATGTTTCGCGAATCATTTGAAGGATGATGTCCTGATTCGCAACGTCGACGTTGGCCGTGGGTTCATCGGCCAAGAGCAGCGTGGGGCTGTTGGCCAATGCCCGGGCCACGGCGACCCGCTGCTGCTCGCCCACTGAGAGTTTGCTCGGCCGGTGTGAAAGCCTGTGTTCCAAGCCAACGCGGGCGAGCAGCTCCCGAGCTCGATCACGATCGACTCGTTGCCCCGTAAAGCTCATGCCCAACAGCACGTTTTCCAAAGCGGTAAACGCCGGCAGAAGATGAAATGTCTGAAAGACAAAACCGATTCGCTGGGCACGGAATCGATCGCGTGCCATCTCGGGCAACTTCGTGAGGTTTACGTCGTCAACGACCACCTCGCCGCTGTCGGGATTGCTAATGCCGGCGATCACGTTGAGCAGCGTCGTTTTTCCGCCGCCGCTGGCTCCGACAAGCACGACCTGTTCAGAATCACCCATCTCGAATCGCTCGACGTTCAGCACCGGCAGAACGTTTCCTCCCGGCTCACGGTACGATTTGCGAACATTCGTTAACTGCAGTGACATCGAGCCTCCTGGTTCGCGAAAATTCTAAAACGCATCCTGAAACCCGGTTGTGGGCAAAATCGACACTTGAAAATAAGGATACTTGTGAGCCAACAGAGGGTTTCACGACTGCTTTGAATATTGAGGGCACGTATGGTGACGAATGACATGCGTCAGATCAACAGAAGTCGTACAAACGCCGATTACGCTTCCTTACGAGTATCGGCGGCCCATTTTTGAGAAGAATCTTCACTTTCAAGCCGAATTCAGAGATTTTTCGGATCGAGACTGTGCTGTGTCGACATTCTCGGCCGACGCGATCACGCTTCCGGCCAACCGGCCTTTCCGATCAATTTCACGAATCGGCAGCCACATACCGTACGCGTCTTCGGTTTTGGCTCCTGTTTCTCCAAAACGACCAGTTCCTGGATTCCCTCCGGCCCAACAGGCATGACGAGCCGTCCACCCAGTGTCAACTGTTCATAGAGTGGAGCGGGAACCTCCGGGGCCGCTGCCGTCACGATGATCGCCTCATATGGAGCCTGTCGTGGCCATCCCAAGGTCCCGTCTGCGTCGTGGAATTCGACGTTGGAAACTCCAATGTCGTCCAAGATTTCCTGCGCGGTGGTGGCCAATTCCCCGATCCGTTCGACCGTGATGACCCGCCGACAAAGTTGCGACAGGATGGCTGCCTGATAACCGCTGCCCGTGCCGATTTCGAGAACGGTTTCGTCTCCGTCTAAGTTCAGTTCCTGTGTCATGACCGCCACCATGTACGGTTGGCTGATCGTTTGGCCAGACCCAATCGGGAGGGCGTCGTCGGCATACGCCAGATGAAACAGACTCTCCGGCACGAACCGATCTCGCCGCGTTTGCTCAATCGCGCCGAGCACGCGTCCGTCGGTGATACCTCGTCGCTCCAACAGATGCCGCAGTCGAGCCTGTTGCTGTGGGATCGTCATGGAGCCGACATGCTCTGGGATACATCCGCACCGGACTGCACACCGCTCTCGCTCCTCCAGTCCTTGAGCTGAAGTTCGACCGACTCTCTGCCTCGGAAACGGTTGATGCTAGGAGCAAAACTGATCGAAATATTGCCACCGGCCGCCGCGATTTGTTCGGCCCATTCGCCACGGCCGAATGCAATCGCCCGTAGTGTGGTGTTGTGTTGGCGAACACGAATCGCCAAATGCCGGTCGCCCTCGCCCATCGTCTTTGGTGCCTCCGCGAGTTCCACTCGCGTCGCGGCAAACACGGGTCTCGCGTTACTCTGACCGAAGGGGCCCAAACGATCGAGTTCCAGGACGGCGCGCCGCGAGACGTCGGCCAGACGCACTTCCGCGTCGATGTGCAACTCTCGATCACTGTCGGCAACCTCGTGGTGCCCCGACACGTATTCACAGAACGAATCGCGGAACGCGTCGATCTTATCGGCGGCGATTTTCAAACCCACGGCGGCTTGATGTCCACCGTATGTCTTAAGGTGGGCGCTGCTCGCGGTGATCGCTTGATACAAGTCGCACCCCGCGAAGGTGCGGCCCGATCCCTGGCCCATCTGCGAGGCGGCGTCAAGCGAGATCAAGATGGTTGGCTTTTCGAATTGCTCGGCAACACGACTTGCAACGATTCCGATCACGCCCGCGTGCCAGTCATAATCGGCCAGCACCAGTGCATCACGCTCGGCCCATTCCGGGTTCTCAGCGACGAGCTTCTTGGCTTGTCGAAAAATACGCTGTTCGACGGTTCGCCGGTTCTTGTTGAGCTGGTCGAGATAGTCGGCCAACGCAACAGCTCGTTCGCTGTTGTCGGTTGTGAGCAATTCGACGGCCAGCCGCGCCTGTCCCAATCGGCCAGCCGCGTTGATCCGCGGCGCGATCGCGAAACCAATGTCTTCAGATTGAAGCTCTTTGTTCTTGTCCAGCCCGGCGACTTTCATCAGGGCCTTCAGACCCGGTGTCGCACGGTCCGCCAGGCTGCCCAGCCCGTACCTTACGAACACGCGGTTCTCGCCCAACAGGGGGACGACGTCGGCGACCGTCGCGATTGCTGCCAGCCCTACAGCGCTCACCAAGAACTCGCGCATACGGGGCGAAGCCTTTCTTCCGTCCCCCAAGCGTTGGCAAATGCTCCAGGCAAGCTTGAAAGCCACGCCCGCGCCGCACAGATCGCCAAACGGGTATTCGGTTCCCGGGAGTCGAGGGTGGACCAGCGCGGCTGCGTCAGGCAGATCGCCGTCGAAATGATGGTGATCGGTGACGATGAGTTCCAGGCCTAGCTCTTTGGCCAAGGCGGCTTCACAGACGCTGGTGATACCGCAGTCGACGGTAATGACAAGCCGATCTGGGTCTTCTTCGTGCAGGCTGCGGATCGCCGCTTCGTTGAGCCCGTATCCCTCTTCCAGGCGTGATGGAATGTAATAGTCAACGTTGGCACCAGCAAGCTTCAAGCAATGCCACAACAGGCTCGTCGCTGTGACACCGTCGACGTCGTAGTCGCCATAAATTGTGATCCGCCGCTCGGCAGAGAGAGCCGCCACGATTCGGTCGGCGGCCTGCGAGATGCCCGGCAAGAGTTCTGGATCATGCAGATCTGCGAGTTTGGCTTCCAAGAAGCGAGTAGCGTTCTCGCTCGAATCGAAGCCACGGGCGAGCAGGACTTGTGCTGTAAGCGATGAGACACGCAGTTGCGCACTCAAACGGCGAACGTGTGACTCATCGTGCGGCGCGAATCGCCAGATCTTCGACATCAAAGAGAGTTCCGATATGAGAATCCATTCGACCGGCAAAGCCGTCCCGACACCGACGCGTATTCCTTAATGCGGCTGTGATTCATCGCTGTTTGCAAACGACTGCCGGGGGTTGTGCGAGGATGATTGCCGTCCTTCAGAGACGGTGCATATCCGCTCGACGTATATTACAACAGATGGTTCCTAAGCTGTCAAAACACTCGAAGCGCTGCACGCAGTGCCTCAGAAACCGGTCTGCTGGCCGACATTGCCGGCAAATCTTGCCAAAACGATGGCCCTCGGCCGTCGATGCTTGTGGAATGCGAAAACCGCCATTACACTCAACGATTCGGTCATCCGGGTGGAGTCAGCCATACGGATATCGTCGCTTCGCGACCGTCGTGCCGCCTGATAAAGTGCCGTCGTACGCGGCATTTGGAACGAACAACTTTCCACGTCTGCCAGAGATCACCATGACGTCTGCTGTGATCGGTGTGCGTGGAGAACCAGCTTGGCGGTGGTAATTCGGGTCGGAATCGGGACCGCAACGCGTAGAAGGCTATTGTTTTGATGCGGCATGTCCTATCGGCCTTAGTGATGAACCAGCCTGGGGTCTTGGCCCATATTTCGGGCATGTTGGCTTCGCGCGCGTTCAACATCGACAGTTTGGCAGTCGGGGCCACCGAGAACCCGGAGTTTTCGCGAGTCACGTTCGTCGTGAACGGCGACAATCGTGTTCTCGACCAGGTGCGAAAACAACTTGAGAAACTCGTCACCGTCGTCCGCGTCGTCGATTTTTCTGATCAGGACTACGTCGAACGCGACCTGATGCTGATGAAGGTCAGCACACCGCGCGGTACGCGGAGCGAAGTTCGTGAGCTGGTCGACATCTTCCGCGGTCTGATCGTCGACGTCGGTTCGGAGCACGTCATGATCGAGATTTCCGGCAAGGAAACCAAAATCGAAGCCTTCATCGAGCGAATGCGTCCGTTTGGAATCTTGGAAATGGTGCGCACCGGACGCGTTGCCATGCACCGTTCCGAATCGATCACCGTTGATCTCGACGAAGCGGAGCGAGAAGCATCGTAGGCCGTGTCAACCCGATTCCGCATCGATGACACACGGTGACACACAAGAGCAAACACGGTCGCGGGAAACCAAGACCACGAATCACTTCAGAGTGCAATACCGATCCATTCGACGGGATGGCGATATACGACCGAGCCGGTCGAAGTGAACGAGACGTTGAAAACTAACAGCTTTCGAAGAAACGTGTGCTGAAAGCTTCACAACACGGGATTAGAAACTATTCAAGAGACACACCATGCCAGCAAAAGTTTACTACGAAGATGATGCCGATCTGTCGTTGCTCAAGAACAAGACCATCGCAATTCTGGGCTACGGAAGCCAAGGCCACGCTCAGGCGCAGAACCTCAAAGACAGCGGCTTGAACGTGATCGTCGGCCAACGAAAAGGCAGTGCCAACTACGATCTGGCCGTGAGTCACGGTTTCGATCCGCTGCCGATCGCAGACGCCACCAAAGCGGGCGATCTCGTCAACATCCTACTTCCCGACGAAGTCCAAGGCGATCTGTTTCGTAGCGACATTCGCCCACAGCTTGAAAAGGGGAACTTGTTGATGTGTTCGCACGGCTTCAACGTGCATTTCGGCCAAGTCGCGCCCCCGGAAGGCGTTGATTCATGCCTGGTTGCCCCAAAGGGTCCGGGACATCTCGTTCGTAGCGAGTACGTCAAGGGCGGTGGCGTTCCCTCGCTGATTGCCATGGGTGACGGATCCAGCGAAAACTCCCGGCAGCTTGCTCTCGCTTACGCCAAGGGAATCGGCGGAACGCGCGGCGGTGTCATCGAAACGACGTTTGCCGAAGAGACCGAGACCGACCTGTTCGGGGAACAGGTGGTGCTGTGCGGAGGTGTCAGCGCGCTCGTCAAAGCAGCGTTTGAGGTCTTGGTCGAAGCCGGTTATCAACCCGAGATGGCCTATTTCGAATGCATGCATGAGTTGAAGCTGATCGTCGATTTGTTTTACCAGGGCGGCCTGAACTACATGCGTTATAGTGTGTCGAACACGGCCGAATTTGGCGATTACACACGAGGCCCACGAATCGTGACCGACGAAACCAAGGCGGAGATGAAAAAGATCCTTGCGGAAATCCAGGCTGGCCAATTCGCCAAGGAATGGATCCTTGAGAACAAGGCCAACCAGCCAACCTTCAAGGCGATCCGCCGCAACGAACGTAGTCATGCCCTCGAGCAAGTCGGCCTGGAGTTGCGCCGCATGATGACCTGGATCGATTCGAAGGAAGTGTAGCGTAAATATCAATTTCCATTGGCGGTGGCTTCGTGGGGCAAAGGCCATAGCGTCACGTGTCGGCAGGCTGCGAGAACATCAGCCATGCGATGACGACGTTTGATCTTGTAAGTAGCAATGGAAACGCAGGCACGGGCGGGACATCTTCCCGTGCTCGCTGTCGTTTTCTCAATACTCGAAGTATTGGCGCCGGCCACGCAGCACGCTTCGACGTCGGCGGCACAGGTCGCCTATGCGCCCGCCTTTCGCTTGAGGTTCTCGGCCGGCTCAGACAGCCCGGGCTTGATGTCGAGTGATTTTTGGAAGTTAGCGGCGGCTTCTTCGTGTTCACCGATCATCTGCAGCACTCGTCCTAGGTTGTTGTATGCTTCTGCAAAATCAGGCTTGAGTTCGATGGCTCGCCGATACTGGGCGATGGCGGTATCGATTTCTCCTCTAAGTCGCATCACCAACCCAGCGGTGTTCAGCAATTCCCAATCCGGCGGTCGCCCTCCCCTGGCCCTTTCCCGTACGACAAGGATTTCTCCGTCTAGGGCTCTGGGTTCGACAGCCAACACCGCGCGCAACTGCGAGATCGATTCCTCGTACCGGCCCGCGGCAATGTAGAGGCTCGAAAGTTCGAGGTTCATGCGCGGTTGTTCGTCAGCCAGCGCAAGGGACCTTTGCAAATACGCAATTGCCGCGGCGATGTCGCGATCGCGCATCACTTCCCGTGCCGCCCTGTAAAACGAATGCGAACGATTCCAATCGACGTTGGCCAGCTTGACGCCGTTTAAGTGAAACGACGGCACTGTCATTAGAGAGACTTGAGGAAACCGCGGCACGTGAAACCGCAGCCGTCCCATGTGCTTGATGATACTCACAATCTCTTCATCGAACGCTTCCGGTTGGTCACGGAAGTCTTTGATCACAGCCAGCGGGTTGTAGCTGATGGTCGCGGCGTTGTCCGTATTGGCAAACAGTTCGGCGAAGTCATTGTGTTGATCGCTGATGACACGTTTGTCCGCAAATTCCCTGCGTAGCGTCGCGTCACCCTTCACAACTCGCGTCGCTAGCGAAATGTAGCTGGGGATCTGTAGGTATTGCAGATCCTTGAGAACTGTCGGGATTCGCCCAAACTGCTCCTTGCACCGCGACATCTGGATCGGCGCTTTGCTGCCTAATAGAATGAATTGCTTCCCTTGCCCAGTGAAAAGCAACGTGTCGGGAAACACGCTGATGAATGTGCTGACCGCCATGTCGACCGCTTCCGGTGGCATTTGCCCGGCCGGCAACCATTGGGTCATCATTCCGTTGTCGGTCAAGTGTTCAAAAACTTGCTCGTAATACTCTTTGGAATACAGCCGGTAGACACCCGAGTACATCGGTGGAGGAGGCTCGCTGGTGATCAGGTCGTACTTGTTCTCGGTCACGTTGAGAAAATTTCGACCGTCATCATGGATGAATCGCAGTCGTGAATCGAGATGAACGTCTCTTGTAAGCGGCGCGAATTCAGGTGCTGTCTCAATCACCTTGTCGTTCAAATCGACCACGTCGATCTGCTCGATCGTATCGTGAGCCGCGATTGCCGATGCCGTGTTCCCGCATCCGTAACAAATGAGCAGCGCTGATTGTGGATTCGGATGACACAACAACGGGAAATGGGCCATGAGCCGCATATAGACCTTCGCATCACGGTTCACCGCCGACATCGAGTACGTTTCGAAAAACAGTCGGTCGCCGCTGGGGTCCTCAACGATGAATGTCGTATAGGAACTGCTACTCTTCATGCTGCGCACAGGGTGGTGGCGCGCCACGTGTCCGGCACCAAAAAACGTCTTGTCAAACCCCATGGGAGTGACTAGACAAGCGAAGCCCAGAGCAGCCACAGCGGCAAGTGGTTTCCAGATCGCCAGGCGTCGCCCCTCGAACATCAGCCACAACAACACCACACAGATCGCCAGAACGGACATAAAAAGTTTTAGTGAATAAAATATGCTGACTTGCGGAGCGCCCCAGGTAAATGAAATCATTCCCACACAAAACGCCAGAGTATTCAGGCCATAGGCAAGGCCTAAATGTCGATGACGGTCCTGGAGACGGTTGCATACGTAAGGAAGCAGAAGTGAAGTGAGCAGGTACGAGGGAAACACGACCAGTCCCGAAAACGACAACAAGCGAACCATGTTCGTCTCGTCGAACATCGAAAGGGATTTCCATGTCGCGAAGTAACACAAGAACGCTGCCGTGTAGGCGATCTTGATGTGTTTGAGTTGCATCGACGCTAACTTGCGAATGATGCTGCTGCCGACAAAAATCGCCAGAATGGCCCAAAATGAAACAAACGACATCGCGGAGTTCGAGTAGCCTCCTAAGAAACGCACCCGGCGAAACATGTCTGCCTCAAGAGCGCCGGAAAGAAATCCACTGAGCACGGCGCAGGCGATCAGCACGGAAACTCCCGTTCCGGCGCCCAATTCCGATTGCGATCCACGGGCGGTTTCTCGCGATTCATCATCAGCCGTTCCGCCGGGACCGTCGCTGTCAGAATAAGAACGTGCCGGCTTATCGCCGGTGTCGGCGGCTCCCGTCAACAGGAAATACGCGCCAAACAGCGCGTTAGCGCCCGCCAGGACGAGCAGCATTCGATCGTGACCAAAATACTGTAATAGGAAAAACTGGCAGGCCAGAACGCCGCTGCACGCGCCCAGCGTGTTCCACGCGTACAACTTCGATGGAAACCGTCCATCTTCTCGAAACACGTTGCACAACAACGGGAACGTCACGCCCATGAACAGACACGGCACGAAAATGGTTCCGGCGGCGATTCCCCACTTCGAAAATTGGTACAGCGTGGTCGGCTGATAGATGTTTCCCTGGAGCGTGTACGGAAAGTGCCCCCAGGCGCCGGCCGGTATCAGGCCGAACGCCAGTGTCAACAGCACTGATGCCGCAACGAGTATCTCGACCAAACCGTAGCAGCGAAGTCCGTCACCGATTCCGAACCATTTGGAAAGGCATGTGGCCACGCGCCGACTGATGAGCGAGCCGACGCCCAAGCCGGCGATGAAGTTGCAGAGCACCAGCGCGAAGGTCAAGTTGGTCGAGCCGAATCGGTCCACGTAGATGCGAAACCAGGCCACCTGGTAGCCCAGGCTCACGAAGCCCGACAGACAATACACATAGCAGACCAGACGCATACAACCTCGCTCTCACTCCGCCTCAAACACCTGCACCGAGCGTCCGGTCACTATGCCGATCACGCTTCGCGTACCCATAGACCCGGAACGGTCAGACCGGACACAGTCTTAAGCTCATCTCGGCATTCCGCTCTTGATGATGGTGCATGGCCGGCGACGGCTGTCTCTCAAACACAGTTCAGTCTTCCTTTCGGTGCTCTGTTTCACATCGCCGCGGTCGCATACAGCAAGTAATTCACCGCGACTTCACATGCCGCGATAATACTGCTGCCGAATGTTCAGGCGTCGCGTAGCACGAGATGGCTCAGGCAGTCGGCGACACAAGCCGGCTTGTCCTCGCCTTCAATTTCCACCGTGACGCGTTGTGTAATCTGTATGACATGTTCCTTTTTCGCTTCGGCGGAAATGAGTTCCCTGCGGGCACGGACACGAGAACTCACCTTGACCGGTGACGGAAAGCGTACGCGGTCCAGACCGTAATTGACGACCGTCTGTGCATCCCGATAGATTTCCGCGTCACCGCAGCTTGATGCGAGATGGGGGATCAGCGATAAGCTCAGAAAGCCGTGTGCGATGGGTACCTTGTAGGGCGATTCATGCTGGCACCGCTGGGGATCAACATGAATGAACTGCCGATCGAGCGTGACGTCAGCGAACGCGTCGATCTGAGACTGTTCGATTTGAAGCCAGTCACCGGGCGTCGTTTCGCCGCCAGTTGCTGCCTGCAATTTTTCGATTGCTTCGAGAGTTGTGCTTGACATGTATTCGAGTACCCTTTGATTTCCCATCCCACAATTGCGCGATCGAGGCGAACGATTAGCGGTCCGCCGACCGGCTGTATACGCATCGAGCCGTGTCGGTGTCCGTCTTTGTGCTGTGTCCGAATCGCAAGGGACGTATCACACAAGCGATCTGGTCGTACTTCGCGCCAAAACGTCCTACTTGCCACACGACACGATGTTCCACACATTATGAATGCCCGCGATGATTCCACAACACAACGCCCGAATGTCGCGTTTTTCAACTAGGCACGGCTGTCACGAAAGGGCAAGGAACAGTCGACTCGCCCACGTCTGACATCGGGCGGAGACTGTGATCGGAGTCGATTCCGGGCGCCGAACGGAGTACTGTAGAAAGGATTCAGAAGCCGTGTTAGCGGCGATGAACGTACCCGATTTGCACGTTTAACGTCGTCCAAAGGATCATCAGACCACCATACAAAACTACTTTTGGGTTTTGACAGCACTCGTCCCTACGAGATGGCCGAACCCCAACCGACGCGTCAACCAGCGAAAACGTCAACAGGAACAACAAATGAGAACAATAAATTCGTGGCTCGTATTACTGATGGCCGCCTGTTGGGGAATGTTTGCGGTCCCAGCGTCGGCCGGGGAGTTTCGCGCCGCAGCGGGAAAGGTCGACATCACTCCGCAACCTGGTGTTGACCTGTGGGGATACTCCGACCGGACGGGAGCAGCGGACGGTGTTCTCGATCCGCTCTATGCCAAAACACTTGTGCTCGACGACGGCTCAAAGCGGATCGCGATCGTCACGTTGGACTTGGGGCGAACGTTTGGACGTGAGGCCCTAGAGTTAGTCCGGTCTCGCGTGAAGGCGTCGGTCAAGGTCGACGCCGTTTTTTTCACCGCTTCGCACACGCACTCAGGTCCCGTGATCGACGACAGTTACCCGGATGGAAAACGCCCGGCCTGGGAGACGACGGCTCTGGACAAAATCGGCTCGGCGATTGAGAAGGCCGCAGGTGAGCTAAGCACTGCACGAATCGGAACCGGCGCGGGTGAGACATTCATCGGCCACAATCGTCGTCTCGTTCAAGCCGACGGAACGGTGAAGATGCTGTGGCGCAACATGAGCAAAGACCCTACGCAGCCATTGGATGGGCATGTCGGGGTCATCCGGGTTGATGCCGCGTCGCACGCGCCTTTGGCCATCCTGGTGAATTACTCTTGCCATCCGGTCGTACTTGGCCCCGACAACCTGCGTTACTCAGCGGATTACGTCGGTGCGATGGCGGGACGCGTTGAAAAACATTTCGGCGATGATGCGGTCTGCCTGTTCTTGCAGGGCGGTGCCGGCGATATCAATCCGTATTACGACAAAATGAAACTGCAGGAGGATGGCGTTCGCCTGATGCAGGAGACCGGGCAACAACTTGGCGATGAAGTGATCCGTATTGCCGGTGACGTCAGGCCCACCGCGCCGGAACATCCCTCGTTGGAATTCCGAGTCGATTTGCATCACTTCGAATCACGCTGGGATGTCGAACAGGTACTGGCGGCACTGAAAGCGCGGCTTTCTTCGGATATTCTCAAACGCTATCGAAAATACCTTGAATCGCCGTTGGACTGTGACGTGATGACGCTGCTCATCAATGATGAGATCGCCTTGACCGGCATGCCCGGAGAGCCGTTCGTCGAGTTTGCCACCAGCTTCCGTTCACGTTCGCCCGTTCGTCACGCGTTTTTCGTTGGCTACGCCAACGGCTATCGCGGCTATTTCCCCACGATCAAGGCGGCCGTTGTCGGCGGATATGGCGCCAACAGTTTTGTGGCCCGTGCACAGGTCGGCGCGGGGGAAGCCATGCTCAACCAGTCCATCGTGCGGCTCTACGAGATGCGGGGCCAGCTGACGGCGGTTCCGCCACAATGACGATCGGAATCGGATTCTGCGCCGATGCGAATCGAACCGGATGGCCGCTGCCCGTCAATAGATGGTGACGAAAATAGATGCTGACGACGGAGGCTGCAGCTACGATCCGGTTCGTGCCCTCTTGGCTGCCTGGACATCAACATTCGGCGTCGTCGGCAGAACGGGCGAAGGTTCATCGATCGTCTCGGCCAAGCGATCCATGTCCTTCAAAATGATCCGTCGCCGTGTGATGTCGATATTCCGTTGCTCGCGTAACTCGCCCAGCATGACGGTCACCATCTCTCTCGTCGTTCCGATGACGTTCGACATTTCTTGATGAGAAAGTTTGACGTCGATGAACACGCCCTGTTCCGTCATCCGGCCGTATTTCTCTGCAAGTTCAAGCAGCAAGTGAACGATCCGTTCGCGTGGGGAGCGGTACAGGAGCGACTTGAGACGCCGTTCGATGCGCCGGCGACGTAGCCCCATGAGTTGCGTGATCGCAAGCGACACAACCGGGAACTCTTCCATCAGCAATTGGATTTCGCTGCCTGGAATCAAAATGACGGACGAAGCCTCCATCGTCTCAGCAAATTCCTCGCGCGGTCCGGAATCAAACAGCGACAGTTCCCCGAACAATTCACCGGCGTCGATGAAGGCCAGAATCGACTGTTTTCCCTCGGAGGTGATGTGATACATCTTCACGCGACCGGAGGCCAGTAGAAGCACCGAATCACCCTGATCGGCGGGCAGATACACGAGGCTCTTAGCTGCGTACTTCCTGTACTTTGATCGTTTTTCGAGCGTCGAAATCCGATCTGGCGGCAATTGCCCAAACAGACTCGTGTTCTTCAGATACCAGAATCGGTCGACCATCCCGTCTCGCCCTCACACGGTGCAGTGCCCTGTCATTCTGGAAGCGGTTCCAAGACGCTCTGGATAACGAAGCATCACCCTAATATCGACCACACATGCGTCGTCCGACCGGCTTCAAGAAAACGTTCCAGACTCTGGAAAATAGCTCTGCGTCTTTGACGTTCGGCGCCGTTGAGCTTAACGGACGCCATCTGAATGGGCAACCTACGCTCTTCGCATCTCAACTTACGATATCGACAAACAGATTGTTGGAATCAACCTTCAGGATGACCCAGCTTCGGATCGCGCGACCTGGCGACTCAACGCATCGGCGAGAAATATGGGCTCCGGCAGTCGATGCTCCAGTAACAATCCTTTCACAATACGTGCCGCGTCCGAGGCGTCAATTCGATGCCCAGGTGAGACGAAAACCGGACGCGAATAGGATTTCGATTTGAGAGCATAACCAACAATCTCGTTGTTGTCGGTGATGGGTCTGGCCTCTTCTGCCGGCATGTTGTTCAAATCGACGTGCCCGCAGAGAAGTTTTTTGGCAATGCCAATCGTGGGGACGTTGGCGGAAACGCCAATGAAGCTGGCGATGCCCGCCCGTCGAGGATGAAGTATCCCGTTTCCATCAACACAAACAACGTCGGCCCGCTGACCGCTGGCGTCGGCGATTCTTAGCAACTCAAGCAACAGTGGGCTTTCGCGGTACGTCAGAAACCCGGAGATGTAGGGAAACATCTTCGTGCGCTCGATCGTGGTCGTCCAGATGACCTCCGACGTCTCGGCGTCCATGAGCACATACGCTGCTACAGCGCGCTGTTTGCCGATATAGGAAACATCAACGCCGGCGATTCGCCCCAGCTCACCGTCGAACGGTTCGATGCTGATTCGCTGCGCAAGGGCGTGTTGTTGTGCAGTGAGCCGGGCCAGGGGAGCGTCCGACTCAAATTCTCCCACTCGATATCGATCCAGATCGACCTTTCCGTCGCGGACGTCGACCGCCTCTTCTTGCAACAGCGCTGATTTGACACTCACATCGCGGCTGACGTGCAGGCCCAGTTCTCCCGTGCTTCGAATGACACGATGATCCGGAACGTCATCGCAAAAGTGAGCGTCGACCAGGCACTCACCAACCCAGCGCGCCGCGGCTTTGCTTCCCAGCGCATCGGCGAGATCGCCGTACGTCGTAACTCGCCCGCACGGTATCTGCCCGAGCAATGAGTTCAATTCCTCAACAAGATCTGGGACCTCGAACCCGAAAGGCACAATGTCGCTCATCGATCCAGCATGATCTTCGGAACTCCGATGTCGATGACGTGCACGTCGCCCGTATTGGCGGTCGAATCGGCGTTGTCAAAACCTCGTTTGCGTGCAACGAACGTTGCCGTGTTGTTTGCAACGACGCAACATCCCAGCACTGTTCCCGTGTCACAATCCAATCCAGACGGAAGGTCAACCGCCAAGACCTTCGATCCCGATGCGTTGATCCTCGATATCACCGAGGCGTACGGCTCACGAATGTCTCCCTGCGTCCCCGTGCCAAGCAACGCGTCAATCACCCAGTCGGATCGCTGGCAGGCGATTGCGAACTCATCGAGTGAATCATCGGCAGGCACGAGCCGAATGGGCGTCTTGGCGGCATGAATCACACGAAAGTTGGCAGCAGCATCTGCCGAGAGCTCAGCCGGATCGGAGAACAGGAAAACCTCAACACCGACACCCTGGTTCTCGAGATGACGCGCCATGACGAAACCGTCGCCGGCGTTGTTTCCCTTGCCGGCACAGACGACAACCGACCCACGCACCTTCAGACGCAGAAGAAGTTCAACAGCACCCCGACCCGCGTTTTCCATCAGCACCAGGCCGATCATCGAGTAGTCGCTGATCGCCCGGCGGTCGACTTCGCGAACCTCGGCACGAGTTAGAGAGCGTGCAGACATGAGTCTCCTCGGCATAGGTATCGGCGATGAAGTTGTGAGGCGGCGTCAGTCCAAACCATCTCGCCGCGCGTGCAGCATTCAAGACAAGGAAGGCCTCGCTTCGTGACGCGCCGAAGCACAGCTTAGCAACGCACGAAAACCGCGTCACCCATGGGGTTTCAAGTTGGGGGTTTCGGATGCATTCTCGAATCCGAAAAGGTTGGCGCAGAAATGTGAATTCGGCAACTTCAAAAACGGCAACGGGCAAGGGATTTGCGGCGTTGTGGGGTTAGTTTTTCTTTTTGCCCCATTCTGCTACCATTCCGGCATCTTGGCCAGCACACGTCATCGAAATGTCTCCAAGTTGCAGAGGATCCGTACGTGATCGAAGCGTATGCCGAAAGGTGGGCACTGATCACCGGAGCCTCATCGGGGCTCGGCGCTGAGTTTGCGCAGCGTCTGGCGGCTCGAGGCATGCACTTGGTTCTTACCGCGCGGCGCGGCGATCGTCTGAAGGAGTTGGCCGACGACCTGCACACTCGCCACGGAACGCGTTGTGAAGTCGTGCCGGCCGATCTTGCTGATCCGACACAGGCGGAATTCCTCTGCAAGGAGGTCGAACAGCGCGGCGTGAATGTCGAATTACTCATCAACAACGCCGGTTTTGCGACCGTTAGCGATATTGAGAATACTCGGGTCGAGCGCGTGATGGAGCTTGTTCGCCTGAACATCGGAGCCTTGACGGAGCTGACGTACAGAATCCTCCCCGGCATGCTCGAACGGCAGCACGGAGCCGTCATCAACGTCGCGTCGGTGGCCGCGTTTCAGCCGGTTTCTTACATGGCCGCCTACGCTGCGAGCAAGATCTACGTCCTCCACTTTACCGAAGCCCTATGGGCCGAGGCCCGTGATCGGGGCGTGACGGTCATGGCGCTCTGTCCGGGAGTGATGGCGACTGCGTTTTTTGATGTGGCGGGTGTTCCCGGGTGGCTCAAGAAGCAACGCTCTCAGACGCCCGAGCAGGTCGTCAAGACGGCGCTCAAGGCGCTCGAGAAGCGGCGGCAGTACGTGGTGAGTGGCTGGGAGAATTACCTGTTGTCGTTGGCTGTTCGAATAGCGACTCGACGGACAGTCGTCACCCAATCGATGAAATACTTTCGCCCGGTACCCAAGACCAAGTCCTCAGTTGAGTCGACCGATGAACGAGACGCGTAATGCTCGCGTCGGCTCGGTTCGTCGCGGGTCAGTCCAGCATTCGATCATGGTCGATACCGTAGAGTCGGCAGACAGCCTGGTCGATCTGCCGTTCAATCGTATCTGCCTTCCGTGAATCTGTGGCGCCGGCTCTGCTCTCGCTGGACGAATTTCGTTCGCATTCTTGGCGGGTGATGACCAACTGCTCAAGCAGTTTTTCGTCGTCCGGGGTGCGCTTGGGCAGAGGGAAACTGCGCAAGAGCGTTCCGCTGATCTCAATGTGAACACCCCGACGTTTGGCGTGACGTTCGAACCACCGTCGCGCAAGCCGCGAATTGAGAATTCCCGTTAGTGCCGGCAGCGACGGGGCATCGGTGTGACGCACGAGAATCACATTCATAGAGAATCCCACGTACGTCGGATTCTCCGTCCAAACGAACTGCGGTGCCCGTCCCATTTGCACGCATAGAATTCGCGGATCTGTGAAGATGCGTTCTTCGCGGGGCCAGTGCAGGTGCCACCACCCGATGGCGCCACGGCGTGTCTCGCGGCGTCGGTCAAGAATGGGGCGGAATCGTTCCAAGTGAAGCCGAATTCGTTCCCTACCCTCGAGCGATGGCGCCGTCTTTTTCGTCAGATACAAGACAAAGGATGTCGGCTGCTCCGGGAGCCAAAATCGGCCAACTTCGCGCGTGGAGTAGTAGGGACGCAACAGGTCATGTTCATCCGGCGAAAGGCCGAGGCGTTCAATCTCCTCACGATCGAGCACGAACACCCCTTCACCAACTCGATAGATCGAGCCGAAATTCCGAACGATTCGGGCATTGACAGCCGGCGGGTTTTCGGCCATCCCTTGCCGAACGTCGAAAGACTCATCCAGCCGTGCCCTTGCTTCGAAGACGCTGAGCCAGGGACTCGGCCTGGAAAGTATCAACCGGCCGCCGGCGAACAGCGCCCGGTGAGGCACATCATAACTGGGCGCTTCGACGTCCGAAGCGCCGATCTTGAGCGAAGCGTCATCAGGTGAACGCTTCACACTGGTGGAACGAATCGTAGGATCGTCGGCCAGATCACCGAGACAAGACGGCAAATCGGTTCCGGCGTTCGAGAGGTCCAGCACGCGGCATGAAGCGTTTCCCGCCTGTTTTCTGATCCGAAAGATGAGATGTTGACCGGTCACGCCCTCAAAAATCGGGGCATCTCCCAGCAGCACGACTTCCTCGATCGTTGTCTCGCTTTGGAGGCGGCGGATCATCTTTTCCGCGCCGGTGGAAGCCGTCCAATAGCCGTTGACGATGAACGAAAGGATGCCGCCGGGCCGGAGCAGGTCGAGCCCACGATGGACGAAATAGTACCAGAGGTCCATCCGCGCCTGACGCCATCGGCGACCGAGCGGGCTGTCGGCCAAGTGGTCAAAAAGTTGCTTGGCATTGAGTTCCCGTCGGTAGGGCGGGTTGCCAATGACAAGATCAAAGCCCCCTTCGCCGGCAACTTGGCTGAACGTAGCGCCGAAATCCAATCCCTCTACGTTGTCGCACCGCGAGTTGTTTTTGGGAGCCGGTTCACGTTCAACGTCGCCGGTCGCCTTACGAGCCCAACCGGGCCCGGTCAGGGCATCACCCACGCAAGCGTGTGTTTCTATCAGCGAATGCACTGACGCGCTATTTGTTTGATCGGGAGCAACGCGATCGCACAAGCGGTCGCGGAGAGATTCGACGGCCTCGGCGTCAATGTCGACGCCGAACAGATGATCGCGAACGACGTCGAGCGGTCGTCGCTTTTCTTGACGTTGCTCGAGCTGTTCAAACGCTTCGAGTAAGAACGCGCCGTCTCCGCAGGCGGGGTCGAGAATTCGCAACGGGCCTCGCTGGGAGTCGCCCTCGGCTTGCCGCAGGGCTTTGAAGCAAAGATCAAGCATGAAACGGACGACGAATTGGGGCGTGTAGTAGCAGCCACGCTCCCGGCGCACATCCGTCAAAGTCGCCATATCCAAGGCGCTATCCGGCATAGTGTTCTTGAATAACCATCACCCGATGTTTTCGCTGCCGCTTCCGAACGGCACGCGCGCATCATGCCGGCAAACGCCGGTGCTTAAGAAACCGCCCGAAAATCGGATGCAGCGGTTTCTCACTCCCAAGAAACGGTCTACGTCGCCCAGCAGAAGCGCTTGGGATCAATTCAAGCGAGCATCATAGCAGATACCGGTCCGGTTTCATCCGAACAGTGCTTCGACGACGTTTCCACCGTCGACAATCTTCATCGGACGTCCCAGCGGGCTGATGGCCTCTTTGCGCGGATCGACATGGAGTGATTTGCAGATCGAGCAGAACAAGTCGTTCACGGCGATGGGATTCTCCTTGACGGCGGTCCCGTCATCGGTCGACGCGCCGATCACTTGGCCTCCTTTCACGCCGCCCCCGGCCATCGCAAGGTTGAACACGCGCGGGTAGTGACCGCGGCCGGAACGGGGATTCACTTGCGGTGTGCGACCGAATTCCCCCATCCAGACGACGAGCGTGCGATCGAGTTGACCGCGCTGTTTGAGATCGGAAATCAGAGTCGCCATAGCAGGATCAACCTGAGCCGACAGATTCGCGGTTCGCTCGAAGTTGCTGTCGTGTGTATCCCAGCCGTTCGACACGACCTCGACAAATGTCACGCCCGTCTCTACGAGCCGACGGGCGAGCAGACAGCCGCGACCGAAGTCACTGTCGCCATACTGTTGTTTGAGCGAATCCAGTTCGTCGCTGATGTCGAAGGCCTTGACGTTCGGGCTTCTGACCATGCGCGACGCCTTGCCATATAACTGCCGGTGGCTCTCGACGACGGTTTGGCCGCCGTTGGCGGCGAATTCTCCTTCAAGGCGGTCGAGCAAGCCCAGACGGCGAACATATCGACCGTCGGCGACCGTTTCCGAAACGTTCTGCGGAAGATTTCCCGCGTTGCCGACAACGAATGGCTCATAGTCGACGCCCAGGAAACCCGATCCAAGCGTCCGTCCAATTGAGACGACCGAGGGCAGATCGAAGTCGGGAACGGCAAGTTCCTTGGCGACCCATGAGCCGAGGGCCGGGTGTTTGATGCTTCCGCTGGGAACGTACCCGGTGTGCATCTGGTAGGTGGCGCGTTGGTGATTGCCTTCTTTGTTTGTCATCGACCGCACCAATGCGATTTCGTCCATCACCTCGGCGGTACGTTCCCAGCCCTGGGCAATCTGGATGCCGGGCACGGCTGATGAAATAACCTCGGTGCCACCCCCGTGGTCGCTGTCCGGCTTAGGGTCGAAGGTTTCGAATTGGCTCGGCCCCCCCTTCATCCACAACAGAATCATCGAGCGGCCCTGCTTGCGCAGCTCGTCGGCAGAGAGGCTCATCAGATCACGAAAACCGAGCGTGCCCGCAGCCAAGCTTCCCGCCGAGACGTTTCTCAGGAAACTGCGCCGCGAGACACCACCGTTACGTAGACGAACATGTTCGTGATGGGAAAGAGTCATTTCCTGGCACCTTGATGTCAGAGTGTGATCGACGAGAAATCGATGGTTCATTCAGTCAGCGTTTTGAAAGGAATTCGCTGGAGTTGAGCAAGCTCCACAACAGATCTTCGAACGCTTCGCTGCGACTCTCGACGCTCGTTCGATAGTCGAGGCAAATCTTCATCTCTTGCTCCGAGGGCTCGCGAGAGAGAACACGAACGTACAATTCGTTGACCGCGTCCTCGTCGTTTTCATATTCATCGAGCAAGTGTGATAACACGGTGCCCCGATCGCCCTTGATCAAACGATCAATCACGGGCGAATTCATCAAGAACAAGGCTTGAGGGATCGTGCCCACGATGTCGGCTTGCGCTGTAGACGGGTCGAAACCGAACAGTTCATTGAATTGATTTCTGGGTGAGCGGAGGCCTCGATACATGCCGCGTCCGCGTCCCCTGCCTGCTTGACTGAATTGATCGACTCCCAATACGTCGGTGATCGCTGAATAAAGTTGGTCCGCCCGCAGCCGCATTGGTGTTGCCGCCGCGAACGCCGGCGTGTCTTCGGATGTGTCGCTCGGTCGGATCTCTCGTTGATAGGCATTTGTGTTGGCGATCGTTCGAAACAACCAGCGAATGTCGTGACCGCTGGCAACAAAACCTTCACTGAGGACCGCCAACACGGCGGGGTATTGGGGATCGCGATCGGGTCCCATGTCGTCAATCGGCGAATAAAACCCTTCGCCCAGCATTTCACTCCAAACACGATTCACAAACGCACGGGCGAACCACGCGTTCTCAGAGGCCGTCGTCAAGTCGGCCAATTCCTGCCGTCGGTCCAGATCGCTCTGATCTTTACTGCTGTGGTTCCCACTCACGAAGAACACTGGGTTCACTCTCTTGCCCTTGGATACGGGATCATCCAGATTCGGCATGTAATGTTCTGCCGAGCCTCGACGGAAGTTGTTCGGCTGCGGGATTTTCCTGATTTCGGCGATGCTGAGTTTTCCGTCATTGTTGGCGTCGCCTAAGCCGAGCATTCGCTCGAACACTCTGGCAATCCTTGGTTGATCGACTTCCGCTTTGGAGAGCTTTCGATCTCCGTTTTTGTCAAACCGTTTGATCATCTGCTGCGGATTCGTGCGAAAATCGAACCGATTGGAGCGCGAGGCATCAAACGAGACGATCTCGAACGTGCGCTTCATTTGGTCGCGACGGGAGCGAACCTGAATTCGCGGAAAGTAGGCCGCGAACTCATGGAACTGTTTACGCTTCCAGCGGTCGGTTGGATGATCGTGACAATTGGCGCATTGCATCTGGATGCCGAGAAAAATCCGCGATGTTTCAGCGGCGATTTCGGCAGCCTGCCCGCCATGCGCGAAGATCAACGCAGTGGCCCCGTTCTCACTCACATCGCCGGTGGCCGTGATCAGTTCGGTGGCAATCTCGTGCCAACCGGCGCCTTCCTGTAATTGTTGCGTCATCCATTCTTCAAACATGCCCTGGAAACGCCGCGATCGCTGGTCCGTCGCGCGTGAATAGATGACATCCCGCCAATAGCGAGCCCACGTCTGGGCATATGTGTCACCCTTCAAGAGCCGATCGATCAGCTTGGACCGCTTATTGGGATCGGGGTCGAGACCGAAGAGCGTAACGTCGTTAGGAGACGGCAACGTTCCGGCCAAATCGAGCATAACGCGACGCAGAAAATCTTCGTCGCCGGAGATTGCGGCGGGTTCGACGCCCATATCTCGCAACTCGTCACCGATCAGCCGATCGACTTCGGCGGCCACCTCACGAGCGGTGCTCTGGGTCACGAGCGGATCGGAACGGCGCCTCGCGTCCGGTTTCGCAGCGGACAGCAAAAGGGGCGAGAGAATAAGTGTCGCCACAACGAACGCCATGACACTAACTTGCGAGTTCACGCGACGAGTCGAATGATGCATGGCCGGTCCTCATGTTCGTGGCCCGAACTATTTGGGGCCGATTGCCGTTCACAAAACGTCTGACCGCGGTGATGGAAGCGAACGCCGTCTCTGAAATTAAACCGAGCGTTCCGGAGAAAGTCTCGCGAAAACCCGCAAGGAGCGGCGAATTTGCTCAGTCATCATCAAATAGCAGCGATTGTGGCAGATAGGGCTGTGATTGGGGCAGGATGGCGTGTTCAAGCCGACAATGGGGCACGAATGTCAGATCGAATTCGATAGAGCGGCCAGCACATTCGGCGAAAGGTGTCGCCAAAGTCTATGCGTTTCCCTTGCCGGGATACCCGTCCCACTCGAGTGCTTTGGCCGCCTTATCGGTCTGACCCGATTCGAGCATCGTCAGAATCGACCCCACGGTTTCGAGCTTCGGAAGTTCCCGGGCCAGTTTCCTGAGCGTATCGGGGGGAACCGTCGATTGGCCGGGGCCGGGTTGCCCTTCGAGAAATGCCCGCTTTTGATCGAAGACCGCCCAGAAAATCGTTCGGTCGTGCTGTTTGGCACCGTCACGAATCGCGACCGCGGCGGAACCCTTTCCGCGATTTCCATTGACCCGAAACGACTCATGCGTCTCGAACATGACGGCAATCACGTTCCAATCCTTTTTGTTGCCGAAGAGTCCCATTGTCGGTCCTTTCGAGAATCGCGCTCCGCTGCCGAAGGTGCGACGATCACCGGAATTGTCCGTCACCACAGAGTTGTTCGCCGGCCGCGAACGATATGGTTGCAAACGCCAGGCCAACGAGCACATTCTACGAAACGCTGCCGAAGGGAAACGCGGCCCCGCATGACCGATGTTGTAACAACACGGTCAACAATTCGCCAGGGGGGGAAAGTCGCGCGGTCGCCAGCGCTCGGGTCAATCGAGCGAATCGCCACGCGCCTCGTCTTGGTGCGTCTTACGACCGGCCGACCGTCGGAGGAACGAACTCTAAGGCTTCTTCGTTTCGAGCACATAGGAAATCGAAGTCACATCCTTCGTGCGCCTGCAGCACATGGTCGATGTACAGTCGCGGGTAGCCGCGCACGTGCCGTGTTTCCGGTGCTACCCAAGCAGCGCGGCGTGTTTCGAGTTCATCGTTTGAAACGTGCAGCGTGAGGCGACGTTCATCGACGTTGAGTTCAATTTCATCACCATTCTCGACCAGCGACAGTGGCCCACCGGCGGCCGCCTCAGGAGAGACGTGCAGAACGACCGTTCCAAAACTCGTTCCGCTCATGCGGGAGTCGCTAATTCTCACCAGGTCGGTCACGCCCTGTTCGAGCAGCTTCTTGGGAACGGGAATCATTCCCCATTCGGGGAAGCCGGGTACACCCTTCGGCCCGGCGTTCTTCAACACGAGCACGCTCTCGGCTGATACTGGAAGATCGGCGTGATCGACGCGCGCGAGCATGTCCTCATAGCTCTCAAAGACGACAGCCGGGCCACGATGCTTGAACAGCTTCGACGAAGCGGCGGATGTCTTGATAATCGCCCCGTGCGGCGCCAGATTCCCTTGCAAGGCAGCGAGCGCGCCGTCCCGTGAGACGGGCGATGAACTCGAACGTATGACATCTCGATTATGGCACTTTGCCACATCGAGAACCTCCCCCAGGGTTTGCCCGACGACGGTTAAGCAATCAAGATCGAGCAATGAACGGATTTCGCGCATCACAGCGGGAATGCCGCCGGCGGCGTCGAACGCGTCCATCAGGTGCTCGCCGGACGGGCTCACGTTGACGAGAAACGGCGTGGTCCGCGAAAGTTCGTTGAATCGTTCCAACGTCAGACGATGATTTCGGCGCCCAGCGATGGCAATGAGATGCACGATGGCATTGGTTGACCCGCCGATGGCCGCCAACGTACGGGCCGCGTTGTCGAACGCCTGCGGCGTCAGAATCTGCGAAGGTCGCACGTCCTCGGCGATCAGCTCGACGATCCGGCGGCCGCTTCGTTCGGCGACCGCCAATCGCCGGCCGTCGGCGGCCGAGATGCTCGACGAGCCGGGCAACATCATGCCGAGCGCCTCGGAGAGCCCCGTCATCGTCGAAGCCGTTCCCATTGTGTTGCAGGCACCGGCTCCGCAAGCGATACAGGCTTCGAGTTCGTCCCAGCTCTCGCGGCTCAGGCGGCCTGCGCGGAGTTCGTCCCAGTGCCGCCAGATATCGGTCCCCGATCCAACGGGCTTGCCTCGCCAGTTCCCGACGCCACGAGGACCGCCGTTGACCTGAATGGCAGGGAGATCGGCACTCGCGGCGGCCATGAGTTGCGCGGGCGTCGTTTTGTCGCAGTTGCAAAGCAGCACGACACCGTCGATGGGGTGGCTGCGGAGCATCTCCTCTACATCCATCGCCATCAGATTGCGATACAGCATCGCAGAAGGCTTCATGAGTTCCTCACCGAGTGAGATGGTAGGGAACTCGAGCGGCAACCCGCCAGCGGCCAGCACGCCCCGTTTGACGGCTTCAGCCACTTCGCGAAGGTTGATGTTGCAGTTGTTCAACTCGCTCCAGCTATTGGCGATGCCAACGATGGGGCGCCCCGCGAATTCATCGGGTTCGATGCCCATCGATCGGAGGGCACCTCGGTGCTGAAATGCCAAGTCGGGACGCCCATCGAACCATTGGGCACTTCGAAGTTGGCGTTCACTGGTCACGGCGAGATTTTCCTCTAAGTGTCGTCTGAAGCGTATTGGTGGGCGAAAAGACGTCGACAAGCACGCCCCAAGCGTACAGACTCAGTGCCTCGGCTGTCGGGATACACTCTCCGACGGCAATTTTCTACAATACTGATCACGAGTCAGCGATCTTACCAGAAACGAGCGAGATGACGCACGACGAGCGACAACCCGAGCCGCTGGACATTGAGGTCTTCCTGCCGAAATCGGTGGAAGTCATCGATTCGCGCGATGGCACGCGGACCACAGTCGCACCCAGGCGACGGCGGCGCGGCACGAGGAAATGGCTCATCCTGTTCCTTTTTGTGGCGACCTGCGCAAGTACGTTTTTTGTGGGGATGACGCCCGGCGACGGTCCGCGCGTGTACGAACTTTGGCGGGACGGTCAGTTGAACACGGTCAGCGACGCCCAATGGACCGCCTACCTGCGGGACGGCGTGACTTTTTCCTGTGCCGTGATGCTCATTCTGTTTGCGCACGAAATGGGGCACTACCTGCAATCGCGCCGATACGGCGTACCAGCCACTCCCCCCTTTTTTATTCCCATGCCGATCACTCCTTTCGGAACGATGGGCGCGGTCATTTTTCAGGAGCCGGGAGTCGCGGATCGAAAGGCGCTGTTCGACATCGCCGTCAGCGGCCCGTTGGCGGGGCTCATCTTTGCGCTGCCCATCACTTATTTCGGGCTGCTTGAATCGAACGTGATTGGATTTCGCCCGGTCGCAGAGGAAATCGTGTATGCCGCCCCGCCAATTATGCGATGGATGATCGACTTCGTTCATCCCCAGTTGGCGGCAAACGAAATGCTGGAGGACACCCCATTGCTCTTCGCGGGCTGGGTGGGAATCTTCATTACCGCACTGAATTTAATCCCGATCGGTCAACTCGACGGCGGGCACATTCTCTATACGCTGATTGGGAAACGCGCCCACCGTGTCGCCCTGTTGCTGCTGTGGGGTGGGATTGCCTACATGTTTTTCAGCGGCAACTACTCTTACATCTTGATCTTCGTGCTGCTGATGTTTTTTGGTCCCAGGCATCCCCCGACGGCCGACGATCGCGTCCCGTTGGGCATAACTCGCACGGTTCTGGGTTGGCTGACGTTGTGCTTCATTTTTGTCGGATTCACGCCGCAGCCGATTATGATGCTCAAACCACAGCCCGCCCCGAAACATCGGTTGGAACAACTCGATGAACAAAAACAGCGCAAACGACCTGCGTTCGACCCGGAATTGACAGTCGAATTCGTCGCGCCGCCGCCAAGCCGTTTGCCTAACCTTCGACGTTTTGCTTCATGAAGGCCAGTGCGTTTTTGGCGAGATGTTCTTCGGTGGGGAACATTTTCCGCCAAATCTTCGTTGCAGCGGCCAAATCGGGAAGTGCTAACCCGAACGCTTCAACAACCATCCAGCCGTCGTAGCCGACCTCTTTGAGGGTCGCGAATGAGGTGTTCCAGTCGACGTGGCCTTCGCCAGGCGTCGAGCGATCGTTCTCGGAGATATGTACGTGGACGACCTGATCGGCACAGCCGCGAATGGCCTCGGCGATGTCCTTTTCTTCGATGTTCGCATGAAACGTGTCGTACATCATCTTCAGGTGCGGATGATTCACTTCACGGCACAGGCGAGACGTATCAGCCGCACAGTTGAGATAATAGCATTCGAAGCGATTTAAGTATTCCAGAACGAGTGTCACACCGGCCTGCTGCGCGTAATCAGCCGCATTGGCAAGCGTCTCCTTGCCCCAATTCCATTCGTCTTCCGTCGGGCCGGAGCCACTGAATTCACCGAGAGCCGAGTGAAACGGTCCGCACAGGTGCTGTACGTCGAGTGCTTCGCAAATGTCGATCGCCTGCTTGAGCCGGTCCACAGCGGCGGCACGAATGGATGCCTCGGGTGATATCGGGTTCGCCTCTGGCGAGCCGACGGTGACCGCCGAACGTTCGAGACCGATGTCGTCGAGCTTCTTGCCGAGCGCCTTGAACTTTTCCAATTCCAGATCGAACAGGGGAATCTCGACGCCGTCGTAGCCGTAACCTTTGATCTCGTCAAGCAGCGGGTAATGCGCCTCGACGACGTCGGTCGTCCAGAGCAACATATTCATGCCGTATTTCATGGCGCAGGTCCTTTATCACACAAATAGATGTCCGGGCAGCAAGTCGCCGGTTTTGGGTTTTACAATTTCCCATGCATAAACGAGCACATCGGCAACGTCTTCGGGAAGCGGATTGAGTTTGATTCGTCTCATCACCTGATTCAAGCGAAACAACAGTCGCTCCGGCTGGAGGTAATCGCGCAGAAACTGTTCGCGTTGAAACAGTGGGATGAGAATTGCCAGGTTGCTGGTTTTGTCACGCGCCATCCGATTCACGCCGTCTTCAACGGCGTGCGGATCGACGGAGTCGAGAGCTTCATAGTAGGCGTCAATCAATTTCGGGTTGGCGTCGATCAGAACCCCGTCGAGCACGAGTTCGGTCACGACATGCCCAAGAAACCCAGTGCGGAAGCCGGTATCACGCCCCAAGACGTCTTGAAACCGACCCGTGAGCCGGCCGCTGATCGAATAAAAGGCTTCCGTCTGATGAAACCAGCGATCGTCTTCAAGGTGCTGCATGACGCCGCCGGCGAGGTCGGCCTGCGGTGTTGCGGAGCCGTCAGCATGTGGCGCGACGCGGCGTGCCCGCATGCGGACACGTCTGTCGGCGATCGACAGCCAGTCGGGAACTGCTGTCCCCGCCAAGAAGTAGGGGCGGTTCGTGAACCGCATTCCGTGGGCGAAATAGTTCATTTGAATGCACCAACACATCAGCGGGCTAAAACCGCTGCGCTAACGGCCTCAGAGCATTTTCCGATCGCGTGCATTATGCAAGTTGGGTCGCCGATGACAGAAATGTGGGTCGTCTCGTTCCGCGCTCGCGGACAACGAGTCCCCAAATGCCTAGAGCACATGTTCATGGCTTACGACCGTATCGGGAATGCGCCCGATCCGCAACGGTTGGCTGCATCCGCTCGATTCTTCGCCGGAATATACTTGATGCTTTGCTTGAGCCTGATTATGTTGAAGGGCGAACGCTTGGCCATGAAGCCAATCGCATCCCGACGCCGTTAGCTCAAGAGACTATTAATGGAATGGCATCTGCTCGTCATTAAGGGCCCGAAGATGGGGCATGTCACCCGGATTACGCGTGGCCAAGAACTTTCGATTGGGCGATCCACGGACTGTGACCTGACGATTGAAGATTCGTACATTTCGCGCGTGCACTGTCGTATCAAAGTCGGCCCCAAAAGCGCAACGTTGCACGACGACGGCAGCAAGTTTGGCACGTTCGTCAACGAACAACAGGTGGCAATCCACCGCTTGCAACCGGGCGATTTGATCAGTCTCGGCAAAACGGAAATACGATTCGAAGAAGACTCACCGCCGGATGCCGACTCTGGATCGTCGGATGCTGTGCCTTCGCCAAAACAGAAGTCCCCGTCAGGCAAATCCGGCAAGCCTGTTACGCCCCCCGCAAACGCGGTTTCCGACGGTCGGCTCAACAAACTCATTGGGCAGACGCTACAGCGATACGAGATCTGTGAAGCGATTGCGAAAGGGGCAACCGGCATGGTGTTTCGTGCAAATGATACGAAACATGATCGCGACGTTGCGCTCAAGGTACTCTGGCCTGAACTATCACGTGACGAAGAAGAAGTTCAAAGGTTCATCCGTGCGATCAAGACGATGTTGCCTGTCAAGCATCCCAACATCGTTCGCCTGCATGGAGCGGGCGCCTCAGACGGCTACTGCTGGATGGCGATGGAATTCGTCGAAGGGGAAAGCCTTTCACAGGTGATCCAAAAAATGGGAATCGGCGGAATGCTTGGCTGGGAGCATGCGTTTCGCGCCGCAGTCCAAATTGCTCGGGCTCTCGAAGTCGCGGACGAAAACATGGTTGTTCACCGGAACATTAGGCCAAGTAACATTCTCATTCGCACTGAAGACCGCGTGCACAAGCTTGGCGATTTGATGTTCGCCAAAGCCCTCGAAGGAACGATGGCCGAGACAATCACGCGGCAAGGGGAACTGATCGGCGAACTCGCGTATATGTCGCCTGAACAGACCACCGGAACGAAACAAATTGATTGTCGCTCCGACATTTACGGCCTGGGAGCGACCATCTATCAGCTCGTCACAGGGCGTTTGCCGTTCGAGGGGCGCAATCCGGCAGAACTCATTCGAAAGATCCGCGATGAGGAACCGGCCAAGCCGACGACATTCCATCTTTCGATTCCGCCACTTTTCGAAGGTGTGATTCTCAAGATGATCGCCAAACAGGCGGATCTTCGCTATCAGAATCCCACTCAGCTCATCATGGACCTCGATCGAGTTGCCAAGTACCAGGGAGTGACTGACGTCTGACGCCCCTAAGCCACGGTTTGCCCCGGCGGAACGCTATGGCGGCTCAAGATGGCTGCATTTTGGCCCAACGACAACCTCTTAACGGGCAGAAATCGAAGCTGCCGACATCGAGTTGCAACAGGTCAACACGGTCGTCGACCGACCAGTATCGACGCAAGTCGTGATGTCCAACGCAATGTTGGCACGTGTTTCCGGGATCGAATTCCGGAAAAGCCACGATAGTCTTCTCAATCAACCCATTTACCTCAATCGAATCATGCGGAATCATTGGCAACGTCAAGCCCTACTTCGTCCGAAAGCTATGATAGTTATGTCGCTTTGATCAGAACTGGATGGGTGGAGTGCCGAGGAGACGATGATGAGTCGCATTCAGGGAAAACGTAGTCTCGCTGTCGATCGTTCTCGAAGGCGCGGGGCGCTTTTATGCGGCTTGAATGCGGTATTGCTGACATCGACACTGTTGGCGTCCAACGTCTCATTAGCACAAGATGTGCCTGAGCCGGGATTTCCCACCTACGAGCAGGTGGAAGAGGTCATTGACGGGCATTTCAAATCAGTCAAGGGCTACAAGGCGGGTGATGTTTTGTCGCAGCGCGACGTGAAGCCGTTGTTAGCAGCCCTCGAAGAATTAGGCTGGACTGTCGCCGGCCAGGACAAAATCCTGGCCAAGATCCTTTCCGACGGAGATGACATGGTTCGCCAATTGCGCAGGCGAAAGGGCATCTCATTCATGCGGAAAATTGGCAATATTCCGGAGGGTTATGACCGACTCGATCGGCTCCGCAAGATGCCTCGCGGAAAATATCGCCTCCGCGAACTGATCAACGACCCTGGCGGTTATACGATGATTCAGTACATGGCCACCACAAAAGGCGGCAGGAACTTGGGCAAGCAGTTGTCAAAAGGCAAGAACGGCCGCGGCTTCAACAAGCCAACCGGTAAGATCTATAACGAGAAACAGCTATCGGAACGATTGAAGAAAAGTTATGATGCTGAGGTGAAGGCGCGAGCCGACGAAGCGAAACCGTCGACCTAATGCTCGGGGGGTTACTCGTCCTTTCGCACGCGATCGACGACGCGCCGGTTCGCTCGTCATTTCGACAACTGCAGTTCGGCGAAGTCGAGAATCGCATTCCAGTAGTCGACATTGAGCGTGTGCCTCGTATTGCGGCGATATTGCAGCAACTCGCCGACCTGCTCGCGAGTCATCGGCTCGTCTCCAATGAGCATGCCCTCACCAACGAGACCGCGCGCGCCGAGCAGCTTGTAAACAGGGTCCGCCGCCTGCAGGCTTCGCAGAGCGCTTTCATAGTTGGCCCATTTATCCTTGAGCCCCGCCGTTTCCAGCAGCGGACGCGGCGCTACCAGGGCCATCAAACAGTGTTGGTCGAAGGGGAGCTGGTCTTCGTTGTCGTTGAATTGTGTGAACGTGTCGTTGAACCAATGTGGAAACACGCGGTTAATGCGTTCGACAGTTTCCTGGTCGTTGTTCCTACTCAGAGCGGCTCCGCCGGTTCCCGATTGATGCGGTACAACCAGCGCGACCCGCTCATCCATGGCGGCTGCCAGCAGAACCGTTTTTCCTCGGCGCGAGTGCCCGATCAAACAGATCCGCTCTGGATCGACCTGTGGGTCGACGGTGAGATAATCGACGCCGCGCTGTAAACCCCACGCCCAAGCAGCAATGGTTCCCCACCGCGATTGCTCAGGTCCCGGAAGATCGGGATAGTGCGCGTGTACGCCGTCGGTGAAGTCGTGTTTGTCGGGGTCGATATCACTCTGATGAAATGTCGCGAAGGCCCAGCCGCGATCGATCGTGTTTTCAACCGCCCAGAACCCAGCCATGACGCCCCGGCCCTTCTCCTTCGGTTGGGGACATTTGTCCTGACACCAGGCGTCTTCGTCGATGGTCACGCTGGGATGATCGACAACCGTGTGATTTCCACAATTGTGCAAGCCGAGAAAAACAGGCAGCGGCCCTTTCGCCCCGTTGGGAACGAACAGCGCCAGATGGATATGGGGGGCATCGTCACCGGTCAGGTTGTTGAAGCGAATTTCCACTTCCTTGAGCGTCGCCTTCCCGCCGAACAGCGTCGAATCGGTTTTCATTACACGAGACGTAATCCCGGGAGACGGCGGCGTGTAGCCGTACATGTAGTGCTGAAAAAGCGCTTTGAGTTCGGGACGCCTTCGTTCGGTCCACTGCTGAGCGGAGGTGACGCGCGTGCCGTCCAACATGACCAACGGATCGGGAAGATTCCGTTGAACGGGCAGTTCGTCGACGGGAGGAAAGTTTGGCACGCGTAGTTTATTCCCGGTGGATTGTGCGACGGCGACGTGAGCGAACGCCAATATCACGCATACGGCCATTGCACGCGTGGCTTGGAAACCATGTGTCGAGATTTTCATGGTGATCCCGGTATGTGGAACTTAGAAAATTTTCTCATCACGTACCATGGTGCCATTCACCTGCCTTGCCGACAAGCTCACACTGCCCGTTCGGCGTTTTTTTGCGCAGCGAGGCGGTCCGCCACGGCGGTGTCGATGAATAGTTGCGAGGCATGATACATCAGCATAGGGAATACGGCGAAGGGCACGCCGACGCCGATCCCCAATAGATCGGGATTGCCGAACATCGTCACGTCGGTCGCCAGAAGCACGCCAATGGGAAGCGTTTTCTGGCTCGACGCAAACGCAACCGCAGCGCGGTCTTCGGTTGAAAACCCGAACCGGCGGGCGCCGAACAATCCGATCGCCATGGCCGCCAGATGAATAACAATGCAGCAGACCCAAACCCATAGGAACCCACCCAAGTTCTCTGCCAGACCGGTCCCCTGTAACCGAGTCCCGGCTCCGCATGCGGCCTTGAACACGAGTGCCAAAATACAACTCTGTGCGACAACTCCAATGGGCGTTTTATACGTTGTCGCAAACGTGCTCGCACGTGGGACGAGGCGGATCGCCTGACCGGCCAAGGTGGGAAGCAGCACGGCGATCACAAGCCTGTACATCATTTGGGTTGCATCGAGCCCGACGCCGCCGATGGTTGCCAGGTTGAGCCACAACGGAGTCAGCACGAAGCAGCCTCCGTTTGTCAGCACCGTGACCAGAAGTGAAACCGCGTCGTTTCCACCGGCTTTTCGGGTCCAAACACTCGCAGCCGCCATTGTGCAGGGGACGCTGCCGGCGATCATCAGCCCGATTGCGAAGTCGTCGTTCAATTGGACGTGCATGAGAACCCACGCCATTACGGGAATCATTCCGTAATTGACGGCCGACGCCCATAACACCGGTCGGGGTGATTGTAGCGAAGCCTTCAACTGTCCGCTGTTAAGGCTGAACGACATGAGAAACAGCACGAGTGCGGTGACGGCTCGCGGATGAATGCGGCCAGTCAGTGATTCGATTGTCGCGTCAGATGCAACCGATCCCGTCGATAAGCCGCCCGTGATCAACACCAGCAGTGACAAGACGAACCAGCGCTTCTGAACGAACGACAACATGCAGATCGCGATTCGATGAGAATTGAAAAACTAGAGACGCGCGACGGCCTCGTCGAGATGGCCGTGCTCTACAATCCTTCGCTCGAGCGAGCCGACGGTTTGGCGGCATTGACGGGTGCATCGTCGCCCGTCGCCTCAGCCGATGCGGCCTGGTCTTTGCCGCGGGCCGGCTGAGGGGGCTTCTTGTCGCTGTTTGGCTTTGGTGCGGCCGATGACTCGGATGTTGGCTCTGCCTTCGAAGTGGCCGCGGCTGGCGGCACACCAGCGCGGGCACCCCAACGTCGTATCAGCAGATCAAAAGCGTCTCGATGCGGATCTGCCCCATCGACCGCATCGAGGACTTCGATTGCCTGAGTGAACTGCTCATTTTGAGCCAGGCAGTAGGCGAGCAATCCTCGGCAGGGGGCGGACCACCTCGCATGCTTAAACGTTCTGAGCTTTTCCAGATAGTTTAAGTATTGACGAAACGTATTCGCGGCGACGCCGAATTCGCCTTTCTCCATCTGACAGACGCCGGACCAGTAGAAGGAGTCCGAGGAAGCGAAAACCTGGATGATGCGTTTCTCCGGCGGAATTGGGATCTGGGGATTTCTGAAGATAGCGTCCTCGATCCGCATCATCGTGTATCGCTGAATTGCCTGGCTGTAGTCACCCAACACGTGCATCATTCTCACTTTACGCATCTCACGTTGCGGGGTTCCGACGTTGATTTTATTGGACTCCGGGTCAAGTTGAATCGGGACCGGAGCTTCCATCGAACGCCAGCGGAATTGCCATCGGACGTCGGTCTTTAAGTCGAGTTGCGCGAATTCGCGCAAGCTCTTTTCAGGATGCCCCCAGACGGTGATATCGTCGCGAGTCCATATTCCCTCACCGGCTTCGACGAGTCGGGAAACAAGGCCGTGTGAGTCGCCGACGTCCTCCAGCGGATCGTAAACGGCCGTCGAGTGTTCACCCACTAGCGATGACTGAAGCAGCCCGATGCGCGGCGCCCAGAGCATGTGGTAGCCGACAATCTCGACCTTCGGGTTCTTGAGTTGCTCGGCCGTGAGTCGATACGGCCGCCGCTCGTCGATATCAAGCCGTCGCAGCAAATCGTCGTCGGCGAGCACCTCCTTAAGGGTTGCCGGAGAACGAACGGTGATCGTTGTTCCATCGTCTCGGGGCGAAGGAATAGGTGTGCCCAAACGCATGTCAAACAAGTAGACCTCGCGTTCCAAAACAACACCTACCAGCCAGGTGTGACGCGTCTGTTCAGTATCTTCATCGGTCGAGTCATGTTGAGAACGAAGGATCACCGAGTCGATGCGCAACTGTCGAAGCATGTCGGCAAATAACCATGCCCGATCCTCCGCCGACCCAAGTCCGAAAACGGCGGCCGCGTATCGAGACTGCGGGATCGCAAGCTTGATTTCAGAGGGGATCTGGACATTGCGGACGACGTACTCGAACACGTTCACGACGCGTTCCACCTCGCTATCCGCGAACGCCGTGGCATGGTCGACCATTGTTCTGAGCATCATGCAGGTTCGCACATGCTTACAGTCATCATCCTTGAACTTAGAATCCGAAAGGCGCTTTACCTCATCCTGCGACAAGACCGTGGCGGCCAGCTTCATTTCTGACTCACCCGGCCCACCGTGGTCTTCGTAATCGTTCGCGCAGACGAGAGCCCATTGGTTCAGCAATCCGCTTGCGGTCTCCTGATCGGACGTAATACCCATCCGTTCGGGCTGCAATATATCAATGGCGCTGCCGAGGATGGTTGCGCAGTTGGCCGAAGCACTTGACGTCGCGCTATTGCCCACGGGTTTGGGATCGTTGCACGACCACATGCACGCACAACTCAGCACCGACAGAACAACCAACGGCAGATAGAAAGTGTTTTTCCGTTTCACGGAACACCTTTGCAGACTAAATTGAATGATGAATGAGTTTGGGAAACGCACTGGTGTGGATGGCGACGTCGCCGTCGATACACGTCCCGACTTGATGAAGGGTGCTCGCCCAACGCAGTCAAAGCACTCTCACGACGCTTACGATTTGTAATCGTCCACGACTTAGCGAACGCCGCCCAGCCACCGGCGCAAATGCTTGCAATCAGACGCGCTATCCACGTTTCAATTATTGTGATGCGTATTGTACCGCCATTTCGCACATGAGAGAACGGAGTCGGACGAGTTGCTCGATGAGCGTCGACAATTCGTCAAGCGGCAACATGTTGGGGCCATCGCTCAACGCCCGATCCGGGTCCGGATGCGTTTCGAGAAAAACGGCGTCGCACCCAGCTGCCACGGCGGCATGAGCGAGAACCGGTACCATCTCCCGCTGTCCCCCTGTCGATCTGCCCCCTGGGAGTTGAACGCTGTGCGTCGCATCGAACACCACCGGAGCCCCGAGCTTTTTCATGATGGGGATCGCTCGCATGTCGTTTACCAGCCGACCATATCCGAAAGTCGTGCCACGTTCAGTGAGCAGCAATTGAGAATTGCCAAACGCTTCACACTTCGAAACGGCATGTGCCATGTCCTCCGGAGCAATGAATTGTGGCTTCTTGATATTGACGACCCCTCCGTGCTTAGCCGTCGATTCAGCCGCTGCGTGAATGAGATCGGTTTGCCTCGCGAGGAATGCCGGAATTTGCAGGATGTCGCAGACACGCGCGGCGGGTTCGGCCTGTTCTGGAGCGTGAATGTCGGTTGTGACGGGCAGCCCCGTTGTCTCCCGGATCGACTGGAGTATCTCCAAACCTTGCGTCAGGCCCGGGCCGCGAAAACTGTCGACGCTTGTGCGATTGGCCTTGTCGAAGCTTGACTTAAAAACGAGCGGCACGCTGAGGCGTTGCGCCATATCGGCGAGTCGCCGTGCCGATTCGTCAACGAGCTCCTTGTTCTCGATGACGCACGGCCCGGCAATAAACAGCAACGGGCGGCCCGTTCCGCATTCGGACGTTCCGATGGTGACCGGATCTCTTGGCACGCGGTTCCCTTTGCCGTGAGTGCATTCTGAATGGTGTTTGGACGAAGACTTAAGGAACAAAGACATCGAGCGCAGCCGGTTCGATGCCGATTTCAGCCGGTGTAAACCCCACAGGATCACCATCGGCCTGAATGGGCACGGGTTCATCAGACTCGACTCGAGCCCGCAGCCCACGGAACGATTTCACATCGGCCGACCGTTCATGAATTCCCAATGCCACCTTATAAAAACAGCGAAAAATTTGAAATACCGAGCACGGCTGAAACAATCGGAAATCGATTTGACCATCGTCGGCGGACGCCGACGTGGCAACAGGCAACTTGAATCCGTATATGGGGAGATTTGCTAACACCGCCAACCGCGCCGAATAGGGTACCTCCGCTCCATCGACGTACAGCCTGAACTCCGGATGTGGATACTTACGCAAAGACTGCCAAATTGGTTGGAGATATGTCAATTTTCCGATGTGGCCGCGTCGTCCCGCATCGAGGCGATGAATGACGTCGGCATCGAATCCAATGCTGGCCATCAGTAGAAAACGTCGGCCGTTCACCGTTCCGACGTCGAGTTTCCGCGTCCGTCCGCCGGCGATGATATCAGCAAGAAACCGACCCGATCGGCGGAGGCCTAAGTATTTTGCGGACAGGTTTTCGGTTCCCAAAGGGAGTATCGCCAATGGCACGTGCGGAAATCGATTTATCACGTCAGCAATCGTTCCGTCGCCTCCCGCTGCGACGATGCAGCGCAGCTGCCTATCGCTAGCGACATCACCCACGGCCTGGGCCATCACCACGCGGTCATCGAAAACGCGGGATGAGTACCCCCGTTCAGCAAGTCGCTCGACAAGCTTGTCCAGCACCGCTTGCGCATTCCTGGGACCGGAATACGGGTTGTGCTGTATCGCGACGTCAAGGCGGTGCATGGCGGGAAAGTGAATTCATGTTATCGGGCGGATGGTACAAGATGCCGTCGGCTTGCCTCGGTTCGACCTGCTGAATATGTATCCGAAACAGGGCAATAACAGCGATGCGGCGGCTTTCCGGGCGGACACGCCTTCGTCGACCACTGACAGCCTGCCGGTGTTCTGGGAAAGTCTATCAAAACGACCAATGTTCCTGGGCAATTGTAACTCGTTTGAGCGCCTCGTCGTCGATCGTCACACCGAGCCCCGGACGATCAAGGGCCGGCGCATATCCGCCTCGGCCAAAGGTGATATCTTCTAATGTCAATGGCTCTCGTACGAGAAAACGATCGTAACTGCCTTCCAGATATCGAATGTGCGACACTGAGGCTGCGAAATTTCTGCCCGCCGCCGAGAGTATCCCCGTCTCACCGACCTGGCATCCGAGTTGGTAACCCAGGCCCGCGCGGTGGGCGACCGCGGCAATCCGCACCGAATTGACGAATCCTCCGCACTTTGACAACCGGATGTTGAACAGATCGCACGTTCCCTGTTCAACGGCGCGATGAGCGTCACTCAAACTACACAACGACTCATCGAGCATGATGGGGACCGTCGATCGCGACCGAACCTCAGCCAACCCGGCGACGTCAGCGTGCGGCACCGGCTGTTCCACCGAGCTGATCCTAAATCGTAGAAGTGGCTGCAGCTTCGATTCAACATTGCTGCAAGTCCAAGCTTCGTTCACGTCGATGCGAAGATCGACGTCCTTGCCCAACACGCGGCGGATTCTTCGAAGAGCCGCGACATCGTTCACGCCGGGGACGCCCACTTTCACTTTGCACTGATGGAATCCGTAGTATCGCAACTTGTAGGCACGGTACATCTCACGAATCGATCCCATGGGGGTGATCGCTCCGCTGTAGCGTACGCGTTTGACAGCCTGTCGCACGCCGATCGATTCCGGAATCAATTCGGTGACCTTGGCCAGAGGTACTCCCTCGGCTCGAGCGGCGGCATCCAGAATGCTGATTTCGATGGCTGATCGAACCGCATTCCCAAAACAGTCGCGTGTCGATTCAGGATGTCGCGACAGTTCGAGGCGGTCGCATTGCGACACCGCGCCTCGCAATCCGTCGAACGACCCGTGCAGTTGGCCGGCGAGATCCGTCGTTCGTAGCTGTGCCAGCGCAGTCTGAATTGTTTCACCGGTCACATACGGGCGCGGGAGCCCTTCGCCCCAGCCTTCGCTTCCGTCGTTCATGCGGCAACGAACGATTAACGTATCAGTCGATTTTCGAGTGTGCGACGCGTGACGAATTCGCTTCTTCAGCAGTATGCGAACGTGAAAGGCAGTCAGGTCGGAAATATGCATCAGTCACGACCTGTGGGAATGCCAGCGGTGGCGAATGTGGGATACGGCTCGGTATCGGAATTGTCGGCGAATGGGCCAAGTGTTTGAACGGCGACCAGAACCTTCGCCGCATTGTTTCGTCTGTGATCCGTCGCTCGCGCCGCGTAGGTGATTCAACAGCGAGGCTACACCTTAACGTCCCGGTCTGTGCAAGGCTAGCAGGGCGTTCTGAGCATGGCGGTCGGACGGTCGCCGATCATGAAGGACGGCCGTGGAAACCAGGGCGAGAATTGAAGCCGCCAGCTTCGGCTGCGGCGTATCAAAAAACTGTGGAAAATGGCATTCTCGTATTAGACGGGACGTAAGATTTTTGGTACAAGGATTTTGTGTGTGCCGTTTTCGTGCATCTCGTCGTTTGTCAACATCCTTCTGCCCAAAGGTCGGAGCCAAGGGCTGATGTCAACATCTCCTCAGACAGACCTGCATTCCGTGTTCCCGCTGGAACGTAGGGGTGACACGTTTATCGTGGCCCCGAAAGGCGACACGGTCGGGTTCAGCCACTCTCAGGTGCATTCCGAGTTGAATGCCGTTCTGACGCTCATCAAGGAGCGCGGCGGCAATCTAATTGTCGATCTGCTCAATGCAAATTACTTCGGCTCGGAAATGATCGGTCTCATCAACAACATTGGTCTGCAAACGCGCGAAGCAGGCGGACGAATTGCATTGTGCAACGTGTCGCAAGACATGGTCGGCATTCTCCGCGTGATGAATTTCGACGCCATGTGGGAATTCTTCGATTCGCGCAGCTCCGCGCTGAAGCAGTTGTCCCACGAGACATTTCTCGAAAAACTGGCTGCTCTCAAGGCGGTCTTGTTGACCCTGCTGGCAATCAGCGTTGTCGGGCTGGCCCTGGTCTTTTACCCCTGGCCCGATCACAACAAGGAACGCTACCAGTTGCTTTCGAGGCTTTCGAGCGATGTCGTCGAGATGCGTCGCAGAGGCGGCACGCACCAAGAGTGGAGCATGTTTCGCACGAGAGTCATGGAAAGGGTCGAGCCTGTCCTGGAGAAGCTCAAAAAACGTTCCAGCGACGGCGATCAGGCAGCGACAGAGATGTTGAAGGCCGGGCGAGACTGCTTGATCCCGTTGCTGCAAAGCGATGAGCCCAATGCTCAGCAACTCGAACGTCAGCTTGACGAGCATATGGCCAGTGCGAGCAAGTACATTAAGGATTTGCCCGCCGCATCCGAGTAATCCTCGTTTTTCGTGGCCCAGTTGGCCTCAGCAGTCGCTGATTACGACGGCATCTATCCCGGTGGTCGGGTCAAACAGGTTCTCTGCTGGGCGCATGCGCGACGCAAGTTCTACGAAGCACGCGGTGCAGCCGGAGCCTGCGCACATCGCCTTGGCTTACATAGGACAGCTGTACGCGGTGGAGCGTGAAGCGAAGACGCTGGTCGGCGAAGACGATCTGGTCAGCGATGATGCACGGCAGAACTGGCATCGACGGCGTCATGAGTTGCGGCAGGAGAAGTCACTGTCGACGGCGGATGAGTTCCACGACTGGCTGACGGCAGCCAAGTCACAGGATCTGCCCAAGAGTCCCATCGGTCAGGCGATCGGTCATGTGTTACGCCGCTGGGACGGTCTGACGCGCTACTGCGAGAACGGGGCGTTGTCGATCGACTACAACCTCAGCGAGCGGACGGTGCGGCCAGTAGCGATCGGCCGGAATAATTGGATATTCCTCGGCAGCGATAACGGCGGAAAGGCGGCCGTTCTGTTCAGCCTGGCGGCCAGTGCCAAAGCGAACCAGGTGGAGCGCTTTGCCAACGTCCGGGTTTTACTAATGCGGCTCTCCGACAGGCAATTCGACCATCTGTCCAACTTGCTGGCGGACGAGTGGCTCAAGACGCATCCGGATGCTCGACGCAACTCGTCCCGGCAATAATGGCTGAAATCCACGAGACAACGGAAAATTGAAATCCACGAAAGAACGGGATACTATGGCTTACACATGACGGGTGCAAATCTTTCCATTCGAAGTTGGTTGGTGTAGGCTGCTTCGAGAACAGATGCGACGTGCACGCACTTCGACGCGCGCAATTCGTCGAGTGCCGCGCTCATGTTTAGAGGGGCCTATCATGACCATCGACGTTGAATGCGGAGCGTGCGGGGCATCGTATCGCGTCGGCAACGATAAGGCGGGCCGCAATTTTCGGTGCAAGACGTGCGGGGAAGCCGTTGCTGTCCCGGCTGCGTACGAAGGTGACGTCCCTAAGGAGCATCAGGAACCGGGGCGTGCAGAGACTCGGCGGACAAAACCAGCCTCCCGACAGAGGCCGCTCGAACGTGACCCCGTTCGACGTACGCCACGAAAACGCACGTCGCGGCGTATGTCATCGAAG
>Ga0315336_1000476_pt1 | contig 110941 bp, 92 predicted proteins | sample ASW5metaG_FD_204512 | JGI IMG/M metagenome (GOLD analysis project Ga0315336, IMG submission 204512) | Ammonia-oxidizing marine archaeal communities from Monterey Bay, California, United States - ASW #5 | ecosystem: Environmental > Aquatic > Marine > Intertidal zone | place: USA: California...
TCACACTTGTGAAAGTTCTCGAATCCCGATCCCGTAGATTTGAGCACCGTCAACCCCCGTACGCCGCACCATACGCCCATCCCTTCGTCGCTCGCATCCGTCCGGGCGAATTCACGTCCGCATTCGGAGCGCAAAAAGCTGTGATCGTGCTCTTCCCCATCGACCCGCATCCGGTTCCAGGGGCTTTCCTCCACTCGCACCGTAACCCGCCGCAGATGATCATACCGGCGAAGAAAATGACTCGAGACCGTCACGGCAAACGCTGCCAGACTCTCCGTAAAATGTGACTTTGCCAACACGAAGACCGTATTCTTGATGGTGTCGGTCGGCACACAGCTCCGGTTATCGGCATCCGTGTAATTGCCGTCCAGTTCCCCCTCGACCCGTACACTGACGGCAATTTCGCGCACCAAATGGCGATCGCCGTCGCGAAAGACTTTCAGAACTTGAACATTTGCCTTGCCGTATGTGTTATGCTTTAAGCGCATGAGATCGATGAAGATGAGCAAGTTTGACGAAACAGATGCAAGCGGTCAATGAACTTACACGCGACGAATTCGTGGCCCGGTTCGGCGCGATATACGAGGACTCGCCATGGGTGGCCGGGGACGCGTATGAATTGCGGCCGTTCGACTCCGTCGCCGCACTGCACGATGCGATGGGTCAGGTCGTCACCGCGGCCGGATTCGAGCGACAGCTCGAGCTCATCCGTGCCCATCCCGACCTGGCAGGCAAACTCGCGATCGCCGGTGATTTGACGGAGAGCTCAACGGAAGAACAGAAGTCCGTGGGACTGGACCGGCTTACCGGGGAGGAATTTGCCCGGTTCGATTCCGCCAACCGCGCCTATCGGGATCGTTTCCAATTTCCGTTTATTATCTGTGTCCGGGAGCACTCCCGGTCGGACATCCTCGCCTCATTCCATGAGCGTCTACATCACACGCGGGACGAGGAAATCGAGCGCGCGCTTCACGAAATCCAACGAATCGCATGGCATCGACTTGAATCCATCCTGGAGAAATCATCATGAATGCGCGTCTCAGCACCCACGCCCTGGACACAATGAATGGCTGCCCCGCCGCGGGGTTGCGCATCGAACTGGCAAGGATTGGAAACGACGGCGTCGCGGAGCGGATTCTCGAAACCAGGACGAACCAGGACGGACGAACCGATCAACCCTTGCTGGAAGGAGCCGCCCTGAAAATCGGCACCTATCAACTGGTATTTCATGTCGGTGAATATTTTGCCGGCAAGGGCGTCACGCTCCCGGATCCAAGCTTTCTGGATCAGGTCCCCGTCCGGTTCGGGGTCGGTGACCCCGAAAAGTCATACCACGTCCCGCTCCTCGTTTCGCCCTGGAGCTATAGCACCTACCGGGGAAGCTGAGCATGATGCCGGGTGTCCCGCGTGAACCTAGTGGTTGGAAGTCCGCATGAACTGTAAAGTCGACGAGGATGTTGCGGCGGAAGCGTTGCGGCGGATCGAGGAACTGGCGCTGTGTTCGGATTCCCTCCCCTCCATTACGCGCTTGTTTGAAACGCCGGCAATGAACCGTGCGCGCGAAACGCTACAGGAGTGGTTTCTCGACGCTGGATTGGAGATTTCGGTCGATCAGGTGGGCAATCTCATCGGGCGATGGCCCGAATCATCGGGCGGCGCCGGAACCCTCGCAATCGGGTCGCACTTTGACACGGTGCCGGATGCAGGAAAATACGACGGGGTTGCCGGCATCGTCCTGGGACTCGCCGCGGTAACGCAAATCCGCCGCGAAGGGCTCACCCTCCCCTTCAACCTTGAGATCGTGGCCTTCGCCGAAGAAGAGGGCACGAGGTTTCAATCCGGGTACCTGGGCAGTACGTGTTACGGCGGGATCTTCGATGCCGCCCTGCTGGATCGCATGGACGAGCAGGAGATAACCCTTCGGGATGTGCTGACCGCCCGGGGTACCGACTGTGATCGGTGGATAAAGGAGCAGCAGCCTCGCAAGGACCTCCTGGCCTACCTGGAAGCACACATCGAACAGGGCCCGGTCCTGGAACATAAGGCCATGCATCTCGGAGTGGTCACCGGAATCGCGGGACAGTCGCGGGCGATCATCACGTTCACCGGCATGGCCGGACATGCGGGGACTACGCCCATGCAAATGCGCCGCGATGCGTTGACCGGCGCCGCCGCGTTTATCACCGAGGCGGAAACTCTGGCCACTCGAACCGAGGGCCTGGTGGCAACCGTCGGCACACTCTCCATCCTTCCCGGCGCAACGAACGTCATTCCCGGACATGCTTCGCTCACCCTCGATCTGCGGCACGGCAAGGACGAAGTGAGGCACAAGGCGATTCGCCACCTGAAAGAGTTTTCCGAGGACCTGGCTCACAACCGGAACCTTGATCTTGAATGGAGAGGCACCCACGATTCGCCCGCGGTTCGCTGCGATGCGTCCATTCAAACCGAGCTTTGCGCCATTGTTCGCGACCTGCAGGGAGAGGCGCCGGAACTGGCTAGTGGCGCCGGGCATGATGCGGTGCCGCTGTCCGCCGTCGCGCCGGTCGGCATGCTGTTCATTCGATGCAAAGACGGACTCAGCCATCATCCGGGGGAGTACGCATCACCGGAGGATCTGCGGACAGGCATCACCGCACTGACGGAATTTCTGCGACGCCGGGCGGTCTGAGGCGATGCAGACAGAAATCGAATCATGGCGTACGATCTGATTCTACGAAACGGGCGGCTGAAGGGTGGTTCGCGAAGTGACGTCGCGGTCCGGAACGGTCGTATCGCGGATGTGGGCACAGACTTGGCCGGATCCGCCGAACGAGAGGTGGACGCTTCAGATCTCTGGATTCTGCCGGGACTCGTTGACACCCATGTTCACTTCAACGACCCGGGACGGGAGACGTGGGAAGGCATACGGACAGGGTCACGAGCGAGCGCAGCCGGCGGAGTAACGACCTTTGCCGATATGCCGCTGAATTCATCGCCCCCCGTGATCTCCGTTGATTCTTTTCATCGAAAGAAGGACTCGCTGTCGGAATCCTCTCGCGTTCATTTCGCCGTCTGGGGTGGATGGGTTCCGGGCAACGAGGCCGAAATCTCCCTCCTCGCCGACGCCGGGGTAATCGGATTCAAAGCTTTTCTTTGTGACAGCGGTCTCGATGAGTTTCCCCCCGTCCCCATCGCCGGTCTGCAGGAAGGAATGGCCCGGATCGCCGATACCGGCCGGCGCCTGGCGCTCCACGCAGAGCACCCGGACCGGCTGCGGCCGCCAGGCCACAACGCGGAAGGGTGGAGCGCGTCGCGTCCGATTGAAGCGGAGCTCGATGCGATTCGCGCGGTGCTCGATGCCGCATCCTCTACCGGTTGCCCGGTTCAGATCGTCCACGTGACCAGCCGGCGGTGCGCGCGCCTCGTCCATACCGCGAGGGAACAGGGGCTTGATGCGATTTGCGAAACCTGCCCGCATTATCTCGCGCTCACGCAAAATGACACGACAAGATTGGGCCCGGTGGCAAAGTGCGCTCCCCCCCTGCGGAGCGAACAGGAACGCGCCGGCCTGTGGACGGCACTGCAGCAGAAGGAAATTCAAACCATCGGCTCCGACCATTCTCCCTGCCCGCCCGGGATGAAGGACGCAGAATTTTCATCGGCGTGGGGAGGCATCAGCGGAGTGCAAAACGGACTCTCCCTGCTGCACACTCTCCACCCGGAATTCCTGAGTCGCCTGGTTGAAGCAATGTCGGAAACGCCCGCATCCCTGTTTCATCTCCCGGGAAAAGGCCGGATCGAGGTCGGCGCGGATGCGGATATCGTCCTGTTCGATGACGCGGATGAATTCAGGATCCGGGAAAACGATTTGCTGTACCGCCATCGGCAAAGTCCCTATATTGGAATGCACTGTCGCGGGCGCGTTCTGGAAACAATATTGAAGGGACGCACCATCTTTGACGGCAACAGAGTAATGGATGATGAACGAGGAACCTGGGTGAGACCGGAATCGCCCTGATCGCAGGACCATGAGAAAAGATTTGTTCGGGCATACCCGCACCGATATTCAAACCCGCCACGCCCTGATCACGGAAGACGGGTATGTCCCCAGCACCATTCCCGGATGGGAAAGCGCCGAGTGCAACATCGTTATTTCCGGCGGCCTTGGGGCGCGATTGAACATGTGGTTCGCATCCGCCCCCCCGGGCGCGACGGTCCACGGAACAACAGGAAACCTCGAACTCTTTCTCTACGTGCTGGAAGGCGCCGCCGACAACGACAGCAACGCACTCCTCCCCGGCAGCTACCTGTATGTACCGCCCGAATCCGAGTACTCCCTGACCGCGCGCGAAAACTCCCGCTGGCTCATTTTCGAAAAGCGGTACGAAGCGCTGCATGGCGTCGCGCCCCCCGAACCATTCTCCGGAAACCAGGCGGACGCACAGGGCGAACCGTTTCTCGGAAATCCGGACGCCCTGCTGCAAACGCTGCTTCCGGACACGGCGGCGTTCGATATGGCAGTCAACATCTTCACCTATCAGCCGGGAGCCACCCTGCCGTTTGTCGAAACACACATCATGGAGCATGGCCTCCTGATGCTGAGCGGTCAGGGTGTGTACCGCCTGGATGAAAAGTACTACCCGGTCCGGGAGGGTGATGCGATCTGGATGGCGCCCTGGTGCCCGCAGTGGTTCGTCTGCATGGGCAAAGAACCGGCATCCTATATTTACTATAAAGACATAAACCGGCATCCGAAGCCGACTCCCTGACACGGCGGCAGCAAAACTGTAAGTGGATTTCGAATTTCGGATTTTCGATTTCGGATTGAACGGATTCCCCACGTAAAGGAAGTTGCCGAGACTTCCGAGAGGCGACAAGAATGCTGAACAACAAATTTCATCGCCTTACGTAAGCCTTACGTAAGGCATTTGAATAACGAACATCATTGAATTTCCAAGAAAACCCGGGAAACGCCCGAAAACCGTGAACATCAACATCTCCAGACTGCAACAGCGGATCGATGATCTCGCCGGGCTCTCCGACAACACCGGCGCAGGCGTAACCCGGGTGATCTTTTCCGATGCCGACATGCAGGCGAGAGCGGTGATGAAAAAACTGGCCTCGAATCTTGACCTTCTCGTTCGCGAGGACGCCGTGGGGAATCTCTTCATGCGGTGGGAAGGTTCTGAGCCGGACCGGAAATCCGTGGCTACGGGATCCCACATTGATGCCATTCCTCATGCGGGTAAATTTGATGGGGTCGTCGGCGTGCTGGGGGCGCTCGAGGCTGTGAACTCTTTGCAGGAGGACGGGTACCGGCCGAAACGATCCATCGAAGTCATCAGTTTCACCTCCGAGGAACCGACCCGCTTCGGAATTGGTTGTCTCGGAAGCCGAATTCTCAGCGGCAGCTTATCCGCACCCTCGGCGAGCGCGTTGAAAGATGATGACGGCGTTACGCTGGGGGAGTGGCTGCAGCGCCGGGGCTTCGCGGAGAACACACTGGACTCCGCTCGGCTCGTGAATGGCGTTTATGATGCTTTTGTCGAGCTTCACATTGAGCAGGGACCACGGCTGGAAGCCGAAGACCTGGACATCGGCATCGTGGACAGAATCGCCGGGCCGAGCACCACCCGGGTGGTATTGAAAGGGGCCGGCGGACATGCAGGGGCAGTCATGATGTCGGAGCGTAATGACACTCTTGCGGCCGCCGGAGAAATCATTCTCGCTGCGGAGCGGGTTGCGCGGGAGTCGGAAAGCCCGCACACTGTCGCTACCGTCGGGAAACTGAACAACTTCCCGAATGCGGTAAACAGCATTCCCCGGGAAGTACTTCTCGAGATCGATCTTCGTGACACGGATCCGGATTCATGGAGAGGTGCGCTGGAATCTCTGAACGGGGAGATCCAGGAAATCTCCTCCCGCAGGGGAGTGGACTGCATCCTACATCGCATCAACGAGGACCCGCCTGCGATCTGCGACCCCGACCTGGTGATGCAGATTTCCGAACTCAGCACGGCCCTTGGATACAGCCACAAAATAATTCCCAGCCACGCCTACCACGATTCTCTTTTCATGGCGCAGATCTGCCCCACGACCATGATTTTCATTCCGAGCCGGGACGGCATCAGTCACACTCCCGAGGAGTACAGCACTCCGGAGCAGATTCAGAAAGGTGTAGCCATGCTGGCCGGCATACTCCGGGCACGGAGCGAGTAATGAACCAGGATGTAAACCTCTACGAGGAGTTGGCGCGCGCAAACGCCACCGGCGAGGCATGCGCGCTGGCAACCGTCATTTCTACAAAGGGTTCAACGCCCCGGCGAACTGGAAGCAAGATGATCGTCTATAGCGCCGGTCGTATTTCCGGCACCATTGGCGGCGGCAAGTTCGAAGCCCTGGTCATTGAATCAAGCCTGGCTGCCATTGAGTCCGGGACCCCGATAACGCGCGTCTACCCGCTTCACGAACGCAGCGAGGATTCTTTCGGCGCGATCTGCGGAGGTGAAGTAACGGTCTACATCGAGCCACAAGGCAAGGGTCCACGACTCTTCCTTGTCGGCGCAGGCCACTGTGCCCAGGCCATCGCGAATGCGGCGCAGGTAGTGGGCTATCGGATCACTGTCATCGATGATCGTCCGGAATGGCTGGAGACGTTCCCTTCGGCGATCACGCGAATCGGAAACCAAACCGCGGCGGATGTCTTCGCGAGTACAACCTGGATGCAATCGGACGCGGTGGTGATTGTAAGCAGGAACTACAACATCGACCGCGACGCGTTGCGCAGTGTGCTGGGGAAATCCATCGGATACGTCGGCATGATCGGTAGCGAACGAAAGGTGAAGGAGGTACTCGGTACTCTCCGTGAAGAAGGAGCGGATCCGAACACCCTCAGCTGCGTCTTCGCACCGATCGGCCTCGACGTCGGTGCGGATTCACCGGCTGAAATCGCAGTCAGCGTCATCGCCCAGATCCTTCAAGTCCGCAACCATGCAACCGGCCGCCACCTGGATCGCTCCAAGAACGACGATTGAAGGAATCGAACGCCGCACCCCGGCAACAAACCCGGTCCAAAGACCCAATTCACCAAACAATAAGCCCACACCAAAACAAGAAAAACATTGACACCTACAAGTCATTTTGCTACGCGATCGCGTAGCAAAATGACTCGAAACGAGGAAGGTTGTGGAGCACTGCTACGGGGGATCGGATGACGGAATCTCGGGAATTTGAATCTTTCTTTCACCATCCGCGCTGGAGTGCGCCGGTAATACGGTACAAGGCAGCGGATCTACTGCTGGATATGATCTGTATCTACGGCTCAATCCTCGCCTCGAGGGGGCGCTCCCTCTATTGGGCAAGTTGCTACGACTCCATCACCGGCTACCAAAGTGCGGTGAGGCGACTGGCCCGCAAAGGTGTGATCGTGTCTCGCAGAGTGGGCGGCGAACGGGTGTTGCGACTTGCGGAGACTGCGCATCGATTGAATGCTCGATTCCGGCCCGATCGAAGCTGGAACAAAAAATGGAACCGGATCTGGTATGTGCTCTTCTACGATATTGCGGAATCGGAGAAAACTTTTCGAGACGCTCTTCGGCGCCTTCTGAGGAAGCAACACCTGGGATGTCTTCAGCGTAGCGTGTATATCAGTCCCCGGGACTTCCGGCCCGACTACTATGATCTCTGCCAGGCCTTTCATATCGAATCCGAGTGCTACCTGATGGAGGCAAAGACCGTGCTGGGGCGCAGTCCACAGGACCTTGTACGCGCAGCATGGGACTGGCATCCGGTGGATCTTGTTCAGCAGCAGTACCTGGATGTTGTCCGCGATCGATTAAAACAATTTCGAGCAGGCCCCAGGCAGAGCCATGAATCGTTGCAGACCTTGGCCAGCGAAGAACTCACCGCGTATCTCACGGCGTTCGAACACGATCCGCTGCTACCGAGAGCGCTCTGGCCGCTGTCCTACCGTGGTGCGAAAGTGTACGCGGCACATCAGCGGTTCGTACGTGCTGTACAGACCCAATTACGGAAGCCTTCCTGACGCATTCGATGTATGCTCGAAGGTCCGGACGCCCTGCACCTCAAAATAAAAACCTTGACACGCCCCAGTCATTCTGCTACGCGATCGCGTAGCAGAATGACTATGAAGAAGAGCGGGATGGGCGTGGGGAGTGGGGTTATGGACGTGGCCGGTCCGGGTAGAGGTTCAGTAGTACCCTTTCCGGAGTGAGGGGCGACACGAAAGGGCAATTCGATTCGGGAGCGAACGCCTTGATTGCATTGCGGAGAGCGAAGAATACCCCGATTCCATACATGAAGGGGGGTTCGCCGACCGCCTTGGACCCCAGGGGGCCGTGTTCGTTGTCCTCGGGATCCAACAGTGTCACCTGGAGATCGTCCGGGGTGGAATAGACGTCCGGCAACTTGTAAGTCGAAAGTGCTCCCGAGGTGTACCGGCCCGACGCGTCGAAGACGAGATCCTCCATCGTCATCCACCCCAGTCCCTGCACAAAGCCGCCTTCAATCTGGCCGCGGTCGACAAGTTCGTTGATCGGTCGGCCGAGATCGTGAACAATTTTTGCGCTCTCCACTTCGTAGGTCCCGCGAAGACAATCCACGGTGACTTCAACCAGGCAGGCTCCGTAGGAGTGGTAGGCGAACGGAGAGCCCTGTTCACCGTCAAAATGTATGTCCGGCGTGGCATAGAATCCGTGGGCGGATAGTCGTTTCCTCCGGATGTAGGTCTCCTGGACAAGCTGGGACCAGTTCAATTCCGCCGGCTTCCCGCCCGCAAAAACAACTTCATCCCGGATCGAAATATCGCCCGCTTCACACCCCAGGTTCTCCGCGGCAATTTCGTGAAGGCCGCGCTGAATCTGTTTCACGGCCATCAGTACGGCGTTCCCGTTGAGGTCGGTCGTGGCGCTGGCGGCACTGGGAGACATGTTGGCGATGCGGGTGGTGTTGGTCGACTCGGATTTTACCCGGCTCTCGGCAATGCCGAACGTGCGCGCAGCTACCGAGATCATGTTGGTGCTGACCCCTTGCCCCATTTCAATGCCGCCGGTGGAAACGCTGACGCTACCGTCGGTGTAAACATGTACGAGTGCGCTTCCCTGGTTCAAAAAAGTCTTGGTAAAGGAAATGCCGAAACATACCGGCATCATGGCGAACCCCTTCTTGAATTGAAAATTCGCCTCGTTGAATTGCTCCACACGTTCTCGCGTTTCCTGGAGACCATGGGTGGTGGCCGTCTTGTCCCAGGTATGCCGGCTTCGGCACTTCTTCGGCTTTTGCCCGTAGTAGAACGAGTCACCATCCTGTAACAGGTTCCGTGCCTGGATTTCCTCGCGCGGGATTCCAGTCACTTCCGCGGCCCGGGCGATCGCCGATTCGATGACAAACATTCCCTGGGGTCCGCCGAATCCGCGGAATGCGGTGTTGGGCGCCAGGTTCGTCCGGCAACATGCCGCGGCAATCTTTACGTTCGGAATAAAGTAGCTGTTGGTGCTGTGCAACAGCGTACGTTCCAGCACCGGCATGGAAAGATCGGCGAACGCCCCGGAGTTCTGATAGTGCATCGCTTCGTAGGCGAGCACTGAACCCGCCTCGTCCAACCCGATTTTGAAGTCACTCGAGTAGGGATGCCTCTTCCCGGTCATCCGGATATCCTCTTCGCGATGAAGAACCAATTCGACCGGCCGCTGCAGAAGGCGGGCGGCAAGGGCGGCCATGCATGCCCAGTGCGTCGCCTGGTCCTCCTTGCCGCCGAAACCGCCTCCGAGGCGCTTTACATCCACTTCAACCTTGTGCTGGGGAATATCCAGTATGCGCGCGATGGCCTTCTGTCCCGCGTACGGACTCTGGGTGGACGACCACACGGTAACCTGCCCGTCCTCGCGGGCAATGGCGCGCGCCCGGTTGGTTTCCAGCGGAACGTGCTCCTGCCCGCCCATGTCGCATCGGCCCTCGATCACATGTCCACACCGGCCCCAAGCGGCGTCCACGTCCCCCATGGAAATTGTCCGCGGCGGCGCGATCAGGTCGCCTCGCGAAAAGGCCTCCCGCGGGTCGACGATGATCGGCAGGTCATCGATCTCCAACCGGATCCTCCGGCGCGCGTGCACTGCCAGCTCTCGAGTGTCGGCAACGATTATCGCGATCGGATGCCCGACAAAGCAAACTTCGTCCCTCGCCAGCAATACTTCGTCCTGCAGAATCGGACCGATGACCGGGTTCCCCGGAATGTCATCCTGCAGGAGCACCGCATGCACTCCGGGCGCCGATTTCGCCGCATCAATGTCGATGCTTTGAACCCGGCCGTGCGCAACCGGGGACCCGAGGACCACCGCGTGCAGCATTCCGGCCGGGGGATGAACGTCATCCACATACTCGGACTCGCCCCGGACATGCAACTCGGAATCAACGTGCCGCACAGAACGCCTCCAGGGTGAAGCGGTCGGGAAACATCTCGATAAAATGAGCGAACAGCAACTGCCGCGCGAGCAGGCGCCGGTATTCCGCGGATCCCCGGACATCGCTGATTGGATCGAACTCGCCCTGGGCGATTCCTTCCGCTTCCAGAACGGTTTCCACTGTCAGCGGTCTCCCGACGAGAAAGCTGCACGTCTCCTCCAGCACCCGGGGCGTCGCGGCTACGCCGCCGAGACTCACCACCGCATCCTCTACCCGGTTTTCAACAACGCGGAGTTTCGCTCCCGTATTGAGGGTCGCGATGTCGAGGCACGTTCTCTTCGAAACCTTCTCCCAGTGAATGAATGTGTCGGGTTCCGCGGCAGGGAATACGACTTCCAGAACGATCTCATCGTCCTTCTTGTCGATTGACTTATAGCCCAGGAAGAAGGATCGCAGGGCTACGGTGCGGCAATCGCTACCGTTCTGAAGCACCACCACCGCGTCCAGTGCCAGCAGCAAGCTGGTCATATCCGCGATTGGAGACGCATTGACCAGGTTGCCGCCGAGGGTGGCCCGGTTGCGAATCTGCCACGAAGCCATCAAGTGAAGGAACCGGGGCAATCGCGGAATCAGTTGCAGCAATCCCGGATGGGCACCGAACTCTTCGAAGGTGGTAAGCGCGCCGACATGAAACTTTCCATTCTCTTCCCGGATTCCCTTCAGAGAGGGGTACGCCGAAAGGAGATCCACGCAACCCACCGGGATATCGTCTCCCTGCTGGACATACAGATCGGTGCCGCCGGCAATGCGGCGCGCTCCGGAAGTCGGGACGGGCTCAACGTCGGTTGAAGAGTAACTCTGCAACCGTTCCGGGATCTCGATGAAGTAGGACGGCAAAGCTCCCGCGTCCACCAGGTTCCTGACGCGATCGGAACTCAACTGATCGCCCAGGCTCCGGGTGAGCGAATCGGCGGCATTTTTCAGAGACCGGTACCCGGTACAACGACAGAGATTTCCACTGAGCGCATATTTGACGTGCTCCTCGCCGACCCCTTTGTCCGGGTCCAGCATCAGGGCCGTCAATGAAACCACGATGCCCGGTGTGCAGTACCCGCATTGTGTTGCGCCTTCGTCCACGATGGCGCGCTGAACGGGAGAAAGCTCCGGCATATTCAGTCCCTCGACAGTTACGAGGTGTTTCCCGTGCAATTCTCCGACGGGCATCATGCAGGAGGGAACCGGCTTATACACGACCCCATCACCGGCGGATTCGCCCAGCACGACCATGCAGGCGCCGCAATCGCCTTCCTTGCACCCTTCCTTGGTGCCGGTCAATCGCCGGTTCCTGCGCACGAAATCGAGGACGAGGGTACCCGGCGAACAATCCGCGACCACATCGCGATCATTGAGGATAAATTGAATCATACAGCGAGAGAATGATACTCTCTCACCACAAAACAATGAAAGCAAAGATGGCGGTCAATCGCCGGGTTGCGAACCGGCCGTCACCCCGGCCGGATAGAATCGAACCTCGCTGAGGCCGACATCCTTGTATCCTTTACGATTCACTTTTTCCTCGACCCAATTGCCCCGGTTGCCGCTGTCGCTGGTGATGACGACAAACTTTACCTTCGCGCCCTTGAAGTCGACCACCCGGTTTACCGGCTGCTCGGGCTGGCAGACGGCGCACTCCAATTCACCGTCAAAAATGGTCTTCCACTCCTTCGGATCGGAGCCGCCCGTTTCAGAATATTGAATCGTCACATCACGCATCCCCGACGCGGACCAGTAATAATAGGGTGGAATTCCATCGGGAAGATGAATGTGATTGTTCTCGTTGTAGTTCCAAATCCACATCTCGCCGAGAGAGTATACATTGTCGAAGGACCATTCGATCCAGGCCCCGCCCCGGACCGTGCCGCCCCGCGGCTTGTCACTGTCCTCCGCTGCGGGTTGGGATAGCCACATGGTGGCCGGCGTGATTCGCTCGTAGGGATAGGGTACGCCCCCGGGCGGAATGTTGGTTGGATAGAGAAAATTTGTGTGGAACCTTCCGGTGGGATCCAGCCCGGATCCGTCGATTGTATAGATTGGCTCTCTCGATACCTTTTCACTGGAAGCTTTCACCTGCACGGAGCCGGAGGTGTCCCACCCTTGCCCGGCGTCGCCGATGAAGCCGCGCGGGGCGGATTCAAGGATGTCGGAATGCGCGACGGGCGCCAGGAAGAACAGGATCGATGAGAACAGAGAGGGAAGCATGTTGGGGGTTTTCATAGGTATCTCAATATCATGTTGCAGTCCAGCCTGTGACACTGTGTCACATTTTTCAATCTATCTTGTTTGAGAGTCCCTACAAATTACCTTTGTTGCAAGCTTTGTCGCGAACTTCGTCGAGCCCGATTTCGACAAAGCTCGCGACGAAGTTCACGACAAAGAAAGGACTCGCATACTTGTATAACGTGATGGCGAACAGCGCCATCACAGGCCAACCTGAATCCTAATCTCAATCCTAATCTCAATCCTAATCTCAATCCTAATCGATTAAACCGGGATTAAGATTGAGATTAGGATCGAAAAATCAGGCGTATTCACAAACAAGAGAATGTTGTCACGATGTAGGACGTGCTTTGTTTTTTCGATTTCCTTGCTCACGCACGTGCGGGAGGCGTCGTGCCGCGGGATTCATTCGCGAATGCATAGGCGATGATTTTTGCGATGAGACGGGCGGCTACCGTTTCATTGACCTGGGAATGGGGTGTTGGGACAACCTCCACGAGGTCAGAGCCGATGAATCTCCGGGTTCTGTTTTCGTACAGCAATTCGCGGAGATACGACAACGCCTGCCACCATCCCAACCCGCCCGGTTGCGGCGTACCGGTCCCGGGGCACAAGGCAACTTCAAACACGTCGATGTCAAAGGTTACGTACACGGGGCCTTCGAGCCCTCTCAACCGCTTCAAGAGTTTCTTTTCCTCCGCCAGGTTCCGTTCCAGGTCCCGCGCCATGAACGTTTCCACGCGCCCCGATTCCACGCCGTACTCGAATTCATCCCGGTCCGCGGAACGAATACCGATGGCAATCACCTGCGCCCCCCGCTCCACCACCCTGCGCATGGAGCACGCGTGCGACTCCCTGGAGCCGAGGTACTCGGCCCGAAGATCCGCATGCGCATCGAATTGAACCACGGTGACGCCGGAAAGTTCGTGGGAGCGCGCCGCGGTGGACACCAGCGGGGGCGTCACGCTGTGGTCACCACCAATCCCGATGGGTAGAACATCGGGATGGGTGTGCGCTGTCACTTCTTCTTCGATGCGCTGCATGTATTCCGCCGCCGCCGCCACTGCGTCCGGCTCGAGCGGGGGCATCGCGCTGAATCTCAACTCGGAGAGATTCCAGTCCAGTTCCTCATCCCACAGTTCGATCTCCGCCGATGCACGCCGGACGGCTTCCGGTGCCCGGGATGCGCCGCCTCCGTACGAAACCGATCCTTCGTAAGGAAGGGGAATGAGCAGCACGTCGGCGTCTTGAGGCGGACCGTCGGGAAGATCGAAAAATGACGTCTGCATCCGGTTGGGTCCTCAGCCGTCGAGTTCTTCGAACAGCGCTTTTACCAGCAGGGGAAGCACGACGGTCGCGTCCGCAAAAACCTCCGCGAAGCACCCGCCCTCCTCGGGGGGAAGGAACTTTCCCCAGCTCACCCCCTCGGAATAGGTGGATCCGGATAGCCCGCCCCAATGGACCGGTTCGGGACAAATACGAACGCCGTACCGGAATCGGGGTACGCTCAGGTTCATCCCGAGGCGGTTGCAGACAAGATCGAAAAATGGAGAGACCTGCTGGGACCAGTTGCGAGGGACACCACCGCCGATGGTGAAAATACCGAGTTCCTCCGACGCGCCGATAAACCGGGCGTACTCCGCCAGATCGAGAAACGGATTGAATGGAGGTGCGGAGGAAAAAATTTCATCCGGGCTGAGGGCGGACCGGTCGCTGGTTGCGGGATATGCCTTGTCAATGGCCCAGAGAGCCATGTCCAGACCGATCTCGCTATCCGTCATGGCGGGAATGAACACCGGAACATCATTCTCGTACGCGCTGCGAAGGATCCCCCTTCCTTCTCCGCGCTTGCTGAGATGCCTCCCGATGGCCCGGCAAAGGCGGGAAGAAGACCAGACGCCGTCACCCGGCGCCTCCGCATCCAGCACGGACTTTATCAGCGACTCGACGTCATTGAGATTGGCTTCCATCTCCACGGTGTCGTAGATCCGATTGTATCCCTCGCGGTAAAGCGTCGCATCCGAACGCACCGGATCGGCGCGAAAGTGAAGAAGGCCGATCGACTCCGTGAGTCCGTGCGCGATGAGAGCACCGGTCGCAACCACGCACCGCGCGATTCCACGATCGATCAAATCACAAAGGATCAGTCCCTGCTTGGCGACGGTCATGGCTCCGGAGACCGTGAGCACGATCCGGCATGCATCGTTGCGGGATGCCTCCGTCAGAATTTCGAATGCCTCGCCCAGCTTCCGCCCCGCGAAAGATGTTTTTTCCATCGCGCGAACCAGGTCGGAAAAGCTCTCGGTTGCGGCCAGGTCGAGACTGTCAAGAGGGGTCAGACCGTCGGCGGCGCCGTCGTGAAGTTCACGAGACATTATTCCTTTATGACTGCGGCAGCCAGGGGAGTCGGCTCGGCGTCCGGCATCACAAAGCGCGCGACTTCCTGCACGGTAATCTTACCGAGGGGAATCCGGTCACAAAGAATTGCGAGAATATCGCGGGGGTTCGCCCTTCCGCAGGTAAAGATATCCAACGCAACCAAACCCAGGTCGGCGTAACTATGGGCGCTACAGTGGCTCTCGTCCAACAGCACGACCGCGGTGAAGCCCGGTGGAGATTCGTCACCGAAGCGGTACCGGACTTGAGAGACTACCGTCGCACCGGCCGCCGTTGCGGCTCCAGCCATCGCGTCGAGAAAAAGTTTGTCGTCAAGACAGACATCACGATCGACCCCGTGACAATCGATTAGTAGGTGGGTTCCCTTTTGCAACGCATAAATCCTCCCTTATGAAAGCAGCCGTCTGCTTTTCCGACACCGCCTCCAGGTTCGGAACCTATAAGGTATACTGTTCTCTCCGGCTAAAATATATTTCCAAGTGCACCAATGTAAAGAGGTTAAAGTCATAATCTGCCGGTTTCCCTCCTGCGGATGCTCCGGAAAAAACGAATTTTTGGCCGGGCAGCGGCCAACGGGCACCCAATTCGTACTTACGATATCCCGCCCGGGTTGGGGACGGGTCCAACCAGGGTGTCAACGACGGCATCCCATGAGAAACGATGCTTCGAGTTGCATGCTTCCGCTTTGAGTCGTTGCAGGGTAACCGGCTCGAGACACTCCAAGATTGTCTTCGCCAATGCCGCCGGACTCCCGGGATCCAACAGCCGCCCATCGACGCCGTCACGAATCACCTCGGCGAGGGAGCCGACCCGGGTGGCAACAACCGGCCGGTCGAAGCCGAAAGCAACCTGGCTGATCCCGCTTCCGGAGACGGACCGGTAGGGCTGGACAACCAGATCGGCCGCGGCGAAGTACAGGCCGACTTCCTCGTTTGGAATATAGCGGTCGACGACGACGATATTGTCTTGCAACCCAAGGCGCTCAATGTGCCGGAGATAGCTGGAACGGTCCTCCCAGAATTCCCCCACCACGTAGAGGAGTGCGTCGCGTGACTTCAAGATGTCCGGGAAAGCGTCGATCAAGTCGTGAAGCCCCTTATAGTCGCGCACGAAGCCGAAAAAGAGGAGCATCGGCCGGTCGACTTCAAGGTGGGCTCTGGCCTCCTCCGCCTTCCATCGTTTTCCGCTCAATTCGGTGAACGTCGGCAGATGGGCGACATCAATTCGGGCACCGGGTCCCAGGAGTTCTCGTAACCGCTCCCGCTCCTGGGAGGAGTGCACCAGGAACCGGTTCGCTTGCGCCAACACTTTCCGCGTCACCCGGAGCTTCCAACCTCTTGCCTCATGCTCGATCACGTTGTGGCAAACGAAAACCTTCTCGATGTCGCGGCGTTCACCAAGCCGGGAAAGGATGGTACCGAAGCAGGGCCCCCAGAAAGCAACCCACCAGGGCATCACCACCATCTCGGGACCGTAGTCGAGAATGGCGTCTCCGGCCCGTTTCCAGGTCCATGGATTCAGGGAATCAATCAGGTAATCCACGTTTTCCACCCGCATCGGCTCGCTGCTGCAGTCACGGTCGGATTGCCCGGGGAAGAGAATGGCGGGATACTGCCGTTTGAAAGAAATGAATTTCACCTGGTGGCGCCGGCGCAAATGGCGGCACAAAAGGGTCGTATGGTGTGAAACACCTCCCCGGAACGGATGAGTGGGCCCAACGAGACATATCTTCATTGTAGACTCGACCGATCGGAACTCGGGGGGATTCTCATGCGCAGAATTCTCCCAGATCGCCCAGCGGGTGGCAAGATTGCCGGGCTTCAGTATTCCCCGACCCTACTTCACGGTTGCCGCTGACAACCGCCGCCGCTACGGTGAGATCCGCCTCTCATGAAACTTGTCATCCAGATCCCCAGCTATAATGAAGAGGAATCCATCGGCCGCACGCTCAGCGATTTGCCTACGCACCTGGATGGCATTGATACGATTGAGATTCTCGTCATCGACGACGGCAGTTCCGACCGGACGGCGGAAGTAGCCCGCGAAAACGGGGCGCATCATGTTCTCTCTCTGAAAACTCACCAGGGCCTGGCCACGGCTTTCAGATCCGGTCTTCGACGATCCCTCGAGTTGGAAGCCGACCTGATTGTAAATACGGACGCGGACAATCAGTATTGCGCGGAGGACATGCCGGCACTGATCGCACCCATTCTGGAGGGGCGAGCCGACATAACAATCGGCGCGCGACCGGTACAGGAAATCGCGGAATTTTCCGCCACGAAAAAGTGGCTGCAGGGGGTTGGAAGCCGGGTTGTACGATGGGTGAGCGGCACGTCGGTCGCGGACGCTCCCTGCGGCTATCGCGCGCTATCGGCCGAAGCAGCGAAATCAATGAACGTCTTCACGAACTACACGTACACCCTGGAAACAATCATCCAGGCGGGATTGAAGAACATGGCGGTCGAGTCCGTCCCGATCCGAACGAACAAGACAGTTCGACCGTCTAGGCTGATGCGCAATTCCGCTGATTATGTGAAACGCTCGACTCTCACCATCATCCGCGTGTTCATGATCTACAAGCCGATGAAGTTTTTCGCATGGCCCGGCATTATCCTGTTCGGAGTCGGTGGAATTATCGGTGTTAGATTTCTGTATCTATACTTTACGGGAGGAGGACAAGGGCACGTCCAATCGTTGATCCTGGCCTCAATCCTCATCGTCGTGGGTACGATCCTCTGCATTTTCAGTCTCATTGCGGACCTGATCGCAGTAAACCGAAGACTACTCGAAGAAATCCAGGCACGGGTGCGGTCCCTGGAAGACACTCCCCGCCGCCGGGACTAGCCCGCATCGTTCGATAAATAGGTGTACACCGGACGAGGGTCATCTGGATGCACGGGAGCCGCGAAGCGGCAAAAGGCAATGCCGGACCACGCCTTTTCGATTGCAAGTACTTTGCATTGAAAAGTTTCTGGTTTTTTCATTCCTGGCTGTGTTGGAGGGAAAAAAACCGATCCATTTCAGTGCATTTGTGCTATAGGACCCGGCTTCAGATAACCGCAAACAGGAGCAGCTATGAAAACAGGGATGCGTACAATTCGTCGCATAATCTTGGGGTTGTTTTGCCTCGGTGCAACCGCGGCGCTTTTCGGATGTCAGTCCGGCCGCATGACGACGCATATGATCGAGTTGATTGACACCAAAGACGGTGTCAAGGCGAAGAAGGTTTCAGTGCACACGGAGGAGGATGTGCTGGAACGTTCCCCGAACGTGGTCGCGGTAACGCGATACACCGATCTTGCGATGGACCGATGGATCGGTTCGTACTGCCTTTCGCCGGACAATGCGACCCTGGTGCTGGAAATCCGGGAACAAGTCACCGACGCGAGGGGAAGCAAGCGCTGGATCAGCAATCTATGGGCGGCGGACGCCGACAATCCGAGGGGTCTCCAGCGCCTGACCGACGGAATCTATTTCGACAGGGATCCGGTGTGGTCACCGGACAGCCGATTCCTCTACTTTGCATCGAATCGCGCGGGGCGGAGTTGTATCTGGAGGTTTTCAATGCTGACGTTGAGTGGATTGGAAATTGTGACGTCGATCACGACGGCCGATGCATCGCCACAAGTTTCACCGGATGGCGCGGAATTGCTGTATACAGCGCGAACTTTTCCATCGAGTACGCCGCAGCTCTGGAGCCTGGCGCTGAACGGAGGACTACCGACCCAACTGCGTGAGGGCGACTGGCCCCGGTGGTCGCCCGACGGAAAGACCGTCCTGTTCTCCGCCCTGGATCACAACACGGGAAAGCACAAGATCTGGGAGATGTCCCCGGACAGCTCTTCGCCGGTTCAGCTGACCAACCCGGAAAACTCGAACGATATTCATCCATTCTATGCGCCCGACCAATCGCAGATCGTTTTTGCAAGTGACCGTGGTCAGTCGTCCGAAGGGGTGTTCAACTACGATCTCTGGATTACGAATCGGGACGGAACTGGGCCCCGGCAGCTCACCACCAACGGGTCCCGGGACGACCTCCCCCAATTCCGCAAGGACGGAAAGGCGCTCTACTTCCGGTCGAACCGGGGCGGCAAATGGGATCTGTGGAAGCTTTCGCTGGAGGCGGGAGATGTTGAAGCGATCGCAAACTCACCCGCGACGGAGTGAACTCGGCGCCGGGGCTGGAAAGCGGATTGTCCGGAGAGAGAGATGAGCGAGAGAACCAGGGTCGCGTCGATCGCTGATTTGGAGCCGGGGAAGTGCACGACGGTATTCGTCGGGGGGAAAAGCATCGCGCTATTCAATGTTGAAGGTGCGTTTTACGCTCTCGATAATGAGTGTCCTCATATGGGCGGGCCCCTGGGCATGGGGTTCCTGGACGGTGAGACGGTCATGTGTCCGCTGCACGGATGGATGTTCAGCGTGAAAACCGGAGATTCTCCCACCATGCCCGGCCTCAGAACCGGCTGCTACGAATGCGAAGTAGAGGGGGAGGAGGTTTTCGTACTTTTGGCCCCAGAATAGGGGGTTTCTCCAGACCAACGGCAAGAATCGCCTTCAAATCAAAGCTTGAATTTATCCACGTGTTGCCAGAATCTACGCGTTTTCTTCGGGCGCAATCTTTCTCATGATACTTCCAGAGAGCATGAACCCATCGCCGGGCGTATCGGCACGCTTGGCTGCGAGGCTGCTGCTCGCGGCATTCTTCTCGTTTCCCGTTGTGGCGGGGGCCGATGATTCCGATCCAACCCTGAGGAATGCCAGTCCGGGATACAGCTCCCGGCTCCGAAATCGATTTATCTCGCCGGTCGAGGTTCAGGTGATCAACCCCGGGCCCGAGCGGAGCGGGACAGCCATTGTTGAGGCACAGGGCGACCGATCGAATCTGAAAGTTGCGATCCAGAGGACGGTAACACTTCCCGAATCGTCCCTCCGATTTTTCGATGTTCCCGGATACATCGACATGCACGTATCAGGGAGCCGTACCAACCGGCAAATGATGCCGGTGATTCTGACCGACGGCCGGGTGCAGACCTGGTCACGCATGGAAACGTTTGCCGGAATCAGCGACGAGCGCCGCATCGTTTATTACTGCAATGATCCGCGCCGGCTGTCGTACCGCTTTCTTGACGATTTTAAACTCGGCGGGAAGAACGTGAAGTCTTCGCGCATTGTCGGCAGCAATAAAGATCTTCCCCAGCGCCCGGTCTATTACCAGGGTATCGACTTCGTGGTACTGGGAGTCACGCCGAAATCGGTGATCAACGAGTTGCAGGCCGCGGCCCTGCGGAGCTGGGTCGAAAACGGAGGAATCCTGATTGTCACGGGTTCCGATCCGTCGCGGCTGGAAGACATCCCTGCCCTGGCGGACCTGCTCCCGGCTTCCTATCTCGGCACGAGAAACGTAGAATTGCTGCCGGAGCTTTCCACATTCGGGCCCCCATTTCAGGCCTTTCAAACCATCGCGCGCCATCGACTCGTGTATCGCTCCGGAGAGGTGTTGCTCGGCACCCGGGATGATCCCTGGGTCGTAACGCGCCAATTCGGACTGGGGCACGTGATCGCAGTCAATTTCGACACCGGCAACAAAGAATTTCAGCGATGGGAGGGCACCCTTGCCTATTGGGACCTGTTCGCGGGAAAGATGTCACCGCTCGCGAGGTACGGAACCCGGATCATGGCGCAAGGAACGGCTCTCGAAGAAGTCCTGGGATCGCTTACCGGCAAAGAGGTTGCGGCGCGAAACGCGGTTGCGCTCTACCTCCTTGGCGTCCTGATCGTGCTGGCGGGACCGCTGTTCCTTCTTCGAAAGGCACGGCGACCCGAGGTTGCATGGGGAATCTCTGTTGTCGCCGCAGTCATTGCAGGTTGCGGCGCAATCGGTGTTGCCCACGCCAGAAAGGCACAACCGGAACCTTCACTGAACGAAGTTTACCTGGCTGAGACCCTGTCGGGGAAGACGCCGTGGGCCATTCAATCTGCCATAGCGGCATACTCTCCGTTTGATAAGGTGTTCCAGATCCCAACCCCTGGCGATACGACCTGGTGGCGGCCGAGTTCCAGTCCCATTGAACCTCCGGAAACTCTCCCGATCGAGTTCAAGGGGGAAAACATGACGGTTCACCTCCCGGTTCATGCGGACGATGTACGGTACCTGTTCTGGGAAGGGGCGATGCAGGGTCCGCCGGCGCCGGAGGCGCGGTTCGAGATTGGCGAGGAGGGGCTTCGGGTGGAGATTCAAGACGCCAACAACGCCCTGCTGGAAGACATGTTCGTGAAGTATCGCCGGTTGACAGTCCCCCTGGGAGACTCTACGGGCGTGCCCTTCTCCCTGGAAAAATCTTTGCGCCCTGAAAACGGGAATCGGGCAACCTCCTATTCGGACAAGAAAGTACTCCAGGCACTGGATCAATCCCGGGAAAAAATCATCAATCTCCTGATTCCCAGCCAGAGGGGATCCGTGGTCTCGACCATAGCCATGAATACTTTCGGGAAGCTTGCGAGCGCGTTCGCACACGAATCTCCCTGCCTCTATTATTGGTCATCCGCCCCGATTTTTCCCGAAGAAGTCTACCCGATCGAGGGACAGAGGCGCAGTATCGGGCTGGTGCGGGTAAACAACGGGATCACCTATGGAGATGGGAAACTCGTCTTTCCACAGGGAGTTCTGAAGCGGGAATTCGCAGTGAAGCCCGCGGCAATCCGTGGGGATTCGGCCGGTGAGATTCTAGGCCAGAAGGAATGCGCCTTCGCGGCAAAGTGGACTGTGCCGGGGGACGCGCCCGCGATGAAAGTGGATCAACTCCGAATGTTCTCACACCTCACCGGTGAAGGATACACCTACAATCTCTACGCGGTTCCCGTCGCCGAAGTGCCGGCGCTGCTCGAGTCGGAGAAGAGTAAGATTTCGCTCGACCGCCTCGAACCCCTTGGGAATGCCGCCGAAATCACGCTGCCGGACGTTGCCCGGTTTTTTGAACCGGAAACCCGTTCCGTCTACGTAGTCATCGAGATCCTGTCGAGCGAAACTACGCCCGTTTCTTCGCGAAGCCTGGTGCAGGTGATGCGGCCGTGGCGACTGACAAATTTTGAAGTGGAACTGGAAGGAAGCCGATTATGATAGCCATTGAAGGCCTGACCAAGAGATACCGGGACGTCCTCGCGCTCAGTGATTTGAACCTTCAGATCGGTGCGGGAAAGATTTTCGGTTACATCGGCCCCAACGGTGCCGGCAAAACGACCACCATTCGCATCATCGCCGGACTTCTGAGACCCAGCGAGGGAAAAGCGCTCATTGCCGGGGTCGACGTGGTGTCGAATCCGCGGGCCGCGCGGGACGTGGTCGGTTTTCTGCCCGACTCGTTCGGCGTATATCAGGGAATGCGGGTTTGGGAATATCTCGACTTCTTTGGTGCTGCCTATCGGATTCCCCGTAAAAAACGCCAGGCGAGAGTTGACGAAGCCCTTTCTCACACCGGGGCCGAGGCGATGCGTGACTACTTCATTGAAAGTTTGTCTCACGGTATGCGGCAGCGCGTGGGATTGGCCAAAACCCTGTTGCATGATCCCAAGGTACTGCTGCTGGATGAACCGACGAACGGCCTCGATCCCCGGGCGCGGATCGAGTTCAGAGAGTTGCTCATCCGGCTGAAGGGCATGGACAAAACCCTGATTGTTTCCAGTCACATTCTTCCCGAACTTGCCACGATCTGCGACCACATCGGCATCATCGAGCAGGGAAAGCTTCTGCAGTACGGGACGGTGCAGGAAGTGATGAAGACCGTGCAACAGCGGCGGGCCATCGACATTGAGTTTTCCTCGGGAGCCGACGCCGCGGTTGAATTCTTGAAATCTGCGCATGACGAAGAAAAACTTCAGGTGTCGGAAACGGTGGGCGAGCTTGCACGGGTGGAATTCAGCGGCGGCGACGAGGAAATCGTCGAACTGTTGAACGGCCTGGTGACCAACGGGCACAAAGTTCTTTGGTACAGCGAGTCCCTGATGGACCTGGAACAGGTTTACATGAAAGTCACTCAACAGGCCAAGGCCGGCAGCCGGAACATTGACAGCGAATAGCCATGCTGACTTCCCTGATCAAACGTGAAATGACGACCACGCTGCGCACGCAGCGCACCCGCGTCATGGCATTCCTGTACCTGTTGGCGCTGGCTTGCGTGGTAATCTGGATGTGGCCGGACCAGGCGCTGTTCTCCGTGGCGGCGCAGTCCACGCGTTCCATGGTCCTGGTGTTCGTTCTCACCCTGGTCGCACTCGTCATCCTCTACGCCCCGGCGGTAAGCGCAACGTCCATCGTAAGTGAGAAGGAAAACAATTCCTACGATCTGCTCTTCGCCTCGCGGCTTCGGCCCTGGGAAATTGTTGCCGGGAAACTCCTGGCGGCTCTCCTCGTGCTGCTGATTTTCGTGATCTTTTCATTTCCGATATTCGTCTCCGGTTTCTTTCTCGGCGCGGTGTCGATCCAGGAGACGATTCGGATTTACGGGATCTGCGCGGTCACCAGCCTGTTTTCCGGGCTGATCGGGCTCACCATCAGCGCAAGGTCCCGCAGTTCCTACGCCGCGCTTCTGCGCACCTACTCATTTGTCCTTCTGCTGGGCATCGGACCATGGATTCCGTACATCCTTTTGAGCAGCAGCTCATTCTGGATTCCGGTGGTCCACAGTTTCCGCGCCTTGAGCCCGCTGTCGGCGGTCTCGTCCCTCCTGATCCCGGGATTCGATCCGCAAAGCACGATGACGGAAATCCGCCCCGCCTGGGTTCTCTACATCTGGTACGCGTGCGCAGGGTCCGTGGTTCTCTTTTGTATCGTCCTGATTGATGCCTACCGGATGTCGGGGCCTCCGATTCGAAAAAACCAGAAAGTTATCGATGACCCGACGGAACTGTCCCGCCGAAGAAAGCGATTCCCCTTTTACCTCATCGATCCCGATCGCAGAAAGAGGCTGCTGGCGGATTGGATGAACCCGGTGTACGCCCGCGAATTGCGAAGCAAAGCATTTGGCGGAGGAATCTGGATCTTTCGCGGCGCCTATCTCTGCCTGTCGGTTTCCATCATTCTCATGGTCCTGATGCTGGGAAACTTCACCCAGTTCACCCCGGCGACGATCAAGGCAACCGCGATCGGCTTTCAGATCGGGTTGGTCATGCTGCTGATCCCGCCGCTCACCGCGGGCGGAATTACCCGGGAGCGGGAATTGCGCATGATCGACGACCTGCGTTTGTCCCGGATCGGCGCGTGGCAACTCCTGAGCGGAAAATTGCTGGTGGCATTCGTATTCGTGCTTTTCCTCGCCATCGGAAGCGTGCCTCTCTGGATCGTAATCGTCTACATGCAGATGAACACGCCCCAGGAATTACTGACGGTGGGTGCGATTCTGCTTTCCACCGTCCTTCTCGGTCTGACCAGCGGCCTGGTCAGTTCCTCGTTCCTTCGCCGGACGTCCGCGGCAGCGGCAGCCGCATACGGTTTGCTGTGCATTGTCGTTCTTTCCACGTTACTCCCGTATCTCCAGCCCGAAAAATTCGCTGACGTCATCCGATCCAGACTGCTGAGTCTGAATCCTTTCGTCTCTGCGGTGCAGGTGGTCAACTCCGATCAATTCAACCAGGCCCAGGTGCTATGGCGGGACCATCTCATGTTTTCACTCCTCCTCTCGGGATTGTTTTTCGTCATCGCTTACATCAATGTTCGACGCCTGCTGAGACCGGAGAACTAGTGAGTCGATTCCCCAACAACCTGGCCCGGATTTTTTCAGTAGGACTCCTGCTGTTCCCCTGCATCGCAGGCGCGGAACTGCTCGACGATATAGAAGTGGTGCCCGGCCCCAACCGTATTCATCATCCGGTCAAAGACGTCGCCACCCATGAAATGCTTCGCGGCTTCATCCGGGAAGACGATCCGGTAGTTCGGTTGGAGGCCCTCCGGGGTTTTGCCCTCATCAACGGCAACGACAACAGCCCCTATATCGAATCCCTGCTGCAGGATGCGAACCCGCACGTCGCCGCCCAGGCATGGGAAACCGCCGCGCGATGCGAATTGAGCATCGCACCGGGTCTGGTTCAAGCTGCGGCTTCACACCCTGCCCGAGGGGTTCGGGCGGCAGTTTTTTCGGCATTGCCGAGACTGAAGGACGCGGCCGACCCCAGCCTCCTGGAATCCGGCTTGAAAGACGAAGATCCCCGTGTACGGCGCGCGGCGGCCTTGTCCGCTGTCACGGTATTTGAAAATCTCGAATCTCTTACTCAATTCGTTATCGAAGAACCGGACCGGTCGGTGCGAGCCGAAGTGTATCGCGCTCTGCTCCAGAATCCGAAGTCGCCGCGCGCGGTTCTGCTGAATTGGGGATTCTCTTCGGAAGATCCGATGATTGTCTCCACCGCCTTCACCTCTCTGACCACCGATGACAAAGAGCAGTTCGGGGAGTTGGCCAAAGGCCTGGCCGCCGGTTCGAAAGCCATCGTCGATGCCGCGGTCGTCGCCGTGGGTCGGTTGGAATTGGAAGAGTACAGGGACCAGGCCATGGCTCTCCTGGATACTCCCGACACGTCGCTCCAGGCTGCGATCTGTCGCACGCTGGGCGCGTTCAAGGACAAAGCGGTCACCGATGCCTTGCAAAAGACAATCGAGGGAACTCCGGACAACATCGTTCATCTTGAAGCGGTCGACAGTCTTCTCCGCATTCATACCGATGCAGGACTCGACGTGCTGGCGGCCTTTCGACAGAACCCCGATCCCAGGTTACGGGCCGCGGTCGCCGAGCGAATGGGGCACTGGGGGGATTCCGCGGTCGCGGAACGACTCTACCTGATGCTTCAGGATCAAGATGCGGATGTGCTCGACGCGGTGCTCATCTCGTTGCTTCAACTCGGCAACGAGGGTCTTTCGGAACACCGCGAACGACTCCGCGAACTGGCGCGGACCGACATCGGAGACGCAGCGGCACAGGCAATTCGAGCACTCGGTTTCATCGAGGATCGCGAGTCGATCCCGTACCTGACGGAGATTCTCAGGAAGATCACCTACAAGCAGGTTCGCGAAAAGCGCGCGGCATCGCTGGAAGTACTTCAGAAGTTCGGAAACACGAATCTGGTCCGGCGTGCCTATGACCTGGTCACCAAGAAGGTGGTCCCTCCCCCGCCGGAAATGCCCATGGTCGGTCCAACCTATGACGCAACCAGTGTCCGCATTGAAGCTCTGCGCTACATCGCCCGATATGACACACCGGATAACGGAATAAAGGTTCTGGATATGTTCGATGACGTCCCTACCGAGGAAATGCGGATCTTCATGCTGAAATTCATGAAGCAGCTGTCGGGCGACGATTACGAACTGGTTCCCCGCCAGACATTTGAGACCTACCTGGTAGAGAGCCTCGCGCCAAACCCTTTTCCCTGGGTACAACCCCCGGGAATCCGGATCATCGAGTAGGCAAAGCGCGGGCAAGTCTACACAACACCCCTGTCCTTCGGGTTGCCTGGGAGCACAGAAAGGGTACCATCCACATCATGTGGATGATCCCAATATTCCCGCTATCGTGAACACACCTCCGAATACCAGGACCGGATCGGCGCTGCCCGCGAAGTTGCAGCATCTGCTCTCTCTGCCGCCCGCATCCGCAGCCTGCTGCCGTAAACTCGGATTTCGCTCTGAATTGGATTTGTTCATTGCCAGTGATCCCCCGGATCAGAACCTGGGGTCCGGCGGCGGCTCCACCTACCTGCTGGCCGAGGCCTTCGAGGCCACCGGGAGCGGACTTTCATTCGATGCATGGCTGGACGCTTCCCGAAAGTTGCTGATTCACGGTAGCGGCGAAAGCCGCAGGCTCCCGGGATATGCAGTGCCCGGAAAACCTCTGATCCCGATCCCGCCCCTTCCAAGCAGAGTCGGCAATCATCCGGACCAGCGTCTTCTCGATCTGCAGATCGAGTGCTATGACCGCCTCTTCTGGTACGCGCCCGACGCCTACCCGGTCATGGTCACCTGCGGTGATGTTTTGCTCGGATACCAGGGCCCCCTGCCGACGGTGCCCGAAGCCGATATTTGTATCTTCGGGCTGCAATCAACGCCGGAGGAAGCAGCGCATCACGGCGTGATGTTCACGAAAAAGGACCAACCCTCTTCCCTGGAATTCTTCCTGCAAAAACCGGAACCCGACGAGGTCCGCCGTCTCGCCGGCTCACATGATTACTTCCTGGATACCGGCGCCTGGCTGCTGAGCCACCGTGCCCTGCGCGCAATGATGCGGAAGTCCGGATGGCGCCCCGCCACCGGAACCTTCGGGGACACCGGTCCTCATGTGGTGGACCTCTACGGCGGCATCGGCCCGGCTCTCGGGCAAAACCCTCGCGAACAGGATCCGGAATTGTCTGAACTTCGCTGCGTGGTGCTCCCCTTGCCGGAAGGTCGGTTTTATCACTTCGGCTCAAACCGGAGTCTTCTCGCATCAACGCGGGAGCTGCTGCAGCCATCAAATGACAAGCGAACATTCGGGCATGAAGATCCACAGGGAAACTCCTTTATTGCACAGGACTCCCGCGTCGACCCGCGGGCCGCTTCCCGCGCAGCGAATGTGTGGATCGATCACTCGACCATTCCGGAAACCATGACCATGTCAAAAGGTCATGTGCTAACCAACGTTCCCGGATCCGGATTACCCGCGGAGATCGGTGAGGGCATTTGCTTCGACGCCGTGGCGCTGGAAAACCAACAACTGTGCCTCCGTCCGTACGGATTCGAAGACTCATTTCGCGGTCCGGTTGCGGATGGACGTACGACCTGGTTGAACCGGCCTGCCCTCTCGTGGTTCGCAGTTAGAGAGATTCTGCCCGAGGCGGCCGGATTCTCGTCCGATATCGATCTGCAGGAGGCGCCGATCTTTCCCGTGATTGACGCCGGAAACGGTGATCCTGAGTTCGTGCGCTGGCTTACCCGGGAATCTCCGGATCCCAGCCCATCCTACCGGAATCAATGGCTGGAATCCGTTCGATACTCTGCCAGGCAACTTCTGTCGCTTGGGGACCCTTCCCTCCTCATCCGGCGGCGGGAAGGGAATGTGCCCCCGACAAATGCATCCCCGGAGGAATGGAAAAAGATATGCACCGGCATCGATCTGCACGTCTTGTCGAAATCATCGCACCGGGATCCTCCCCCCCCGATACAGCGGGAAAGCTGCGAAGACGGGTCCCTATCGGTTCTGAGAGACCGAATGTACCGGGCCGTTCATACACGAATCGGTGGAGACCCTGTTCGCAGAAACTGGGAAACCGAGGCATTCGATGCGCTTCGGGACATGATCGTAGCTCAACTCGGCGTGGAACCCGCGAGTCCCGCGCGAAACGTGTTGGAAGATCAGATCGTATGGGGCCGATGCCCTGCCCGCCTCGATCTCGCGGGGGGGTGGACAGACACGCCGCCCTACTGCCTGGAATTTGGCGGACATGTCGTAAACGTAGCGGTCGACCTGAACGGGCAACCACCGATCCAGGTGTTCGTACGCTGCATCGACGAACCCGTTATCAGGATCCGGTCGATTGACCTGGGCATGGAAGAGCTCGTGGAGGATTACGGGGCGTTGGAGGATCCCGAAAAACTGGGAAGTGGATTCGGAATTGCCAAGTGCGCACTGTCGCTCGCGGGATTCACGCCCTCCTTCCATTCCGGCGGGGGCGGAAAGTCTCTGCGCGACCAGCTCTCGAGTGACCTTGGTGGTGGCCTGGAAGTGACCCAACTCGCCGCCATCCCCAAGGGATCGGGACTTGGAACCAGCAGTGTTCTTGCCGCGGCGCTGCTTGGAACCCTGAACAACGTCCTGGGACTGGAGTGGACCCGCACGCAGATTTTCCGCCGGACCCTCGCCCTCGAACAAATGCTGGGAGCCGGCGGAGGATGGCAGGACCAGGCCGGCGGCATGTTACCCGGATTGAAACGAATCGACACCGTGCAGGGTTTGTCGCAGGAACCCGAGGTTCAATGGCTACCGCACGATTTCCTGGGACCCGGATCTGCGAATACGCGCGTCCTGTTGTACTATACCGGACTCACACGTACCGCGCATGACGTCCTCGGCGAAATTGTGCGCGGCATGTTTCTCAATGACAGGAAGCGTCTCGCCGTGCTCGAGGAAATCGGATGGAATGCGAGTTTCGCATCCAGGGCCATTCAGAAAAACGATTGGGAGGGCATCTGTGAATCGGTCCGCCGGAGCTGGCATCTCAATCAGCGGATAGACGCCGGCACGAATCCGCCCGCGGTGCAGGCAATCATCGAAACGGCCGGGGACGGCCTCGCGGCCGGCAAACTACTCGGCGCCGGCGGGGGCGGGTACATGCTGATGCTCGCGCACGACGAAAAAGCCGGCGCCGGCATCAGGAGCCGGCTGGAGGAAAACCCGCCGAACCGGCAGGCACGCTTCGTGGATCTCGGTGTTTCCAGCACCGGATTCCAAGTCACGAGAAGCTAACCCTCCCATACGCGCAACCCCTGGCGAGAGAGATAGATCGATAGGGGGGTGAATCCCTTTTCGGTGAGCGTTTTTTGAAGCTTGCGTTTCCGGGGCATGTCGCCGTCGGTCAGGATCGTCAACGAACCTCCATCCCCGCCGGCGCCGTTGACCTTGCATCCCAAGGCGCCGAATTGCCCTGACACTTCAATCATCTGCTCAAAGGCCTCGCACACAAGTTCCGGATGCAGGTCGCGCTGAGCCTCGGTGTTTTCGTTCATACACCATCCCAACTTCGCGAAGTCCCCGGTGTAGAGCGCATTCTTTCCTTCTTCCGCCATCTCCCGTAATCGCCGCATTCGGGGATCGTCGGTGGCGTCTTCGCCCAGATCCGCAATCACCTTCTGGTGCACTTCCGATGAACTGTGAGGTGTTCCGATATAGATAACCAACAGCCGATGCTCCAACTCCCACCAGACGCTATTGGGTACCTGCAGCGATGAGACGCTCGCATGCGGAAATTTGTGCATCTGCATGAAATTGATTCCGCCGTAGGCACTGGCAAGCTGATCCTGGATTCCGCACTGCATTCCCAGCATGTCTGTCTCGATGGAATGGGCCAGGGACGCGACTTCATGAGGTGTTAGCTGCGCATCCGCGAGTCGGCTCAACCCGCCTACCAGCGCAACGGAAACGGCCGCCGAAGTTCCCATGGATGCTCCCGGCGGTGCTTCCGAAAAGATATTGATCGAATAACTTTTGCCCGCCGGTACTTTCATCAGGTCGATCGCAGCCTCGATCATGGGATGCTTGTCATACTTGATGTCCTGCGGATTCACCGCATACGTATCGTTGTAATTCTCCACGTTGAGAACAACCGGCTGATCCGGGTCGGGCTGGTCTTCGACGCGTATCTGGACTTCTACGTACGGATACGTGGCAACGTTGAGGACGGCTCCGTGACCGGCAAACCAGGTATCGGTCCAGCCCCCCAAATCACAAACGCGGGTCGGCGCAATGGCATTTACAATTCTTTGCATGTGCGCTTTGTAGACGTCCCGGTGCCTGCCGTGCAAGTGAAACCGTTTGCGATGGATAAGCGTACATCCCCGGGACGCACCGCATGGCACGATTCATGCAAGTACGCGACGCGGTACGCCTGGAGCGCCGAGGGGAACACAATTGGAAGGCCTGACCGAAAAAATTCGCAAATTTGTGGAATCCCGGGGATTCCAGGGATTCATCATCGTGATGATCCTTTTCGCCGGGGTCCTGGTGGGCGCTGAAACGTATGGCGGGTTCGCGAGCCGCCACGAATTCCTCTTCTCGATCTTTGAAAAGATCATCATCTGGACGTTTGCCGCCGAGGCCGCTCTCAAGATGGCTTCCCATGGCCGAAACTTTTTGCGCTATTTCAAAGATCCCTGGAACATCTTCGATTTTTCCATCGTTGTCATCTGCTTCCTCCCGTTCAGCGGGAGTATCGCCTCGGTATTGCGACTGGCCCGGGTCATGCGGCTGTTCAAGCTGGTTCACTTCATTCCCGAACTTCAGCTCATCGTAACCACGCTTTTCAAAAGTATCCCTTCCATCGGGTACGTAGGCCTGCTCCTTGTCATGCTTTTTTATATTTTTGCGGTGCTCGGCACATCCGTTTTCGGAGCGAACGACCCGATTCATTTCGGATCTCTGGAAACTTCAATGCTCAGTCTGTTTCGTGTCGCCACCCTCGAGGACTGGACGGACATCATGTACATCAACATGTACGGGTCCGATCATTACGGCTATCAGAACTATCCGGACGTGGAACGGATCAGTTCCGGGCACCCCCTGGGAGCGGCCGTCTTTTTCGTACTCTTCGTCATGCTGGGAACCATGATTATCATGAATCTGTTCATCGGTGTCATCATGAACGGCATGGAAGGGGCCCGCGCAGAGGCGCGGGCCGTCAAGGACGCGGTGGAGCAAACCGAACTGACGCTTGGCGTCGAATTGGAAAACATCGAACTGCAACTGGATGCAATGAAAGCGGCTCTGCAGAAACTGCGCGACAAATCGCAGAGGCACAAGTTCAGCAAGCTCGTATAGGCGAAGGGTTCGGCGTGAGCTCCTGGATAAGGATTGCGCCTCCGGGTCTGTATCTCATCCCTTGACGAATCGAACCCGGACCGATAGCGTAGGCCCCGTGTAGGACACAACTCTGCAGACCGATGGATCACGAGGGAGCAACAGAGAAATCGAGTTCTTCCGCAACGAAAGGGAATGATTATGTCGAACGCAACCGCCGTATCACTGATTTCTAGTCCGAAGTCCGCTGTCGAGTTGGCTGACTTTCCCCTGGCCGAGGAGCAGGTCCTCGAAGGAAATCCCCGGGCGAAAATCTGGATCCATGCCCAGTCGCCGGATCTGAAGGTGACGCAAGGCGTCTGGAGTTGCACGGCAGGGAAATTCTCCTGGGATTTCACGTGGGACGAGTTCCTGATGGTGCTGGAAGGGGAAATGACGATCACGCCCGAAAACGGAGAAAGCGTTACACTGAAAGAGGGCGATTTCGTGAACTTCCCGCTCGGCCTGAAGACGAAGTGGCATATCCCGCATTTCGTGAAAAAGACATTCGTCCTTCGTACGCCTGAACCGCTGGTGTTGTAGGTGCCGGCTGAATAGACCGGCCCGATAGCGGACCGACTCGCTCACAGATTTCCCATGGCCAGATCCAGATCATCAACGGAACGAATTGCGCTCGATCCCACCGCGTTGGGGCGGCGATTCAGGCGATCCCTGCGGGCGCAAGAGGTCCTCCTGGGCGGAATCGTCCACGAATACCTGAGGCCGTCTCTGGTCAAGATGTACCGGCATGCGGGATTTGACTTCATCTTTATCGAAAACGAGCACACCACGTTCCTGGGGCCGGAGTTCTCGGACTTTGTGCAGTGCGCGCGCGATAACGGCCTGCCGGTGATCAGCAAGGTGGGCCAACTCGAGCGGGCGGAGGTGGCCCGCTGCCTGGAGGCGGGCGTGTCGGCGATCCAACTTCCCCGGACGGAGTCGCGGGAGCAGCTCTCGGAGTTGATCGATACCATGAAATTCGCCCCGCAAGGTACTCGCGCCGGGGCGCCGTGCTTTGGCAACGTGGACTACGTCGCCCCCGGCGACGACGCGGCCTGGTTGAGGAAGGCCAATCAATCCACCAGCGTGGTGGCGCATATCGAGACTCCACGTGGATACGAGAATGCCGAGGAGATCGTCAGCACCCCCCACCTCGATGCAGTCTATGTCGGGCCTTACGACTTCTCCATCGCGATGGAGGCCCCGGGCGATTACAACCATCCCCGGGTCAGGAAGGCCATGAAACGAATTCTGGAGCTTTGCCTGGAGCACGATGTCGCGTTCGGCACCACCGCGAGCGATCCTCGGGCCGCCGCCCGGTGGGTCAAAAACGGGTGCCGGTTCTTCGAGGTCATCGACGAACTCACCCTCATCAGCCACGGCGCCTGCCGGATTGTCGATGATTATAAGCGGGCCGGGACGATAGCGTAACCGGCGGATCTCGGAATCGGTCAACAACGCCCTCATATGCCATGGATGCTTTCTGGAGGGCGAAGCTTCAGCTGAGCCGGCGATCGGAAAGTCCAGGAAGGGACGTGCTCAGCGCACGGCTCAGCTGAAGCTTCGCCCTCCAGCCGGTTTTGATCTATCCTGAAGTCCCCTCGCGGCGGCGGTTGCGGCCGCTACTTCCGGATCGGAGGAACTGCCTGTTCTGGTGACAGAGTCGGGTCCACGGCTCGCCCCGGGGGCAACTTCCGTTTCGAACTCTCACTCTCGTGCCCGATGGATTCGAAGATGGCATGCAGATTATTTCCTCGAGCAATTCGCTTTCGGGTGCCGGCGTCGTCGACCCGGAGCGCCCGAAAGTAATCCGGGTTCATGTTGTGCTGCTCAATTTCTATGGACTTCGGATTCCCGTCAATCGGGCACTCAAACTCAGCGATCCGGTTCCACCAGGTGTCCCCGTCCCCGACGCGAGAAGGGATATTCACGCCGGTATCACCGGGGATCAGGATGTCTTCGTCGAACAGGGCAAGGTAACCGATCGCCTCGGCAAGCTGAGAATAGTCGATATGAACACCGACTCCCTTGTGGGCGTGCGTACAAGAGACGGGATAATTCTGGAATACCGCCGTGTCTTCGAATCCAACCTGGCCGCCGGCCGGGACATTGCTCATAAAAGTGAAAGCCGTCCGATGCACCTTGTCCCGGCGGGGAGAATGGTAGTTTACAATCTTCAAGTCCGGAGGTAGCGAGCCATCGGCGAGCGAAGTGTCCCGGGTCATCGCCGATCCAAGAAAATAGACGCCACGCAAGTATTCAAGTTTCCCATTGGATCGTTCCAATGCCTCGCGGATGACCCGGGTTCCGACGCTGAACCCAACCAGGACATAAGGCGTCCGTTCTTCCTCCAGGCGGTCGATGATGCGAATCTTGAAATCGGGGGCTTCCTGGTCCGCGCGTTTCTGGGATTCAAGCCAGCTCGCTCCCGCCTTCAGAACATCGACCTTAACCGAATCCCACGGGTAATTCTCGATGCTGCATGGAACTTTCGATTTCTTGATGAAAGCTCTCATGTTTTCACAGAACCGCGGATCCTCCTTCAAGCCACCGAAGCCATGTACATAGACAAACGCCAGGGCAACGTCGTTGGTGCCGCTTGAATCGGCCCGTGCACAATAAGGGAGGAACAAGATCAAGAGGGTGCAAAACACGCACGGTGAACAGTGCAGCAATCCAAATCGAAAGTTCACTCGACGATCCTTCACAACTCGTGAGATGTCATGTTGGGCCTCTCCAGGAATCGGATTTTTCACAACAGGGACGCGCATCAGTCTCGTTTCCTTCATCTTTTAAGAGAGTACGCCGCCTTGTTCAATGTCGCCTCGTCCAAATCTTTGTCGAATCGACCAAAATCGGGGCCAAGACCAAGGTGGAGGATGCAAAATCACGCTCGCCTTCACACTCACGATGCGCAGAATCGATTCATGAGTGCAAGTGGAAGTACGACCGGGATTCACCGCCGCTCTCCCAAATCTACTCCCCCATCCGGACCATTTGAGTTCACGATCGGGAACTGAAATGGTCCATCGGGCAGGCTCTGAATGCCGATTCTCAAGCCTGAGTTCGAGGCTTCGACGGTTCAGTGCACGGGCGATCTTGAACGAGGGCTTACGATCCGCCATCCACCTCAAGAAATACTCACGTTGCAAGGATTCCTTACGGGTCAAGGAGTCAGATTGCGATATGCCGACATCGACTTGAAGCCTACAACGCCGGCGCCGCGCATCACGCATCGGGAATTCGCAGCGACTCCCCGTTGTGCTCCGGGCCGAGACCCAGGATGAACGGCGCGGCGCGGTGTACCCATACATTCGGCATGTCAAATTGTTCCGCACGTTCGGCGCCGTAATGGAACTGCAGCAACTCCGTGTTGATGACACCCGGCTGCAGAGGAATGATCGACATGCCTTCGGGCAGCTCCCTGGCAATGCTTTTGCTCAACCCTTCCACCGCAAATTTCGAGGCGCAGTATGCCGACATTGTCTTAAAACCTATGACGCCGGCGCCGGAACTGATGTTTACGATCACGCCCTTGCGCCGCTCCGTCATCGCCGGCAAAAAGGCGCGCAGCACGTTCGCGACGCCGAGAATATTTACAGAAAGGACCCGCTCAAATTCCTCCGGCGGTACGTCGCAGAACATTGCGTCTTCATTGATGGTGCCGGCGTTGTTGATCAACAAGTCCGGGACTCCGATTCGGAGAATCGCCCGGGCCGACAACTCCACCGACGGACGATCCACTACATCCACCACGTGAAAGTGTTCCGGCGGGCCGGGGAGTGTCTGCAACTCGCCGATCTCAATAGGATTCCGGGCGCAACCGGCTACGGTATGCCCCAGCTCAGCGAACCGGAGCGCAAGCGCCCGTCCGATTCCCCGCGTGACGCCGGTGATGAATATGAAACGTTTGTGTGAAGACATAATCCGCTGCCTTTCAGTAAATTATCCAAGGTTCAATGCGGCGTCAATTCATCGGGACAACCTGCCTCGGTCCGCGAACTTCAGAAATGGTGTGAGTGCCAGGCCGGCGAGCACCGCGCCGATCAGGAGCAGGAATACTGGCTGATAGCTTTGCGTCTGGTCGAACATATATCCTGCCAGCACAGGTCCCATTGCCCCGCCGGCGGCCCCAGTGAAAGCCACGATCCCGATCAGAAGGCCATGGGAGCCGATTCCGAACAGCCCGGCCACGACGGGAGAAATCAATGTGTAGAAGCCCCCGTGAGCCAGTCCGTAGATTGCGGCGAAGAAGTAAAGGGTCCACGGCTCCCCGGCCGTCCTCAGCCACAGCAAGCTGAAAAGCAGGATACCGAAGCACACGAGTATGGACCTCCTGTTGCCGAACCTGTCGATCGCCAATCCGGTCAACAGTCGACCCGCCATGCTGACGCCGCCGATTGTCGACAGGACACCTGCCGCCTGGATCGGTTCCAGGCCGCTGTCCCGCGCATGGGGTACGATATGCACCATAATCGTCATGAGGCAGCCCACCACCAGGAAGTTCATCGAACAAACAGCGTATAGCGACCAGGTCCGAAATGCTTCCCTGCCGGAGAGACCCGCGCCGGTCTTCCCCCCCGCCTGGGCTTTCCGATGTCCATTGTCTCCGTCCGCATGCAGTCCCATCCGTCCCGGATCTCTGCGCAGGAGCAGCCCCGACCCCACAATCAGGATAAGCGCAATCAGCCCGACACCCCAGGAGGCGTTTCGCCAGCCAAAATGTAGTATGAGGAGGCTGGCCGTGAGCGGCATGATCAACTGTCCTGCTCCGCTCCCCGCTTTTACAAAACCGGTCATGGTTCCTCGACGACGGTCAAACCACCGGGCCGTGGTTGTGAGTGCGATCACGTCAATGGAACTCAGACCGACTCCCACCATGACGCCGTAGAAAAGGTACAGTTCCCACACGGAGTCCACCCGGGAAAATAGGAAGTATCCGGATCCGTAGATGACTCCCGTCACCAACATGATGATTCTGGGTCCGAACCGATCGTTGAGGGTTCCCATCAGGACGCCGAGGGCCCCCATGAGAAGATGGGCCAGGGAGGCGGCGCCGGAAACGGTGGCCCTGGACCACCCGAACTCAGTAAGCAAAGGATTGAAAAAAACGCCAAAGGCAATGTACGACCCGATTCCTACTCCCTGAAAGAGGAAACAAGCGAGGACGACAACGTACCCGTAGAACACCGCGGGGCTGGCCTTTTGGTTCATGATGCTGATAGGAGGTAGAGCAGGTTTCCTTGGTCGAAATAGAACCTTCCACTATGGTGGATTCGGATAAGGTGAATGGATTCGCCCGGTTTGGACAGACCGAATGTCAATCTACTGAGCCAGCGGAATGCTCAACACCTGGCCGAAGTGGAATCCGGGAATCATCCGACTTGCTAATTCGGCCTGAACGTATATTTTAGACAGACCTACTTGAAAAGAAACGGCTGAAAACGGAACCGACCATGAGTGTAAAAATTCGCATCGAATATTGCGCGGCTTGAAACTACGCACCTCGCGCCGTCAGTTTGACGGCCAAGCTGCTCGATTTCAGACAGGATATCGCTTCGCTGGAAATCATTCCCTCCGGCGGTGGTGTGTATGAGATTGATGTCGATGGACAACGGATCTACTCCAAGAAGGAAACAGGTGAGTTTCCCGACGAAGACGCGATCGTCGAGCAGATCCGCTCCAAGGTGTAGACCCGGTCTCAACCGTTCCTCTCCCAATACTTCCCCTCTTTTTCGATATTCAGCATTGGCATTTCGGAGAGTGATGGGTGCCTGGTGGTCCCCGCGGTCTTCAACACCGTTGTTTCCCGGTTTTGCCGGGAAAGGTAGGTTCGATTCCTTCCCTCTCCGCCATGATGTAAACGCGGGGAGGCGATGCTGAGCACTCTCCGCGAAATCCCTGCCGTAGACCGGTTGCTCCAGTCCCTGGAGCCTGTCTCGCTGCCCCGGCCGGTCGTGGCGCGGGTGGTGCGCGAACATCTGGCCATTCTCCGAAAATCCGGCGACATTCCGGCGTTCGAGGGAATCGTCGACGGTATTCGCGAAAAGCTCGTCAGGCTTGCGCGATCAAGGATTCAACCCGTGGTGAACGCAACCGGCGTCGTAGTGCATACGAACCTGGGTCGATCGCCGCTGGGAGCGAGTGCAGTCCGATCCCTGGCCGAGACGGCAAGCTCCTACAACAATCTGGAGTTCGACCTGGACAGCGGAAAACGCGGAAGCAGGGCCGAATACCTGGAGAACAACCTGGCGATTCTGTGTGGCGCGCAGGCCGCCACCGTCGTCAACAACTGCGCGGCCGCGCTGGTGCTCGTTCTCCGGCATTTTTGTGCGGGAGAAAAGAACGAAGTCGTGATTTCCCGTGGTGAGCTGATTCAAATCGGTGGTGGATTTCGGATTCCCGATATCCTGGAGTCTAGTGGGGCGCGTCTCCGCGAAGTTGGCACCACGAATAAGACTTCCATCAAAGATTACGAGCGGGCAGTGGGAAGCCGAACCGGCCTCCTGCTGCGGGTCCATCGAAGCAACTTCTTCATGGAGGGTTTCGTGAATTCCCCACCGACAAAAGAGTTGGCGCAGCTGGCCCGCAAAAAGAGAGTCCCGTTGATTGAAGATCTGGGCAGTGGCGCCATGCTGGATACGGACCGGCTGGCGCCGGTCGAGCATGAGCCCACACCGGCCGAATCTCTCAAGCAGGGCGTATCTCTTGTATGCTTCAGTGGAGACAAACTGTTCGGCGGACCACAGGCGGGACTTATCGCAGGGAAGAAGCGCCAGGTACGAGCCCTGAAGCAAGAGCCGTTTTTCAGGGCGTTGCGTTGTGACAAACTTGTTCTCGCCGCCCTGCAGGTGACAATCGACGCCTATCTTGAGAGTTCCACGGTTTCGGATCCTGCGGCCACGATTCCCCTGGTCGAAATGCTCGGGACCCCCTGCGATCCACTTCGTGAGCGGGCGGATAAAATCCTGGCGGCAATCCAGGGGCTTCCCATCGAGGCCGGGATGAAAGATTCACAGGCGCAAATAGGCGGGGGAGCCCTTCCCCGCTCTCATATTCCGTCTGTTGCGGTTTGGTTGCGCCCGGGAAAGGAAACCGCCGCCGAGTTGTCGGCCCGTCTGCGGCGATCCCACCCTCCCATCGTCGGTTACGTGGAAAAGGGATGCCTAGTTTTGGATTTACGAACCGTGTTTCCAGATCAGGACGGAATACTGGCGCGCACTCTGCAAACGACACTGGCGCCCCGCGCAACGTGAAATGAAGGAGATCCGACACTACATTCTGGCCACCGCCGGCCACGTAGACCACGGCAAGAGTTCACTCGTGCTCGCGCTCAGCGGTACGGATCCGGACCGCCTTCCCGAAGAAAAGAGCCGTGGACTCACGATCGAGTTGGGGTTCGCTCTCCTTCGGCTCGAGGATCCCAACGCGGAGATCGAGTATCGGCTGGGCATCGTAGACGTCCCCGGTCACGAAGATTTCGTGAGAAATATGGTGGGAGGGGTGGGCAGTGTCGATGTGGGCCTCCTGGTGATCGCCGCGGACGACGGCTGGATGCCCCAGAGCGAGGAGCATTTCGAGATTCTCAATTACATGGGAGTTCACCGCGGGATTGTCGTCCTGACGAAAATCGACGCGGTGCCTGCAGGGGATGTGGAAGCGTGTGAAAATGATGTCCGAGGAAGACTCGCAGATTCACCATGGGAGAACGCACCCGTGATCCGCACCGCCGCCCCGCGAGGGGAAGGGATCGAGGCACTGAAGACACGACTATGCGAGATCCTCGAGGAAACGCCTCTCCCCGCCGATATCGGCAAACCACGATTGCTGATCGATCGCGCCTTTTCCGTGCCGGGGGCGGGAACGATTGTAACCGGAACCCTCTCGGGCGGATCTCTTTCCGTGGGCCAGGCAGTTCTGGTGGAACCGGGTGGACGTCGAAGCAGAATCAGGCGGTTGCAAACGCACAACGAAAGTGTCGAAGTCTCGCCACCGGGTACGCGAACCGCGATCAACCTGCCTGACCTCGCACCTGGAAAGGAAGTGAATCGAGGCGACATCGTCACCCTGCCCGGGATCGGAACCGCTTCTTCGACTCTTGATTGCACCCTCTGCATGGAATTGCGAGTGCTGGAAATGGAACGGGCCCATGTTCGCCCCTTGAAAGACGGAACCCGCGTCCGGCTTCATCACGGCAGCGCCCACGTCCCGGCAATCGTTCACCTGTTGAATGCAAAGGAACTGTTGCCGGGTGAAGAGGCACTGGCCCAGATACGGCTCGAACGTCCTGCGCTCGTTTTTGCCGGCGACCGGTTCATTCTCCGCGATTGGCAGGAGCGCCTCACTATGGCCGGAGGTATCGTACTCGACCCCGTGGCATCCGCCGCGCGATTGCACGCGGCGGAAAGAAAAGCATTTCTTAAGGCGTGCGCCGTGGCGCCGGGAGATTGCGGCGTTCAAATGGACGCGACTCTTGCACGCGACCAGGCAGGCCGAACCGACGAACTCCTGGGGCAGTCCCGGTTTGCGCGGGATGACGTCCGCTCCTGCGTGGCGGACAGATTGAAGTCAGATTGCGTGGTGGAGCGGGACGAGTGGATCATCAAAGAGGATACATGGTCCGGATGGAAACGCGACGCCGCGAAGCAGGTAGAATTATTTCACGATTCGAATCCGGAGCGAATCGGTTTACCGATTGCGGAGTTGCGAAAGAGTCTCGCGGGGTCGGAATGCACCCATGAACTCCAGGACTTGATCATCGCGGAACTGTGCCGGAGTGACTTTGCTTTATCGGCAAATGTGATCCACCGATGCGGCAGAAGAGCGGAACTCCCGGAGGATCTCGAGGCTTCAGCGGACACAATTCGAGGCATGCTTCAGGCAAACCTCCATGAACCGCCATCAACCTCGGACCTGCTGACAGACGCTGACGCGAAGAAGGCCATTCAGTTTCTGATCGACACCGGTGAGGCCGTGCAAGTCGGGAACGATCTGGTGATGGCGGCCGAGGGATTTCGTGAGCTGGCGGATCGCGTTCGGGAACACATCTCAAGGCAGGGCCCCGCGACGGTAAGTGAACTTCGCTCCTCGCTGGAATCTACGAGACGCATCATGGTGCCCCTGTTGGAGAAACTTGACAGCCAAGGCGTAACAGTACGTCGCGGCGACGAGCGGGCGTTGAAGAGCCAGGGATAACCTTTCCTCCCGAAAACATGCGCGCCGCCAATCCAATAGAAAAAAGAATCGTCCTCCTGGGCGCCGGAAACGCTCATCTGCAAATCGTGAAATGGTGGGTCATGAACCCGATCCCGGGCGCTTCACTCACCCTGATTACCGACAGCTCGTCCACCTTGTACTCCGGCATGATTCCCGGCTACCTGGCAGGCTGCTACACGTTGGAGGATATCTCCATAGATATCAGCCGGCTCTGTGCGGTGTCCGGAGTAGAGTTTCTACAGGCGAAGGCATGCGGGATCGATGCAGGAGAAAAGGTTGTTCGTGTGCAGGATCGGCCCGAGACCCGGTTCGATCTGTTGTCGGTGAATGTTGGATCGAAACCGGCGATTCCATCGGCTCCGTTCGACCCGGGAAAGTCGCTCCCCATCAAACCGTTCTCCTCACTTCCGGAGCGAATCGCCCGCTTCGATGACGAGGTCCGCCGGACCTCCCGCCCGATGCAAGTGCGGATTGTCGGCGGCGGTGCGGGTGGCTTCGAGATCTGTCTTGCGCTTCAAAAACGGTGGGAATCGAATCCTCATGTCTCCTTCGAAATCCTGACTTCAGGTGATCGCGTACTCTCTACTGCGCCTCCGGCCGTGTCCCGCCACGGGGAGAAGGTGCTACGGGATCGGGGAATCCAGGTGCGGCATCAGTCTTCGGTAGTGGGAGGGAATGACGATGCGCTCATCCTGTCAACAGGGGATCAGATTCCATACGGACTCTGTGTCTGGGCCACGCCGGCGGAACCTCTAGAATTCATGGCCGGCACCGGCCTTGATCTCGATGCCAGGGGGTACGTGAGCGTGCACAGTACCCTCCAGTCGGTGTCCCATCCGGATCTGTTCGCCGCGGGAGATTGTGCGGCGCTCACTTCTCACCCCGATCTTCCGAAGGCTGGAATCTTCTCGGTGCGGTCCGGACCTGTTCTGTGGGAAAACTTTCGTCGCCATTGCTTCGGCCGGAAACTGCGGCCGTACCGGCCCCAGCCGATCTACTTGTTTCTTCTCAACACCTCCAACGACAGCGCAATCATGAACTACGGTGGGGTTGCGGGACGGGGACCCTGGGCCTGGCGGTGGAAAGATTTCATCGACCGAAAGTGGATGCGCAAATTTCACGACACCTATTCCACGCCCATGGAAAGCGATGATGAAGTCGCGGAAATCTCGATGCGTTGTGGAGGATGTGGCGCTAAAGTCGGAGCGGAAACGCTACGGGGAGTCCTGGAGCAACTGGACATTTCTTCTCATCCGGATGTCTTATCCGGCGTGTCTCACGGCGATGACGCCTCTGTTCACCGCCCTCCGCCCGGCTTTCTCGAAGTGCAGAGTGTGGATTTTTTCCGCCAGTTCATATCCGACCCGTACACTTTCGGGGAAATCGCGGCATTGAACGCATTGAGTGATTTGTACGCAATGAATGCAGACCCGTTCTCGGCACTGGCAATCGTTACGGTCCCGTATGCAACCGAACCGGTGCGTAGCGAACAGCTTCGGCAGGTTTTGTCCGGCGCGCTTTCCGTGTTTAACACTCACGGCGTGACGCTATCGGGCGGTCATACATCCGAAAGCGCAGATTTCCAGATCGGATTCTCCGTAACCGGGTACGCAAGGGAATCGGGCCTGTTTCGAAACGAAAGCCTACGCCCTGGGGACGAGCTCGTGCTGACAAAGCCGCTTGGAAGCGGCGCCCTGCTTCGAGCCCACATGCTTGGGCAGTGCCCATCGGCATGGTTCGATACCCTGGTGGCTGGATTGAAGATTTCGAATCGAAGCGCATCGAGGATCCTGGCGGAACACGGGGTAACGGCCTGCACCGATGTCACAGGCTTCGGATTGGGCGGGCATCTTCTCGAGATGTTGGATGCAAAGAACCTTGGCGCCACGATTGAGCGTTTGCGTGTCCCCGTGTACCCCGGGTTTCGCGAAGTTACTTCCGGCGCCAAGGATCGAATTGTGAGCACATTGCATGAAGAAAACTCCCGAATTCGATCCCGGGTCTCCTGTCCGGATACCGATCAGCCGGAATGGTTGTTCGATCCGCAGACATCGGGCGGGTTGCTGGGGGGAGTGGACCCGAAGAATTCCAGTGCAGCGGTGAAGGCGCTGAAAAATTCCGGCTACACCGATGCGACGAGTATTGGAATCGTAGAGGAATCGAAAGCGGGAAACGCGAGGATTCGGGTGACGTGAATCCGGTCGTTTTGGTTTCCGTTCGGCGTTTCTGGTGTCAGGTTTCGGGCTTTCCTGAAACCAAATACGACTCTCACTGCTCGAAAAAGTGGACCAAAATCAGAGGCCGAACTGACACCTTGTTTGAGAGTTCAGGTTTGAGGAGGGACAACATGCTGGCAGAAATCTTGTTTGTGAATTCGTCTGATTCTTCAATCCTAATCGCAATCTTAATCGATTAGGATTGTGATTAGGATTGCGATTAAGATACATGGAAAACGGTGACACCGTGTCAGAGGCCAACCTGAAACCACGTTCAAACTCCGTCCCCTCAAGACGCGACGACTTCGTCCTGAAATCCGGCCATTAGTTCTGTTGGATTTGAAACTTCACCGAAGCGAACCAGCCGGGCGCTGTTGAACACGACGATCAACGATCCCGCATTGTGGAGGACAGCGGCGGCAATCGCTGACAGGTACCCCGTTACACCGATTACAATCAAGCCGCCGACGATGAAAACCACTCCGACGGCCAGGTTCTGATAAACCGCGCGCCCGGCGGCACGGGAAAGTTTCAACAGAAACGGAACTCGCAATAGATCGTTGCTCATCAGCGCAACGGTCGCGCTGTCGATGGCTACATCACTCCCGGCCGCGCCCATGGCAATGCCGGTGTCGCTGGCGCTGAGAGCCGGGGCGTCGTTGACTCCGTCACCAACGAAGGCAACCTTGAATCCCTGGCCCTTCACCCGTTCAACATACTCCGCCTTACCCTGGGGCAGGCACTCCGCTTCATACTCGCAGCCGCCCAACTCCGCGGCAACAAGCCGCACGACCGACTCGCGGTCGCCGCTGATCATCGAGATTCGCTTCAGACCTGTGTCCCGCAGTTCCTGGAGCGCAACCGCCGCCTCATCGCGAATCTGGTCTCGCAACCCGATCCAACCGAGAAACTTTCCGGCGCGGGATACAAACATGATGCTGAACGTTTCCGCGTCGTCGGCTTGCGTCGATTCCTCGATTCCGGCCGCATCCACGCCATGCTCACGAAGCCAGGCGGCACGGCCCACGAGGATTACATCCCCTTCTACCAAGGCCGTGACTCCCTTGCCGGGCTCTTCCGTAAAGTCCTTTGCCTCGGCAACCGGGACCTCCGATTGCCTCGCCAGTTTCAGGAGGGCAACCGCGGCCGGATGGTTGCTGTACTGTTCGACGGCGGCCGCAGCGTGGACGAGATCCGCGGGAGAAACTCCCTCGGCGGGAGCAAGGCGCTCCACGCCAAGATCCCCGGTGGTCAGGGTTCCGGTCTTGTCAAAAATCATGGCGTCAATACGGGAAGCGCTCTCCAGGTCCACAACGTTCTTGACGAGGATCCCCCGCCGGGCGGCGGCCGACAGCGCTGCGACCATCGCGGTCGGCGTTGCGAGAATGAAGGCGCAAGGACAACTCATTACAAGGATCGCCACGACACGGTCCCAATCCCGGGTCGCGAACCAGACCAGCGCGGCGATCATCAGGACCACCGGCGTGTAGAACCCTGCGTACTTGTCGATTACTTTCGTGATGGGAAGCTTCGTGTGCTCGGCCGCGAGAATGAGTTCCCGCACGCGACCGATGGTCGTGTCCTCTCCCACCCGGGTTACCTGGACCTCGATCATTCCGGTCAGGTTCACCGTGCCCGCAAAGACCTCTTCTCCGGTCGCCTTGTCACGGGGCAACGATTCGCCGGTAATGGACGCTTCGTTTACGGAGGTCTGACCCAGAACGATGGCACCGTCGGTGGGAACGGTTTCGCCGGGCAACACGCGAATCCGGTCCCCGGCATTCAGTTCAGTGGCCTGCACCTCGCCTTCGCCTCCATCCTCCTCCAGTCGGCGGGCGGTGGTCGGGGCCAGGCGTACGAGTTTTTCGATCGCCTTGTGTGCCCCCTGTGCAGTTCTCGTTTCGATCACCTGCGAAATCAGCATAAAGAACGCGACCACCCCGGCGGTGCGGAAATCTCCGTAGGCCATGGCCGCCAGCACCGCAAGGGCCACGAGTTCATCCATGTGCATGTGACCTTCCAGGAGGTCCTGTATCGCCACCCAGAAGATGGGAAGGGCCAGAAGGGTCGCCCCCAGGGCCGCGCTGAAATCTCCTACGAGATTATTCTCCCCGTATACGAAGTCAGAAAGGTAGGCGGCAAATACGAAAACGGTTCCGGCAAACAGCAGAGGCAGCCGAAATCGTTGCAGACCATGGCCATGGTCGTGATGACCCGCTTCGTGTCCGTGGTTTTCCGGTTGCACCGATTCTCTCCTACTTCTCGCTGGATTTCAGCGGATTTTTTTGCCGGGGAGTAAGGATAATTCGATACTCCGTCTCTTTCCCGTCCACCGGGCGAGGCACCAGGAAGCTCTCGCGCACGTTCTGATGAATCCTGGTCCTAGCTTCCTGCAAAAGTATTGTTTCTTTGAAAGAGTCCAGACCGCCGTCGAGGCCGGCGCGAATGTCTCTGAAATAGTCGGCACGGGCTTCCAGGTCGCTGATGTAATTGTTGGCAGCGGCGCGCGCTTCCTCCAAAACTTCCGCGGCCTCCGCTTCCGCCTCATTCCGGATCTGGGTCTCGTCTCGGGTCGCCTCACTGAAGTCGGCGGCCCGTTTGATTTCCGCGCTCGTCACCTGGTCGAATGCATCCGTCATCTGGAGCGGTGCGCTCTTGCCCACCAATTCAATGCCCTGGATCGAAACGCCAAGATTCAGGGCATTCGCGCCGTCTCGACACGCCTTTTCCACCGCCAGGATAAACGCGTTGATTTCCGTGCGAAGAGCCCGATCAATGGAAAAGCCAGCACTCACTCGTACTACGGCGTGACGGAGCTCGTTGAGGAGGAGGTCGTTCACGTTTTGAAAAGCGAGGGCATACGCTTCCGCGTTTTGAACCGTGTAACGAAGCGCCCACTGCGTGTGCAGAAGGTTTACATCGCCGGTGATCGTGTATCCGTCACGCATCGGATCGAGCGTGGGACCCGAAGGGAAATTTCCCTCCATGTCCGGAGGCGTCAATGGATCCACGAAGTACCAGAACGAATTCCTCGTGTGCACGATCTTAACATGTTCGGTCTCCACGGAAACGACTTCGGCGATGGGTTCAGGCCATGTCCAGAAAAAGCCTGGGCCCTTGACCCGGTCCTCTCCGACACCACGGATTTTTCCGAAAACGAGAACGACGGCTTTCTCATCCTGCGGGACAACGCGTATGCCGGACAAGGCATACAATCCCAGCAGAATCACCATGACAATGCGCAGCAGGCGAAAGCTTACCCGAAGCGCATCCTGCAAGGCAGCCTCTCCCGCACCCGGACCGGTGGGTCGCTGAGAGTTTGTATTCTGGATCGGGGCGTCGTTCATCTCGGCGCTTAGTTCGTGGCGGAATCCGGCGAGTCCTTCAGCAGGCGAAAGGGAGCGTCGTCCGTGGTGCGAATAATGGTCGCGTTGTTATCCAGGACTTTCTCCAGCGTATTGAGTTCATTGAGAAATATCGCGAGTTCGGGATCGTCATTGAACGCCTCGAAGAACGTAAGCGCGCGCGCGTCCGCCTTGGCCATCTCCCGCTTCGCCTGTGCCCTGGCCTCCGTGACAAGGTTGGTGCTGACCCGCCTCGCCGTCGCCCGAATTTTGCTCGCTTCCTTGTTGCCCTCCGCGCGGGCTCTCTCTGCGAGGGCATTTCGCTCCTGGCGCATCCGGTCAAACACTGATTCCGTAATCCCTTCCGGAAATCCGAAGCGGTGAATGCCGATCGCGGTGACGTCGATACCGTACGCATCGTCGGCGTCTGCGCTTACCTTGGACTGAATTTCCGCTTCAATCTCTTCGAATTTAAGATCATCCGCGTTCACGTTCACCAGGCTCGACAAGGGATGTTTCCCGAGCACCTGGCTCTTCGCGTCCCGAATGAGATCCTCGAGGCTCGACTCCGCCAGCGTTACCCCTCCCAGGCCGCCTCCCACCGCTTGAAGAAACTTGATCGGGTCGCTGATTTTCCATGCTGCGAACATGCTGATCAGCACGTTCTTCTGATCGAACGTCACGCTCTCTTCGTACACCGTATCCATGGACCGCAACCGGTTGTCGAAGGTGTAATTCTTCTGAAAAGGCCACGGCTTTCGCATGTACAGACCCGCCTCGGTGTGCGCTTTCACGGGTTCGCCGAGGAAGGTAACAACAACAACGTCACCTTCGCGAACGACGAACAAAAGCTGCACCGCTACGAACAGGATCACGATCAACAGGCTAAGGAGTAATATTCCGGGTCGCTGGGTCATGGGGACACCTCACTCATTCAATGTGTCATCTAATTCAAAAATATCGGGTAGAATTTTCTCGCCAAATTCGAACTGGAAAATTTCGTGATCGGGCCTGTCGATGACATACAGGCGTGCGCGACCGAGCTTATCACCCATGACTTTCATGCGGGCTTCAGATTTGTACACCTCCGGCGCGGCCCGGTAGGCGAGGCGCTGCTGGGTAAAACGCTCCGCGGTTGCGGAGGCGATCTCGATCCGGTTGGTTCGGTCCGCCTCCGCCTGCAACTCGATTTCGCGGGCAAGGGCTTCCGCGTTGGGAATCGCGGCGGCCTCGAAGGATCGGGCGGCCAGGATCGCGGATTCCTTTTCCTGGAGCGCTCCCACCACTTCCTGGAACGACTCGGCGACCTCGGTCGGTGGATGGATTCCCTGAAGTCCCACGAATTTGAAGGTTACGCCCAGCGCAAGATCATCCGCCTCGCGTTGCATATCTGCTTTCATGGACGTGCTCAGCTCCCCGCGACCCGCGGCCAGAACTTCAGAGAGTTCTCTCTCGGCGAGTGCCTGGACCAGGACCTTCTCCCCGATCCGCACCACCATCGTTTCCGGATCCCTGAAATTGTAAAGGTAGTCGCGAAGATTCGAAATGGTGTACTTGATCGGCATGTTCACCGTCACGAAGCTGAATGCGGTGCCCACGGCATCCTCTCCATCCGCCGATCGGCTCGCAACCACGAACGATCTCTCCTGCAAGTAGTGGGGTCGCGTCCAAAGAATGTGTGTCGGGCGCGCTTCGTCCGGATCCTGTTCGTAACCGACGCTGGCATTGAGGAGCCGATTGGCGGGAAGACGCCGCACGCGTTCGACGGGCCACGGCCACTTGAGGTGGAACCCGCTTTGGAGATCCCACTTCCCTTCGACCGGCTCCCCGAATCGTTCAAGCACTCCCGCCTCCTCGGGTTGCAGAAATACGAAACAGGACATCAGGTACACGATGGCGCCGGTGGCAAGCAGCAGCGGTCCGAGGGTGCGCCGCAGCATGACGTAAAACCAGGTTTGGGAAATGCTGAAACCGAACTGGTAATCCAGGGCGTGGGTGAAGCTCTTCACCCACCCTGCCGGGTCCGTCAGCATGCCTCCGATACGGCTGTGATAGGAAGTGGCGATCAACTCCGAGCGCCGCGGGCTGTAAATCGCAAACAGTAGCGTCAGCAAGTACTCCACGGAAATGAGGAGCAGGACGATGGTCAGGACATACGCAACAATGATATCAGCGTTGGGGTGAATAAGATGACCGGCAAGCGCTCCAACCGCCACCGCCACTGCCCCGAGGCAGACCAGCCCAATGGCAATCCCGGGTCCCCGCACATAGTTCTCGTCCGTATTTCGGGCAAGACCGATCAAATACCGGCTGAAAAGAAACAGGAGGAAGGCTTCCCCAAAGAGAAATGACAGGACAAGCAGTAAATCAGAGCCGCCGGGTGGTTCCGCCTCTCCGAGAATTCCGAAGAACCTGATGGCCCTCCAGCCGGCAAGAAGGGCCACGAGAAACGTAAAAGGAGCAACAACGAACCGCTCCACCTGGTAGTGCGTCCGCCGGATGGTGAACGGCTCGATCTCGTCTTTCTCGAACAGGGCATCGTCGGTGCGCTCCTTCTGCTCGATCGCAAGATCCCGGCGCTCTTCCGTCGCCCGACGGGCGAGCCCATGTCGAAATGCGGCAAAGACGGTGATCGCAACCGCCAGGATTGTAAACGGCCTCAGCGCCTGAAACGTGATGAGTCCGGTAAGCTCTCCAAGAAAGAGATTGATCAGGAAAGCTGCAACCAAAAGAGCTGCCGCAATGTAGAGCGTTCGATCTGTCCGGGATGTACTCGCCATGTTGCTGAATCTAGTACTGAAAAAAGACGATGTTTCTTCGCCTGAAAGCCGAAAAAACTACAACGATTGGTCTCTTCAGGCAATCCAAAGCTGAAAACTGTCGCCAACTATGGTCGCGCATCTGCGATCCACCTTACGAATCCACCGTCCAGCGCCAATATTCAAGAGTAAACCGCTCAAGTCTAACCGGCCAGGGCAACGAGGGAATCGAGGGTTACCTCGGACCAAGAATCCATTCTCAATAAGAACAGGAAAAGGGCGGCACAGCCCACCGCGTCAAAGAGAGCATCGTGCGCGGATCGCCCGGGACAAAGCGATTGAACTGAAGAAAGCAGATCCAGATCGGTGAGCACGTCGGCCAGGGCGTGGGAATTCAACGCCGGATAGGCGATCCGGACGAGCTTCAGGGTGTCAATCCAGGGGCCCATTCGGTGCAGCGGGGCCGTTCGTTGGACGAATTTTCGCTCTGTTCCAACGTTGTGGGCCACCAGGGGACAACCTGTCCACCAGGAGCGCAGTTCAGGCCAAAGATCGACCAACCGAGGGGCCGAGGAGAGGGTGGAGCGGATTCTCGAGTGCCGTCCGGGAGCATGCGCATTGAAAGGTCGATCGCCGATGCGCAGATACTGGTCGTAGGCCTCCTGGTAAAGTATTTCGCCCGAACGGACCCGTACCATCCCGATTTGCCAGGGCTCGTCCGCAAATTGGCCCACAGTCCCCGTCGTTTCAAAATCGATTGCCACGAAATCGTGATCCAGTGCCGATGACATGCCATGTGCCGTCATAGTAAGTAGGAATGCTACAGCCCTCATAATCCCATTAACATTAAAATAATTGACTAATTTGACGCGATTCACGCTTTCCTCTTGATCCCTGCCGCAAAATGCGTCATTATGCGTCACAGCTGGATCGTTCATCGAGTTTTGAAAAGGAGGGAGATCCCCACCGGTGCCCAGGAGCAAGCCATGGTTCACGAAGCGAGTTGCCTATCGGTTAAGCCGAATTGGAATTCTCCTGATCGTGCTTGGGATGGCAACACAGCTCAATCGCTGGAGCCGTGAAGGGCATCCGCGATTCTTCCAGTTTATCAAGACGCCGGCGGGAAGGTTGGTCGCAAACACCTTTGGAGCCTGGCGTCCGTCGTCGGAGCGACCGCCGATCATCAAACCCAGGTTTCTGATGGACTCCGTCGAAAAGGAAGTTCAACGGGAAATCGAGCGGGCGGTTTGGGATCGAATTCGAAAGACCCACCCCCACATCGAGGAAAGTCCGTATCGAGTCACCCATCGAGATGTCCGGTTTCGGGCGGAATTACCCGGTCTGAATATGGTCGTAATTCCACCGTACCTGGTACTGACGGATGCACGGCCCCAGGATGTTGAGCCGACCATCGAAGAAATAAAGTCTATGCGCGGGGAAATCACGAAAGAGTTCTCGCCGCTTTTCACGCGCTCTCCCGGAAAAGAGCTGATCCACGTGGCATATTTGAAAGAGAGGGCCTTGTACGACGCCTACCAGAAGCAGCACGCGGAAGCGATGACCCAGACATCGGGATTTTACAACCCGACAGTGAACCTGCTGGTCTTGAGCAGCCAGTCAAGCCTTGGGCATGAAGACTGGGAAACGGACCAGACGATGGCGACGGCGCGCCACGAAGCAACGCATCAGATCTTCTTCACCTACGGTGTTCACTCGGATCATCGAATCGAAAACGAGTGGTTGATCGAAGGATTGGCTTCCTATTGCGAATCGGGGTCATTCGGGTCTATCGCGCCGTCTCAAATCAGGCTCTTCAAGTCCGCGGCGCTTGATCAGGAGCTCATTGAAATTGAAGACCTGGTAAATCATCGCAGCGAAAAGGGACTGCTAGCCTATGAGCCGACGCAACTTGCGTACAGCCAATCGCAGTTGCTGGTTCACTTCCTGATGGCTCCGAACAACCGCAGCGGGTTCTTCAAGTATGTGAAGTACATACGCGACCCCTCAAATTTCCGCCAGGTTCGCGATGCAGATCGATTTCAACTTCTGGCGGAAGTTCTCGATGTCCGGCCATCAGAATTGCGATCGCGGTGGCACGAGTACACGGCTGCACTGTAGGCGGGCTAATCCGCGCGAGGAGTTTTTCGCAGCTCTTTCTTGTCCGCGTTTCGCTTTTTCAGCTCGAGAATCCGGAGTTTCGCGCGGCGGGATCTTTTTCGCTTTTTCCTGCGCAGCTTCTCGATTTCCTGCCGGCGGCGGCTTTGATCGCCCTTGATTTTTTCCTCGAGCCGGTCGCACAACTCCTTCCGGGCAAAATACCGGTTCATGGCCTGAGACCGTTCCTGCTGGCAGCGCACGTCGATGCCGCTTGGCGGATGTTTCAAACAGACGCAGGAGGCGGTTTTGTTGACTTTTTGGCCGCCCTTGCCGCTGCCGAGCACGAAACGCTCCTCGAGCTCGGAATCCTTGATCCCAAGCTCGGTCATACGTGCCTCGAGGCGTTTGCGTTTTTCGTCAGAAATCATTTTTAAATCCGAGGATTAATGGGTAATCTAGCATTTTTCCGCTGGTGGGTGTAGCTCAGTTGGTTAGAGCACCAGATTGTGGTTCTGGAAGTCGCGGGTTCAAATCCCGTCACTCACCCCAAGATTTTTCGCAATTCTCCAAATATCCTCGACCTGCTTCCGCGTAGATCGATCGACGTTGTTCACCACTCCGTCAGCAACGTGGTTGCACCGCCGGTACGATAGATATTTCCCGAAGACCGCGGAATCGCATCCAGTTTCTCCGTGAATCGATCGGACTCTCGCCTGCCCGCTCTACCTCGCATAAGCGGGCTAGTCGTTGTCGTCCTCATCATCATCCGATTCGTTTTCGACCTCGATTACTTCGCCCGATTCCGTGATCTCCAATTCGTACCTTGATCCGTTCAGGACGCCCTCCAGATCATAGACCTTGCGGGATCGGTGGTTTTCGAGTTCGGCGCTCGTCAACTCAATCCCGGGCAGTTCGCGTTTGGCGGATTCAATGACCGCCCTGGGAACGTCGGAGAGGGACACCATTTCCTCATCCTTCGATTCCAATTCCACATCCAACACTTCGCCATCGGTATCAATTTTAATTTCGTAGCGCTTTCCTTCGGCATGACCTTCCACCTCGTAGAAAACCCCTTCCCCGGATCCTTTGATCTCCATCTCCGTCAGGAGAATGCCGGGCACCGCCTCCTGAGCGGCATCTCGTACGGATGTCGGGAGATCGGAAAGAGTCTCGCCGGGAGGGTCCGACTGGATTGGCCGTCCCGTGCATGAGACGAGGCAGATTGCCATAGCACTTATGCTTCCGAATCGGAGAATGCTGCATCGTTTTTCCATAGGACGCTCCAAAACGTTCCGGACCGGATTTCAGGGCACCCGCCTGGGGTAGGTTCCAAGCTCTGTCAAAGCGCCGGATCCGTTCGCCTTCCGTGTCATCCTGAATAGGAAATATCCACCCCCAAGAACAGTTGAGAATGCTTACTTTTCAGTAACCTACTGTACAGGGTGGCGTTTTGTCCGCGCGCAATCAGAATATTTCCGAGGCACGGTCAGGTGGTTGCCTTGTGGCTGCGCCGGCTTGCTATTTCGCGCGCCCTGGCCATTGCATTCATCACGTCGTAGGCGGGAGAAGAGAAGGGCGTAAATACAATTTCCCGGCTGAGATCCTGTGGCTCCTGCTCGGGTTCGCCTGAAAGCACCACAATTCCAACGTTCGGTTTCAGCTTGATCATGGCCTTCAGGAGGGCTTCCGCCGAATCGCCGAGAAGACGCCTGTCTACGACCAGGGTGTCAAAGGGAAAGGATTGCTCCATCCGCCCCAGCACCAACATGAGGTCGAATACCGACTCCACGTCAATTCCCAGGGCGATAAGACGCTGCTCCAAATCAGCCATCGCGGCATCCCGGCCCCTCGCGATGAGAACCCGAAGCTCGTCGATGGTCTCGGTGAGTTCGGCCGGAAGACCCGTGAGCGCGGTGGCACGATCCCGATTTGCGGTAACGGCGGGAATAATGAGCCGGTAGGAGTCGTGGCCGTGGTGCAAAGAGTAAATGTCCATGCGTCCGCCAACGCCTTCGATTACGGAGCGGATGACCGATTCAATGACCCCGGCATCTTCCACTCTCACGTGCTTTTCGCTGGCCATTTCCGAACCCGACACGACGCCGGGGGGTGTCGCCGCAACGGTGATAGCGATTTCTCGTGGGCGTTTCCTCTCCCAGCCTGCCGCCCGCAGGTCTACGCGGAGTTGTCCGGGAGTGCCGATCTCTTCGGCGGCATGCAGGCACAGATTTGCCAGTATCTGCTCAAACTGGCTTCCGGTAATGTGCACTTCAGGCAGCTTCTCTTCGGCGTCGAACCGGACACTCCAGAGAGGCGAAAGGGCAATCCGGACCAGGTCAACCGCCTGCTCAGCGTGGGCGCCGACATTCTCCATCGGCGCGCCCTCGGATTCCATTCCGCTGAGCTGGAGAAGCTGGCGCGCGAGTTCCGAGCCGCGGGCCGATTGTTCAAGGATCGTGTCGATTGTCTCGCGGCCAATCATCTCCACGACATCGGGGCGATCCATCACGGAAGCATTGGCGGAGATCGCGCACAACAGGTTGTTGAAATCGTGCGCCACTCCCCGGGCGATCCGTCCGATGAGCTGAAAGTGGCTGATCTGCATGTCACGAAGCTGGCGGGATTTCATTGCGGTGACGTCGCTGACCACGATGACATTCATATCCGTGGAAGGCTGAGACCGGAATCGGAGACTGTACAGGGCCTGGCCGCTGCGGAGCACTCGCTCCACTTCCATGGACCGGTTCGGCAGCAGCAGCGATTCCACGTCTTCGAACGTCAGGCACGGAAACAGGTCGTCAAGCCGGATCTCTTCGGTGTCGGGATGGACCGCGAATGCCCGCGCGGCCGAATTCATACCGGAGACACCCCCGACGTGATCGACCACAATCATCCCGTCGGTCAGATAGTCCATATCATCAACGAGACGCCCGATTCGTTTGCGTCCTTCGTTTGCGACGGTGGATTGAATGGCCCAGATGCCGAATGCACCGACGAGAAAGAGAAATCCGGAAATCAGGGCGATGGTGGCAAACGTCAGCCGTGAGATCGAAGTATCGTCGGTCGCGATGGACAGGTGTCCTACCAGCAGCGATATGACGTACTTCGCGGCAAGACCTCCCAGCACCAGAAGAACGAGCACCAATGCGGCATAACGCCATTCACCATTTCGAATCATTTCTCTCAAGATCGGCGGATCCTTCGCTGGAAAACAGTAATCCCACTCTGAACAAGCAGGATTTGTGCCCTGCCCCGGAACCGGCGGCACGGCTGCGGCACAGCGGGTCCGACACGGGCCGGAAACGATTGGAGCTCGCGCAGTATGTGCTCAAACGTGGGCTTGCGCCGGGTCCGACACGGGCCGGAGGCGCCGTGCCACGATCCTTTGCACCGCCCCGGAGGTTCCGCTACACGGAAATCTGTGCGAAAAAAAACCTGCGGGCGACTGGCGCCCGCAGGTTCTATTCAGAATGAATACCGGTTCAGGCCGGCAAATTTACTCGGAGTATTCGCCCGTCTCGTCGGAAGCCTCGTTGGCGAGATGCCGATGAATCAGGCTCGCGGTCGAAGGAATCCCGGAAATCTCCACCAGGGAATCCGGACTGGCCATACCCACCGTCACGAAGATAACCACTTCGTCCTGTACGGTCTGGGTGGTCTTGTGACTGAACAGGTACTTTCCGATCACGGGGATGGATCCCAGGACAGGAACCGTGTTTCGCGAATCGACATCGTTGGATTCGGTCAAACCGCCGATCGCCACCGTCTTTCCACTTTCAATCTGGAATTCCGTCACGATTCTGCGAATCGACGTGATGGGATAGCTGACTCCGACCGCACCGCCGACTTCAAGATCGCCGAGTTTCCGGCTCAATTCCGGAATGATCTGCACGGTGATGTTTTCTTCGGTATTGACCGTCGGAGTAACGTCGAGTTTTACGCCGATTTCGATGTACGGCTGCCTTGGATCCAGGGAGTAGGCGAATCGGTCACCCGTGTCACCCTGTGGCACCGCGGTCACATTCGGCTCGTTCCGGCCGACGTGAATCGAGGCGGTTTCGCCGTTCGCGACGATGACTTTCGGATTGGAAACGACTTCAACCCCATCGGTTTCTTTCAGCGCGCTGAGCGTGACCGCGAGCTCGTCCGCCGAGAGAACCGCCGACAAGAGTCGGGAGGTGATATCGGAGTCGAGACGGGAAGCGGTTTTGGAGACGGAATCTATGGCGTCAGAGACCGAGATGCTCTCGCTATCCGAAACGTTCTCAAGGACCGGACGGACATCGGTGAGTTCGGTCGTGATGGTAACGTTGCCGTCTTCGTCTTCCTCCCGAGTCACGGTGGGGATCGCGTTTCGGCCCGTTAACGAAGCGTCAAAGTTGCCTTCGGAACTGTCGATGGTACCGCTTGAATTGAATCGGACGTCGTTGCGCCCGGAAGTGGAGGTCGAAGTCCGGGTTCTGCGGTTTTCGATCGAAGCATCCGTAACCGTGGTGTCACTGATATCTCGAACACGGTCCCGGGTGTAGGCCGCGGTCGGAGTGACTCCAACCGTGTAGCCTTCGAGCACCTGCCAATTGACACCAAGATTGGAGATGGCAGTATCGTTGAGCTCGATAAACTTCGCCTCGATGTAAACCTGGGGACGAGGTTTGTCGATTTGCTTCACGGTGCCGCGTATCGAACTGAGCCGTGAGGCTGTCTCCTGCACCACCAGGGCATTGGCGGAAGGAAAGGCTGAAACGGAGGCATTGGTTGCCACAAGCATTCGCTCCACCACCGGCATCACGTTGGATACCGAGGTGTAGTTCAGGAAAATCGTTTCCATCTGCACCGGCTCGGCGGCCAGATCCCGCTTGGAAATGATCGAATAGATGCTGTTTTGCTTTTCGACCAGTACCAGGTTGACGGAATCGAGGATCGCTTCCAGGGCGGGCTGCCAGGGGACATCGTGCATGCTGACGGTGACCGACCCCTGGAGGTTGGTTCCGGCAACAATGTTCGCGCCCGAAATCCGGCTGAACATTCGAACGACGTCCGCCAAGGGAGCATTATCGAGGGAAATCGTGATGAGATCTTGGCCACCGGTACCCTCTACGACTTCCACGTCCTCGATATCGGGTCTCATTCCCGTCTCGATCATCTCCGCGGATTCTTCGTCGGCGCCCTCGTCCATGGTTGCTTCTTCAACCACTCCGGTGACAGGGACGTCGGGCATCTCTTCGGTCTGACCGAATGAAATGTGGTTCAATGCGACCAGCACACCGCTAAGCGCAATTCCGGCCATCAATAATTTGATCTTCATAGACTCCTCCTCAATGATGCGGTTCTTCGTACCCTCAACAAAACTCAATCTCGAAACGCCGGCACACTGGCGTGATTTACTTCGAAAGTGATTCTAAAAGCACACGCTCGGTCGTGAGCGTCTTCAGCAGAAATTCGAACGTCCTCTTATCGGCTTCAATCTGCAGCGTATCTCCCTCTTTCAAGAGCTGGTCGTTAATGATGGCGATACATCCGCTGGGCTGACTCAATATTCCTCCGATTCTCATTCGGTCCTTGATCAGCGCTTGTTCCGCTGGGGACAGCCCGGAAAAGTCAACCGGAGCATCGTCCTTCACCTCTGGTTCAACGATCGTACCATCCTCGACTACTGCGATCTCGGCCTCCTCGGGCCAATATCCAACCGGCCAAAAAGGATCTCTCTGAGGCTCTAAAGCCGTCTCGGACCCAGTAGTCATTTCGTCAATTGCGTTCCTTGAAAGAACCTCCTCTTCGACCGCAATCGACGTCTTTTCGGCCGTAGAAATATCTACTTGGGCGCGAGAATACTGGGCGAACCCGCAAATACCAAGAAAAATTATCAAGAAATTTTTAGCCTTCCGACCCATTGTTCACCCCTCTTTCTCAGCAAGTTTATCAATCGCAATCTCATTGAGACATATCGGCCACTCGATCACCATGTTGACGCCATGCTCGTTCGGCCGGTTCGGCTTGGAATCCACCGTCAGGCCCGTTATCGACAAATATGGGTTACTTTCCTCCATTGCCTCGATCAGGGCCTTGAGACGGTCGAAGCTGCATTCCGTGATCACGCGCACTGCGTAGGATCCGAATGCCCGGTGGTCGTCCTTGGTCTGGGCCTGCAACAGAATCGATCCGCCCACCTCGGAAACCGATGCGATTTCCACGCCTACGATCCGCGACTGGGTGTACATTTTCTGGGTTGCCCAGGAGAGGGGATTATCCATGTCTGGCAAAAATTCGCCGGCCGCCCGCTGCAGCACTTCGTCGGACTTCTCCAGGTTTGCCTGGATTTTCCGCTCATTTTTGACCATTCGGTGTGCCTCATCCACATTGCTTCGTAGGGACTCGAATTCAGTCCGGGCGTCACCCCACTTGGCTTTCATGGGGAGAAAGACGAAATTGATCACCGCAAAAAGAGAAGTAATCACGACAATCCCGCCGAGAACCAGGTACTGTTTGTGTTCTTTGGATAGATCCTTGAAATTCACTTCATCACCCGCTCTCCGCTTGTGGCGTCCAGCCGGAAAGTCCGCTCCGCCTGTCCATCCTCCGAAACGCCTGTTCCCCCGTATGCGGATCGTTGCAGCCCCTGCAATTTCACCGATGAGAGCCACGACTGTAGAGAGTCATCCCCTCGAATCCCGTCGACAAATCGAATGACGTCCTGATCGGAAAGATTTCCCTGTGCCTTGCCTTCCAGACGGAGGGAAAAGAGTCGGACCGGAGTCCCCGGTTCTCCATCTTTCGGCGGTCCCGCGCTCGATAACTTGATTTCGCCGTGCAGGGACATCCGGGTGAGTTGAATATTCGAAGGAACCAGGGTCTGAATCGCGAGCAGGGAATCGTCCCATCGGACTCTGGAGGAAGTCCAACTCTGCAACTCGGTCACATACTGGTGATTCAAAGTGCTGGATTCCTGCATTCCTTTCACGCGGTTATAGTCTGTTTCGATCTCCGCAAATTCCGCCTGGGCCCTGGAGTATCCGCCGATCACGCTCCGATACTGGAAGAACAGGAAAATTGCCGCGGCGGCAACCGCGGCGCCCCCGACCATGCCCGCCATCCGGAGCATGGCCTCACGATTCACTGAATTTTGCTGCTTAATCTCCTCCGGCCGCAGCAGATTTACTCGTACACTCATGCTTCCTCCAACGAACCCATGGCTGCCCCGACGGCGGCGGCAAAGCGGACCTCCTGTCCCTTCAACTCCGCCGGCACCGTCCCGGGAACCATGAATAGATTCTCAAACGGATTCCAGACCTCAACCGGTCTGCCGACCGACTCGTAAATCTTTTGCTTCCAGTCGGTTGTCAGGGCAAGCCCCCCGGTAACGAACCACGCCTGAATCGGCGAGCCGATCCGTCTTTCCACAAACTCTCTCGAGATGGCGAGTTGGCGAATGAATCCCTTCATGGCGCCTTCCACCGATCCGGAAATATCAAATGATGATTCCCCAATCATGTTCTCCGAAGTTTCATGGTCCACGCCGAAGTCGCGCTGGATCCGCTCCAGGATGTGCTCACTGCCAAAGTCGAACTTTCGCAGCAGGACGGGCACGGACTGGGAAAAGATGGAAAGACAGGTCACCCGGGATCCGCCTTCGATTACCCCGACCGCCCCCTTGGAGAATCGGGGAGCAACCGACAGCGCAAATCCAGTTGCCGCCGAGAGTGCCGAAACCTCCACCGACAACGGCGCGGGAGTCCCGCCGCCCAACATCTGCAGGGTGCTCGTTGCATCCTCATCAGGAAGACCCACGGCAATCAGGTTTACTTCGGATTTGCCGCGCTGCTGACCTGCGACAGAATATCCAAGTCGGAAACCGTCCTCCAGACCGACATTTTCTCGCACCGTGTTCTCGGCATTTGGTGACTTTTCCGAAAACCCGGGCAAATTCAGCAGCCGGATCACTGCCCGAGACGACGTGATCGACAACGCTGAGTGTTTTGCGCGAAATGCTTTCGGGAGTAAAATACGTCCCGGCTCATCCCCTTCGGGATCGTCCTGGGTCGGAAGCTCGGAGTTCGGAATCTGACCCACTGCACTTATGGTCAATCCTTCCTTCCCACGCTTCATCCGCACCAGTTTCAAACCCGATGTCGCTACGTCCACCGCCACGATGTCACTTAGACTTCGTCGCAGCCCTATTTTTTCTTCCCGTTTTGCAATCATGTGCTCGCTTTGGTAATCGACCCTTTCAGACTCACTGCCGCCTTCTCAGCAGATCCCGTGCTAAGTGTGAAAAATACCCGTTCGATTCGGTGCAATTACCTAAATAAGGAAAATCGGGGGCCTTGAACCGGAATAGATTTTCAAAAATGACAGCAGGGACCGGCACCGACTCTCATCACCTGTTTTCGATTCAAGAAAACCCCATCCACCAATACGAAATGAGCAATTCTTGCGGTGATTTCATGAGCCCTGGATTCGCCCAGGGAAGATATCGTGGCTCTCTGCGGAATCCTGGTGCATGGATTCCTTCGACTTTCCTAACCGAAAACAGAAAACAACCGTGTCGGCCCCGGATTGCCAGAGGTGTCAGCCAGGTAGCAGGGGGGCCAGGGCCGGAACGTCACGGGAACAGGCAAACAATACCAACATTACATACGTTCCCTTATGAATAACACAACCCGCTGCAAATCAGTGGGTTAGGCACACTACGTGCTCTCGTTATTGCAACAAAGCGACAAGCAAACGGATTAAACACCAAAGACAACACAACACGGAGCAACAACACAATGAAACGCACAAGACGAGATGATGAAAGAGGATTCACACTGGTAGAAGTAATGATCGTGGTTGCGATCATTGGAATGCTGGTGACGATGGCGATGCCCGGCTTTGTACGAGCCCGCGACAATTCGCAGGAGGCGATCTGCCTGAACAATCTTCGGATGATCCACACCGCAAAAACCCAGCACGCCATGGAAGCCGGGAAAACGAACGGCGATGCGGTAGACGGTACGGACCTCGATACCTACTTAAAGCACGATTTTTCTGAAATGGCCGAGCCTGCCGGATACGTCTATATCGTAGGCGATGTGGGGCAGGATCCGGTCTGCACCTACGGCGGAACGCATGTTGTATATGGCGGCAATTGATCCGATCGGTTGCCCGAATAGATAGATTACTCCTGAACGCCCGGGATCACATATCCCGGGCGTTTTCTTTTTTCAGGAGATTACGAGCCAATAGACGAGGTGATTGGCTGCCAGGCTGTAGATCGCGGCCACCACGTCATCGACGACGATCCCCAAACCGCCTTCGATCCGCTGCAGGGCACGGGCCGGCGGTGGTTTCAGAATATCGAAAAACCGGTTGGTGAGGAATGCGACGACCACGATCGCCGGCGAAAAGGGCAATCCCAACATACAAATCGGAAAAGTCAGGTACTCGTCAGCGACGATTCTTCCGTCGTCTTTCCGGGCGAAAACGGCCTCTGCATCGTGACAAAAGGGGATCGCGAGCAGGGTCAGAGCCAGGGCGAACACGCATTGAAGAATCAATCCGGGAATCCACTGCATCAGACCCACCAATCCGATGCCCAGCAGGGTCCCAACCGTGCCGGAAGCCACGGGGCTGTATCCCAGCCCGAATCCGGTGGCAATTGCCACGGAAATAAACCGACGCGCGCCGGTCGGCACGGATCGCTCCACAGGATCGAATTTTTCTGCACTCATTGCTTCAGTTCCACCTCAAAAGCCACGTACGATCCCTCGGACGCCGCGCGAATCCGCAGAATCCGGTAGGACTCCAGCGCTTCCGATATTGCCCGGACGGTCCGGTATAGTTTCATCGCCCGATCACCTCCGCCTCGCCCGGACTGCTGTGAAAGCGCGCTGACCGCCAGCAGATTTCGTAGCGATTTCATTGCGGGTCCCAGTTCCGCCCAACCCGCGGCAACACAATTCTCCGCCCGCGGGGACTCGGCAAGGAGAATACCTCGGGATTCTGAATCCAACCCTTCCCTGCCTGCCCAGGCCTGCCTTTCCGCCAACCGTTGCAACGCCTCCCGGCTCGAACAGAAAATCAGCCAACGACCCAGTCGAAAACATACCGATTTTTCGGCATCAGCGAGCCGACCATAGGAAGACGAATCCTCGGATTCAATGATGGAAACCGGGATGCCCTCAATCTCGTCCGGACGAAACCACAGGTCCACGCCGGTTCGCTCGGAAATTTGCTGCAAGACGGATCCCGCCGCGGATTCAGGCTCGATTCCGTTCCACAATGGAATACAGGCAAACAGAGCGGGCACCCGCAAGCCGGAGGCGCGCCCGCCATATTCGCCGCCGGTTCCCACCAAATACAGATAATCGTTTCCGGATGCGGAGTTGATCGGCTGGAGAAAGGAGAGGATCGGGGATCCCGTCGCACCCTGGTTCATCGACCGCACCAGGCTTGGATGCACAACACAGAATGCCCTGGGAATTCCGTTGAACCATGCGGACAGCTCGCCGGCTTCCGGTAAGCTCAGACCGGCTTCCGTCCTGGCCCAATCGCCTGTCCAACGAAGCTGAAGATGGAGCCTGTCCGCCTCGAACGCCCTGATATCAAACAGCCAGGTAGCGCCCGGAAAACTTCGAAACCATCCCCGATCCAGGCTCTCTTGCGACATCACCCACTCCTCCGTTTCCAGGGATAGGGTGTGCAGAATTCCGGGCCGCAACCCGTCAAAGCAATCCACCATGCCGGCAATCGCTTCCGGATTGCGCGAAACGACTGCAATCACCATGCCTTCGACAAAAGCAAATCCAAGCACGTGGTCTTCCCATGCGGGTATCTGAAATCTCCAGGCATTGCGACCATACGGAAGATCGAGTGTTTCGAGAGATGGGTCCGCGCCCAATCGAAGAGACCACCGGGAAATCTGGCTCCTCCCTCCGAGCCATCCGACCGCAATCCATGCCGCCTCGTCCCGGAACGCGGAAGCGGGAACATAGGCGGCGGTCATGTCACGGACACCCAACCGCCGGAGGAACCCCTTCGCAGCAGGGACCGCTTTCTCGTAATCCAATTCCAATCCGGCCGACGCAACGGAGCGACGGACCAAATCGTTTGACGCCACCCCGTCCCAGCGGTCGAGGACATCCCGATGCACCGAAAGGAACTCCGCGTCATGCGGAATCGGGCGCAGCATGCGGGAAGGGGAATAGGGAACGAAGGTGCACCACCACACACTGCCGGCAAAGAGCAGAGCCCAGGCTGCGGGCGTGGCCATGCGGCGAAGCTTCATGATTGCAGGGTACCACGAAGCTCCGGGATCGTCGTTAGCTCGTGCGTTTTGAAGTACGATGAGATCCCGTCAATTACGGAGAGCGCGGTGCCCGGATTCACGAAATTTGCGGTGCCGATGGCAACGGCGGAGGCACCGGCGATGATGAACTCCAGAGCGTCGGCTGCGGACGAGATTCCGCCCATGCCGATCACGGGAATCGAAACAACCGACGCCGCATCCCGCACGAGTTTGAGGGCCACGGGCTTGATGGCGGGGCCGGTCAATCCCCCGGTAACATTCGCGATCCGGGGCCTTCGGGTTTCGATATCGATGGCCATCGCGGGAATGGAGTTTATCAGCGAGATGGCATCCGCGCCGCATTCCTCCGCCGCCCGGGCGAAGAGACGAATGTCGGTTACATTGGGAGCGAGCTTGGGGATCAAGGGGAGCGTTGTCTGCTTGCGCACTCCTTCCACCACGCGGCGAAACGACGACTCACAGGTACCGAACATCGCGCTGCCTTCCTTGATGTTGGGACACGAAACATTCAGCTCCAGAGCGTGGACGCCGTCGACGGTATCGAACGCCTGCGCAATCCCTTCGTACTCTTCCACGGTGCGCCCCCAGATGTTTACGATAACGGGAACTTCATGGCGGCGCAAAAACGGCATGTACTGATCGACGAATCCTTTAAATCCCGGATTGGGCAGTCCGATCGCGTTGATCATGCCGCTCGACGTCTCGAACGTCCGGTCGGTCGGGTTCCCGGGGGTCGATTCCAACGCGATTCCCTTCACCACGATTGCACCCAGCCGATTGATGTCGACCAATTCGGCGTATTCGGGTCCATACCCAAACGTTCCCGACGCAACGGTCACCGGATTCTTCATCCGAAGGGAGCCAATCTGTACGGACAGATCCATCAGCACTCCGCACCCTCGTCATCCCACACGATCTCTTTCGCCTCGAATACCGGGCCCTCCGTGCAGACGCGAGCCCAGGCCCAGCCCGCGCCGTTATTCGCGGATACTTTCTGAACGCAGGTGAGACAGGCGCCTACCCCGCATGCCATACTCCGGTCCATGGAGATCCAGGCAGTAGACCCGTTCACCCGGGCGCGCTCCGCCACTGCCCGCAACATGGGGTTGGGACCGCAAGAAAAGAATTCCGGCCTCCGTGATTTCTCTTGTACTGCCAACCAGGGGTCCAGCGCATCGGTAACCAATCCCCGCGTCCCCAGGGAACCATCCACGGTGGTCACGATGACTTCCCACCCGATCTCCTCGAACTCTTCCACGCAAAGGATGTCCTGTTCCGTCGCGCCCCCGAAGAAAGCGGTGCCCCGAAGGTCCTGGGCACGAGCGACCAGGTAGAGGGCCGCCATGCCGTACCCGCCGGCCACAAGCACCGGATAGCTGCCTTCCTCATGTATCGGAAAGGGAGTGCCGAGAGGTCCGATCAGGCTGACCACGTCCCCCGGCGCGAGGCAGGTCATGCTGTGAGTACCCTTCCCGATGTCCTTATAAAGAAGCGTCACTCTCCCGTCATCAGCCTTAAAGACGCTGAAGGGGCGCCGCAAGAGCGCGTCGTGAAGCGAGGGAATCTTGAGATGAACGAACTGCCCGGGGCGCACTTCAGGCGCAATGTTGGGCGATGCCATGCGGAGAATCCGGTATCCGCCCTGGTACTCGTCCTGAGATTCGACAATGGCTTCTTCGAGGTGAATGGTGCGTTCTTTCTTCGTTCCGGGTTGCGCGCAACGTTACTGGAAGTGGTCGAAGCCTGCAATCTCCGGGCGTTCGAAGGATCCGTCCTCCCGCTCCACCGTCAACACCCCCGGGTGGCCGTCGCAGAGTCCGATCCTCGTCAACCGGGTTTCAAATTCCTTTTCCCAGGAGTCCCGCAAGCCCGTTGCATCTTCCGCGGCCACGGAGAAGAGTAGTTCAAAATCCTCTCCGTCGCAGAGTGCGTGCCGGATCGCCGTGTGCTCTCCGGCGATTCGGCGCGCGGCATCCGAAACCGGCAAATCCGCGGCGCGAATCCTGATTCCCACTCCACTGGCCTGCGAAAGATGAACCGCGTCCGTGGCCAGGCCGTCGCTCACGTCAATTGCGGCGGTGACCTTTCCCCACTTTCGCAACCAGGTGCCTTCGGGAAGCCGGGGTTCGAATCGGAGGTGCTTCCCCAAACCGCTGCCGCCGAGTTCCCCGGTGACAAAGAGGACATCTCCCTCCCGGGCCCCGGACCGCAGCAGCGCGGCCTCTCCGTCCACCGAGCCGGTGGCAAAACAGTGTAGGGACAGGGGTTCGCAACAGGCACAATCCCCCCCCACAATCGCAAGACCGTACCGGGACGCGGTCGCCGCCATCCCGCGATACAGCGCTTCGATACCGGCCACCTCCCGGTTCCCGGGCGCGACCAGGTTCACCAGGCACCATTCCGGTTCGGCGCCCATTGCGGCCAGATCGCTTACGACCCGCGCCACCGCCTTGTGCCCGACCGCTTCCAGCGCGTCGTCGGGGCGGAAATGAATCCCCTCGATCACGGCATCCGAGGTCAAGACCATCTCTATGTCGCCTGAACCCGATACGATTGCCGCATCATCGCCGATTCCGGTCCGAACTCCGGGCGGCATCGGCAGCAGACCACGAAAGCGGGAAATGAGTTCCGTTTCTCCAAGGTCTGAAAGGCGAAGAGGCATGATTTGTGAATCCTCTCCTATTTTGAAAGAAGCAACAGAACATTCACACTATTAAAGAGCATGTGCATGACAATCGGAACGACGATGCAGTTCGTGTAGGCGTACCCGACAGAAAGAAAAATGGACACCACGAAGAGAGGAACGAGTGCAGGAAGATTGGGATGGACCGCGGCAAAGAGAATCGAAGTAACGAGGATCGAGCGGGACAATCCCCACTTGCGTGCCATCGTCGGGAGAAGAAACCCACGAAAGAACAACTCTTCCGCAATGGGGGCCAGGGCGACCGCCATAAAAAGCATGTAGAATCGGGAAAGCTTCGGTCCCTCTGCCGCCAGGAATTTCGTGACCTCCTGCATTTCCAAATCCTGACCCAGAGTTTTCAGGAGAATGTTGAATAGCAGCATATAGAGAAACACGACCGGCATCATCCCGAGGTAGGCCACAATGCCCGTCCTGATTCCGGCAAGAACCCGGGAGGGGTGCAGGCCAAACGCGGACCGCCACCTCCCGCCCCGCAACAACAGGAGAATCGCGGTGCCGACGATCACCGTCCAGTGAAAGGTAAAACTGTAGATGATAAACTCCGTCGACCGGTACAGCGCGTCGCCCCATCCGGTAAAGACCAGCAGGGCGGACACTGAGATATAGAGTCCGAAGGTGGTGGCGAGAAGAATCATCAGGTCCAGCGCAAGAACCTTCCTGCGGAGAAAATGGCGCGCGCGCCTCGGCCATGCGGACGTCCCGGCCCGCATCCGAACCAGGAAGTAGATATCAATGCCGAGACCTCCGAGAAGAATCAGGATGTAGGCCGCAATCGCCGCCGGATGCGATATTGTGGTTGAAATCTCCATCCCGTCGTCCGGAATTTACGTCTCGGCGTTCGGGTCCGGAACCGGAGTGTCCCGGAACCGCGTCATCCTTCGCCCGAAGGCTCCAGGGATTCACGAACCACGTAGATCGGCTTGTCCTGGGACTCGTGGTAGGTCCGAACCTGCATCTCGGCCAGCAGACCCATGCTGATAAACTGCATCCCCATGAAGATGAGAAAAAAACAAGTCATCACCCAGAAAGGCCGCTTGATCATAGCGTCCGCCGGGTTCGGGATACCGCAGTGATACAATATATTCGCGAGGATAAAAAACGCCATCAGCAGGACGCCCGGGAGAAAAAACATCACCGCCATTTTGCCGAAGATCTGAATGGGGCCGGTGCTGTACCGCATGAGGAACTTTACGGTAATGAGATCCAGAACCACGCGGAGGGTTCGGGCGATGCCGTATTTTGATGTGCCGAATTGCCTCGCCCGGTGGTTGACTTCGACCTCCACGACCCGGCCGCCGACCCAGAATGCGAACGCGGGGATAAACCGGTGCATTTCGCCGTACAAATGCACGTTCTGAATCACTTCTTTCCTGTACGCCTTCAGCGTGCATCCGAAATCGTGAATTCCAACCCCGGTGATCCTGCTGATGATCCGGTTGGCGAGGATGGATGGAAGTCTCCGATCCAGGAACCGGTCTTTGCGATCCTTGCGCCAGCCGCTGACGACATCGACACCCGGCTCCATTCTCTTCAGTAGCTTCGGAATATCGGCGGGATCGTTCTGCAAATCCGCGTCGAGGGTGATGATGACATCGCCGCGCGCCTGGTCGAACCCCGCGCTCATGGCCGCGGTCTGACCGAAATTCCGGCGAAAGCGGATCAAGCCGATCCCGGGGAACTGATCCCGAAGCGCTACCAGCCGGCTCCAGGTATCATCGGCGCTTCCATCATCTACCAGGAGGATCTCGTAGGTCTTGCCGATGCCGGAGAGGGCGCCGTGAAGCTCCCGGCACAAGTGCTCCACGCTCTCCTCTTCATTGTAAACCGGAACAACAACCGAAACATCCATACCTTCAATCCTTGGAGAGTTTTCCCGGGGATTGGAAGACTATTCCGTCGCGCCTCCCGGATTTTGCAGTCCGATAGCCCGGGCTTCGAGCGAAAGGGAGAGCACGCATCATCCTTCTCCCATCAGGATCTTTTCCTGTGCCGGGTCGGTCCGGGAAGGCCCGCCTGCTTTTTGAAGAGTGCAGGGTACGGGTTCCGAAAGGCTCCCAAAATCGCCGGGAATTTGCCACGATGCCACGCAACTGCTGAAGGTGCCCGTGAATCGAATCGAAACAACCATCACCGCGAATCCGGGGGAGACCCGCGCCCTGGCCGGAGGACTGCGTGAAAAACTGACGCCGGGCGCGGTGGTCGCGCTCTATGGCGATCTCGGCGCGGGCAAGACGTGCTTCGTGCAGGGTCTTGCCGACGCATTCGGAGTGCGCGAGCCGGTAACGAGTCCGACCTTCACCCTGGTGAATGAGTATGACGGCGAAGTCCGGTTCTTTCATGTGGATCTGTACCGCATCGTGTCGGTGGAGGAAGCGATCGATTTCGGACTCGAGGAAACGATGAACGGTTCCGGAATCACCGCAATCGAATGGGCGGAGCGCGCCGAATGCATTCTCCCGGAGCGCGCAATCCGGGTAAGAATCCTGCACGGGGATACGGAAGAGGGGCGCACGGTTCACATCGATCCGGGGCCGCAAACGTGATCTCTCTTTCCCTCGAGCTTTCTTCTGACCGGGCCAGCCTCGCCCTGCTGGAGGGAGACACCACGATCGGGACCTGCAACTGGCACCAGGCCCGGGTGCCGGGCAGGAGAACATTCACCGAATTGTCATCACTGCTCGATCGGGCGGGGATCGAGCCTTCCCGCATCGAGTCGTTTTTTATCGGACGGGGTCCGGGTACATTTTCAGCGCTTCGAATTGCGAATTCGGCGGCGCGGGCCTTCGCTCTTCCGGGCGGCGGCACGGTCTATTCGGTGAGCAGTGGGGCGGCCATCGCGCGGGAGGCGCGCCAGACGCCGGGGATGGAAGGGCCGATTGCGGTGGTGGGAGACGCAAGGCGGAATTCCGTGTGGATCGGAACCTTTGAAGAAGAGGACGAAATCACATCGAACCGGAATGTGTGGCGCGTGCTTCCCGCCGAATCATTTCCCGGGGCGGTGCCGGATGGCACGACGTTCGTTACGCCCCAGTGGGAACGCCTGCAATCGATCCTACCCGAGGATCTCTTCGCGGCGTATCGGTGGAAACCGTCGCCCTGCTATCCGGACGCGGTCTACGTCGCGCGGGTCGCCGAGCAAAGGATTCGCCGGGGACTCCCCTCCGAGCCGCTTGAACCTCTCTATCTGCATCCGCCCGTTTCGACACCCCCTCCGGGACCGGCCTGAAATTGTTTTCGGCTTTGTGCTGAGATCCGAACAATTTCGTGTACAGTGTAACCAACAATCTCTTAAGGAATAGCGGATCTCCCGAGGTTTGCGTGATGAACAAAGAATTCATGGATACAGCCCATCTTTTCTCGCTGGGCGCGCCGTACATCGAAAGTCTGTATGAAGACTATCTCCGGGACCCGGATCTGGTGTCCGAGGAATGGCGGGCCTGTTTCGAACAGTTCGGCGAAGAACCCCCGCGGCCGGCCCGGCGGCCGCCTCCGGTGGAGGGTACTACGGTGGCCGTCCCGCGGCCCGCGCCGGTGCGCCACGAAACTCACGTGGCGCCGCCGTCGGGCAGTGGCGCCGCGATCCCCGCCGAGAAGCAGTCCGGAGTCCGGGAACTCATTATGTCCTACCGGATTCACGGCCACATGGCGGCGAACCTCGATCCGATCCGACTCCGGCCCCAGGAGGAACCCAAGTCCCTGACCCTTGCGGAGCACAATCTGTCCGAAGATGATCTCGACACCGTTTTCGACTGCGGAACGATGTGGGGACCCACGGAGGCCCCCTTGCGGGACATTATCGAGGTTCTCAAACAAACCTATACCCGAAGCATTGGCGTCGAGTACAACCACATGAACAACCTCGAGCAGCGGAACTGGATTCGCGACCGCCTCGAGCGAACCCGCGCCTCTTCATCCCACACGCCGGAGTTCCGGAAGAATCTGCTGGGACGCATCTCCGCGGCGGAGGGAATGGAGCGTTTCCTACACACGCGCTACTCCGGCCAGAAGCGGTTTTCGCTCGAGGGGGCCGGCAGCTTGATTCCGATGCTCGACACCCTGATCGAACGTTGCGGCACCAACGGCGTCAAGGAGATCGCCATTGGAATGGCGCATCGCGGCCGGTTGAACGTGCTGGTGAATATCATGGGCAAGACCGCCAAAGATCTTTTCCTTCAATTCGAAAACAAGTACGAGGCATCGGAGAAAGGATCCGGCGACGTCAAGTACCACGAAGGCTATTCGACCAACGTGCGCACCGCGGGCGGGCCCCTTCACCTGGCCCTGGCCTTTAACCCGTCGCATCTTGAAATCATCAACCCGGTGGTAGAGGGATCCGTTCGCGCCCGCCAGGACCGGCGAAAGGACTACGAACGCGAGAAAGTCATTCCGATCCTGATTCATGGGGACGCCGCGATTACCGGTCAGGGAGTTGTTTACGAAACATTCAATCTTGCCCAGACCCGCGGGTTCACGACGGGTGGCACCATTCACATCGTGGTGAACAACCAGATCGGATTCACGCTGAGCAATCCGCTCGACTCGCGGTCAACGCTATACTGCACCGATATCGGAAAAGTGGTGCAGGCCCCGATCCTGCACGTGAACGGAGACGATCCCGAAGCGGTGGTGTACGCCGCTCAACTCGCGATTGACTGGCGCCTCCGGTATCATAAAGACGTTTTGATCGACCTGGTGTGCTATCGCCGTCACGGCCACAACGAGGCGGATGAACCGGCGGCGACGCAACCGATGATGTACGAGAGGATCCGGAATCACAAATCGACTCGAGAAGTGTATGCCGATCTCCTGATCCGCGAAGGGATGGTGTCCGAGGAGGAGGTACGCGCGATAGAGGAAGACTACCGGGCGCGCCTCGAAGCCGGGGAGAACGTGGCCCCGAATGTCGACGACGCGGTCGACTATCCCCACATCGCCGACTGGAGCGAATACCTTCACGGCACCTGGGACTGCGCCTGCGACACGCGTCTTACATCGGAAGAAGTCAAGCGTCTCGGAAACCTGATCACGACGATTCCGGAAGATTTCCAGCTTCATCCCCGGGTCCGGAAACTGATGGACGACCGGGTGAAGATGATTGCGGGGGCCCTGCCGATGGACTGGGGCTGCGCGGAGACGCTTGCCTATGCATCATTGCTCGAGTCCGGCGCGCCCGTTCGCCTCACCGGGCAGGACAGCGGGCGCGGCACATTTTTCCACCGCCATGCGGTGCTGCACAACCAACGGAACGGCGATACCTACCTCCCGCTTCGGAACCTGGGGAAAGACCAGGGCGAATTCACGGTGGTGGACTCGATCCTGTCCGAGGAAGCGGTGCTCGGGTTTGAATACGGCTACAGCACGACGGACCCGGAAACGCTCGTGGTGTGGGAAGCGCAGTTCGGGGACTTCGTGAACGGGGCGCAGGTTGTCGTCGACCAGTTCATCAGTTCCTCCGAACAGAAATGGCGGCGGCTGTGCGGCATGGTGATGATGCTGCCGCACGGCTGGGAAGGCCAGGGCCCCGAACACTCCTCCGCGCGGTTGGAGCGTTTTCTGCAACTCAGCGCCGAAGATAATATCCAGGTTGCCACGCCCACCACCCCCGCGCAAATGTTTCACTTGTTACGGCGGGAGCTCATCCGGCGGTACCGGAAGCCGCTGGTGATCATGTCGCCGAAAAGCACGCTGCGAAGAAAGCGATCGTTTTCGTCCCTGGAAGATCTGACCTCTACGGGGTTCCAATTGATCATTGAGGACAAGGAGGTGGATCCCGCCAATGCCGAGCGGGTGCTCCTTTGCTGCGGGAAGGTATACTATGACATCCTGGAGGAACGGGAAAAGCGGGAGATCGAGAAAATCGCGATTGTGCGCGTGGAGCAGCTTTACCCGTTTCCGCGAGCCCGTCTCGGGGAAGTTCTGGGGGGGTATGGGCAAACGACCGATATTATCTGGGTGCAGGAAGAACCGCGCAACCAGGGCGCATGGTATTCCATTCAGCACAAGATTCGCCATTGTCTTCAGCCCGGGCAGCAGGTCCGCTGCGTTTCCCGCGCGGCCAGCGCCGCGCCGGCGGGTGGGGATATTCGAAGACATACCGCAAGACAGGGCCGGATTCTCGATGATGCGTTGACGCTGGGGCGCGTTGCAAACGTAAGAATTCTACCCGATCGGTCTGAAACGATTATTGCGAAATAGAAGGAGAGGAACGGCTGATGTCCGCTGAAATTAAAGCGCCGGTGTTTCCGGAATCCGTAGAAGAAGGCACGATCATGACGTGGCACAAGCGCGCCGGGGACGCGGTGCGAACGGACGAGAAGCTTGCGGATATCGAGACCGACAAGGTCGTGCTGGAAGTCGCGGCGAGAGAATCCGGCAAGATTGAAAAACTCATGAAGCAGGAGGGTGAGACGGTGACCAGCGGCGAGGTCATCGCCGTGATGGGATCCGAGACCGCCTCCGGATCTCCGGTTCCGGAGGACACCGCGGTCGCAGCGGCGGTTCCGCCGACATCGGAATCAGCCGGTCGAAACGATCCCGAACCGGGCATCAGCCCGTCGGCACGAAAACTGATCCAGGAGAATGAGTTGGATTCTTCCCGGATTGCAGGTTCGGGCCGGCAGGGCCGCATCACCAAGGCGGATGTTCTGGATGTTCTGCAGCAGTCCGGGGAACCGACGGAACCCTCGACCACCGACACCCCGGTGCAGGAACCCGGGAAACCGTCCCCCGCGGCTTCGCCGGCCGGGATGGAAGGGGCCTCCGACGAACGACGCCCGATGTCCCGTATCCGTGCACGCATCGCGCAACGCCTGGTCGAGGCACAACAGGAAGCGGCCATCCTGACGACCTTCAACGAACTCAACATGAAGCCGGTGATCGATCTCCGAAACCGGTACAAAGCGGAGTTCGAGAAAAAGCACGGGGTAAAACTCGGCTTCATGTCGTTCTTTGTAAAGGCGGCGGCGGAAGCCTTAAGACGGTTCCCGGTGGTCAACGCCTCGGTGGATGGAACCGACATTGTTTATCACGCAGACTGTAATATCGGTATTGCTGTCAGCAGTGGCCGCGGGCTGATCGTACCGGTCCTGCGCAACGCCGACCGGTTGGCGTTTCACGAAACGGAACAGCAGATCCGCGAGTTCGGGACTCGCGCCCAGGCCAACCAGATTCGAATAGAGGAACTGCAGGGCGGAACTTTCACCATCTCCAACGGAGGCGTATTCGGTTCGATGCTGTCCACCCCCATTCTGAATCCGCCGCAAAGCGGCATCCTCGGGATGCACAACATCACGGAGCGGCCCGTGGCCGAGGAGGGAGAGGTCGTCATTCGGCCCATGATGTACCTTGCGCTCTCCTATGACCACCGCATCATCGATGGCAGGGAAGCGGTCCTTTATCTCGTGGCAATCAAGGAAATGCTGGAGGATCCCGCGCGCCTCCTGCTTCAAGTATAATGGCTTCATTCGATGTCGTGATCATAGGGGGCGGCCCATCCGGATACGTGGCCGCCGTTCGGTGTGCGCAGCTCGGATTCTCGACTGCCTGCGTGGATGGGTACCGGGGAAATGACGGGGCCTTCTCCCTGGGGGGAACCTGCGTCAACGCCGGGTGTGTATCTTCCAAGGCCCTGCTCGACTCCTCCAGCAAGTATCACCAGCTGAAGTATCGTCTCGCCAAACACGGAATTTCCGTCGACGGCGTTGCCCTGGATCTGAATCAAATGGTCTCCAGGAAGGACAACATCATCCGCAACCTGGCTCAGAACATCGAATCGCAGTTCAAGAAACACAACGTCGCCTGGTACAAGGGGCATGGCTCCCTGGTCGATCCGATCCATATCAAGGTCACTCCGCCTGAAGGGACGGGCAAGGAGGAAACCATCAAGGGATCGAACATCATTCTCGCCACGGGTTCGTCCCCCAATGACCTCCCCACCGTAAAGGTCGACGGTGATAGAATCCTGGACTCGACGCACGCGCTGGATTTCGCCGAAGTGCCGAAGCGCCTGGGCATCATCGGATCCGGGGTCATCGGCGTTGAGTTGGGCTCGGTGTGGAAACGACTGGGTTCAGACGTGGTTCTTCTCGAAGCCATGGATAAATTCCTGGCGTTTGCGGATGAGGAAATCGCGTCGAAAGCGCATGAAGCCTTCTCCGGCCAGGGGCTGGAGATTCACATGAACGCGCGGGTCATCTCCGCCGCGGCAAGCGACAAGCTGGTGTCGGTGAACTACGAAGACGACCATGGGCATCACACCCTGGAGGTGGACAGGCTTCTGGTGGCGGTCGGCAGAACGCCGAACACCAAGGGGCTAGACCTCGACGACATCGGGGTATTGACCGACGAGGCCGGTGATATCCTGGTCGACGCCCATTGCCGCACCAACGTACCGCACATTTATGCGATCGGTGACGTGGTGAGGGGACCCATGTTGGCGCACAAGGGTTCCGAGGAAGGGATTATGGTGGCGGAGCGATTGGCCGGCTCGCAAACAAGTGTCAATTACGACGTTATCCCCTGGGTCATTTACACCAGCCCGGAAATCGCCTGGGTAGGGAAAACGGAAAAGGAGCTGAAGGCCGGAGCCAGGGAATACAAAATCGGACGCTTCTTTCTCAAGTCGAACTCCCGGGCCCTGGCAATGGATGACCTGGAAGGCATGGTAAAACTGATCTCCGACAAACAGACGGATGAAATTCTCGGGGTTCACATTATCGCGCCGACCGCCTCCGAACTGATCGCCGAAGCGGTCGTCGCCATGGAGTACAACGCCAGTGCCGAAGACATCGCCCGCATCGTGCACGCTCATCCAACCCTCGCCGAGTCCATCAAGGAAGCCGCCCTGGCCATCGATGGCCGATCGATTCACGGGTGACGGTTCACCGCTCGCCATCCACTCACAGCGCTGAATTCACCGCAAGACGGTCGCGGTGGATTGTTCTTATGCCGGTGGAATCCGCTCTCCGCGCACCAGGTCTTGGTTGGTCTGACGGTCACGGATGAGATGGGGCTTTCCGCCTGAAATCATGACTTCCGCGGGTTGCGGCTTGCTGTTGTAATTGGAACTCATCACGAAACCGTAAGCGCCGGCGCATTCGATGATGAGAAGATCCCCCACCCGCGCTTCCGGGAGCGATTGCGTGCGAACCACGCCGCCTTCCTCCTGGGTAAAAATATCCCCGGATTCACAAAGCGGACCGCCGACCACCACATCGGTCTCCGCGCGATCCGGATCTCCGGCCGGGGCCAGCGACATGGGGTGATAGGCGCCGTACATCACGGGTCGAGAGAGCACGTTGAATCCCGCGTCGACCAGAACAAAAGGGTTGTTCCCCTGGCGTTTCACTGCCCGGACTTCGGCAACCAGGAACCCGGCCTCGGCGACAAGGTACCGGCCGGGCTCGATCTCGATGCGGACCGAATGTCCGAACCGGTCTTCCAACCGCTTGCGCGAGGCATCCCAGAGTTGAAAGTAGGCATCGACATCCATCACCGGGTCGCCTTCACGGTAGGGCACGGGCAGTCCTCCGCCGGAACTCACGGTGTGCACGGAATCTCCGACCTGCACCGCCAGCTTTTCAACCGCTTCCGTAACCTGGGCGAGGTGTTCCAGGTCGGCACCGGACCCGATGTGAACATGGACCCCGGTGATCCGAAGGTTGTGGCGGTCCGCGCGCCGAAGGCATTCCTCCACCTCGCGGTACCAGATCCCGTGCTTGGAGTGTTCTCCGCCGGTGTTGGTTTTCTTGCTGTGCCCATGACCGAAACCGGGATTGAAGCGAAGGGTTATCTCGCCGCCGCCGGCACGCTCGCCGTACTGATCGATCATGTCGGTGGATCCGCAGTTCACGGCGATTCCGTGCTCCACCACGCAGTCCAGAGACTCCCGGTCGAAAATGTCGGCGGTGTACACGATCGGGGGGGGCTCGCCCTTCGCAGCGTATCCGGCCGCGAAAGCGCGATGGACTTCTCCTGCCGACACCGCATCGACGACCACGCCGTTTCGCCGACACAGGTCCAGCACGGCCAGGTTCGAATTCGCCTTCTGCGCGTATCGAATCACATCGAACGGGGCAAGATCCGCGATCCGCCTCTCGATCAAAGCCGAATCATAAATATAGGCAGGGGTTCCGAATTCCCGGGCCAGATCGGCCACCGAAAGTCCGGCGATTTCCGTGCGGATACCGCGGGAAATCAATGACGCCTGCTCTGAGCTGCTCGGTTCCCTCATGGTTGCAACCTGAATCTACATTCGAAATCGAGCGAAGACGCTACGCGCCCAATCCGTCGTTCACCATTCCGGCCAGTTCATCGATTGTTTTCGCCACGGGAACGCCGGCTGCGTTGAACGCTTCCGTTTTCGAGGCCGCGGTCCCTTTGCCGCCGGAAACGATAGCACCGGCATGACCCATGCGCTTTCCTTCCGGGGCGGAGTGACCGACGATGTAGGCAAAACAGGGCATCGAAATCTTCTCGCGTATAAATTCGGCCGTCTTCTCCTCCTCGTCGCCTCCGATTTCACCGACCAGAACCACCGCATCGGTTTCCGCGTCATTCTGGAAAAGGGGCAGGAGATCCCGAAAGTTCGACCCCACGATTGGATCGCCGCCGATTCCAACACAGGTAGATTGTCCGCGGCCCAGTGCCGTCAGCGAGTGGACGATCTCGTAGGTCAGGGTTCCGCTTCGTGAAATGACCCCGACGTTGCCCTGTTCGTGAATGTGACCCGGCATGATGCCGATCTTGGATTTTCCGGGGGAGATGACTCCCGGGCAATTCGGACCGATAAGCCGCGACCCGGCCGCGCGAACGGTATGGTAGATTCCGACCATGTCCAGCACCGGGACCCCTTCCGTGATCGCCACGATCAGCTCCATACCGGCATCGCACGCCTCCCGGATCGCATCGGAAGCGAACCGGGCGGGAACGTAGATTACGCTGGCGGTGGCATCGGTTGCAGTTTTTGCATCTTTCACCGAATTGAACACCGGCACCCCGTGGACTTCCTGTCCGCCCTTACCGGGCGTCACCCCCCCGACCACCTGCGTGCCGTAGTCCTGCATCTGCCCGGCGTGGAACGATCCGTCGCGTCCGGTGATGCCCTGCACGATCACCCGGGTTGATTCGTCGATCAGAATACTCATGCCGCGCTCCCTTCCGACAATTCCACCACCTTCTTTACCGCGCCGGTGAAGGATTCGGCCGGGATCAAGGGGGTTCCTTCCAGCATGGCCCGGCCTTCGGTTGCGTTCGTTCCGCTGAGGCGAACCACGACGGGCACATCGATTTCGATTGCGTCGAACGCCTGCAGAATGCCCTTGGCGATGTCATCACATCGGGTGATGCCGCCGAAAATGTTGATCATGATTGCCTTGATGCCGCCTTTCCCGAGGATGAGGCGAAACGCGTTGACGACTTTCTCGGGATTGGAGGATCCGCCCACATCCAGGAAGTTCGCGGGTTCTCCACCGTAAATCTTGATCATATCCATGGTGGCCATGGCCAGGCCGGCGCCATTGACCATGCACCCGATATCCCCGTCGAGATCGACGTAGCTGAGGCCTTTCTCTCTGGCCTCCACTTCGCTTGGATTCTCTTCGTTCAGGTCCCTCAACTCCACGATGTCCTCATGCTTGAAGAGCGCGTTATCGTCGAAATTTATTTTTCCATCCAGGGCGAGGACCTTGCCGCTTTTCGACACGACCAGGGGGTTGATTTCCGCCAGGGAGCAGTCCTTTTCCAGGAAGAGCTGGAAAAGCTTCCCCATAATGTCGGTAACCGGCTCCACGGTAGCCGGGTCGCCGAACAGGTTTCCGGCCAGGGTCTTTGCGGCCTCGGCGGGAAAGATCCCGTCGGTAATTTCCAGATGCAGAATCTTTTCCGGGCTGGTTCTGGCGACTTCTTCGATTTCCACGCCGCCCTCTGCGCTGGCGATAAAGGTCACCCCCTTGATGGCCCGGTCGACGATGAGGCCGAGGTAGGCCTCCCGATCGATCGACGCGGCCGGCTCCACCAGGATCTTGCGAACCACGCTGCCCTTAATATCGAGACCCAGGATTGCCTTCGCGGCCGCCTCCGCCTCCTCCGGGGTCCGGGTGACCTTGACCCCGCCGGCTTTCCCGCGGCCGCCGACGTGGACCTGGGCCTTGACGGCAACCGGCCCGCCCGCATCGGCGGCGAGCTTTTTCGCTTCCGCCGGGGTCTCCGCCACCGATCCGCGCGACACCTCGATTCCGTACGTATGGAACAACTGTTTTGCCTGAAATTCGTGGATTTTCATTGGGTTTGATTCCGCCTTCTTGTGGGCTGCAGATCCTACGGTTCGGCCGAGGAGGCTCGCAAGCGTAATCTACCGGGCACCGGGAATCGGATGCCCGGCAATCTCGGTGCTTTTCTCTCGCACTGCGGAGTTTGATACGCTATAAGAGATCGTTTGTTTACGACAGCAAAGGAACTGAAAGACATTGATGAACTGCCCTGCCCTGGCGTGCCGTTGCTGAAGCACTCGCTTCACCGGAAGTTGTTGCAATGGAACCGACAGATATTTCCAACCCCGACTACTTCCACAAGGTCGTAGATTGCCAGTGGGCGTGTCCCGCGCACACCGATGTTCCCGAGTACATCCGGTGCATTGCGCAGGGCCGGTTCACCGATGCCTACATGGTGAACCGGGAGTCCAACATCTTTCCCGGAATTCTGGGCCGGGTCTGTGACCGGCCCTGCGAGCCCGCTTGCCGCCGGGTTCGCGTCGATGAAAAGCCGGTCGCCATCTGCAGGCTCAAGCGCGTTGCCGGCGACCTCAAGGGCGAAATCGCCCATCGCCTTCCGAACGTTCCCGAACAGAAAAACGGGAAACGGATCGCCCTGATCGGCGCCGGATGCGCCTCACTCACCGTGGCAAACGACCTTCTTCCGCTCGGGTATGAAATCGTCCTGTTCGAGAAGCTCACGAAGACCGGCGGACTGATGCGCACCAACATCCCCGCGTTCCGCCTCCCGGCCCGGGTTCTGGACGAGGAGATCGACACCATTGTCGACATGGGCGTGGACCTTCGCCTCGGCGAAGGCATTGACAGCCTCAAAGATTTGCTGACCCAGGGATTCGACGCCGTGTTCGTCGGCACCGGGGCGCCGCTGGGGCGCAACCTGGATCTTCCCGGCCGGTACGAGACCGATCAGATTTTCGTGGGAATCCAGTGGCTGGAATCGGTTGCATTCGGCCACACCGACGCGATCGGCAAGCGCGTGGTGATCATTGGCGGGGGCAACACCGCCATGGACTGCTGCCGAAGCTCGCTTCGCCTCGGGGGCGAGGATGTGAAGGTCATCGCCCGTAAACCCATGAATCTGCTCAAGGCATCGGACTGGGAATTGGAAGGGGCGGTGGAAGAGCGGGTCGAAATTATCTGCAATTACTCCCCGGAGGAATACATTATCGAAGACGGGAAACTCACCGGGGTGAGATTCACCGAAGTGGAATGGCATGAAGACGTGGAAGGGAAACTTCGCTCCACGACCATCGGCGAAAAAATATTTCCCTGCGACTCGGTAATTCTGGCGATTGGCCAGGAGAACGTGTTCGATTTCATCGAGCGGGATATCGGGATCAAGTTCAATCGCTGGGACGTCCCGGAAGTGGACAAGACAACGATGCAGTCCACCCGGGAAGAAGTGTTCTTCGGCGGGGATGCGGCCTTCGGCCCACTGAACATCATCTGGGCCGTGGAGCATGGGCACCAGGCCGCAATATCGATTCACAACTACTGCCGCAACCTGCCGCTGACCGAACGGCTGCCGCACACCATGAACCTGGGCAGCACGAAGATGGGGCTGCACGAATGGAGCTACAGCAATGATTTTGACCCGGCGGCTCGACGGAACATGCCGTCCATTTCGCTCAAGGACCGCTTTCGGCAGCTTGATATTGAAGTCGAGGAGGGCTACACTGCGGAACAGACGGCACAGGAGGTTGAGCGCTGCCTCAATTGCGACATTCAAACGGTTTTTCAGACCAAGTTGTGCATCGAGTGCGACGCCTGCATCGACGTGTGCCCCGTGAATTGCCTCACCATCACGGAAAGCGGATCGGAAGACAAACTCCGGCACCGCCTCAATACCCCCGCGTTGAACCAGGAACAGGATATCTACGTTTCCTCCCCTCTGCCTCAGACGAAGAGACTCATGGTCAAGGATGAGAACGTTTGCGTGCATTGCGGGCTGTGCGCCGAACGATGCCCGACCGGCGCCTGGGACATGCAGAAATTCACGCTCAAAATCCCCTACGCTTCCGATCTCCCATGTTTAAAAGCAACGACGTAATCGCCAACGACTTCGTCGTGAAAGTGGCGAATGTCAATGGAACCGGATCATCCAGCGCCAACAGCCTGTTGATGAAGTCCATCTTTCACATGGGCGTGCCGGTCATCGGGAAAAACTACTTTCCGTCCAACATCCAGGGACTCCCGACATGGTACGAGATCCGGGTCAGCAAGGACGGACATGTCGCCCGGTCCGGGCGCGTCGATCTCATGGTGGCAATGAATGCGCAGACCTACCTGCAGGACCGGGACGAAGTGAGCCCGGGAGGATACCTGCTGTATGACTCGAGCTGGCCGCGGGACGAACGGCTGGCGCGGGACGACATCACCCTCCTGGGTGTCCCGCTGTCCAGGATCTGCAACGAGGCATTTACCAGCGCGCGGGCCCGGATTCTGATGAAAAACATCACCTACGTCGGTGTGCTGTCGGCCCTGCTGGATATTGACCGCGCCGTCATCAGCGATCAGCTTAAGCGTACCTTTGCGGGCAAAGAGCACCTGTTCGACGCCAACATGAAGGCAATCCAGCTCGGGTATGACTATGCGGTGGAGCATTTCAGTTGCCCGCTTCGGTTCCGGGTCGAGCCTCTGGACGACACCGAAGACATGATGATGATCGATGGGAACACCGCCGCGGCGCTCGGCTGTGTCTACGCAGGGGCGACATTCGGCGCGTGGTACCCCATCACGCCTTCGACCTCCCTGATGGACGGGTTCACAAAGTTTTGCGAGAAATTCCGCGAAGATCAGGATTCCGGAAAGAAGAATTATTGCATCGTCCAGGCGGAAGATGAGCTGGCCGCGATCGGGATGACCATCGGCGCAGGCTGGAGCGGGGCCCGGGCGTTCACCTGCACCAGCGGGCCCGGTATCTCCCTGATGTCGGAGTTTCTCGGCTTCGGGTACTATGCTGAAATGCCCACGGTGGTTTTCGACGTCCAGCGGGTCGGACCTTCCACCGGAATGCCCACCCGGACGCAACAGTCCGATATCCTGAGTTGCGCATTCGCGTCGCACGGCGACACCCGGCATGTCCTGCTGTTCCCCGCCTACCCGGAGGAATGTTTCTATTTTGCCATCGAGGCGTTCGACCTGGCGGAACGTCTTCAGACCCCCGTGATTGTGCTGTCCGATCTGGATATCGGCATGAACGACTGGCCCTGCCCGAAACTTACCTGGGCTCCCTCCTACGAGCCCGACCGCGGAAAGGTTCTGAACCAAGAGGAATTGGAGCACCTGGAAGACTTCTACCGATACGTGGACTCAGACGGCGACGGCATCTGCTTCCGGACTTATCCCGGGGTCCATCCTCGCGGAAGTTTTTTCACCCGGGGATCCGGCCACAACAAGTACGGCGGGTATACGGAGGACCCGACGGAATACCAGCAGGTGCTCGACCGCCTGGTGCGAAAGTGGGATACCGCGAAACAATTCGTTCCCGAGCCGTTGGTACAGACCCGGCCGGGCGCTACCGCCGCCATCATCGCTGTCGGCAGCAGCGATGGAGCCGTACAGGAAGTTCTCGAAAACGCGGATCAACCCCTGAACTACATGCGCATCCGGGCATTTCCCTTCTCCGCGAGTGTTCAGAAATTTATCGACGATCATGAAAGGATCTTCGTGGTGGAGCAGAATCGGGACGCGCAGCTGAAAACGTTGTTGGCGATTGAATTGAACGTGGACAAGCGAAAGTTGATTTCGGTGCTGCATTATGACGGTTTTCCAATCGGCTCGGACCATGTTCTGGCGGGCCTGAACGGGCTTTTGAAAGAGAGCGTGAAGGTATGAGCTACATTTCAAAACCCAGGGTCCCCTATGCGGGAATCAAGCGAAACAAGCTGGGGTTCACCGTCCGGGACTACGAGGGAGGGATGTCCACCCTGTGTGCGGGGTGCGGACACGATTCGATCACCGCGGCGCTGGTCCAGGCATTCTTCGAACTGGAAATCCCCCCCCACAGAGTCGCCAAGCTGAGCGGCATCGGCTGCTCCTCGAAAACGCCGGCCTATTTTCTGGACGGCGCCCACGGACTGAACGCAGTCCACGGCCGCATGCCCGCCGTTGCCACCGGCGCAAACGCCGCCAACCGGGATCTCTATTACGTCGGGGTGTCCGGCGACGGGGATTCTTTGTCCATCGGGCTCGGCCAGTTTGCGCATGCGATCAGACGCAACGTGAACATGCTCTACATCATCGAGAACAACGGTGTGTATGGCCTGACCAAAGGACAGTTTTCCGCATCCGCCGACGTCGGATCCACCCCGAAAAAAGGGGATCCGAACCGGAACCTACCCATCGATCCGGTGGTGTTCGCTCTCGGGATAGGAGCGACTTTCGTGGCGCGGAGCTTTTCCGGTGACAAGGATCAACTGATCCCTATTCTCAAAGGAGGCCTGATGCACAAGGGCTTCGCCCTCATCGATGTGATTTCCCCCTGCGTCACCTTTAACGATCATGTCGGCTCCACCAAGAGTTACGCTCATACCCGCGAACATATCCAGGAAACGGTCCGGAGTGACTTTGTCCCGCCCGCCGAGGCAATTGAAGTCGATTACCAGGAAGGTTCCGCGACCCCCGTCCGCCTTCATGACGGCAGCCACATCGTACTGAGAAAGGTGGCGCCCGAGTTCAACAGCGACAGCCGGTCCGAAACCATCTCCTACCTCGAAAAGCACCAGGCAAACGGTGAAATCGTGACCGGACTTCTCTACCTGGACAAAGATGCGGACGACTTGCACAAGACTTTCGACACGACCGACCGACCGCTGAGCGAAATAGAATTCGAAGAACTCTGCCCCGGGGAAGCCGGACTGGAAGACGTCTACCGCATGTATCGGTAAGGTTCATGGAAATCGCCTTGCATCCGAGGCAGGGCGGGACCACAATACCCCCGCTTTATCTACATAGCAGACTGATTGATCGGGGGTTCCACAGTGAACGACGAACAGGGAAGTCAAGAAACAGCTGGTTCCACGAATCGAACCTGGATCATTGCAAGCCTGGTCATCCTTGCAGTGGCGGGACTACGTACCATCACCCAGGGAACCACCTGGCTCCATCTTGCCACCGGCAAGTTTGTGTCCGGCAACGGAATTCCCCGGACCTCATCATGGAACCTGATCGGCGGAGACCAACCCTGGATCGCCGACACCTGGCTTTACGATTTTATTCTCTACAAGTTGTGGGCGGTGGGTCCGGGTGCGGCGACGCTCGTGCATGTCCTGCTGGTCGTGGGTGCCTTCGCCCTGCTCCTCCCGACGGCTCTTCAGTTCAGTCGAGGTATTGCACCGGCTCTCGGCCTGTTGTTCTGCACCTGGTTGATCCTGCCGGCTCTCGAAGTTTCGCCGCGGATCTTCGTGCTCATTTTTCCCGCGCTTTTTATCTCGGTGCTGGCGAAACAGCGGCCGGCCGGAGTGTTTTGGGTGAGCCTTCTGCTCGGACAGGTGCTGTGGACCAATATTCACGGATCATTTTTTGTCGGACCCCTGATTTGCGCCGCGTATGCATTGCAGTATTCCCGCGGGATCCCCGGACCGTATTCCGCGAAGCAACTCCTGGTCGCTACCGCCCTGACGGCGCTGGTCACGCTGCTCAACCCGTACGGGCCGCATCTCCACGTCCATCTTGCCACATTACTCTCCGCATCCGGATTTGGAAACAGCGTGGATTGGATCTCACCATTCCATTCCCATTTTGGAAATTCGCTGCTTAAAAATCTTACGCTTGTAGTGCTGGTCATCGGCGCAATCGGCCTGGGAACCTATCGCCAAAAGCTACCCCTTGCCCTCACCTGCATTGCGATCGGGGCCGCGGCATTCACCACCATGGTCAGCAAGGGCGCTCTGGCCAGCATCTTCATTCCCCAGATGGCGCTTCTCACCTTCCCATTCATCTGCCTCAGTATTTCCGCCGGCATCGAAGTTGTGACTCGCGCACTGGACAATTCCGGCCTGTCCGAAGGCGTGCTCTCCGCGATCGGCTCGAGTACCGCCGCGATCCTGTCCCTGGTGACGATTTGCATGATCTTTTCGAACCAGTACTATCGAATGATAGGAAGCACGGCGGCCTTCGGGCTTGGCGTGAATCCGGAATCCGTCCCTTCCGGAGCTGCGGCGGTGATCGGACACCCTTCTTTCCCTGAACGGGCGGCTAATCTCCCGATGGACGGCGGGTACCTCGCATACACATTCCCCGAAAGGAAAATTTTCGCGGATCCTCGCCCCAGAGCTCAAGATGCCGAATTCTACCGGGGGCTGCTCAACGCGCTTGGGAGCGCCGAAAACAAGGCGCAGAACTTCTGGATTGAGCACGAGATCGACGCAGTCATCCTCAACACACTTTGGCCCGGCGGCAGCGCGGCGCTTCTGCGGCTTCTGGGTACGGGGCCCTGGAGTCTCGTGTATTTTGACGGCACCAGCGCCATCCTTGTTCGCAACAAGCCGGAATATGCGGCCCTTCTCGAAAACGCCTCGATTCGGCAGGAGGGTCTGGACACAATTCAAGAAGCCTACACGACCTACCAGGATGAAATCCGCGACCTCCGAGGGGCCCCGGTCAGCGCCCGGTTGGTCGGCGCCGGCACTTCCTTCTTTCTTTTGCATCAATACCGGGAAGCCTACGCGGCGCTGGAGCCGGTCGTCGTCAATGCACCCGCATTCCATGAAGGATGGTACATGCTCGGTTTCTCGCAACTGCAATTGGGGGAATACAAGCTTGCCGTACACTCCTTGAATCAAGCTTGCGACGGCAACCCCAAATCCGTTTTAGCTTGGGGGTGGTTGAGCCGGGCCAGCAAGTTGGCCGGCAACGAAGTGGCGGCGGCCAGAGCCTACCAACGGGTACTAGATCTGGATCCGAAAGCGGCCCAGCGCTTTGGCAATCCCATGGATCCCGACACCGGCACCGGATCCCCCCTCGGACCCTAGTGCAGCGCCCCTCGCGGATTTTGCGGTTTTCGCCCAAAATTACGCTTTTTTATCGGATCTACAAGAGCTTGACGCCGTGGGACCCGTTCTTTAGAGTCTAGGCGCTCTTAACATCTAGAAATGTGAAGAAGCGGGCTACGGCCCGCTCTTTTTCATATTAGGCGGGGTATGATCGTGCGAGCGCGGGCACAAAATGTTCAGCGACGGCAAGGGCAAAACGCCGGGCTGAGTGAAATGAGGCGCAAAAATGAATAGTGAACTGCAGGCGATGGTTGAATACATGGAACGGGAGCGGGGCATTGAAAAAGAAACAATGCTGGCCGCACTCGAGGATGCGCTGTTAAGCGCCTCCAAGCGAAGCAGCAATCCCAGCCAGGAACTCCGCGTAGAGATTGACAGGTCCACCTACAATGTCCGCGCCTGGGCGAAAGTCGAGGTTGTTCAGCAGTCTCGAAACAGGACGGAAGAGGTAAGCCTGAAAAAGGCTCAGGAGCAAAACCCGGACATCTCGATCGGCGACACCATCGAAATCGAAGTAGACACCAAGGACTTTGGTCGGATTTCGGCACAGACGGCCAAGCAGGCAATACTTCATCGGATTCGACAGGCTGAAAAAGAGCGGATCTACGAGGAGTACAAGGACCGTCCGGGGGATGTAGTTACCGGGACGGTACGGCGGTTCGACCGCAGCGACGTCATCGTGGAACTGGACCGGGCCGAAGCGATCATGCCGTCCCGGGAGCGTGTACCGACCGAGGAATACCAGATCGGCGACCGAATTCGCGCGTTTATCCTGAATGTCGACAATGCCGCCCACGGGCCGCAGATCATCTTGAGCCGAAGCCACCCTTCGTTTGTGCGGCGGCTCTTCGAACTGGAAGTTTCCGAGATCGCAGACGGTACGGTGGAGATCAAGGGGATCGCGCGCGAAGCGGGATTCCGAACCAAGATCGCGGTTCTGTCACACGACGAGAAAGTCGATCCGGTGGGCGCCTGCGTCGGAATGCGCGGCATTCGCGTGAAAAATATCGTGCGCGAACTGTCCGGCGAAAAGATCGACATCGTGCGATGGCACGAAGACGTCAAAACCTACGTGACCAATGCGCTGGCGCCTGCCCGACTGAACAAGGTGACGGTCGATCCGAGTGTCCGAGCCGTCGAGGTCGTGGTGGACGGAGATCAGCTTTCACTCGCCATTGGAAAGAAAGGCCAGAACGCGAGACTCACCGCCAAAATTACCGGCTGGAAAATCGACATCCAGAAGAACGAAGAGCACATTGGATTCGAAGAGAAGGTCGCGCGCGCGGTTTCCGAACTGGCCTCGTTGGATGGAATCGGTGAAGAGTCCGCACAAAAGCTGGTACAATCCGGATTTCTGACGCTGGAAGGAATTCTCGCGGCGGACCTGGGCGATCTGGAAATTGTCGAGGGGTTTACACCGGAAATTGCCCAACAAGTGCACGACGCGGCCGAAGCGGCCTATGAGAAAGAGCACGGCAAAATCGAAGCATGAGAATTCACGAGCTAGCAAAGAAGCTGGATCTTTCCAGTAAGGATCTCATCGCGAAGATGGGACCCCTGGGGATCGAAGCGAAGAGTCACATGAGCGCGGTGAGCGAGCCGGATGTGGAGAAAGTGCTGCAAGCGCTGGCTCCCGCAGAGGCCGACGCAACTCCCGCCGAAACAGCCGCAAAAACCGCGGAGGCGGAGGTTGCTGCGCCCGCGGCGGTCGCCACTGCGGTGGAGGTAGAGATCACTCCCGAACCACAGGCCGTCGAAGAACCTGCGGCGGCGGAGGATCCTTCCGATCCCGTTGAAACGGTGGAGGAGCCGGCCCCGGAAGAGGAGGTCGACGACAAGAATATCATTGTCAAGGGTCCGATCGTGGTCCGTGACTTTGCGGAAATGTTGCACATGAAACCGAACCAGGTGATCGCCGAACTGATGGCGATGAATGTGTTCGCGTCGATCAGCGAAAAAGTCGACATCAAAATTGCCCAGCAACTCGCGACCAAGCATGGGTATACGCTGGAACAGGAAAAGCGGCAGCCGGAGCGAAAGCCCGCCCCTCCCGTCAAGAAGGAGGAGGTGAAGGAGCCGGAAGTCGATAAGCCGGATCAGCTTCAACTCCGTCCGCCGATTATCACCTTCATGGGACACGTAGATCACGGCAAGACTTCGCTCCTGGACTACATCCGCAAATCCAAGGTTGTTGCCGGCGAGCACGGTGGGATAACGCAGCATATTGGAGCCTACTCGGTCGAACACAACGGCCAGAAAATCAGTTTTCTGGATACCCCGGGACACGCGGCATTTACCGCGATGCGGGCGCGTGGCGCGAATCTCACCGATATCGTCGTCATCGTCATCGCAGCCGATGACGGTTTGATGCCCCAGACACGGGAAGCGATTCAACACGCGCTGGCCGCGAATGTCGCGATCGTGGTGGCCATCAACAAGACCGATCTTCCCGCGGCCAACGTAGACCGGGTAAAACAACAGCTTCAGGCCGAAAATCTCAGCCCGGAGGATTGGGGAGGCGACACGATCTGCGTCCCCGTCAGCGCCGAAACCGGCGCCGGCGTCGATGAGCTTATCGAAATGCTTCTGCTCCAGGCCGAGGTACTGGAACTCAAAGCCAACCCGGACCGGAAATCACAGGGATACGTCATCGAAGCCCGGTTGGAACCGGGTCGAGGCCCCACCGCGAACCTGCTGGTGAGGCGGGGCACTCTGAATGTCGGAGATTCGATCGTTTGCGGACCTTTCGCAGGGCGGGTGAAAGCGCTGATTGACGACCGGGGGAAAAAGATCAAGTCGGCCGGACCCAGTATGCCGGTCATGTGTCTTGGCCTGGCGGACGTGCCGGAAGCCGGCGCGGAATTCGAAGTCTATCCGAATACCAGACTGGCAAAAACTGAATCTGATAAGCGAATCGCTGCCCTGCGCGAAAAATCATTGGAAGGACCGGGGCGAAAAGCCTCATTGGACGATCTGCTCAACCAGACCAACCCGGACGAGACGGAAGAACTGGCGGTTATTATCAAGGCGGACGTGCAGGGCTCCATTGAAGCGCTGATCCAGTCCCTGGGCGAGATCAAGAGCGAAAAAGTAGATCTGAAGATTGTCATGAGCGGCGTCGGCAATGTAACCACGAACGATGTGCTGCTGGCCAGCGCATCGAACGCAATCATTCTCGGATTCCATGTCGCCCTGGACGGATCGGCTGCAAGCCTGGGGAAACGGGAGGGCGTCGAGATCCGGCTCTATCAAATCATCTACGAGTTGGTGGACGAAGTTCGCGATGCAATGACAGGACTGCTCGCGCCCGACGAGAAGGAGCGCGTTGTCGGGCAGGCGCAGATCCGGCAAGTATTTGAACTCAGCAACCGCAACCGGGTTGCCGGATGCATGATCACGAAGGGGCGGATCTCCTCCCGGGCACGGGCACGGGTCCGGCGGGGTAGCGATGTCCTTTACGAAGGCCGGCTCGAAACTTTGAAGCGGTTCCAAAACGACGCAAGAGAAGTCCGGGAAGGTCAGGAATGCGGGTTGCGCCTGGACGGATTTTCGAAATTTGAGGTCGGGGACATCGTCGAGACGTACGAGATTGAGCAATTGGCGGCTCAACTCTGACGGCAACCGCTTCGGTTTTTCTCGACCGGAGATAGTCCTCCTGCGGCCGTCGAGACCCGGGAATCATAACACTCATGCCATCGGATCGCTTAACCAGAGTCAATGAATTGCTGAAGCGTGAAATCGCTTCCTCGATCTATCGCGTCGTCGATGATCCGGATTTCGATTTTGCCGCCGTCACCATCACCCAGGTCCGCGTGAATAGCGATTTACGGAGTGCCAGGGTATTCCTTTCCATTCGAGGTGACGAGTCGGTACGGGGAAAACTTCTGAAACAGATTCGCGGGCATCGGCGCGATTTCCAGGAAGCGGTGGGGAAAAACGTCGTGCTGAAGTACAACCCGCTGCTGAAATTCGAACTGGATGGCTCCGTGGAACAGGGCGACAACGTGCTGAAGCTGATATCAGAATTGGACGGTCAATTCCCTCCGGATCCCGAGGATTCGCCGGATCTCTGAACCGGGACAAACTCTGCAATGAACGGTTCCCCTTCTTCCGGAGAAGCACCATCGGCCAACGGCCTGCTTCTGATCGACAAACCCGCCGGTTATACCTCCCACGACGTGGTTGCCCGCATGCGCAGGCATCTGAGAATGAAAAAGATCGGTCATGGGGGAACCCTCGATCCGATGGCGACCGGCCTCCTGGTTCTCCTGCTGGGCCGCGGCACCAAGCTCTCCAATCTCGTCATGGGTTCGGACAAAGAGTACCGGGGCACCATCCACCTGGGCGTAAGCACCGATTCACAGGACGTTGAAGGGGAGGTCCTGGCGGAGGCGGACGCATCCGGCGTGACCGCGGAGCGTATTGACGCCGAGCTTAAGAATTGGAGTGGGGATTTAATGCAAACGCCCCCCATGATTTCAGCCGTGAAAAAGGACGGGGTGCCCCTCTACAAGCACGCCAGAAAAGGTAAGACGGTGGAGAGGGAACCGAGGTTGATTCATATTTATTCTTTTCGACAGGACCGGTTCGAACCGCCTCTTGTGGACTTTCAGATCCGTTGCAGCAAGGGGACCTACGTTCGAACTCTGGCATCCGATGTCGGAGATGCCCTCGGGTGCGGGGCCCATCTTTGCGCATTGCGCCGAACGGAATCCGGAACGTTGAACCTGAACGACGCGATCACGTTGGAACTTGCGCTGGAAACCGATCCCGAAGAGCTCTTTCGCCGCGTCATTCCTCCCCATCGCGTGCGCGCCGCCATCGGAGGAGAGGCGTGAACATCGTTCGAACCCTGGATTGCCCGGTATCCGGCGCCGACAGGATGGTTGTCGCGGTCGGAAATTTTGACGGGGTGCACCGGGGGCATCGAAAAGTGCTCGAGCAGTGCCGGCGCCTGGCATCGGAGAGTGAGGCCCAGTCGTGGGCCCTCACATTCGATCCGCATCCACAGCGTGTTCTACGTCCGGAGCAGCCCCTTCCACTTCTGATGAGCCTTGATGAAAAGCTCGAACGCATCGCGTCCCTCGGCATGGACGGGGTCCTGGTTGTCCCATTCGACAAGACGTTTTCAACTCTCAAGCCGCCCGAATTCATAGCCTCGCTTACAAAAACTTTGCCCGGGCTGACACACATGGTGGTGGGACCCAACTGGCGGTTCGGGCACCAGGCCGCCGGGACCGTGGACACCCTGGCCGAGCTTGGCGAAACAGCAGGATTCAAAGTCGCGATTTGTGAGCCCTGCATTCACGACGGCGCACCGATATCGAGTACGCGTCTGCGAAACGCGGTTCAATCGGGACGGTTGGACGAATTCCGTACAATGTCGGGACGTCCATTCCGGCTCCTGGGCACCGTACTTCGTGGGAAACAGGTGGGCCGCGCACTGGGATTCCCAACCGCCAACCTGGAGCCCTCCGTCGAAGTTCTGCCTCCCTATGGCGTATTCGCGGTACAAGTAGGATTCGAGAACCGACAGATTCCAGGGGCCGGATACTTCTGTTGCCGTGCCCGCGGTGAATCCGCGGCAACGCAGAATCTTTTTGAGTCCTATCTGTTCGACTTCGACGGTGATCTGTACGGAAAGACCATCGCGGTGGACGTACTCGCATTCATTCGGCCCGACCGGAAATTCGAATCCGAAGCTGCGCTCCAGAAACAAATCCAAGTGGACATTGAAGCGATCCGGGCGGAATTAACCCGCATAGTTCACAGTTTTTCGTCACGAGCGGATGAAGGTTGCACCAAATCAAGGAGTTATCCCGATGGGGCGGGCGAAGGCATGTAGACTCATGTAGAGGTCGACCCATCGGGATAACTCCTTGATTTGGTGTGACATCCATCCGAGCAGTAGAAAAAGTGTGAACTATGCGGGTCAAACGTTACCGGCGTGAGCTGACGCTCCGGTGTGGTGCAACCACGAAAGTAAATGACGAACTCCGAAACCGATTGGGCCCATTTTCGGGACCGATCCGCTACTTTTTCTTCAGTTTCGACCAACTGTCCCGCAAGGCCACCGTTCGGTTGAACACCGGTCGCTCCCGGGACATGTCTACCGGATCCGCGACAAAATAGCCGAGCCGTTCGAACTGAAAGTTACTCCCCGGATTCGCGTCAGCCAGGTCCGGCTCGACCCGTGCGGAAACGGTTTCAAATGCGTTTGGATTCAGCATTTCCGCGAGGGGACGGCTCTTGTCCGCGAGCGGGTTTTCCTCGGTGAACAGCCGGTCATACAGCCGTACTTCGGCTTCCACTGCATGCGCGATGGATACCCAGTGGATCGTGCCCTTCACTTTTCGGCCGTCGGGAGAAGATCCCCCTCTTGAATCCGGATCCCACTCGCATCGTAATTCGGTAATTTCGCCCGTTGCCTCGTCCCGTACAGCCTCCCGGCAGGTCAACAGGCAGGCGTAGCGAAGTCGGACTTCCCTGCCGGGCGCAAGTCGAAAGAATTTCTTCGGCGGATCTTCCATGAAATCGTCCCGGTCAATGTAAAGTTCCCGCGAAAATGGAATGCGGCGGGACCCTGCGCCCGGGTCCTCGGGATTGTTCACCGCGTCGAAGTATTCCGATTCTCCTTCAGGGTAGTTTTCAACGACGACTTTCAGGGGGCGCAAAACCGCGAGCCTCCGGGGGGCCACCCGGTTCAGGTCATTCCGTACGCAATGCTCGAGCAACGCAACGTCCGTAAGTCCGTCATATTTCGTGATCCCGATCTGCTCGCAAAACGCGCGAATCGCCTCGGGTCGAAATCCTCTACGCCGGAGCCCGGCCAGGGTGGGTAACCTGGGATCGTCCCATCCATCCACGACACCATCCGCTACCAGTGCCTGGAGGATTCGCTTACTCATCACGGTATAGGTGAGATTCAGTCGGGCGAACTCATACTGCCTGGGCGTCGACGGCACGTTGAGGTTTTCCAGGAACCAGTCATAGAGCGGGCGATGAACTTCAAATTCCAACGTGCAGAGCGAATGGGTAACGCCCTCAATGGCATCCGAAAGTCCATGCGCGAAATCGTACATTGGATAAATGCACCATGCCGCGCCGGTTCGGTGGTGTTCGGCTTTCTTGATCCGGTACATGGCAGGGTCGCGCATGTGTAGATTCGGCGAGCTCATGTCAATTTTTGCGCGCAGGACGTAGGTGCCTTCTTCGAATTCCCCTTCTTTCATGCGTCGAAACAGGTCCAGACTCTCCGGGGGGGGACGATCCCGATGCGGGCTCTCGCGGCCCGGCGAAGTAGGCGATCCCCTGTATTCCTTGAATTCCTCGGGAGTCAGGGTACAGACATACGCCTTGCCGTTCTCGATCAGTTCCACGGCAAAATCATGCAGCCGGTCGTAGTAGTCGGACGCATAGTATTCATGCTCGCCCCAATCGAATCCCAGCCAACGAAGATCGTGTTTGATTGCCCGCACGAACTCGCCTTCCTCGGCTTCGGGATTCGTATCGTCAAAACGCAGATTGCAAGTGCCGTTTCGCTCAGCCGCAACGCCAAAGTTCAAACAGGCGGATTTTGCGTGGCCGATGTGAAGGTACCCGTTCGGCTCAGGGGGAAATCGGGTCATCACGGACGCATGTCTGCTTGAAGCGAGATCTTCGTCCACGATCGTGCGAATAAAATCGGTCGGGGCCTTTTCAGCCTCCTCATTTGTCAGTTCCGTGCTCATCAGTCAGTCCTCTTTGATCAAAACACGATCTTACGGTTTCGGTGCGCAATTGAACATGCCGAAGTGGCGCCACCCGGCAGGAAGGGAGTCCCTATTTCAAGGACGCTTCGATGATCGCCCGGGCCTCTTGCGCCAATTTGTCCACCGCGGCCCGGCTTGGGGCCTCGGTCATGATCCGGAGGATCGGCTCGGTGTTGGAGCGACGGATGTGCAGCCAGCTATCGCCGAAATCGACGTATATACCGTCCATCAGATCCAATTTCTGACTTTCGTAGTGACGGCGCACAGCGCGGAGCACCCCGGGCGCCTGGCTGGGTCGAATGGGGATTTTCTGCTTCAGTAACTCGTACTTCGGAAGGTCTGCCCGTAATGAAGCAATGCTTCTCCCGCTCTCCGCCATGAGTTCGAGAACCAGTGCCATCGCGGTGTAGCTGTCCCGGCATGGATGCACCGCCGGCACGATGACCCCGCCATTGCTTTCCCCTCCGGCCACCGCGCCGATCTCCATCATCTTTTCCGAAACATAGATTTCGCCTGTCTTCGTTCGCAGTACATCGCACTTCTTTTCGGCGGCCACATGGTCAATGACCTTGGACGCAGACTGGTTCGCAACGATCTGTCCACGGGCATGGGAAGCGAGGACCTGTCGTACCGCCAAAGCGAGGGTGAGATCCTCGCCGATCGGCGTTCCGGTTTCATCGAGAAGGGCCAGCCGGTCACCGTCGGGATCCTGCGCGAACCCGACCGCGCACTCGTGCTCTCGAACCGTATGCCCCAGTGCGTCGAGATTCTGCGGCACCGGCTCGGGAGGCCGTTCGAATCTTCCGTGAGGCTGATCGTGGATGGAATACACTTCGCACCCCATCCGGTCGCGCAGGAAGGGCACACTGTGAATGGCGCCCACCCCGTTGCAACAATCTACCGCGACTCGGAAATTACCGGCCCGGATCGCAGTTTCGGACACGTACTCCACCACGCGGTCCAGGTGGCCCTGCATCGGGTTCTCTATTTCCGCAACGCGCCGCAACTCGTGCTCTTCAACGCAGGGAAAGTCCTGCTGATGATAAATGTCGAAGAGCTCATCTGCTTCCGACGGTCTAAGGAACATCCCGTCACGCCCCACGAACTTCAGCGCATTCCACTCCACGTCGTTGTGACTTGCCGTAATGGCAATTCCCCCGCTTGCTCCCAGGGCCCGTGTCAGGTAAAGAATCGTGGGAGTGGGAACCACGCCGGCGATCAGCGGCTTGTTTCCGACGCTCTGCAGACCGGCAATCACCGCTTCTTCCACCATTCGCCCGGTCGGCCTGGTGTCGCGCCCTATCACCACGGTGCCCTTCCCCGTGTACATGCCAAACGCCTGGGCAAAAGAGGCTGCCAGTTGAGGCGTGAAGGACTGTCCCACCACGCCTCGAACGCCTGATATTCCAACTTTCAGTGCTTCACGCATCGTTGTGCATCAGAGCTCCTGGTCCACCAGTTTTGCGATGTCTTCGGCTCGCCGTTCCGCGCGGTCGCGATCCGTCGACTCGGATATGATTCGAATCAGCTGTTCGGTTTGCGAGGGCCGCACGTGCACCCAGCCGTCTTCCCAATCGATGCGGACACCATCGGAACTCTCCTTGACTCCATCCGCCCACTCGGAGAGACGATCCGCGATCGAATCCATCGCGTGGTATGCAGCATGGGCATCGCAGGGGCGGCGGTGCTTGATGATGTGGTACTTGGGGAGCGCGCGCAGAAGCTCAGACGCCATTCTACCGGAATGTGCCATCGACTCCAGGATCATCGCCATCATCAGAAAGCAATCGAACCCGAGACTGAAAGAGGGAAGAACTGCGCTCCCGCTTCCTTCCCCCCCCAGCACCCCGTCCTCATCGGTCAATTTCGCGACGATATAAGACTGCCCCACCCGCGTTTTCACTAGCTGCGCCCGGTGCCGGGACGCCACGTCGTCAACCATCCGGGACGTACAGGAATTGGTAACCACGACACCGGGCCGGCGCTGCAGCACGTGGTCCGTGACAACCGCAAAACTGTACTCTTCGCTGGCTTGCTCCCCCTCTTCGGTCACGATGGATACGCGAGCCACGTCGCTGTTGAGAACAAATCCGATGTCTCCGTCCACATGTTTGATGAAGGAAGCGAGGTGCTGGGCGCTGCGCGGTCGCGGCTCCGGCTCCCGGGCGAGGTAGCCGGATGGCTCTGCGTTCACGGCTACAAGTTTGAGCCCGAACCGATCGGCGAATGGTTTCAAAAACGCGCATCCGGCTCCCCCGACGGGGTCGATCAGAACCGTATATTCTTTTTTGCGGATTTCTTCGCTCTCCACGACTTCACACAGCCGGTCGAGGTAGGCCCCGAAATAGTCGGTGCACGCGGACAGGCAGCCCTGGTTCTTGAAGGTCGCCTTTCGAAAATCGCCGGAATGAAAGAGGTCAAGTACCGCTTCTCCCGAATTGGTATCCAGGAATGCGCCGTCGCCTCCGATCAACGTAATGGCGTTCCAACCCATCCCCATGTGACCGGCGGAAATCGATAGTGCGCCTTCCGCGGCATGACGAGCGGTGCAAAACTGCAGGACCGGTGTCGGACACACGCCGAAGTCGAGAACTTCGCAACCCGACCCGATCAAACTGGACTTCACCGCGGAAGCGATCATCGGGCTGCTGTAGCGCGTATCGCGCCCCAGGAGAACACGTCCTCCTTCAATGGAAGCCGCAAACGCGGCCGCATAGTCCTGCACAGCCGGAACGGTCAGGGACGTGCCCACGTGACCGCGGAGGCCAAAGCTGGAGACTCGCAGGGTCTTCATCAGGAATCGGTCTTTTCGATTTCGTTCTCGTTGTCCTCACGTTTTCGATCGTCCAACCAGAGGATCCAGATGCACAATTCATAAAGCAGGTAGAGGGGCACTGCCATCACAAACTGGCTCACGATCTCGGCCGGCGTGAGGAACATGCCGACGACAAAACACCCAACCAGGACATGTCTTCGCCTGTTCCGGAGTTGCTGATGGGTGACCAATCCCAGCTTTCCAAGAATGACGACGATCACGGGCATCTGAAATGCCAGGCCGAAGCCGATCATCAGTTGAATGACAAAAATGATGTAATACTGCGTCGTCCACTGGGGCACCATCCCGATCCAAACGTGGAACTTGATCAGCATTTGCAGGGCCAGCGGCGTACAGACGGCGAATCCCAGGATGACGCCGAGAATGAACAACCCCGCGGCGAATCCGCTGGCCTTCCGGATCACGTTTCTCTCTTTTCCCGTGAGCCCCGGGAATACAAAGCGAGTGATGAAATACAGGACGAATGGGAAACTGATGAGCAGGCCGCTCCACGCGCCCACCCTCAGAATGACGCCAACCACTCCAGTGGGCGACAGGATGATCAGATCTTCCGCCATCTTCTGATCGATGGCGCTCAGGGGTGATTTTAGCAGCTTGATGATCAGGGGAACGGCGGGAATGCACAGGGCCATTCCGGAGATGAGTGCAATCACGCATCGAACGAGCATCCAGCGGAGCTCTTCAAGGTGGTCGAGAAAAGGCTTCGGTTCGTCGCCCGGCAATTCCCCCGAATCAGGCGGCTCCGTCATCCTTCTCCTTTTCCTCCTCGGCCGCATCGGATTCCTCCGGTGCCGGATCGTCGCTTCCGGAAGCTACCGTATCGGGAGGAGGAAGGTCAGGCGGCGCGTCCGTATTCTCAGTTTTCTGGTACGTGTCCGCGTGAACGATTTCATCCGTGATATCTCGCGCGGCTTTGCGAAAAGCCTCCATCGACCGGCCCAGGTTCCGGGCGATTTCCGGAAGCCGTTTCGCGCCGAACATCACCAGCACAATCGCCAGAATGATGAGGATTTCACCGGGGCTTGGTGAACCTCCGAAAAACGCGAGGAGACCCGGTGAACTCATGACACACATCGAATCACGGGCCGCGACACCCTTGCGCCGGGATGACTCAAGGATTCCGGATCTGCGCGTTGCATCTTCCCATGAATCTACGCGCTAGTTGAAAACCAGGAATCCGGCGCGACGATTGAGGCGGTGAGACTCATCATCGTGGCCGAACACCGCCGGATTTTCTTCACCGTAACTCTTGGTTTGAATCCGGTCGCCGGCGATTCCTGAATCGATCAGGTACTCCCGGACGGCAAGTGCACGGCTCTCTCCCAGGGTGAGGTTGTATTCTCGACTTCCCTGTTCGTCGCAGTGACCTTCAATCTCCAGTCGCGCCCCGGGCGAATTCTGCAGGATACCCGCCACGGAGTCCGCCTTGTAACGTTCTCCTTCGGTAACTTGCGAACTATCGTAGGCGAAGTAGATGACCTCTAAATCGGTGTTCAGGAGCTCGCCATCATCGCTGCGAACGCCCATTCCGCCTGGGCCCGTATCATTTCTATATTCATCGAAGCCTATTGGATTTACCGCCGTGACCCGACCATCGGGCCCCGGTCCTGAGGGGCCCCCCTTTTTCGGCCGCTTACAGCCGGTGAGAGCGATTGAGGAGACGAGGCAGACTAAAACAACTTTGAAACACACACCCATATTCATTCTATTTGACCCCTATTGGATTGCCGATTCATCGACAACCCCTAAACGACTTTGCTTACGGCGACCAGGAAGGTGAATACCAGTCGCCACGATAGTTAGTTAACGCTATAGGCTCATCCCCGCCCGTGTCAAGAATGTAGACTTGCGCCTTATGATTTACTGTGCGGGTGCAGGCGACGTGACGGCCGTCCGGCGCCCAGCTTGGATCCTCATAATCCGCGCCATCACCCGGGGAGATGAGAACGGGTCGTTTGCGATCGCCAGCGGGGTCGATTAGGTAGATCTGATATCGCCCTTCCACCCGCGAGGAATACACGATCCGGTTATCCGGGCCCCAATCCGGAGAGACACTTTCCGTTCCGCTGATCGTAATCCGCTTCCCACGAGCACCTTGCCGGGACGTGATATAAAGGTTCGGCCGACCGCTCGAGTCGGACACGTAGACGATCTGGTTTCCGTCCGGCCCCCAGGAGGGGCTTGCCTCAGCCGCTCCGGGTGTGTTGGTGACCCGAACCAGTTTCCCGGTTCTCAGGTTTTTTACGTACAATTCGGGATTTCCGTCCTTTGACAGGATCAGTACGACGTCCCGCCCGTCGGGAGAGATGTCCGCGCCGGTATTGAGGCCTGCATAGCTGGAAATCCGGTCACGGCCACCCGAGGAAACGTCTACCAGGTAGACATCCGGATAGCCCTTCAAATAGGAAGTGTAGACGATCTGGTTCGCCGGGCCCCATTTCGGAGCGACACTTACCGACTTGTCCTGCGTCAACTGGATCAGCCCCTGGCCATCAGAATCCGCCACGTACAGCTCTTTCTTGCCCGATTGAGTCCCTACCATCACCAACTTTGCCGAGGCCATCCCCCTGTTTCCGGTAACGGCTTTCACAATCGAGTCCGCGACCTGGTGGGCAAGCCGGCGGACATCCTTGGCTCCACTGTTATAACTCCGGTTCAGAACCGTTCCCATGCCCTCCTGCTGCACTGCGCAATCCACGGTGATCTGATTGCTGGAATTTCTGCAGGCACCCTTCAGCGCCACCGCGCCGCCCCCGGATGTGAGAGCAAACCAACCGGACCTCGTAAGGTCGGTCTTCAGCACATGGAGGAATTCGCTGGAAGTTTTGCTTGAATCCGTCTTGAAACGGCTGAAGTCGAGGCCTGTTTTCCCCGCCCCTACATCCCGGATTGTCACCTGTGCCGCTCCCGGCTGCCCAAGAGTAAATGTAGTTAGAATGAAAAGAATTCCTGCTGAAATGAACGATTTTCTCATGTAGCCAATCTATCTCCCTGAATTCATCAACCCGTCAGTTCAAAATCAATCGTGATTACCTTGGTTTTCCCCTTAAAACTCTGCGGTAGAGGGTCAAGTTCCCTCACCTTGTTCACAGCCCGGAGTGCCGAGGCATCCAGAACCGGACTGCCTGATTTTCGATGAAGGCTTCTGCGGGTGATCCGACCACTGCGTTCCACGGTAATCGAGACGGTAGCAGTGGCTCCGTGGATCACAGTGTCCCGGCTGGGTTTTTCATCGCTCCACTTGGCGAACACAACTTGCCGGACGTGGAGGTAGTAGGATGAGGGCAAATCATTGTCCTGCTTCGAGGAGAGGCTATCTTTCAGGTCTTTCAGCTCATTCTTGATCTGATTCGCGGAAGGAGGCTTGCTGGCCGGCGTGGCTGGAGGAGACGCCTTGGGCCGCGTCACTTTCTTCTTGCTGATTTCAATCTTCTTCTTCGGTTTTTGCGGAGGCTTCACCACCGGTGGGGGTTCTGGCTCGGGTAGAGGAGGCTCGACGGCCGCCGGAGGGCGCATAATCTCCGGCTCCACGATCGTTTCACGAAACGGTAGAGGATCCGCGATGGACACGAAGGTGGGAGTTTCCTTATCGGCGGAATGGTCGATCAGGGCCTGGAACACGCCGATAAAAAAGATGATCAGAACCACCGAAAGGTGGATTCCGGTCATGACAATCAGGGTACGCTTAAATTCTACGCTCACGGGCCTTCATTGCGTTTCTGCCTGTGTCACTAAGGCGATGCGGTTGATCTGGGCGTCACGTATCAAACCCATGACATCCATCACTACTCCGTATCGCAGCGCCTCGTCCGCCCGTAAGTAGATAGTAACATCAGGATCGGTATCGCCAAGCCTTTTTATTTCATTTTCTAATTCGGGCCAGGACAACTCGAGTTGGTCCACGTAAAACTTGCTGTCTTTGTCTACGGAAATTGTCCGGGTCGTGTCCTGTTCAGGAGGCGGCGGATCGCCGTCATTCACCGGTAGATTGATCGGTATCGACTGCTCGATGAGCGGGAAAGTGATGATGAAAGTGATCAGGAGGATGAAGGTCAGGTCCATCAAAGGAGTCAGGTTTATTTCACTGATTCCCTGTATGGGTCCGAGCCTGGTTTTCCGTGCCATGGCGCCAGTCAGGAAATTCGTCCGTACGTCCGCCGCACAGAGGAATTGAATTCCTGGGAAAAATTATCAATCAGGACGGTAAGGCTACGGATTCGCTCCAGCAGGAGGTTGTAGCCCACGGAAGAAGGCAGGGCCACCAGAAGACCTACGACCGTGGTCAGCAGGGCAGCGGAAATCCCCGGCGCAACCGCGGAAAGGGTGGCCGCCCCCTCCCGTGCCATGGCCCCGAATCCGTCCATGACCCCCCAGACGGTTCCAAGCAGCCCGAGAAACGGCGCCGCACTCACCGCGGTGGCGAGCATCATCATATGTCGCTCCAGGTGAAGGATTTCCCCGTTTACCACCCGGTCACCCAAGTCGGAAATGGTCTGGATCTGGATGTCGGCAAGGTGTAAGGACGAATCCGCCAGGCCCTGGAGCTTCAATTCCGAGGAGTTCTCCTCAACCAGGTCCAATTCGCGCCCAAGCGCTCCGCACCCGGCCTCATACACCCTGGAAAGGGGGCTGCTCAGGGGGACCGTGCGCTTCAGGTAAAGCGAAACGGGATGGGATTCAGCTTCGTAGAGCTTCAAAAAACGCTCGGAAGAACGGGCCGCACGGTGCAATTCGATGTATTTCGACACCATGATCGACCATGCCAGGATGGATCCGATGAACAGCAGAATGACGATTACTTTTCCGGGCAACGAACTTGCGCCAAAGGCGTACGTAGCGTCGGCGATCGGGAAAAATACCGTAGGTTCCAACTGAATCATTAATGTCCGAACGTATCTGGGCGGTGTCCTGCGGACTCTAAGACAGAGAGCCGGACAGGGTCAATCCGGCAGCGCAAAACAATTTCATTTGAAGTCGAATGGGAGGAAGATGAATGACGGCGGTTGACGAATCCCGAAGATGAGCAATTGTATGGGATGGTAGAAGACGCTCGCTCGGGGCGGTATTTCTACGAAAGAATGAGCGTGAACTTTACGACCGGGGAAACGAGACGGAATGAGGTGGGGCAGGATGCGGTCTGTTAAAACGGGTATTACAATCGTCTGCGCAGGGTTCAGTATAACTCCTGTTATTGCCGAAAACACGGCAGTCGTTTTCACGTTGGATGCTCCCCCCGCGAATGTGCTCCAGCTCTCCCTGGCCGTAACCGTGGGGGAGGACACCCGGTCCGACACGCAACCGAGCACCATGAGCGGAGACCCGGAAGCGGATCTGACGCTGCAATTTAGCCCGGTAGAAGTAACCGGGCTCGAATTTACCGGCGGCCGGATGGCATTATCCGATATCACCTTCAACCTGGATTATGGCTTCACCGGCAGCCTGATCGCCGAAAGCAGCAATGTATCAGGATTCCTGGACACGCCGATACCCCCGGGCTCTGTAGTGGACGGACAGTTTCCCGTCGAACAGCACACCTACACCCTTGACCAGGGTATCTTTAACGTCGTGCCCACCGGCCTGATCAGCCTGTTCGTAGATCCCATGACCGTCGATTTGAGTACGGACCCGAGTGTTTCCACGATTTCGACCATCGGGCAGGTGGGATTCGAGCAGAACGGTGTTTCAGGGAACCTGGCGGACTACGGCACCACGATTTCTTTTCCCTTCGCATTTACCAACGTGGTGCTCAGTGACAGCAACTCGACCGCGGTGCTGATCGTCAACGGTTCGCTCTCGGGGGCCGGGCCGGCTTCCGTGATCCTTCCGGCCCCGGAAATTGTAAGCGCCTCCGGCGCAGAGGGCTCAGGCTTCGAATTCGTAGCGGGAGTCGAATCGGGCGCGACCTACGTGGTGGACTGTACCGAGGACTTCTCTACCTGGACTCCCGATACGACGGGAACAGCGACGTCCGTGAGTTACCTGTATTCGGACCCGGGAGCCGCAGAGAGCGGAAAGGGATACCGAATTCGGTTTGAGTAGCGCCTTCTCCTCGTTTCGTTCCCACCTTTTCGTAGCGATCGCAAGAAGGGGTTCACGATATTAGCCCGCATTTCTCACACTTTTTCGTCGCGAGAGCGTGGAGGTTGCGGCGTATTACAGACTTAACGCGATGTGCCGGGCGCAGACGTGTAGACACACTTCAAGATCGGCACATCGCGTTAAGTCTGTAATACGCCGTGACATCCGGGCTCGTAGTAGAAAAAGTGTGAGACATGCGGGTTAGAGCAACCCCTGCTCCCGGTAGTTCCCGATGATGTCGTGGATCTCCCCGGCAAGATCCTGAGATGGCCTGAATTCAAGGTCCCGGCTCGCTTTGGATGCGTCGAAAGATCGCGATTTCGTGTAAAAATCCACCCGGCGGCGATACAGCGGGGGCTCGATGCCGAAAGGCCGGCACAGTCCTTCACACAGGGACCCCGCCCACTGCATCGGTTTCACCGGTAGCCGGATCCAGGGTGGGCGCACCCCGACCTGGGAGGCGATTTCCGAGGCCATTTCGCGCAGGGGAACCGACCGCTCGCCGGCGATAATATAGACTCCGCCACTCTGATTTTCGTGCTGCATCGCCAGCAGAAATGCGGAAGCGAGGTCTCGGACATCGATCCAATGAACGTGCGCATCGCCACGACCGACGTAGAAGAACGTGCGCCGGGCGATCATCCGGAAAAGTTTCAACGTTCGGGTGTCGCCGGGCCCGTAAATCATGGCCGGACGGATCACGACGCCTGATATCCGCCCCGACCGAATCACGTCCAGCGCAACCTTTTCGCCCTCCATTTTCGTGGTCTGATAAATATCACCGGGATTGTAGGGGGTCGATTCGGTGGCCGGGGGCTCCGCAATATGCCCCAGGACGCCCACGGTAGAACAGTGGATGAACCGTTTCACGCCGGCGGCGACCGACGCTTCGAGAAGCCGCCGCGTGCCCTCAATATTGACTTCGGCGAACATCGAGTCCGGCAGGCCCTGCTGCCGGAAGAGCGCGGCAATGTGATAGACCCCCCTCACGCCATCGACCGCCGCGGCGAGAGATTCCGGTTTCGTCAGGTCCCCAACCACCAACTCGGCGCCCGCCTGCTCCAGGGCCTCACATCCATCCCGGCGCCGAACCATGGCGCGAACCCGGATGTCGCGGTCTCGCAAATGTCGAACCAGATGCCCGCCGACAAATCCGGCCGCTCCGGTCACCAGGTATGTGTCAGCGCCCATTCAAGCCCTTGTGTTACGTTGCGCGATTTCCATGGTTCTGGTAATTGTCCACTCCCAGTTTGTAACGATACAGTCGAAGATGAAAGTCCTACTTCTTGCTCCGCAACCGTTCTTCGAAGACCGGGGAACCCCCATCGCCGTCGATTTGATCCTCCGGGTTTTGAGCGAGGAAGGGCATGAAGTAAACGTGCTGACATATCACGAGGGGTCGGATCGATCATATCCCGGAATAACCTTTCATCGCATCCCCCGGTTACCCTTCATTCGAAACATTCGCCCGGGTTTCTCGTGGAAGAAAGTAGTCTGTGATGTTTTTCTTTCCTTCCAGGCTTTGTATTTACTCATCGCCAAGCGCCCGCACCTGGTTCATGCGCTGGAAGAAACCTCCTTGCTGGCCTGGGGTTTTCGTCTTGTTTTCAGAGTTCCGTATTTATACGACATGGACTCTTCGTTCGCGGATCAACTTGTGGAAAAACACCCCGCTCTCACCCGGGTTCTCGGAGTTTTCAGGTGGTTTGAGGCGCGCGCGATACGGGGCGCGGAGGTCGTGGTTCCCGTCTGCCCGGCGCTCGCCGCCATCGCGCAGCGGTATGGTCCGAAGCAGATCGTCCTCCTGCCGGATATATCTCTTCTCACCAATCAGTTCGAGCTCTCCTCCGCATCGGAGGAGCTGCGCGGGGTTCCCCGCGTGCGGTTCATGTATGTGGGAAACCTGGAAAGCTACCAGGGCATCGATCTCGTGCTCGAGGCCATGTCCGCTTGCGCGGGAAACGGGCAACGCATGTATCTTGCCGTCATCGGCGGTACCGATGCGCTGATCGAGGCGTATAAAATCCGATGCGCGGAGCTGGGGATTGAAGACCAGGTAAAATTTCTTGGGCCGAAGCCGGTGACAACGCTCGGCACCTGGCTGGAACAGGCGGACGTCCTTCTCAGTCCGAGAACAAAAGGTGTCAACACTCCCATGAAAGTCTATTCGTACCTCGACTCCGGCAAACCGCTATTGGCCACCCGATTGCCGACGCACACCCAGGTATTGACGGACGAATTCGCATGTCTCGCCGATCCCGACCCCACGTCCTGGGCGGACGCCATGGTCAGGCTCGCGGAAGATAAGAACGAAAGAGATCGACTGGGCGCCGCCGGGAAGGCATTCGCACAAAAACACCACAGTTTCGATGCATTTGAGGCGACGGTTTCAACTCTCTACCGCGAATTGGAGGAGCGTATCGGCGAAAAGCAGCCATCACGCTCCGGTTGATGGCTTCTATCCGTCGTTGTTCTCTTTCTCGAACAACTGATCAAGCTTCATCTCGTACTCGCGATACCCGAGAACTTCATACAGCGTCTCGCGGGTCTGCATTTCGGACAGAACCGATTCCTGTGCCTGCTCCTCCCGAATGGCCAGGTATACACGTTCGGCAGCGGCGCACATCGCGCGGAAAGCCGACAGGGGGTAAAGCACCAGCTGAACCCCGGCGTTGCCGAGTTCACCCGCGGAGATAATCGGCGTCTTGCCAAATTCGGTCATATTGGCAAGAACTGGAACCGTCAACGCAGAACAGAATGCCTCGAAAGATTGAAGATCCGGCAACGCCTCCGCAAAAATCATGTCGGCACCGGCTTCCACGTAGGCAACCGCCCGGTCAATCGCGCCGCCGACGCCCTCACTTGCGGCCGCATCCGTTCGAGCCATGACGACGAACTTCGGGTCGGTTCTTCCGTCGACGGCAGCCTTGACGCGATCTTCCATTTCCGTCGCGGCAACCAGCTTCTTTCCGGGGCGATGCCCGCACCGTTTCGCTGCAACCTGGTCTTCGAGATGGACTCCGGCGGCCCCCGCCTTCTCCATTTCCCGGATTGTCCTGGATATGTTGAACGCGCTGCCCCACCCGGTATCCACGTCCACCAGGATCGGCAGGGGAGTGGCCCCCGAGATCCGGCGGACATCCTCGAGCACCTCGTTCATCGAAGTCAGCCCCAGGTCCGGCAGGCCATAGGATGCGTTGGCAACTCCTGCGCCGGAAATGTAGAGCGCGCGGAACCCCGCTTTTTGCGCCAGGAGCGCAGCGTAGGCGTTGACGGTCCCTGCGATTTGCAGAGGGGTCTCCTCCTGCAAAGCGTCCCATAAAGATGGTTTCGACATACTATTCAAGTACCCCTTCCGGGAATGCCTGTAAACATCGCGGCCACCCCGGGGCGGCCGGCGCTCAATCGCCGCCCCCATTGGCGCCGGCCCGCTGCTCGCTCAGATCGCGGTCTGGAAAAATCAATTCTACGCCCGATCCAATTCCATAGCTCACATGCATGAGGGGAATGAAGAAGAAAACCAGGAGGTTGGAGGCCCGGCGCGACCGCCGGACAACGTCAAGAGTACACCAGGCATCAAACAGGGCGTACAGGAGAAGTTCGCATGCCAACAACGCGCCGAATACGGTATGGAAGAAAGAGAGAATCCCCAGCGCCAGCGTCGAGACCACGAACAGGAGCGGAACCAGGGTGGCCGGTTCAAGTTCAACGCCGCTGCGGATGAGGCGAATCCGTGTCGCGCCGTACCCGTAAATTTGTTTCCAGAACCCACGAACCGTGGAACGGGGATAGTGATGCACGGAAGCGGCAGGATTGAATTTCAGGGTGTGTCCCGACTTTTCTGTCTGGAAAGATGCAAGCATCTCTTCGCCGGGCCAGAAGCCCGGGTTGAAACCGTCGATCTCCAGGAGGACCGATTTTCGATACGCCATGTTGCAACCGATGATGCGGGACCACCTGACGGTTCGGATCTGTTCCTTCCCGGGCACCAGGCGCTCACTGCTGTACCCGGACGCTTTTGACATCAGCGCCCATCCTGCAAGGCGTCCGGCGAGTGGCAACGCGTCGGGGACCAGCGCCGGGCCGCCGACCAGGCCTACCGAATCGTCGGTGAACGATTCGAGTATTCGTCGGGGCCAATCCCCGGCGACAATGACATCGTCATCAATGAATGCCACAAATTCCGAGCGCGAAGCATGCAGCCCGTCGTTCTTCTTCCTGCTCGAATCCCCCGTAGGGTAGGTGACGTCCAGGTGGCGGACGCGCGCATCTTTCGCTGCCAGCGTACGAAAAGATTCGAGCATCTTCTGGTCCGCAATTCGACCCGCGACGATAATTTCGAGCTGTTCCGAATCATCGGAGTCAAGAATGGATCGCACCGTCGGTAGCAATGTGTGCCTTCCCAGGGTGGGAATGACGACGGAAAGCATTGCCGCGCGTTCAGCCATGCGTGGGTGCGCGTTTCAAGAATCGGCCCCGCCCAACGGTCCCGACGAATTCTCCGTCACGGACCGCCACTTCGCCGCGCACGGTTACGACATGGGGCCGGCCCTTGATTTCCCAGCCTTCAAACGCGCTGTAGTCGACATTGATCGTCTGGGAGGCGGCCGAGATCGTCCCGGAATAATCGGGATCGTACACCACAAGGTCCGCGTCGCTTCCGACCTGGATGGTCCCCTTTTCAGGAAACAGGCCGAATATTTTCGCGGCCTGGGTGCTGGCGCAATCTACGAATGTGTGAAGATCGATTCGCTTCTCCACCACGCCGTGGGTCCAGAGCAGGTTCACCCGGTCTTCCAGCGACGGAATGCCATTGGGAATCATGGTAAACTGCTCCTTTCCAAGCCTTTCCTTCTGATCGTGAAAATCAAACGGTGCGTGATCGGTGGCAAGCGTGCTGACGAATCGCTGCTGGAGTCCGTTCCACAGCACATCCTGGTTGCTCTTGTCACGGAGCGGGGGAGACATCACGTACTTTGCGCCTTCGAATCCCGGCAACTCGGCGTAGGTCTTGTCCAGGGTGAGGTACTGAATCAGTGTTTCGACCCAGACATTCACCCCTCGCGCTTTCGCCCGCATTGCCTCGGCCAGCGATTCCTCGCAACTCAGATGCACGATGTAGACATGGGTACCGAGAAGTTCGGCAAAGGTAAGAATGTGGCCGGTCCCTTCCGCTTCAACCCGGGGCGGGCGCGAGTGATAATGCCACTCGGGCCCGGTCTTTCCCTCGGCGAGCAATTGCTTCTGAAGCTCAAGGACCAGGTCCGCGTTCTCGCAATGGGCCGTGACAATCACACCCAATTCCCGGGCGAGCTTCATCAGGTGATACAGCTTCTCATCCCCTAAATCCAGTGCGCCCTTATAGGCCAGAAAGACTTTGAACGACGCAATACCTTCTTCCGCAACGATACTGCGCAATTCTCCGGCAATCTCCTCGGTAAAGTCGGTAACCGCCATGTGGTACGTGTAGTCACATGCGGCATGGTTCCGGCTCTGTTCGTTCCAGGTGGCCAGCGCGGAAGAAGGCATCTCTCCGGGATCGGGAATACAGAAATCGATCAGGCAGGTGGTACCGCCGATCAGAGCGGCCTTGGTGGCGGTTTCGTACGTGTCCTTGGCATACGTCCCCATGAACGGCAGATAGATATGCGTATGGGGATCAATGAATCCGGGGAATACAAATTTTCCCGATGCATCGATCACCTCCGCATCGCCATCCGCATCCAGATCATGACCGATGGCAACGATTTCATCGCCGACGCAAAGAATGTCCGCTTCGTATCGATCGCTTGCGGTAACAATCGTTCCGTTTCGGATCAATAAACTCATACGTTTCCTTTCATCCGGAAATCACATCCGGATCCTGTTCCCAATCTTCATCATCGAAGGACCGGGAATGAGAGTACGCTTGGAACCCGTCAATCCTTGTGCCAGATTTCGCCCTCGTCCGGCCGAAACCACCGGGAGGTGACGACTTTCTGGCGAGTATAAAAATACACGCCTTCTTTTCCCTGCACATGCAGGTCCCCGAAGAACGAGTAATCCCATCCGCTAAAAGGAAAATAGGCAAGCGGCGCCGGGACCCCCACGTTGACGCCGACCATGCCGGCCTTCACCTGGTGACTGAATTCACGCGCGGCCTTTCCGGAGGTTGTATAGATACAGGCTCCATTGCCGTACGCCTGCCGGTTGGCGGACTCGATGGCCGACTCCAGATCCGGAAAACGCATCACGTTCAAAACCGGACCAAAGGTCTCTTCTCCGACGATCTTCATTCCGTCTTCCACTTCATCGATGATGGTCGGCCCGAGATAAAAACCGTTCCCGGCGTTCGCGACTTCGGTTCCCCGCCCGTCGACTGAAATTCGAGCGCCTTCCTTCTCGGCAACGCCGATCAGGCCTTCTACCCTCTCGAGGTGCTCCCGGGTAATTACCGCGCCCATTCCCGCATCCGGATCTTCATCGGTACGCCCGACTTTGATGTCGCGGGTCGCGACTTCGAGCGGGGGGATGAAGGATTCCTGCGCCCCACCAACGACGACGGCGGTGGACGCGGCCATGCAACGCTGGCCGGCACATCCGAAAGCGCCATCGATCATGCCGGGTACCGCCTTGCTGAAATCCGCATCCGGCAGAACGAAGACAAAATTCTTCGCGCCGCCGGCCGCCTGAACCCGCTTTCCGTGAGAGGTTCCGGTTTCAAAAATGTATTTCGCTGTTTTTGAAGCGCCAACGAATGAGACAGCATTCACATCGGGATGTTTCAGAAGCCGGTCCACGGCGTCTTTCCCGCCGTGTACAATGTTCAAAACTCCCTTGGGCAGCCCGGCCTCGATAAGCAATTCGATCAGCCGAATACCCGTCAGCGGGACCTTCTCGCTGGGCTTGAATATGAATGTATTGCCGCAGGCGAGCGCCATGGGATACATCCACATCGGCACCAGGGCGGGAAAATTGTAAGGGCAAATCCCGACACAGACCCCAACCGGTTGGCGAATCGTGTGGCAATCGATTCCCCGGGCAATATTCTCCAGGCTCTCGCCCTTCAGAAGCTCGGGAGCGCCACACGCATATTCAACAACTTCGATGCCACGCCGAATGTCCCCCCGCGCTTCGGTGAGAGTCTTGCCATGTTCCATGGTGATGCTGCGCGCCAACTCTTCGAAATGGTCCTCCAAAAGCGCCTTGTACCGGAACAGCACCCGGGCGCGCTCGATCGGCGGCGTTTCCATCCAGTCGGGAAAAGCGCGGACCGCGGACGCCACCGCCGCATCCACCTCTTCCGCGCCGCACATGGGCACTTCCGCGATCACCTCCCCGGAGGACGGGTTGTACACAGTCGCGACCTCGGCGGTCCGCGGCGTTGACCATTCATTATCTATCAAGTTTGGACAGGGAAGCAGGGTGGTGGCGGACATCATGGACTCCTTTTCATCGTTTCATCATTTGAACATATCAGGAATGGGCCGGGATCGGATCCATGTCACCCGATTCCAGGTTCGACTGATACTGCTTCCAGCTCATCGGATCTTTCCCGTTCTCGACGGGAACCATTGAAATACAATCGTCCACCGGACAGACAAGCGAACAGAGGTTGCACCCTACGCAGTCTTCCTCACGCACTTTGGGAATCGGCTTGCCCGGGACCCGGCCCGGACCCAGGCCATAGGGGGCAGGGTCCACGAGGTCGATGCATTGGTGCGCCCCATCTTCGCACGCCACGAAACAGAGATTACATCCGATGCATTTCTCGGTGTCGATCTGTGCGACGCGCAGATAATTCAGGTTCAAATGCTCCCAGGATCCGACGCGAGGCACGCTCTTTCCAATCAGTTCCGAGACGGAAGCAAATCCTTTCGAGTCGAGGTAATCGCTCAAACCTTCCTTGAGGTCCTCGACGATTCGAAATCCGTAATGCATCACGGCCGTGCAAACCTGCAGTGTCGTCGAACCCATGCACAAGAATTCGGCGGCGTCGCGCCACGTCGAAATCCCGCCGATTCCTGATATGGGCAAGCCCACATCCGCATCAGCCGCGCAGTTCTGCACCATGTTCAGCGCAATCGGCTTCACCGCGGGACCACAATATCCGCCATGAGTGGAGTACCCGTCCACGTACGGTTCGGGCACGAACGTGTCGAGATCGACCTGGGTGATACTGTTGATGGTATTGATCAACGAAATGGCATCCCCGCCCGCCTTCTTTACTGCCCGCGCCGGATGCACAACGCTCGTAATGTTCGGCGTAAGCTTTACGATCACGGGAATCTGCGCCGCTTCCATAACCCAGCCGACGATGGTCTCGATCACGTCCGGGTTCTGACCCACCGCCGATCCCATACCCCGCTCACACATGCCATGCGGGCAGCCGAAGTTCAACTCCACGCCGTCGGCACCGCAATCGAGGGACCGCTTCATGTAGTCGTGCCAGTTTTCGCGGGTATCGGTCATCAGGGACGCGATAACCACGTGCTCAGGCCATCGGTCCTTCACTTCGCGGATTTCGCGGAAATTCGTCTCCGGCGCGCGGTCGCTGATCAGTTCGATATTGTTAAAACCTGCCATGCGGGAGCCGGGTAGATGCATGGCAGAATAGCGTGACGCAACGTTTACAATCGGATCACCGATCGTCTTCCAAACTACGCCGCCCCATCCCGCCTCGAACGCACGATGCGCCTGGTGGGCCGTGTTTGCCGGAGGCCCGGAACCGATCCAGAAAGGATTCGGCGATTTAATTCCGCAGAATTCGACTGACAGGTCAGCCATGAATTCCCTCGCTTTCAAAGTATTCCCGTTCCAATTCCGGAATGCGCACCGGACTGTCGAATCCGGCTCCCGTCGGTTTCCCCGGCGCGCCGAGCCGCGTACTCTGGCATGGCCCCTCAATCCGCACGCCGGTAAACAGCGCGTGAATCCCGCGCGCCGCGCGTTTCCCTTCCGCGACCGCGTCGACAACCTCCGAGCCTCCGTTGGCCCCGTCGCCTCCGGCAAACACACCATCGACACTGGTTCGACCGGTTGCGAAGTCCCTTTGAATCGTGCCGTCGCTCTCCAGCTTCAATTCAGGAAACAGGGCTTGAATCCGTCCCCTCATCTTCTCCTGGCCGAGCGCCTTGATTACCATGTCGAAGGGGTGCACGAACCCGGACCCCGGGACGTCCTCCAGCTTTCCCGATTCTCCGATGCGTGTCCGCACGAGCTTCACCCCTGCGACGTGACCATCCTTCTCGAGAATCTCGACCGGCCGGGTGTGGAACATGAATTCACATCCGTCCAGTTTCGCCAGGTCGTATTCATATTCGTATGCCGGCATATCACTCTTGCCGCGGCGGTACACGATCACCGCGCTGGACGCCCCCAATCGTTTCGCCTGCGTCACGGCATCGATGGCCGTGTTCCCGCACCCGATGACGGCCACGCACCCACCCACCGGCACCGTGTGCAACGGCTGGGTGTGGATTTCGGCAATGAATGCCAGTGCCTCCTTGACTTCCGGCAGGTCTTCGCCGGGAATGGAAAGCCGATAGGTATTCCCAAGGCCGACCCCGATGAAAACGGCATCGTACTCGCGCTGCAATTCAACCGGATCCACATCCCGGCCGACTTCCACGTTCGTCCGGAACTCCACTCCCAGTTCCCGAATCATGTCGATCTCTCGAAGACTCGTTTCCGGCGTCAGTTTGTAGTAGGCGATCCCGTAAGTATTGAGCCCCCCCGGATGTTCCTGTTTTTCAAAAATGACCGCCGCGTGG